>Ga0307512_10006243_pt1 | contig 12125 bp, 9 predicted proteins | sample 14_EM_MG_FD_200267 | JGI IMG/M metagenome (GOLD analysis project Ga0307512, IMG submission 200267) | Populus trichocarpa ectomycorrhiza microbial communities from riparian zone in the Pacific Northwest, United States - 14_EM | ecosystem: Host-associated > Plants > Roots > Unclassified | place... | reverse complement strand
CGTCGATCGCCAGGCGTTGTGTAAACGGCTTCAGCATAACTGCAGCCCCTGCGAAGAGTGTAACACACATGTCGTTCTGATGATGCGTATACGTCACCACAAAGTAAAGGAGGTACGTATGCAACGCAACCCGTCGCCTGGGCGACGGGTAGCGTGTAATTCTCCGTCAGAGCGTACGAGGTTCCGTCAGAGCCGTCAGAGCCGTCCGGAACACCCGGGCGTTTCAGATGGAAATTAGGGTCGTTGCTGATGTGTGTGGTGGCTTGCCTCTATTATCGCACCCAAATCAGGATTAATTAATCAGGTTGATAACCTGCGGATTCGATCAGAAGTACATCAAGCACTTAGTGTGGCATGTTCCAATACTGGTCTTGTTCATCCGGATTGGGTAAACCAAGTTAAAGAACCCATACTTCATCTGGAAGAACATTTGTTAACGGAAGAGTCCCTGATTGATAAATCCATCTCACATTCGTCAATCCATCAGACTTGAAGCAGGAAAATATTCAAACCACAAAGGATTAAACAAAAGGAGTTGAAGAAACGATATCCCGGAAAAACCAATAAACAGTTCAAAGCTATTCGAGAATCGTTGTGACAAACCGGATTGATATTATAACGGTAATGTAGATTTGACATCTACGATTGAGTCTGTGAAAGATGAGGAATTAAGGGAGACTACGCTTAGACGTAATATTGCCGATAGTATCTGAACGCCACATTTATCAAGGACTCAGTTAAGAATTAAGGTGAAGATATGTGTCAATTTAGATTGCACTATCTACGGACATTATAGTACCGCCACGATATTAATTAATCACAGACATTCATTATACCAGCATATTATTTAATCATCGAGATTAATTATATATATTGTCAGTATTGTGATATGCAACGGTACGATTTGGTTGCCATTCATCTGAAGCAATCCAATACGACTATTTATACTTGTCCTCTTTGCGTATACGATCTTGACAGACTTCCTATACGCGTTGTCTGGAAATACGCATAAAGAAATTACGATAGGATCTACGGCCGTGTACCGAGTAATTACTTCAAGTGTCTATTATACCTTGGAAGTAGAGTTACTTAGGTGGAAGCACCCCTGTAACACTAACCCCCCTGTTTCATCACCAATTGTAAATGGAATTCACTGGTAATACTATCAGAGCATATATGGTATGCTAGCTATCAATTAATTCAATCTTGGCAGATTTGGGCTGGTGGTTGTTGAGATAGATACTATTTCTAAGTTGTTGAAATGGAAAACCCTCTATAGTACTATAACTCAGGTAATTTTTGCCCAAGTGACATTTCATTGTTCCTAGAAACTGCCAAGTGGCACCCAAGTAGTCTTGTAGCATGGTAAACAGACTCAGACAATAAGGGCAATGAATTCCAACTACAAGTGGTGGAGAAATCATATGGGCTAGCTCTTTTTCACTATCTTACATCAGCAAAAACTAAATTTCCTTCATTAAATTTATTTAGTTTATTGTACCCACAAACTCAAAAAAATGAAATTGAGGTTTCCCTGAAATATGGTATTGCTTTAACATTGCAGAGTGTTCTTTGTGTTGTCACGATGATGTTTTCAAGCATCATGACCGGTGTACCCACTATTGTGAATGTGACAATGAGCACTTGACAAATGGTTCACACTTCCTTTGGCAATATCCCAAATCATCTCTTGGAATACTCCTACGTCACCCAATTTGATTTGTCCTTGTGATGACAGTGATAGTACTCACTCAGTATGTTTAATGAAGCATGTAGTTCTTGTTTTTAAAGACCCTCATGGATTAATTTAACCAATGATAGTTACCATGCAGAAGTTGTTCAGGATATTAAATTTGTTGATACAAGATTGTTTAGTATCTTGCAGTTGTTCAACCATTGCAGCAGGGTTATACGTCATCGCGATTATGATATCATTTGTTTGAGATCATAGTTCACATCAGCAAAATGGATTTTAGTCACTGGAAGCCTCCAGTAGTGTCTGAGAGGATGTGGAGTGTAAACTTAGATATGTCAATTGCAGGAGAATATGAGACCCTTGGAGGGCATTCCTGCTGGCCTTCAGAGTAACTGGGAGCGCCGACGACAAGCCTGGGAGCACCTGGAAGCGCTGGCGACAAGTCTGGGAGCACCTCGAATCACAGTAGAGCAGTCTGGGAAAAACAACATCTTCTTTGGCAACGATGCTGGTGCGCCTGGAAATCATAGCTACTACTTATCATTCAACAATTTTTAAAACTCATGTATTCAGTTTGTATTCTCACCTATGTATCTATGTGTCTATATAGCTACCCATCTACACACGGTATATCTGGACTGGCTGCAGGCGGTGCTTGAGAGCAATTCCAGGAGCGCCTGAAAATGAGGATCGAGTGAACTCAGAGATACACTCCAAGGCTGTGATCGAGCGAGTTTGGAGATGCACTTGGAGGCAGTAATCGAGCATATTTGGAGATACACCTGGAGGCCGTGATCGAGTGAGTTTGGAGACCATAACCGACCAAGCATGGAGATGCACTTGGAGGCTGTAATCGAGCGAGTTTGGATATACACTTGGAGGCCGTAATCAAGCGAGTTTGGAGATCGTAATCGAGCGAGTTTGGAGATGCACTTGGAGGCCGTAATTGAGCGTATTTGGAAATACACTTGGAAGCCGTGATCGAGTGAACTTAGAGATGCACTCCGAGATCGTGATCGAGCAAGTCTGTAGATGAACATGTAGGTTGTAATTGAGCGAGTTTGGACGAGTACTGAGAGGCAGTCGATGGACGGCGTGCCGGTTGCTGAGACTCTTTTCATCAGTTAGTTAACTTGCAACTGTGGGAATATAACAAGGCGACTTTACCTTTGAGCTCTCTTGGAGAGCTGGCTGATGGCAGTCGATCGTGTAGGGAGGCACGCTGGAAGCTGAAGCAACATTAAGGGGTCAACTCATAATCATGAGAATGAAGGGAAGACAAACAATCTGTCACGGCTCAGGATTGCGAGTGACAGATTAAAGAATACTCAGGAATAGTATCGGATGGAGGGAAGGAATTGGTGTTATGGAAAGGCGGAGACATGGATGGACGCGGAGATGGTGTAGGAATGTTTGGAGATGGTGGCGGTATAATATGTTATGATAAGGAAGTGGCCTGAGGTGTTGCGACGTCAGATGATGTGGCATGGTTGTATTGATGAGAGTTGTGCTGGTGGGGTGTAAGATCATGGTTGGATATTTGGATGGTACATCGGAGCATGGGGAATAATTCGAGGGTGGCAGATGAAGTGTATATACAGAGACGTTGTTTGGTGTTGGAGGATTTCCTTCTCTTCGCTCTTTACTCGTTCTCTTCTATAGCAAACCAAGTACCACTTTGAACAAGCTTCGACTCTTGTCTTGTCCTGATTTCCTCGATAGGAACTTCAAGCTTTGCCCTGATTACGATATCACATTCAAGTTACCAATATCACCTGCGCCTGACCCCGCCCGTTACACAATCTTGGGTGTATGCTGTACTCGGTGTATGTTGTACTTGGTGTCAACTCATGATCATGACATGGAGAGATAGAGAGTAATGACTTGACTTTGTGTACTGCGATGATGGTAGAGTTGTGGACGAGAAAGAGAGAGATGGGGGATGAAGATGAGAACAATGTGGAGGATTATGAGCAGATATGACAAATCAGGGGTATGACTTGAGTGATTGAGTTTAGAAGACCTCATATAGGTGTAATTACACACCGGATCAGGACCCGTACCTGCTGTATTGGGGATGGTAAAATGACTCGCACACGAAATTCTCCTAAGTCCCAGTTTCTCATCATGATTTCCCCCATACCCTCTCATCTCTCTCTTTCTTGTCCTCAACTCTATCATCACCTAAGAACACAAAGTTAAGTCATCACTCTCTATCTCTGCATGCCATGATCAAGAGTTAACACCGAGTACAGCATACAACAAGTACAGCATACACTGTGTACAGCATACACCGAGTACAGCAAACACTGAGTACAGCATACACCGCGTACTACTGCATCATCCCAGGATCCGCTGTCTCCCGCTCCCAGCCAGTCTCTCATCTCTCGGCAGACCATGTTGTACTCAATTCTCTACATTCGCACAATTACGAGTTAACCAATGAATAGAGTCTCAGCTCCTGTCGCGCCTCCCTCCCAAACTACCGCCTCCAGATTGACCGCCTCCTAGTACTCCTCCAATCTCGCTCGATCATGGCCTCCAAGTGCATCACCAAACTCGCTCGATCACAGCCTCCAAGCGTATCTCTAAACTTGCACGATTACGGCCTTCAAGTTCACACAATCACGGCCTCCAAGTGCATCTCCAAACTCGCTCGATTACAGTCTCCAAACTCACTCCATCACAGTCCCCATGTGCATCTCCAAACTCGCTTGATTACGGCCTCCAAGTTTGCACCATTACGGCCTCCAAGTGCATCTCCAAACTCACTCGATTACGGTCTCCAAACTCGCTCAATCATGGCCTCCAAGTGTATCTCCAAACTCACTCGATTACGGCCTCGGAGTGCATCTCTAAGTTCACTCGATCACGGTGTGGTGGAATGGTGGAGCTTGACAGCAGACAGCCCATCAGCAACACTCCGCTGCACGTCGCATGGTATCCGAAGGGAATTCGTGAGAAAGAGCAGTTCTAGCTTGAGGAGTGTAGGAAGAGGGTTAGAGGATATGAAGGGATACCCGGCCAAGATGAACGACACATATTGCGTGGATCTACGAAAGCTCAGCAAGAGTGCATGAGACCAAGAGCTGGGAAAGATAGAGTGTGTATTTCGTATATTGAGATGATGTCTATCTACCCTGGGGTATTCCAAATATATACTGCCTGTCGCTGAGTCCATCTCCATTATCCCTGTATCTCTGTATGGATATATATAGAGAGACTTAGATAATATGTGCCATATTATGATGTAGCGAATCTTGTGACTGTAACAGACCAATATGATCGATGAAATGCCTTGTGGTTATGGAACTGTAAGAACCACTAGTGAGAGAATACGGCACCAAGTCTCACGCAGAGCTTGTACAGAGGTCTTAGCTGCTCTCGAAGTCTCCTGCAGACCTGCCCAGAGGTCGCAGCAGCTCCAAAATTTGACTATCCTAATAGTCAAATTTTGTAGCATCCTGAATGCACCTCCATCACTGCAGGTGCTTTCAGGAGCATGGGAGAATGCTCTTGCAGAGTCTGAGAACACTTTGCAAAGCTCCAGGGGGGGCTGGGAGCATCGAGAAGTACTTAGAAGCACTGGCGAGGGCTACTGGAGTGTCTGGGAGGTTTGCGTATGGCTTCCCGACCGAATTACATTTTGCTGATGTAGTGGCGAAAAGTTCTTCTTTGGAGCACTGACCATTGTATTTTGTGTCGACTTTGTTGATGGGCAAGATGTTGGATGTTGCAAGATATGGACCACATGGAGGCAAGCTGTGTCTTTTATGGCGAGGTTGGTATGCTTAATCAACTTGAACAAAGTAAAATCTGCGTTTTGACCATCACTAAATTGGGAATAGTAATGCTAACTGTACATAATTACATGATGTTTAGCGGCTGTTTCATGTAAGATCCCGGAGATTTCTTGAGACAAACATCAGCAGACGTTCTTTCCGTTAAGGAATGTACCGTTGATATCTCACAAACACGAGATTTCAGCGGTCGTTCACTGTGATTCATCTCTCTGAACAAACACACAACATCAGACCGACTTGGTGCAAATTGCAGGATGGTTGGAAACCCATGCAACCGGTGGTTATACGCAGCAGAATTCATCTTGTGTGGATTATGCAAGTTGGCTGTTACGCATTCCATTTCGATTTGAAGCTGACTATATATTCCTCAGAACTTCCCACTTGTTTTCGTTATGTTCTTCCTCAGGACTTCCCACTCCTCTTCGTGACCATCATCTCTTGACTTCCACAGCAGCATATCATGGCTCCACAAACACCTCAGCAAGGTGAGAGTGGAACAGAATAGAGTAGAATGACGGGCGCTTCATCCAATATTCCACCCACTGAGACCCAACTACAATGCAGATGTTAGGGGTTCTCCCCAGATAGAGGTATTGGTACTAGTCTACATCGAAATCTACATAACGGGTTCTATAATACCGTAAAGTACATAACACCAATCTCAAGATGATGTAGTAAGCTGCCATACATAACGATCTTTAGCGGGACATTACATGCCTCCTGTCGATTTGACAGTGAGCCTCATTGCTGGCAGATTCACTGAAAGTTCACATACTACGGTAGAACTGATTTGATGATGCAATAACCTTGGCCAGTCGATAAGTCTTCAAGGCTTATAGTGATGCCAGTTATTTCTTACAACACTCATTCAAACTGAGCTAAGGGGACTGGATGCGGCAGTTGCAGAAATGCGACTGACGTGTCAGGCAGACGATAGCCAATATGCGATTAGGTGGGACCCTGAGCCAATCCCATGTGGAGTGGAACAACTTGGGTACTCCCCGGTCAAAGAGAACAGTCTCGGCCTGAGCATGGTGTGTCTGATTGATGAAGACGTTGGGCAAAGTTAATATGACCTGATCAACTCCCGACTCCCTGGCAGGGAACAAACGTGTAGAGTTAATCACTATCAGTGCAATAATACTGGGGTGGTACGTCAAGCCAATTGTCAACAGAGCAATGGTGGGTTGCCACGTAAGTCTCTGAAGCAGATAAGCCAAATAGCCTATATGGTGAAGTTTGCGTTTTAATTTATTAAACAATCTGTTTAAAACCCTCCAAATAACCACGTCAGGCGACGGAGAGGTTTCGGCTATCCGAACGAAACGAGTTGCAAGATATCTAAGTTGAAGTAACTGTTGATTAGATCTTATTGCAGATGATGGCCTGATTCTTATCACGAGCGTAACGCTTCAAAACCAATCACGCAATTACATGATAACCTTTGGGATGTGTGGTCCTCTATCTAAGAGCCTGGCTTGTAATAAAAGAGTACTTTAAGATATGACAGATGTGATCATAGCTAAGGTTCAGACATAAATGTCGGTAGTCCAAGAAAAGGCTATCAAAAGACAGCAGTGCTCGGGCATCGGAAGGGTACCCCCACAGTGACGAACGATACCTATTTGCAAAAGACAAAGCTGAAATATTATTAGGTTTCAAGTTCTTATTTTATTATTATTACCATCAAGTATATTAGTATTATCTATTAGGATCATACTCAGTTCCCCTGCCCCATGACAAAATGATCGTTTACGAACGATTATGATATTATCACTTATGCATTCTTTCTATTGATACAACAATTCAAGAAGGAAGATAATATATTTGCGGCACAGTCTATCAGGTGGTTCGCAAGTATTATTCAATAAACAGAGATACTGAAATACTACTTCGACTACCAAGTGTTCCCTTCAGAATATGTTGAAAACTGTATAGTTACGCCATTACCTCAACAGGTAGATAACGAAAGTGTAATTCTGGAATCTGACATTCCTGAGTTATATCTTGATTATACATCCGATATTGAGGGAGAGTTATTCCCACTAGAATTGCGGAATACCTACCGATCCAATAAGCAGAAACAGCTGAATACGACGAGGTCTGGAGGTGTGTTAAAAAATAAACCAAAATATCGAGAACCTCCCCTTCTCGGGCTTGAGCAGCGTTTCAGGAAACAAAGCAAAAAATAGAGAAGGCGTACTAGGGATCACCTTTGAGCTGAATATAAACATACTTAATATTACCAGCGGATTTACAGTGGAGTAGAATTAACATCTACTATTGAAGTCTATAAAGACAAGGACTGAGGGAGATTATGCTTAGACGTAATATTGCCGATAGTATCTGAATGCCAGATTTTTCAAGGAATTAGTATCTGGGTTTTTGTGAAGATAGGTGTCAATTTTGATTGCACTATCAACGGGCAAAATATTACAGCCATGATATTAAGTAATCACCAAGATTAATTATACGAACATACTTTACAATAATAATTATTCACTGGGATTAATTATACAAGTTATATGTATTGTCAATATTGTATTACACCACGATACAATTTAGTTGCTATTCATTTAATACCCTCTGATACGAGGATACATATTTGTCCTTTGTGTGTTTACGATCTATACAGACTACCGATACACTTTGTCTGCAGATACACATAAATGGATTGCGATAAGAGCTACGGCAGAGTGTGACTAAGTACTTATGTATCCTAGTATACTTTGAAGTATAGATACTTAGGCCATACCGACTCCGTAACAGCAGACACCACTTAGTCCACCGCAACTCCGCACATCCAGCCACCAAAAATATGACCCAGGACACACAGTTCAGAATTGTCCGTAAAATTGGAAGCTGCAAGAATAAGAAGCAACACGCGATCGGATGTGAGTATAGTCCTATTGAGGTAGACAGCTGTCAACTAATGATAAAACATACAGCTGGTGTACGGAAAGAGCTGCGTGACCAATGTATAGCCACCTGTAATGGGAAACCTCCATGGTCGACCAACGCAGTTGTCCACACAGTCCGCGAAATCGAACCTCATGATGTTGTCAGCTCTGGGATTTTTGCGGACTAATTTAGTGATAAGAATCCCTGAGAGTGGACCAAAGAGGCTTTAACCACTTTAGATGATGCTATGGAAGTGTATATGGTAGAGGTAATAGCCGAATATGATATGTAGATGCAGCAACTAATTTCTTGTAGGTTTTCAACATGTCTGCAACTATGGCAAGGCAAGGAGGTTGGGTACAGCTAGAACAGTCTGACATGCGCCTTGCCTTGAATATGGCCAAAATGGCCAAAGGAGGGTTTTCCCGCACCGCAATAGAGGAAACGCAATTCCTAATAATGAAACCTTGTGCAAAAGTCTGAGAAGAGAAGAAGCAGGGAGTTGAATTTCCTCGGCATAGAAATGTGAAGGCTGTGATGGAAAGACACCCAGCTATGCTTTGGGAAAATCAAACAGACGGCTGCCTTCCTTCCCAAAATGGCACAGCACAGAATCCCTAGACACTCTGGAGGTGCAAAGGCACGGATGAACCTCCACCGCAGCGACTCAGACAGCAGACACCAGAACCGACGCCACATCCGCCCGGAACACTGCCTGTGCCACCTGGTGACGATGACGGAGCTCACTTGTCCAAAATTAAAGGTGTGGCACCCGGATATGTGTATATCCATACTCCTCTTCCCAGCTCTCAATTTTTCAATCTTGATCCATATGCCAAGGATCGCAAGTGCGATAAAGATTTTCATCCAGATTTGCTGACTGATGAAGGAACATCCACTGGTTAGTACACTATCTGCCGCGTGGTAATGCAGCTGACATCCATTGTGCAGATGACAGCAGCCTATTGAGTGGACCTGACAGTGAAGATGAGCATTGATAGAATGGAATGGGATTTTTGAGTGTATTATTATCTACAATTAGCAGACACTGTAAAGTATATTTTAAAGGATATATTTATATGTATTATTAAAGAACAATGTAGTGATGAAGGAGAAAGTACATGAAGATGGTACAAAGGCTGCCAAAACATCATTAATGATATATTAGGCCAAATTAAATGATAACATAGTGTGGATACGCCCATGGCAAAATGAGCGTCAACGGAGCGTCATCGATTTTTGGTCTTGCTTCATTGGTAATCTGCGTGGCAATTGGTTGCGGCCATTCACAAATGCGGTATTGGCCAGCTTTATAGGCAGAAGAGGAAGCCACACACTCCCTGCCCCATTCTGAAATTGAGCGTCAACGGAGCGTCAACAATTTTTGGTCTTGTAAGTCAGGTAATTCAAAAGCGATTTGGTTGTTACTATACATAATCAAAGTATTGGCCACCTTTCTGGGAAAAAAGATAGGGACACGCTCCCTGCCCCATCATGAAAATGGGCATCAACAGAGCGTCAACGATGTTTGGCCTTTCTTGATGGGTAATCAAAGTGCGATGTGTCGGTCATTGTCTATATATGATGTTTTGACCGTTTTTCTAGCCTAAAACAGTAATGAACTCTTAGTTGCATGATTATAAATGAAATCGGTTGTTACTGTCTTGAAGGCTGTCGTGGGGACGTCGCTTGCTTATCTGCCTAGAGAGGCTGCCAATTCCTCCTTAATAGAGGTCTGCAATCATGCGCCACTTAGATTATCCAAGATGCGAGACCTTAAATTGTTGATGCTCAGTTGACGCTCATTTTCAAGATGGGGCAGGGAGCCTGTCGCTTCTTCTTTTGCCTATAAAGGAGGCCAATACCTCAGTTATGACTATCTGCAACCAATGGCCACTCAGATTACCCAAGATGCAAGACCAAAAAGCATTGATGCTCCGTTGACACTCATTTCCAGGATGGGGCAGGGAGCATGTCTCTCCATTTTTTGAATACAAAGGTGGCCAGTATATCCAAAAAGAACAACAACGTACCATTGTTAATATTTTACGATTATGAGTAGGATATCTGAATGCGACCATACATAGAACAACCTGAAATGCAGAACCGGAGATTGGACCTGACAGGTCTAGCCAAACCCTTGCGAAACCCTCAGGTGGATGGGTACATGGCTGGGTTTGGACCGACAAGAAGCAGCGGATCAGGTTTCTGGATACGTCTGGAACCGAACCGAACTGTTTTTCCGATCCAAACCTGGCATGCTGGCAGGTTACCCAGACTACATCAGCAACAACTCTAGTTTCCGTCAGAAACACCGGGGTGCTCCGGACGGCTCTGACGGCTCTGACAGAACCTCGTACCCTCTGACGGAGAATTACACGCTACCCATTGCATATCATCAGCAAAATGTATTTTAGTCACTGGTCTGAGAGAATGTGGAGTGTAAACTTAGATGCGTCAATTTCAGGAGTATCAGACCCTAGGAGGGCATTCCTGCCGGCCTTCAGAGTAACTGGGAGCGCCGACGACAAGCCTGGGAGCACCTCGAATCAAAGCCATGTATTCAGTTTGTATTCTCATCTATGTATCCATGTATCTATGTATCTATATAGCTACCCATCTACACACACTATATCTGGACTGGCTGCAGGCGGTGCTTGAGAGCAATTCGAGGTGTGCCTGAAAATGACGATCAAGTGAACTCAGAGATATACTCCAAGGCCGTGATCGAGCGACTTTGGAGATGCACTTCGAGGCAGTAATCAACAGTATTTGGAGATACACTTGGAGGCTGTGATCGAGTGAGTTTGGAGATATGCACTTGGAGGCCATGATCGTGTGAACATTCAGGCTGTAATCGAGCGAGTTTGGAGATGCACTTGGAGGCCATGATCGTGTGAACTTGCAGGCTGTAATCGAGCGAGTCTGGAGATACACTTGGAGGCCGCGATCGAGCGAGTTTGGAGATGCACTTGGAGGCCGTGATCGAGTGAGTTTGGACAAGTACTTGGAGGCAGTCGATGGACGGTGCGCCAGGACTCAATTCATCAGGTAGTTAACTCGCAACCGTGGGAATGTGACAAGGTGACTATACCTTTGGAGCTCTTATGGAGAACTGGCTGGTGGCGGTCGATCGGTAGGGAGGTACGCCGGAAGCCGAAGCTACATTCAGGGGTCAACTCGAAATCGTGAAAATGAAGGGATGACAGACAACCTTAGGTCATCAGCAAAAAACATTCCTGTGCGGGCAGAATGGCCCCGTCAGAGTGGACGCGCTCCGTCAGACGCGTCAGAGACACCCTAGTGGCGAATTACTCCTCTCCCGGCGTCAGGAGCACGCGTCGCGTCACATATCGCCCTCCGATCGCCGTTTCGCTGTTTCTTCTCACTCTGTCCATCTCCTATTTCAAACAAACACTCCGGCATTGTGGCCAACTGTGACCATACGTCGGATTGGGTTCATTGGGTACACACATGCATCGGGATTGCAATGCCATGGGTGACACTGCGAAAATCTCTCCTCGCATTCCTTGTACACTAAGCTCGAGCAGTGTAGGACGGTGAGATGATATGATACCACAGGGCCGTGAGGGTCCAGACAATTGCGTGGATCCACGAAATCTCGGACAGAGCGAGTGAGACCAAAAGTTGGGAAAGATAGAGTGTGAATTTTCATTGTATGATAAGAGGAGATGGAAATGAGATGATGTCTATCTACTCCGGGG
>Ga0307512_10006241_pt1 | contig 12129 bp, 22 predicted proteins | sample 14_EM_MG_FD_200267 | JGI IMG/M metagenome (GOLD analysis project Ga0307512, IMG submission 200267) | Populus trichocarpa ectomycorrhiza microbial communities from riparian zone in the Pacific Northwest, United States - 14_EM | ecosystem: Host-associated > Plants > Roots > Unclassified | place... | reverse complement strand
GCTCATAACCTGTTGAAAGTGATGAACGTGTGTATTGTCTAAGTAAGGCTGAAGCCTCGAGAGAAAGGAGAATATAGGGGTAGGCCCATGCCTGCCGTGACTAAGCAACGAGTGAGATATTGCAACACGGCCAGCGAGCCCGTCAAGCGAGTGACAATCATGATGGGGTACCGGGGCATGTTAACTATGCTGTCACAGTTAGATTTCGGCCACAATCACAACAGAAAGAAAATCGTAGGCACGCAGGCGAGCATCGAAGAGAAGAGGCGCAAGGTTATCTAAAAATGCTGCTGATCGGAGAAGAGATGGTCGAGCTGCAGGCGAAAATCTGTGGACATTTTTTGGGTTGTGAGAAACCTGTGAGGATTGTGAATAAATCTCGAACTCATCACACGCATCACCCTGCAAACTCGCTACAAGCTCTGTTGTCAACACACAACCGAATAACCCCATAGTCTCAATCTGACGTTACAGCATAGAAGTTGTCAAAAACCTCAACACCACACTCGGAATCTCCTTGATTGTTGTAAGGAATAGCATCCGTAGCTGGTCTGGATTGAGACAGCACAGAGATGCATTGAAACTCACTCACTCAGTTTGGGAATTAAGCACCATTGTTTTTTTTGTTTTTTTTGTTGAATCATTACTCGCATGCGATCTGTCTAGATCATGGCGAGATTATGCACAGCCCGTTTCCTGTCCGCTGTCCGCGCGGTGGCGGCACGTGGCAAGCTCCCCGTTGACATCCGCCAGGCCTGTCCCAAGAAAGGTGCACACCAAGGAAATTACAAAGTCTGAACGAGAGTGAAAGACAAAAGAAATAGCCAAAAGAAAGCACCGTCTCCCCCCTACTCCTCCTCGTCTCCCGCGGATGCCATGGAAGAGGGCATGGGTAGGAACACGGGCTCCTCCCCGGCACCCAACTCCCCGCGGCACCCACCTCCTCCGCCTCAGCCCTCCTCTCTTCTTCCCGCTTCCGGTGCTCTCCGAGCTCCCACTCCGAAGCTTCACTCCCCACCTCTTCCTCGGCCGGCACCAGCCTTCCCACGCCTGTAGTAGGGAGGAAGTCTAGTACCGCCCGGCTGCACCTCTCATCGGCCAGGAGGTCCCATACTTTCCACCGGCTCTTCCACCTCCCAGTCTCCTCTGTACCTCCGCCCACAGAATTTTCTGTTGGGCCTCCCACTTCGGGCTCACCTCGAGGAGGTGCACCCGGGTCTGGGTCTGGTGCCGGCACCACCAACACTGGGGGGTGGGTAGGTTCTTCGTCCATGGTGGTACTGCCCAGTAAGCCAGTGCCCGGTCTTCACCTGGCGGAACCGCGAGGCGAGCCTCTTGATGCTCCCAGCAGCCGTGCCGTCCGGCCTCTGGCTTTTCGGCATCCGGTATTTCGTCTTGGAAGTCCGGCCCCCAGCCCACTGGCGCGCCTCCACCCACTTTTTCTCGGGGATCTCCCGCTTGAGGTGCGCAAGAGACCTCGGGAGCGGCATCGCGCGGGCCTCTGCCCGATCCAGGTAGCTCAGCCATTCCACCCGCGGGCGTCTGGCTCCTCCGCCGCAATCTTCGCCCACTCGTCGGCCTTCTCGTTGCCAGCGACTCCCTTGTGTGCTGGGCACCACTGAATCTCGATGATGACACCTGGTCTAGCCTTCCGCAGCGTGGCGATGTGCTTCCTTGCCTGGAGTGCGTACTGCTGGCCAAGACCGGGCTCCTCGTAGGCAATCCGCCTTATGGCTGCTTGGGCGTCCGCAAAAATCGCGATCCGCTCCGGCGTTGTCTGCCTTCGCGAAGCCGATTCCAGTGCCCTTGCGAGAGCGGCGCACTCTGCGCCATAGGCCTCCTGGTTGCAGCCCATGTGAGTTTTGATGCCCACCCAGGTTTGGCCCCTCTTCCATACCACCGAGTACCCTGCCGCGCCGCTGTCGAGACGTGACCCGTCGGTGAATATGGTGAGTCCCGGTCGATCCTTCTCTGCCTCAGCCTTCGCCTCGGCCTCCTCCTCTTGTAGCAGCCCTGCGTCAAGGGTTTCTGGCTCCTCTAGCAGAACTGTGCTCTCCGCCCTTCCGGCGTAGGCGAGGGCGCTCGTGAGCTTGCGCCCAATCGCAGTCGGGGCGCCGACGACCTCCCGCGCCTGATCTCCCTGTGGCAGGCTAAGCAGCCGTAGCCCGAGCCGCCTCTGCATGTTCTCCAGCTGTGCTGTTGCCGCCCTGAGTCCAGACTCCATCGACAGGGCGCCAAGGTTGGTCGTCCGGAAGCAGCCTGTCGTCCCTCGCGTCTCCTGGTTGACCAGTAGTTGTAACTCACTTGCCGGGCCAATGGTGCCCCGGGCGTGGTCTCCCTTCCACCACAGCTCCGATGCGAACATGGCGACTGACTGAATGCACGCCGTCATGACTTTCCTGCAGTCGGTAGGTGACAGTCTTATCTGCCCTGCTGGCCGGCGAAGCCTAGCCATAGCCTTCTTCCCGTCCTCCAGTCGGATGGCAAGATGGTCTTGGAGAGCGAGCTGCGAGTCCAGCCATACGTACTATTGTGGTGCGCTGGCCTCCTCTGCTTGGCGTGACATCAGGGTGGAATCATTGTGGGTGGGCGTAGTCGCACTGTGGTAGAATATTTGCAACCGTTCGCACTCGACTGCAGTGGGATTGTCGTGAAAGTCTGGTAGGAATACATTGGCAGCAGAACATGGGTAGCTAGGCCCGGGAGCACCTCTTCGAGTACTGTTTCCAATGAAATTCCCGGCAGAAGATCCCGGAGGCGGGGGTGCGAAAAGAGACGGTGCCAGGACCATCAATAGATGCACAGGCACCGATAGCCGAAAGGGAAGGGTTTTGTCGTTTCAAGCGCGCACGGATTAGCCAGTTCGGATGGCGGTACCGCTTGCCCGGAAGGTTCGGTTGTTCTTCGACTTCCAGACTTGCAGTCAGGAACCGGGCGATATCTGTCGCTCTTCGGCGTCTCAACCGAATCTTTCCCAAATCGGCCCCCGCCCGCCCGCGATACCTCTCCAAGCCGACTAACAACCCCGCGCAGGCGCCGACTGCCGCCGGAGGTTGTCGGGTGAGTCAAGTGCCTGGACCCCTCGTATTTCTCCTCATCGATTCTCCTTTCCTTCGGCTGGTCAGCACCCTCCAGCTGTTGTTCCATCAACTCCAACCGCATGGAGTCGTCGAAGTCCGGATCCTCTCGGGGTACTGTCGAGAGAGGTTCCTTGGCAACATCCCGTACCCGATTGTGGGTGTTCCGGTTGTCTCGTGATCCTCCGCGTTCGGCGGTTTGCTCGCTCGTGCGGTCGCTCGTTCGCTCATTCGATTATCCGTGCGATCGCCGGCTCGACCGCTTGTTGGCTCGTCTGCTTCGCGCGCGAGACCGCCCTTGTGATCACTCGCTCCATTGCTCGTTTTTCCCTCGCTTGTCGACGTCTTGCGCAACGGCTCGCGCGACAGCGTGCCCGATGGATCGACCGCTAGCTCCAGTCGTCGGATTGCTCGTTCGTTCGTTGTTCGTTTTCCGTTCGTTTCCCGTGACGTTTCCACTTCGCGTTGTGTGTAGGGGGTAGGCTCATGGGGTGTATGAGTGTTGTCGTTGGGGAGAGGGATCCCTGCGGCGGGAGAGCTTCCTATGCCTTGGCAGAGTCTACTAGTTAGGCTAAAGAGCCTCATTGCTGTTCCCCGACTAACTACTATGTGAATCTAAACTCACTACACTCCCACTACGTTCAACTCTACGGCAACAACGTGAGGCGGGGATTGCTGATTGTGGTGTAATTGTATGGTAAACACCATACGATAGTAATGTGATCGCACTGTGAACTTCCCGTAGCCAGCCAGCACGACCCCGCCGCGAAATAGTCGGGGGAGGGGGGTAAAAAGAAACGTTGTTTACCCGGCAAACGCGTATCTATCAAAATAGTCAAAATACGTATTTTTTTCACCTGATAAATAGAAACAGACGTGGTCAGCGGGAAACTACATTTTTCCTGTATACCCCCCTTCACTATTAGTTAGTTGGGAGCTGAATGGCGTATTTACGCGTCCGTCGGAATAACCAATCAACGCCTATGGTTATATGTAGTTACGTCAACTGCTCTCGTACACTACAAATGGCTTTTATTTCTAGCGCCTGTTATCTGGGGGCGTTACCCCGCAGCGGGGTTGGTTAGATACATAGCATGAATAGATACTTGCTGTACGTACATGCGGCTCTGCTGTGGATTAACAACTGCGGGGTAGTTAGCACCAACCCCACAAAAGGTGGAGCGCTGCACCTAGTTACTGTTGCATCGCCAAACCAATCACCACCACCAGAACACGAGAACGAGCAAGTAAGTGAGGTCAGAACGCCCTTAGAAGCGGTCCTACTGACATCACTGGAAGTACAAGTAGCATCTGGCCGAATCAAGCGAACCTACCGACCAAGCAACTATGGGAGACCTACGCGGAAACTTTGGCGGAGGAGGTTTTACCTTCGGGAGAAGCAGCCCTGAACCCTCTATTGGGAAACACATTAGCAATCAAGGTATGTCCATTCGGATTCCAGATAGTGTCGAGCGGAGCTTTGTCCTTGTTACCTCATGGCGTCAGCCTTCAAAACAGAGCTCCATCTTGTTACTTGGCCACAGTGTGACATTGGGATCGCAGGGGATGAGCTGATTGCTATATAGAACTCCAAGCACAGATTAGTGCCTTGGAGGCTCGGGTCCAAGAGGTCGCTGAAAAGAACGCGGCGATATCGGTCCATGCGTTGACCGCGCAGCACAAGCTGCTGTCGACTGAAAATGCGTCATTGAAGTCCGCAAACGAGTCACTGAAGTTCGCAAACGACTCACTAAAGTCCGCAAACGACTCACTAAAGTCCGCAAACGACTCGCTAATGGCCGCAAACGAGGCAATGAAGCCCGCAAACGAGCCATTGAAGTCCGCATACGAGTCACTGACAGCCGAGGTTGCGAGACTTACGCAACAATCCAACAACCACACTTGTCCTCCCGCTGCTACGATTCCCGACCTCGCTTCGATTGACATGAACGTAGTCATGCAGTTGAGCCCGAGTCAGTTGAACACTCTTGACGCCGGTCTCCGTCGCGTGCGGGCTCGGATCTTAGCAACCACGGATAGCAAAGCTTTGCGTCGGTTGGTTGAGAATGAAGTCCCGCTCCTCCTCATGTCGGTTGGCATCGCTATGGACTTATACGTTAGAACAAGACCTGGCTGGGATGACTTTTGTGATCGCGGGAATTCTCCCGAGTCCCGGTTGGAGGTTATTTACAGTCGCAGGCGCGGGCAGGTCGAGGGCTTTGCTGACTGGACGAGCTATGCGCTGATTATTTGTTTGGATGTCTTCTACAAACTGTGTCTTTGGCGAAATATCTCTTAGATTTTTTTTTCCTGGTACACGCAGATGTAGCTAGGATCAACAGGCAATGTTATCAATGAAAACGTACCGTCGTACCCAGTCCCAAAGCACGAGACGAACCTGGAGTGATCGAACAGCGCAAGCCGATAGACGTGGCAGCCGACGGAAGTGCCAGGTTACCGACGACGTGGGTGGGGATCCCGGAGGCGGTTCGAAGGGGTTCAAAGAGAAACGCGTATTGCAATAGACCTGCAGGCCTCCCTGCTTTGCCGGCTATAGACCAGACATACTTTTAGCAGCCGAGAGTGCTCGCAGGCGCGAAAGCACTCTGAGACAGCGAGAGAGCGAGACGATATCCGGGCGCGGACCGAAGATTGACAACATCTACCTCCTTCCCCAACCTGACTTCCCTCCGTTACAGTATTAGCAGGAAGCCTATCGGTTGAAATCAATCTGTTATTGAGAGTGCTTTCTGAAGTAGAACATTGAGTAATTCTGGGTATCATCTGATGGACCGCTGGCCATCCAGGCCATGCAATAGGCCGTAGTGCTCCGGCCGTGCCTGGCCGCCTTTTCGGATGGCCCCATCCCAGGGGCGGTGACGACTGTCCTAGCCTGTCCTGGTAACGGTTTGGACGGACTGCCGAAGACTGCCGGGCCCACCGGGGCCCGGCCCTGCGCAGATGAGCTTGAATTAATTTTTTTCGCCGCTGTAAGATCCCACCCACCAGCCACTAGGTACTTATTCCCATCGCCATCTCCATCTAACGCTGGGAATCCAACTGCCACCAATCTTTTTGTTGAGAGAGAAGTGAGGTCTGTCGCTGGTTGTCCCTTGGCCACGGGAGCACGAGAGAAAAGGAGACGGAAGAAATGAGGGAGAAGGGTCCTAGCTGCTCCCCTCTGCGGCACACACCGGAGCAGGACGGAACGAAAGCACTGACCTAAGGCAAGGGAAAGAAAGAGGGAAGGTTGTAGCATTCTCCAGGTGTGTTTCTGGTTAAGAGAAATGAAGAATCAAAGAAGTGACACGACGGAGAAATGGGAAGTGGAGGAGAGGGCACACGTGAGCGAAGATAAAGCCTCGATGACATCATATCTCGCCCCGAGGGGAGCTTCCCAGCGACAACACCATTGCGATATTATAACCCCCGACATCGCAGAAAATGAGTTCACGATGTCTTTCATAACTCGACCACCTCTTGTCCACGTGCCATGCCAATTCAAAACTCTTTTCCGCTTTTTTTTCCTGCTGGTTGTCTGCTATTGATCGATTTTATATCTGTGCTGCTTGTGGTGTGCCGCGGCTGCCCGCAAAATACAACATAAACAACAGCACACTCGGGGCCCCGCAGTCCGTGCAGTCCGCGCTGGGGAATATCTACAAGACGGCCGCCCTCCGACTGCCAGGACTAATGGCTATAGACCAGCCCCGGGTATGCCTCAGGACGGACGGGGCGGGCCCGTGGCCATCGAAGCAGGACATCTCAGCTGTCCGCCCTACTGGTAGGGCTGAGAGATTGACCCTGAGATCGACCCGCATTGTCGGATGTTGGATCCTGCAGCAGGACTGACGGGCGGACGGATGGTTCGGAACTCTACTTGCTTCGAAGGCGGTCCTAATGCACCAGCATCACATTAGCCGTAGCATTCGGTTGCAGTGTTCTACATAGTTCAGACTGAATATAGTCAGTCCAGTCTGGGGATTGGACGACCAGGGACCACTTGCTCATGAACTGCCTGCGTTGGGAGCCGTAGCAGAAGATCCTGTGGGCAGAGGTTCGGAGAGAGACGGGAAGGGGGGAAGGACTGCTTTAGGGTCGGAGGTTTGTTCGCGGATGAGCGATGCACCCGGCCGATCTTGGACGTCTGCCCAACACCAAGGTAGTTTGCAGGGTGGAACCGAGGGAGGCGAGAAAGGAGGCCCAGAGCGGCACTCAGAGCAGGAAGACGAAGAGGAGCAGGGGGAAGGAGGCGCCGGGAGAGGGAGAGGAGTGAGGGGAGGGGACCGTTTCTTTTGTGTTTCCCTTCGTCTTTCTTATACCGTCAAAGCAGGGATAGGCCGGGCGGGGGGGGGACAGGGGTAGTCGCCGCGCGTGACAGTGTTCAGGCTGGACGGTGGGAGCGGACTGTGCATAATATCGCCATGATCCGAAAGGGTCGCTTGCGATCGAAGGATCATCATCACCACTGTCCCGCTCTGGAAATTGCTTCTCGAAAGGCCAGTCCAGTCCGAGGTCAGGACCTGCCCCGCCGGATCGTTGAGACCCATGCACTGCAGTGTCTCTACAGTTTAACACCCCTCACAATCCCATCGCAGTGGGTTTCGCAATCACAACCACTCTGTGGTACATCTGAGGTCCCGCATACTGTGCTCACAAACCCGACAACGGCGGGTATCTATTGTACCGCTGTTGTCTTCTGCAAAGCCGTACTATGTCGTGCCGATAAAGCTCTTTGCTAACTGGTAGGGCAGTGGTAGGACAACGGTAGAAGGCGTGACGCAGCAATGTTCGGACTTAGACCCTTCAACACAGCCATCGCCATCATCGTGTTGGAGTTACGGCCGGAGAATTTAGGTTCGTGTGTGTTTTGCCCACACCCTAGTGTGCCGGCACTTTCGGGTTCTGTGGCTTAGCTGGACCGGTTCTCTTAGATATCCTCAACCTCACCGAATACAATGTCGTCTACCTCCTATCCGTGTACCCGCCTCTCTTCTCCCTCTATCCGCGCCGCCGCTCCGCTACAACACATCACCATCACCATCATGATACTTGATGACAGGCGCATCGGCACGTGCATATAAATGTACACATGCATACACATGTACCCCGCAGCGCCGTTGGGCGGCACTTGCCACCTGTGCTACATACTTATGATACCTTCATGACTGCATCATACGGCTCTGCTGAGGATGCAACAACTGCGGGGTAGCACCGACCCCGCAATAAGTGGAGCGCTACACATGCTGTTGCATCGCCAAACCCTTCACTCGCGGGATCAAGCAAGAAAAGTAAGGTCAACAACACCCTTGGAAGCGGTCTTACTGACATCGCTGGGAGTACAATTAGCATCTTGTCATATCAAACGAACATACCGACCAACCTATTATGGCAGGCGCAGGCGGAAAATGGGCAGCACCCGAAGGACGCTCGGGGGAAGCCGAAGAAGGCTTTGGCGGAGCGCATAGTGGCTTCAGGGGAGGCACCTCTCAGCCCTCTCAGGGGAAAAACATTGGCTACCAAGGTAGGTCGATTCGGATTCCAGACGGTGTCGAGTTAAACATTGTCCTTGTCGTTACCATATGGCGCCGACCTTCCGACAAGGAGCTCGATCCAGTCGCTGGGAGGGAGTGTGGCTTTGAAATCGCAGGAGATGAGCTGATTGCGGCATAGAATTGCAAGTACAGATTAGTGCCTTGCAGGCTCAGGTCCATACGCTAGCCGCACAGAACACGGCAATAACGGTCCATTCGTTGACGGCACAGCTCGCGTTGCTGACGACTGAAAATGCGTCATTGAAGTCCGCAAACGAGTCACTGAAGTCCGAAAACGCGTCACTGAAGCCCGCAACCGAGTCATTGAAGTCCGCAAACGAGTCACTGAAAGCCGAGGTTGCGAGACTTACGCAACAATCCAACGACCACACTTGTCCTCCCGCTGCTACGATTCCCGATCTCGCTTCGATTGACATGAACGCAATAATGCAGTTGAGTGCGAGTCAGCTGAATACTCTCGACGCTGGCCTCCGCCGCGTGAGGGCCCGGATCTTAGCGACTACGGATGCACGAGCTTTACGTCGGTTGGTTGAGAAAGAAGTTCCCACCCTCCTCATGTCGGTTGGCGTCTCAATAGATTTACACGTTGGAAGAGATGGAGAAAACGACGGTTGGAATGACTTTTGTGCAGGGGGGAATTCTTCCGAGTTTCGGTGGGAGGCTCTTTACAGTCACAGGCGCAAGAATGTTGAGAACTTTGCTTATTGGACGAGCTATGCGATGATTATTTGTCTGGATGTCCTCTACAAACTGTGCCTTTGGCGAAATATCTCTTAGGAAGTTTTTTCTGGTGCTCGCAGATGTAGTTAGGATCAATGGGCATACGCCTATCTCAGCGAGAATGTACCGTCGTGCCCCAGTCCCAAAGCACGAGGCGGGCCTGCAGGGGTCGAGCAGCGCAAGGCGGTAAATGTATCAGCCTTCCGAAGCGCCAGATTACCGCGGCTAAGTGGGAGGCCACCCCGGAGGTCGTGCGAGGTGAGATTCAACAAGAAACGCGCACCGGAGTAGTCCAACAGGGGCTTAGGCCCCATGACTTTGCCAGTAAAAGACCAGGCATATCTTTGGCCGCCGGGAGCCCTTCATCCCCCCCAGCTTCGCGGAGAACCACACGATGGCGGACAGTCGCCGGAGAGGGTCTTCGCGAATGGCGGATGGAAGGGTATCATGAACGCGACGGAGGCATATAAATCTCAAAGAAGGGTCTATGTCACAATTCAGTTCGGGCATAATGACCAGGTTGGCGAATCATACAGGCAGTTTGAGGTGAACCTTAAGGGGATGGTGGGGGATGTGGGGACGGCACGGGGGGTACCGGTATGATTATACCTGTGAGAGAGGAGAGATTTGGAACCGTGGGAGAGGGTCGGGTTCACATCGCGCCTCTCGTCCGACCACTTGAAGGGGCGGCCTCCACACCGACATATTCGTGGATTGGGCGGCGATCATCCCTTCGTTGGTGGAGGCGACAAAGACGCATAAAATCGACCTGCGGAAGAACAGCGTGTCTCTCCTCGCCGTCGCAACAACCGATGGACGTCTACGTCAACTGCTCTTGTACACTGCAATGGCTTTCATTTCTCCCCGCCTACAGGCCCACTAGGCGAATCCGGGGGCAGTTACCCCACAGCGGCGTTGGAATGAATGTAGTATACATGTGACTCTGTCACTCTGCTGCGAATGAAACACTGCGGAGAGCACCTGCCCCACAAAATGGAGAGCGCTGCGCAACTGTCACATCGCCAAGCCCCTCCACCTGCCACCAGAATGCGGGATAAGGCAAGCATAGTAAATTCAACAACGCCCTTGAAAACGGTCCTCCTAACGTCGCTGGAAGTTCAAGTAGCATCCGTCTGAATCAAGCGAACGAACCGACCAACCAACTATGGGAGACGCAGGCGGAATTGGGGAAGCATGTGAAAGTTGCTTGGGAGAAACAGGAGGAGATTCGAACGTAGTGGCTTCGGGGGATGCGGCTCTCAACCCTCTCCGGGGAAAAACATTAGCATCCAAGGTATGTGGGTCCATTCGGATTCCGGACAGCGTTGAGCTGAATGTTGTCCTTTTTGTTACCTCATGACACCGATCTTCAAGGAAAGAGCTTCGCCCCATCAATTGGCGGTAGTGTGACTTTGGAATCGCAGGAGCCGAGCTGATCGCGATGCAGAAATGCAGGTACAGTTCAGTGCCTTGGGGGGCTCAGGTTCATGCGTTGGCCACACAGCACGCGTCAATAACGGTCCATTGGTTGACCCGCGCTGCTGGCGGCTGGACCGAATTGCGCAAACGAGTCACTGAAGTCTGCAAACGACTCGATAAAGGCCGCTAACGACTCACTGAAGTCCACGAATGGCTCACTAAAGTCCGAAAACGAGTCGCTATCGCAGCAGTCCGCAAGCGAGTCACCGACAGCCGAGACTTACGCAACAACCCAACAACCACACTTGCCCTCCCGCTGCTGTTCCTACAGTTCCCGAGGTCGTTTCAATTGACGTGAACGTAATCATGCAGCTGAGCCCGAGCCAACTGAACACTCTTGATGCTGGTCTCCGCTGCGTGAGAGCTCGGATCCCAGCGGCTACGATTGACTCCGCTTTCCGTCGGTTGGTCGAGAAAGAAGTTACCCTCCTCCTGATGTCGGTTGGCGTCACAATGGATTTATACATTGGATTAGATGACGGTTGGGATGCCTTTTGTGAGCGGGGTAATTCTTCTGAGTTTCGGTTGGAGTCTCTTTACAGTTGCAGGCGCAAGAGTGTTGAGAACTGTGGTGATTGGACAAGCTATGCGTCGATTATCTGTTTGGTATCGTCTAAAACTGTGCGTATAGCGCAGTATCTCTTGGGCTTTTTTCTAGTACCCGTAGATGTAGTCAGGACCAACCGGCATATGTTTGTCTCAATGTGAATGTACCGTCGTGCCCCAGTACCCGTCAAATCACGAGGCGAACCTATAGCGGTCTGTCGAGATCCGCACTTCCACAAGCTCGATTCTGCCGACAGGCGATGTAGTTTCTCGCCTCGCTGTCTACTCTAGAGACCCGCGGCCCAGCTCGATGGCGCAGGTAACCCCAGACAGGCCCTCAGAGTATGGGATGTTCCCGCGGTGGCCCTTTTCGGTTCGGCTATCGGACAGCTGTAGTCAGTTCATTAGCACGTGCGATGCTTCCCTCTGGATATGTATAGTAGCTAGGACGCCCCTAATGGCGTTGCCCTTGATCTTCGGCTATTCTTTCCCGGCGGCTGTCAGCCCAGGAACATCTACCGTTATCTCGTTTTCACGCCCGGAGTGATCAGTGTTCGTTCACCGTGAGTGATCCCGGATCACTATTTGTTCGGCGTCGCTGCGACTTCGGTCGCAGCGCCGCTCACGGATGCGTGGAGATTGCCGAGAGAGATATTATGCTGTTTTATTCGGGTGCGCTCAATACTACGGACTGCGCGCTCACCCTCGCCCTACTATCACTCGGAAAAGACTCGGTGACATCCGGTCGCCAT
>Ga0307512_10006240_pt1 | contig 12130 bp, 17 predicted proteins | sample 14_EM_MG_FD_200267 | JGI IMG/M metagenome (GOLD analysis project Ga0307512, IMG submission 200267) | Populus trichocarpa ectomycorrhiza microbial communities from riparian zone in the Pacific Northwest, United States - 14_EM | ecosystem: Host-associated > Plants > Roots > Unclassified | place... | reverse complement strand
TTTCGGGAAAGAGTTTTGAAGTGGTTGGATGTTTGTCGTACCGTAGCTTCATATCATCTCCCACGTTTCTGTCCTCGTTCTGTATCTTCTTAGGATCGCCATCATGATCAAGGTTTGATCTACCCTGGCGCCGTCCATTCTTGTTCCGTAACCACCACCATTCGCGGCTTTCACCTTGTATCTCGCCTGTGGAGGACGTCTCCAAAAACCATCATGTCCTCAAACCGCATCTCCGGTGCGCGAATAGCCGTCGTGCAGTTCGATCCAAAGTTCTGTGCGTCCAAGCCACTCTCCCCATCGTACGCTCCGGTTCTAGCCGCGGAGGCTAAAACGTAGGTGCTTCGCGTGGACGTCGCAGGTCGAGTTGATGATAACATCAAGAAGGCGAGAGAGCTGTGTGCTGGGTAAGCTGAAGGTGTCTCCGTATACCCGTGAAGGTCATCGTGAATGAGACCGTCCCGTTGGATAACTTTCGAAAGGATCGCTCCGGGATCCGTCGATCTCGTCTGTCTATCCGAAATGGTGTTCACCGGTGAGTGCTGAGTACTAATCCGAGCCCCCACCGGTTCAAAACCAGTGATCATCCCGACATCATGGTCTCATCCCGTAACATATCTTCACAGGCTACGTCTTTCCAAACGCCGACTCCATAAAGCCGTTCCTAGAAGACCCGATAACCGGCCCAACGTCCAGATTCTGCGCGGAACTAGCCACACGCCTACGATGCCACGTCACGGCCGGATACCCAGAACGTCTCCCAGACGACGAGATAGAACCGGGCATCGACGAGTGGGGAAACACCATCACGCGAATCGGCGCGAACTCCGCGATCCTGTTTGGACCCGACGGCGAATACGTAGGGGGGCACCGAAAGACGAATTTGTTTGAGACGGATACGACGTGGGCTAAACCAGGTAAATGATCTCACCCCCGCATTTACGTGACGGTATGCCTCTGACCTCTTGGATCGATAGGAACGGGGTTTGCGACGTTCCGCTTACCGCCGCCGCTCAACTCTGTCAGCCTCGGGATTTGTAAGGACATAAACACGCAAAAGCCCTTCGAATGGAGATCTATCGGGGGGCCGTATGAGATCGCTTCGTACTGCGTTACAGAAAACTCGAACCTCCTCATTCTCCTGGATGCATGGTTGGAATCCCCTGAGGATATAGGTGAGGACCACGCCTGGGCAACGCTGAATTTCTGGGCGGAGAGATTGCGGCCACTATGGGAACAACGAGAAGGAGTCTCCGCCAACGATCGGCGTGGGACGAACGTCGTAGTTTGCAATCGGATAGGGAATGAGAATGGTGAGTCCTATCCCCTGGGCTGATGTGGTAGGGCTGGAGTAATGCAACATCCAGGCAAGAAATTCTGCGGTAGTTCCTGCAGCTTCCAAATGAACAACTCTCTCGGGAAACCGAGACTGAAACATGTCATGGGAAAGGATGAAGAAGGCGTCAGCGTATGGACAGTGTAGCGCTTGTTTCTTCCTGTACGATGCAAAAAGATGTATATGCTGTAATCCTACACCCGTAATGCTACATAAAACGTCACTCCTAATCGTAAGTTGTGAGACCCACGGAAGAGGTTCATCCACAAGAGCCATAGCAATGCCAGACATGTAAGCCGCATCAGCTCCCAATCGACTCCCGATCACCCCCAAGAGCCGTTGGTCCAAGCGTGCGGGGCTTCATGTTATGCATTATGGCTGTCCATGCCGGCACGCTATTACCTCATTGTGGATGAACTCCCAACCGCGTCTACCCTAGGGCAGACAAAAAGGGTCGATTAGAAGAGCCGGACAGGCTTGCCCATGGTAGACTTGATGTGCAGGGACTTGACGTTTTGCCAGTTCTTCTTCAACAAAGAGACGAGGAAGTTGATGGCTGGCAGAGTATCAGCACAACCAACCGAAAGAAGGACAGCAAACGCTTACCAAGCATGACATTGCCCAAGACCTGGTCATCAGTCATCTGAACGTGGCCGACGGCGACACCCAAGCAAAGGACCTTCTTCAACTGGAACTTGATCGTCGAACGGACCTCAGTGAGTTTGTTGGACAGGTCCTCGGCGTGGGAGATGGGGGTGGGGAACTTTCCAGCCTTGGAGAGACCGGGTCCGAGCAGACGGGGGATCTGCTTAATCAGAGCTTCAGAAGCCAAGAAAGCGTCGTACTTCTTAGCGAGCTTCTTGACGAGCTTCTTGTTTTTGTTGAGCCTGGGATACGAGATCAACTTCGGTGGAGGAAATCAGAGATTTTGTGCACCAACTTCTTCAAGTCGTCGACAGACATGTACTCGAGGTCAATCTGCTTCGCACGATCGATGTCGGCGGCATCAGCAAGAATACAAATCGACATCCTTGGCCGGGGGACATTCGGGAGTCTGTATACATGAATAAGATTCCTGTACGGCCGGTGCTGCAGAGTTGCAACGCACTTGACGGTTCCAGAGAAACGTTTGTCCCTCTGAGGATCGTAGTTTTTCAGACCGATCTGGAGTTCAATGGTCTCGACAAAGTTGCGGCTTTTTTCAGCCGAGGCAGCAAGGAGTTCCTTGATAGAGCCCCGCACGCTTGACACTGAGAGTTTGCTACCACTGCAGTACGTTGAGTATCGGCTGGAGAGTGCATAGCGGTGAAACAGACCTCATGCTGGAGAGTTAGTCGCTGATGACAGACTTACCGTACCTTGGTCAACGAGTTATGATGTTGATCGTGAAGACAATGTCACGTAACAGCTGTACAGTTTTGTGACACGGCCGATCGACCGACGGATCGGAGTCCCCGATCACTACCGGGCACACCAGGGCTCCTTATTCAACTTTGAGTTCGCTGCGTAAGAGGCCGTGACAGCAGACTCAACGAAGATTGGCACGGTATAAGGGCTCTATATTTTGGTCGTTAGGCAGTCGGTACTGCCCGTCAGTTAATACTCTACGCTCGTTTCCTAAACCTCTGTATAACATCTGGGTTCAATCTCGGCCACGAGTATCCTACATCACTACGAGAGGGAACTAGGTATCAGCGCAACAATTTAGGGTGACAGAAACCCCTTGCTCACCTATATCTACCCTTCGCAGAAATTGTCCCCCAGTTCCCGGTGAACCCGAGATCATAGATTCGTTCGTTCCATTCTACCGTGAACACTTCGCCCAGGATGGGCTCCGAATCTCTATCACCGGGTATGCAGATATAACGTTTCGGCTCCTTGTTTCCCCGTACTTTCAGGGTTTCGAACGTTGTTTGTCCACGTGAGGCGTTAGGGAGAGCAGAGACCAGGAGAGCCTAATGTCAGTGCTATCTTGAGTTGCCTATACTTTCCGGGGAGAGTCCAGGCGTACCGTTGAGAGAACGGTAAAGACCATGGAAAACAAAAGCATCAAGACCACCCGCAAGTGCGGAAGTTCGATAGTACTCCCGGGAAAGCTCTCCTCAGGACCACGCTCTCGCTTGAGTAGGCGGAAACCAAGGAATGACCCAACGATATACCTCCCAGGAGGACCACCGATAAAAATCCATGAATACCATGTATCCCACCAGAATTCTCTACACCACTCATCAGCGCGAGACGTCGAGAGGGAAAGAGAAACGTGAGCCAAAATGCGAGGAAATATAGGTGACCACCCAACAGCAACCGTTACAAGAACGAGAGCTAGTAAGGATAAAAATTGTTGAATCCGTGTGGTAGTGACGCAATTGCCGAGCTAGAGTTCACGACGCCGGATGAGCCAGGGTATCACAAAGAGGATGGAGGTGGGCAGTACCCATGGACAATGGTGGTCGAAATCAAGCCGACAGACACCACAGGTAGAGCAATGGTGCGCCCGTGGCGGTCTCCAGGAGCCAGAGCACCTGTCTCTGCTACACACTTTGAGATCCCCTTTCTCGTTCACGCACTCATATGGCACATGAATGGACTCCCGAGCGGGGAGGTTGTAGCGAGGAACGTTGTGTGTTGTCCTGCCCAGACACAGCCGAACGTACAACACGGCGGTGGAGATTAAGGCCATTTGCATGAATGCAGTATAACCAGCTGCGGTGAATTAGTGATCGTTGACATGAGAACAACTGAAACACTGCCGGTACATACAGCCAAAGGCGACGCGTCGTTCATGTCTGATTAACCAGTTCACTGTACACAACAGTCCAGAAGCGTGAGGGTGAGCCCTCGCTGATGGGTCAGAGTGGCTGCGGTCTCACCTCCCACCTCAATGGCAGCAAGGTACCATCCTAAACTTATTGGACAACCCATTTCAGTCTTGTAGAAGCTATTCCGGCTTCATGGCTTACAGGATTATTGAAAGTACAGATATTTGAATCCCAAGCTCAATGATGACGTTCAGTCGTTTCATCGGCGTGGAAGGTGGGTTGCTCGGCAGATGCCGGGCCAGTAGCCGCCGCCCACCAAGGTCTACTGCGCAGAGAGGTTCGGTGGATGATCCATGAAACCGTAGGTTGTGTAGGACTAGGTAGAACAGATGTATACAGAATGTATGGCGGAGATAAAAACTAAGTCCGTTGGCCTTCGGCGTTTCGATGACATACGGGGCACCCATCCCGTATTCTCGACCTCACCATTGAAGCACTACACCAAGGCCATAACATAAGTGTTGGTCGAAGGAAGAAAAGGTATAATGGACTCACAAGGCAATCTTCCCGCTGATTATCGAGCTCGTCGACGGACTACTACCAATCCTCATCTCGAACACAGTCGAAGCTGATTGATGGGGTAGCCCATCACCGCCCCTGGCACACTTGGCATGAACGACGTGCCTACAAAGGAAGAGTAAAACTAGCCCTTGCGGATGTTGTTGCAGCGGTAAAGTGCATATCGGACATATCGTCTTGCCTGGGTGATCGGGTGAGCGTGAGGGATGGGGGGGCAATGAAGTGAGGAGCCTACGTACCGCTCAGGAAGAATCCATTCGTCTGGTCCTCGTGGAATTTCTTCGCAAGGTCAGCGCAGTCACCGTCCAAGATTGTCTTACATCCGTCCAAGAGCGAGACCTGCAGGTTGAAATCCTGCAGGATCTTGATCAACGCCGGTTTTAGACCGGGGATCTCAAGCCCATTCTTGATGCGGCGGATCAGCCGAATTGGATCGATGCCGGCACCGACGTTCTCCAGCAACCCACGTATGAAGGCTGGACGAATCAGCGACATGCTACGTTTGACATGGGGCATTGTACACACTTGGCCGTGTCTCAGAATACCTCAAAAGGTCTTCCCAGAGATCGTCATCGTTCTGCTCCTTCGCAAAGTCGATAGCCTGAAGCAAGCTAAACGTTGGAAGATGGAAGCGTGATGACAGGACCCTACCCGATTCACGTCACCCATCCGCTCGATGATGATAGTCAAAGCTTGACGGTTGTTGCCCATCCGACCTAACAGGAAGACCATTTCTGGGACCAGGTCACGGTCTTGGCAGACGTCATATGCCTGTCAATCAGCCTTTAGCGTATGCAAAGAGAAGTCGTCATCGTAGAGGCGCACCACTTCCAAGTTGTAAGAATTACTCCCCCGTAAAAAGTCTATCAGGCGGGGTCTGGCGTACTCTGCGTATAGCCGAACCTGCGTGTCGCCGAATCCCACAGTGGAGAGAGGGTCTTTCGTAAAAAGAGCGTGCAGGTATAAGAACAAAAAATACGGTTGGGCCTGTAATTGTTGAACAACTCGGGTGATCTAAAATAAGGTTAGTTAAGTCCGAGGGACGTCGAGGAAGAACCTGCCGGGATGGAGTGGGTGTGATCAACCAACAAAGTGATTCCTGGTGTTTTGGTTGCATCCTCTGCATCAAGCTGAACACCTTTTGTCTCTCCCTCTTTCTTCTGCTTCTCGAATAACTCTTGATCGAACTCAACGAGAAGCAGAGCTTGGTCGCGGACATCCGTGAAGAGGTTATTTTCTCTGATGAGATCAAAAACGTTGGGCCGGCGCAGCCTCAGGAAAAATTGGAGTGCCTTGCCCGGCTGACGGTTTGCAATGTACCTGATATGACGTCAATTGGAGCATCTCAGCACTTCCATCAAAATCCTTACAGCTCAGCAAGACATTCCATCAGGATCGTTGTACCTGGACCACCGGGAGCAACCGTTGAAGACGATGGTGCCTTGTCCAACTCCGACTCAAGGACAACGATGACGGATGGTATGTCGTAGATATCTTTTGGCCATGCCTTGATCGTCTTCAGCAAGGTTTCACGATTGTGACCCAAGAAGTGTGCGAGGATCATCTCGTAAACCAGCCGGCCTAGTTTGGGATTCTCGGTTGGTACATAAGGGATGATGGCCTGCCAGGGTCGTCAGATGAGTTGAACACGTGAAAGTACGAATACCGACGTCGATCTGGCCTCTCTGTGCGAAAACAAATATCCAGTCTTCCCACCGTTTGATGTTCTGCCCGCAAACTTTGGGACAGAGACGCGCAGCCTTCGCGAATTCACCTATGGGGTATTTTAGTCCTGGTGTCATTACTCCTGAATCGCAATGGACCAACCTTCTGCCACAAGATGTTCGACATACTTCTGACCGATCTCGGACGCATTGATATCTCCGCCCTGTGAGTCCCCTAACTTCTCCAGCTCCTCCAAAGCCTCTTCATACCGCTGGCGATCAACCAGCCAATCGATATGATCCCTTCTGTCTCTCGGCTTGACGATAACAATGTCTCGAGGACTTAAAACGATGTAACATCCCCCTGTAGTACCCTCAGATTTTATCTCAGCGAGGATGTAATCATTACAACCCCAAGATTGGAACCCGCTAATCCCGAGCACGTCCGCGGCAAGCTCCTCACCGGCGCGGGAGATGATCCGCAGTTCGGGACGTTCTGCAACCTTCCTAGCCTGTTGTGCCCGATCCTCCGTAGCCTCGTTGTAAAATGATGTGTCAGGAGGGGTATATGCGATGATTAGGAACGAGGTCAAGGAGAGAGGTTCTTGACCAGAAGGATGAGGGACAATTCCGGCAACCATACAGTCGAGCTGGAACACAGCAGTGATTTCCACAAGCAACGGAGGGGTATTGGCAGAGGTAGAAGAGGTTGCAGCTCGTGGTCGGGCCCGGATACGAGCAACCTTAATCTGGTCTGCCCAACCTATCAGGAGAGTAGAATCGTCTTGCCAGTGCATATTACACTTGAACAAGTCAGCGCGAGGAGCATCTGCGGGTCTGTCGATGAACGTGATTCGTGACGAGGATGCTGTGTCATAGATTTTGATGCCCTAACGAGCCGGTGTAAGGTCAGGATGAATGCATCGGCGTTTCTCACTCACAAGGTCGTTCGCCCATGCTATCAATGCTCCCCTCCACCGAACCTGCCAAATAGGACCCTCTCCATTGTGCAGTGTGGTCTCTCTGTGTCCAAGCCAGCCCTTCTCGTGGAGAACCAGATTACCGGCCAACCCTCCACAAACGAAAGATCGAGTCCCCCGTTTCGAGAAGTTTGGTTCCAAGGCGATGGAGCGCATTGGGCGTTTATGGTCGAATGAGTAGGATTCGGAGGTGTTCAGAGAATGAATAACGACCTGTCCTACGAGGAGGTTAGTCAGCGACGAATGAGCGTGTGTAAACGACGCACCATCTATCGAAGCCGTGCCAACGAATTCCCCCAAAGGGTCCATGACGACATCTACGATGGAAGCCATGTGAGGCTTGAACGATTTGAGTCGCTTTCCGGTGAGATCCACAATATGTACGATGCCTCCATGTGTTCCGAACGCCTGTACATAACGTGTTAGCCGCTTCCAAGCAACAACTGTAGGGTGCGCACGATGAGTTTATCGGTGACGGCTAATGATGACGCGGAATCCTTCAGTAACAAGTCCGGAACTGAACCTGCTAACCGTTCGTACTTCAACGCTGGTTCCTCGTCGTCCTCTTCATCGTAATCCTCATCATCCTCGCTATCACAATCTTCGCCGTCGGAGCCCTCTCCCTCGCCATCGCGTGCGACGTGGTTGGTCTCCTTCGGTGTGGTATCTGGCTTGTGATCGTCGTTGGGAGAGTCGACCTCCGTGAGGCTTCCATTTGTGCTCGATTCCCTTGGGCTTTGTGAGAAAGATGCGTGGTGGTTTTCGTCAATGCCTGGGAAGTCCGACATTGACGACAATGGTGTGGAGCCTCAAACTTCAAGCCGGGCTCTGGGGACGCGCTTGGGTCGTCGGGCTAGAGAGGCTAACCGAGGAAAGTTCACACGACCACTTCCACCTCCCTCAGCCACGATCATTTAAAATTTCCGCAAGATGCCCAGGTCAAAAAGAGCTAAAGTCGGTGAGCTGATCCCTTGCCCGGCGTCTGGTTCCCCCAGTATTTATGCTTTCACGCAGTCTCCCTGACTAAAGTCGCAAAGAAGACGAGAGAACAGAAGGAGGGTTTAATCACCGATGTACGTCGATCCCCGTTTTATGCACCCGCGCCCGTTGCGACTTCAGTCTCCGTTGATAAAGAAAACCAATGTAGGTTCAAGCTAACGCCGACAAGTGGAAATATTGTTGGTTGTTCGAGGTCGGGAACATGAGGAACGGCCATCTGAAAACGATCCGAAAGCTCTGGAAAGAGTGGGTGTCTCGTTTGGCTGAACCATTTGTAGGTCCTAAAACGTTTCCCATAGTTCCGGTCGAATGTTCTTTGGGCGAGGTGCCGTCATGGCGAAAGGACTCGGCAACACCATCGAGGAAGAGCACTCGCCAGGCTTGCGCCTATTATCTCAAGTGCGCCCTCGTCTTCAGTCGGTTCATTCAAACATTGATTGTCATGGGTAGCATATCAAAGGCCAAGTCGGCCTCTTTTTCACTGACTCCCCTCCCGACGAAGTGATCGCTTGGTTCGACGACTTTCATCCCCCAGATTTCGCCCGTGCCGGCATCCGAGCTCCAAGAACCGTCATCATCCCCGTTGGTCCTGTCATGCAACATCACTCGGATCCACCCGAAACCATGCCTCACAACGAGGAACCTCAACTAAGGAAATTAGGGTTGACTACGAGAATGAACAGGGGTGTTCCGACGCTGGATGTCCCGCACAAAATCTGTGAGCAGGGGAAGAAACTTGCTCCCGAGCAAAGCCAGCTGCTCAAACTCCTGGGATACAAAACGGTGGAGTTCAAGATCAGATTGCTTGGGCGATGGGAGAAAGAAACGGGGAGTGTGATCATGGAGCCCGCGGTTCAGGAGGAGGAATTATCAGTCAACGAGAGCGACGATGGGGGCGAGGATGATGGCGAAGGCGTGAGCGATTGACTGCGGTTCCCTCGACGGCATTTTTATTTTCGTGTGTATTACTCTCTCGGCATTTGCGTATTGATGTCCCTGTTTTACATCGAGCGGCAAGAAATTCTCTGTGCATCGTAGAACAAAAAATCTGGACCCACGCCTCCACATCCGTCACCTTGTCAGTGACCGTTGGAATCCTCGTCACCACGCTCCTTCCGATCGTTATTGTCGAACTATGGACATGTCTATTGTGCAGGACGGGCAGGACAACCGTTGCCCGTGGGAACAGTAGACATCCACCACCAAGCAATGCGCCCCCCTTTGTTGTTCTGCCATGTTTACGGTGCTAGGACCGGTTCCCAGTCAACAAAAACCTTTTCATTCGATTGAACAAACCGCCACACATCATCCGTGGGCATGCTCGGCCGCGGCCAGCTATACATATATATATAGGCATTTTCACTCTCGGTTCATTTCTCCGTTCCCTGTCGGATACACGTCAGCCATGGTCAACATTTCCGTACTCCAGTCAGAGGACGACACCGCAAGCCCCCCAATAACCCTCCCTGATAGCTTCATCGCATTGAAGAGCACGAGTACCACTTCTAAACTGTTCCTCCGCGTGGTAGAACGGTTCCTCCGGGACGAGAAACGCAAAACCCTCGGAGAGTTAAGGGGTCGGGCAGCGGCAGAGGTGGCTGATTTTTTGGATGAGGTACGCAAACTAATCGTGATAATCGTCCCAAGCTGCAGCCGATCGATCTCCTTGTAGTTGATTATGAAGCTGAACGGTGAACCCAAGTTTCGTCGTCGCACGATGCGCCTCCTCCGGTCTCTGTGCGGGTCATGGGGGATATTGCCTGCCTCGTATACACTCGAGGGGGAAGTCGCGATGTCCGGCTGGATCCTCTCGCCCCGGGTGAGCACCTATCGTATATGGTGTGGTACCTGGAGATCCGAGAAAGTTGCGGTGAAGATCATGACGCTACCCCGTCCCGTTGTTCCATGGGCGGTGAAGAAGGTATGGCTGGTGGTTCCCCTGTGATTTCCTACGTCAGGTTAACCCCTGCCCAGCAACTGTCTAAGGAGGTCGTCATCTGGAAGCACTTGAAACACAGAAACCTATTGCCTCTATACGGTGTTACTAGGACCACCGGAAACGAAGGCCCTTGTTTCGTGTCACCGTGGATAGAAGAAGCCAATATTCGCACATTCACCAGAAATAATCCCACCTTCAACCGGTTTGATCTGGTGAGTAACCCACGTCTATCATGTCACGTCGCTCTAACCCCCTCCAGTTGGTGGACGTATGTGAGGGTCTCACTTACCTGCACTCAGAAGGCTTTTTCCACGGCCACTTGAGACCTGTGCGTTATTGCTCGTCTTCTCTCTCGTTCTCGTACTTACACCCCATGCGATAGGACAAAGTACTTGTTGATAATGAGAATAGGGCCTGCCTGGCAGATTTCTATCTCGAAAATAGCAGCAACTATGCCAGCTTATACACAATGGATGCGGAACAGCACCATCTCGATATCCGGCAGGGGGCTTACTGGGTTCCGGAACTGCTTGATGAAGAATTGCTTAGTGAGGGTCGGACAGTGCCTATGGTACCGGTCGACGTTTATTCCCTCGGTGTGCTTATTTACGAGGTATTATCCCGCGTCCTTTATTTTCCGGTAGTACAAGCTCAACATTCTGGCAGGTGCTTTCTGGGAAACTGCCCTTTCATCCTTTAGACCGCGAAGTGATCGAGTTTCCACGACCTCCATGGACATTGACTCCGAATCACCCCATCTGGCGTACAGCGGAGCAATGTTGGAACCTCGAACCGGGAAAGAGGCCGCAGTTGGCTGAAGTCCTCCGTATCTTGAAGTTATCCAGCATGTTTCCGCCTGCGGAGTGGCCATCACCACCAACAACCGCTTCGTAACCTTCAATTCCAAACACCTCCGGATCCCCACGGTGCCCACATGGTAATCTCTGATCTCTCCCCTGCCACGCCAAGAATTCCCATCACTGGACCCCCTCTTCAACCTCACCATCCCCCACTCCTACCTTTCCCTTCTTTCCCGCAATACGGGATCGTCACCAACTAAATAGGCTCAGGCAGACAACCATGGGTTTTTTATTAGTGACTTTTCAGGTTTACTCTGTGTTCCGGTGGAGAGTCGGAGGGGGGGGGGGGGGATGGAATCATAAAGCAGTGGCCCGGGGCCATGAACCGGAGGGAACCCATAGCCCAAAGTTATGTTGGCCTCATACCTTGCTTGATACGGATTTTTCCCGGCTTGGACGTCAGAATGTGTTCTATTCTCGTTAATATACGGCTTTTATTTTATTTTTTGGGAACATGCAAAGGGCCGGAAAGGGAGCCGGGTATTCTTCACAGTGACTGCCCCCCTCCTCAGAGGCGATGTTCTGACTGCTGGCCGGGGCCAGGCTCCAAGGGCACACATCGGATGTACTGAGCCGGTGAGAAATGTGTCTCGGTGGAAACCTCGGGTATCACAGGCTGTACCTTGGGTTCATCGTCCGCATGCTTGAGTCGCAACCAGGACTATTTAACGTTTTGGTCGCAGCTGCCAAACATTTCGGACGGAGAATCATCGGGTGCTTTGGTTACTTAAGAGCCAGTGCTCAGCCAGAACACCCACTCCACATCACATTTTCCAATGAACCGGTTGAACGCCGGACCAGCGGAAGATTTCGTAGAATAGTGTCAGTTGATCGTGAGACTATTTCCGTGGTTCGGAACCCAATGATTCTCACTGGAATGTTATGAAGTCCATCGAGACGGAAGAGGGTAATCCGTCAGCCAACAACAACGATGACGGCGGGGGACGTAAGCGACTGGCCATGTCCCTCCTGGCTATCGGGTAAACAGTAGGCGTCCTGAGACTCCTGGTGTCGAGC
>Ga0307512_10006239_pt1 | contig 12130 bp, 16 predicted proteins | sample 14_EM_MG_FD_200267 | JGI IMG/M metagenome (GOLD analysis project Ga0307512, IMG submission 200267) | Populus trichocarpa ectomycorrhiza microbial communities from riparian zone in the Pacific Northwest, United States - 14_EM | ecosystem: Host-associated > Plants > Roots > Unclassified | place... | reverse complement strand
TATATTTTTGCATTTTGTGTTTTTTTTTTTTTTTCGGATCATGCCAAGAACCCTTGCGCCTATACTTCTTGTTTCCGCAGAGCCGAGATGCGAGATGCATTCGGTAAGTTGGTTGCCTTGCTTTGATGAGCGAGGCAGTAAGCCAAGGGGAGACAGAGGGGAGCGAAGGAAGGGTGTGGTAGGGGCCAGCTGCCAGTGGGGAACATAAGGTTCAACGAACCCCAGAAAAAAAAAACAGGGTTTGACGTGGTCAAGTCGTCACCGAAGAACGGGGAACAGGTCCACATGCCAGGGGGCAAGAAGAAAGAGGGAGAAAAAAAACCAACCTCGTAACTGACTTAGTAACTTGTGTTGTATGTAAATGTTCGCTGACAGTATTACGCCATTCGCGGGCCCTTTCCTGGCGGTCTCTCGTCCATACTGTACTGTATAGCTCCCCACCACCGCCTCTCAACCCGCCTATCCTTCCCTCGTGTCGCGCCCAGGAGGGACGCGGGCATAGTGGGAAATATAAGCCGGAGAATGTCGCCATCTGGCCCAGGGGGTGGATGCTCTCTCATACGCACCCCCTTGAGAACGTTCTTCCTTCCAACATTGGGGCAGCGCTAGCGCCTGGCGCCCCGCCCGCGAACGGTGACACCATGACCGGCGGAGGATGGGGTGGGTCCTTTCTCTCTTTTCTCTCTCTTTCTAGCCTCGTATGCCCTGCGCCTGGGTCCTGCCAGTGCGGTCCAGAGTGACGCATGGACACAGTCCAGGCTCGACGCGCACCGAGAGTTCTAGTTCTCTCGGGGTGATGTGCGTTTATAGAGAGCAATCTAGACGGGCAAAATGAAAGTATTATTACATTCTTGACGTGTGAAATGCGTGCTTTGTGTGCTTTGTGTGTGTACCTCTGCGTCTATTAGCAAGTGGGCGAGATATAGCAGGCGGAAAGCTTGGAATAGAATACAGTACGCGGCGAGGCGAGTTCTGACTTTCATCGCACAACGAAAGAACAGAGCAGAAGCAGAGCAAGGCGGTGGTTCGCCGGAGCCTGCCATGTTCCGAACGTGTACGATGATCTGCTCTGCTCATACACGGATTACTCGTATCTGTTTACAGCACATGCATGCTATACCCGTGTCAGGACCAGACACTGGCAAGACCAAACCAGCCAGACAGCGGCAAACACCAGCCATCCATCATTCAACCGCTCCCCACTTCGCCTCCCCTGGTACCCTGTTGCGGACATGCGTGAACCAACTCGGATGAAGTCCATTAAAGAACTGATGCCAGTTGCCTCCCGCCCGCCCTCTGTCCAGGTCGATGGCGTGGATGTGGCCGGCCATCTCAGGGACAAAAAAAACCACAACCTTGTCGAACAGGATCTCGAGTTTGATACGTACATTGTGTACCAGCACGACGGTACCCGTACTAGTAGCACCACGGCGCCCTACTTGACTGACACTGGCATGTTATGGTACAGATACGGGAAACGCATCGACGGGGAAGGATTACCGAAGTCAGGGGGGCGTTGGAGTGGCTTAGGTACTGCTGTAGGGACAGGAGACAATGATAACAGGAGGACACTTGCGTAAAACGGAGGTGAGGTGCTCTCTCCCCCACCTGTCAAACCGTAACCGTTTTCCGGCAATCGGCGGCGGACTCGTGGTTACGACTTTGTAACTGTACTGCATTCCATCGTTGGCTCTGAGCGGCGACGGACGAAAGGTGAGGGTAAGAAGAGAAGGAGGGAAGCCGCGTTCGGCGCTGCGTCTGTTTACTCAATCGCAATCACTGCCCATGGCATCCCCGCCTCTCTTCCGACTTTTGTTGTCAACCAACGGACACACCCGTCCCCTCTCTTTCAGGTTAGGTCTCTTTGCCCGCCTCTCTCTTTTTTATTTTTATTTTATTTTCCCATTTCGTCGTCGTGACATGGACGCTGCGCCGCGGCCCAAATGCATTCGAGACTCCGTTCACACACACATCGGTCCGCTGGCATTACAGTGGCAGCTTAGCCGCGCTCAACACGCAATGCTGACGTGGTTGCGATCGTTGGACAGACAGCTTACTCACTGGCACTGCCAAACTCAGCCACGCTCGATAAGCAGTATAGTACCGATACTGAAGTTGGGCGGGCTGAGCTGCCAGTGTGGTGTGGGAGGGCTATGGTCTGGTGCAGACTTGACACGTGATTCATCAACCCGAGTGGTCTCGTAACGTGTTCGACTCTGATGGGTTCCTGTTACCTTACCTCGAAGCATGCGATTCTGCGGATGGATCAACGATCTTTCTCCCCTCCCTAATGGAGAAAAGTGCAGTACTGTATGTGTCCCGCAGCCACAGCGCGACTAAGGAAGAAGATTCGCCATTTCTGGGGTCGCATCCGGGAATATGAGAACCCACATGAACGGCCAGAGGGGTTGGAACCCTACCCGAAGAGCACAAAGCTGTAGCGCCATGCGGTGTTGTTATATGAACGCGCGCCGCGGGCAGCTCGGATGTTGAATAATGATTGTCATCATATCATATCCATACATACCAACGCACACAGCCTGCCAGAGCCCCAGAGCCTCAAACGAAGGCGGATCGGGCGCGGCGAATAGAACCACCCTCCCTCCAAAGTTAGCACCATCCACCAACCGCCCGCGCGCTGTTGATGATGGATGGATGGATGGGATGGATGGGGGAAGGCGCCACATATGCATCATGGCGCATACAGTAAGTAATGCAACTCAGCCTTGCCCTTGCCGGCGCAGTCCTCTTACCCGATATATATCAGTTCGACGTGCAAGGCGGGTTTAGTTTGTGCCCCCTCCTGTTTGATTTTCACACATGCGTTGAACCCCGTAACGGTTTTTGTTGTGCCCAGCCCAACAACAAGGTTAGTTCAAAGTTGGGGCACAGTCAACTGTAGGGAGCACTGTACTGCGCTATAGCGGCGTGATGTGGATGCATCCGCCGGATCGCATTCATATTAAAAAACTAAAGTGAGCCAAGCCCGAGAGCTCGAAATGCGCGCCCATCTCAACTCGAACAAACGCCAGATGCCGTGTGTGTGTGTGAACTCGAGAGTTGGAGCGAGCGAAGAAAAGGACGTTGTTTTGTGGGGTTCGAGTCGAAGGCACTTACAGTACTAGTGCCAGACGGGGGGGGTTGTTGCGTGGCAATCGAGGATCTGGAGCTGGAGCCCTGTCACGTCAAAAAGATTTTCTTCGTTATTGAATTCCGGCGAATACGTATAACCGCCTTGGCGGTGTAACTGTAACTCCACCACCAGGGCAAAGTATAAAAAACCAAATGTTTTTTTCTGACGAGATCGGAAGGCGACATTGTTCATTCATTTAACGAGGCGAGAGGCGGTCCCGACATGTCCAGTCAAAGCATAGCAGGGAAAAAAAAAATTCCGCGGGGGAGTTGGGGAGGAAAGTGGGATTCATAAATCAGAACCCCGGAGCTTGGTGCGGAGTGCCGAGTACCCGAGTCTCGCCGAATAACTGTGACCTGTCTGTGAAACTTGATTCCCCCCTCGCTCGCTCACACGCTCTCTCACACGCACACACTGACGAGCCAAAAGTAAAGTTTGAGGATTGCATCGTACCTGTCCAGTCCAGGGTGTCTTCCCCAAAGCTTCCAGAATCAAGGGTCGGATCGATCCACTTTGATTGAAAAAACCTAACTAATCTTAGCGGCATTCATTCCGACGCGGCATGCCCAATCATTCATCCATAGGCCATAGGCCAAAAAAAACAACAACATCAAAGTGACATGCGAAGCACCACCTCTCTCAACTTTTTCGAAACGAATCAAAAAGGAGGCGACAGAACCGGAATGGGGTGATTCTCTGGATCAAGGGTCGGCGAACTAGTAGCGCGACGTGCTTGCCGGCAACTGGGGTAGCCACGTAGCAAGCAGCCATCCGAGTTCCTTGCACACGCGGCGTAATTGGAGCACCCTCCCGACCGTGCTTCTTTTGGATTCCCTTACCACAGAAGGACAAGGGCGAGATGTGATAGCACACAAACACACACCATGCGTGGAAGAATGTTGTTCCCTTTCAACGTTTTGGGGGGTGTGCGGTCTATATCCAAATTGGACGAGCACCGCCCCTACCCGGCCACTGTCCATTTACCGCCACCTTTGGACAGGGTCGGGGGGCTGTGGCTTAAAGACAAAAGGAATGGTCCTTTGCCTTTGTCTTGGGCCAGGAAGGAGTGACCGGCACCGTTCTCTCATTAACCGGAACCGACTGAAAGAATTTTCGTCGGGACAGATCCCCGCTGTCGCAAAATTTCTAGGACCACGTCGAGAGCAAAGTCACAAAATATTTTTGATGGAGATGGATTTAGAGAGGTGAAAAACGCGCGACGTGCCCCAAAGCAGCGAGGTGATATAGAGAATAGCGAGACGTAATGGTGAATGATTCCGGTGTTACATGGGTGAGTCCAGAAGAGAACTAGTAACAAGAGGGGGCACAAACGGTCCGCTGCTCGACCCTTCATTTCGAGAACCATACGCTCCAAGGCCTGCCAAACGGTGGTTACGTGGCTCTCAATGAGCCCTCCACCGGGTGCTCGTCGTGCGTGATCCTCTTGCATCGGAGGAATCAGCCGGGGAGACACCACCGACGTCTGGTGGGTGTGTTTCCGGCTGATGATCGTGGTATCGTATAATCTGTATGCCGAGGCCTGGCGTGCCCTGCGAGGAATAGAACGACGACCCTTGTCTGGGTGTTTGTGGGGCCGTCGAAGTGAGGTGCTTCCTGTAATGGCGACGCATATTCGAATTCACATTGAATTCTCTCCCGCAATTCGGGAACGGACATTTAAATGCTACGGGGAGAGGCGCACGGCGCAGGCGTAAGTTTTTTTGTAGGATCGAAATGAGAGATTAAGCCCCTTACGTTTATCGCCTGTGTGTGTGTTGACATGGATGGCCAGACTGCTGGGACGGTTGAAGCGCTTTGCGCAGTGCGGACAGGCGTGCCTTCTCCCAGTGTCCGACTGCTTGTCAGCAGCGATCGGAGGCAGACTTTCGTCTGGGCTGAGGTCACCTTGCGATGACGCGTCCGATCCTGGACTCTCGTTTTCCGAAATGGTCGATGAGGGCGATGACGGACGAGGCACCAATGACGCCGAACCGACGGGATGGAGACGTGGCGTTTCCTGTGGAGGTTGGAAAGAGTTTCCCGAAAGCGAGGGTCGGTTTGGTTGGTGGGAAACTCGGGGCGAGGCGGTGGCATTTATTGACTCTGCGGTCGGGTGTGGTGGGTAACCAAGCGAGGAGGATGATGGTGCAATGGGTCGATAGCCATCAGATGGAGGAGGCGGCACTGGTAGTCGCCTGTCGGTGGGCGGCCCAGGATGAGGCCGCGCAAGGCTGGCTGTGTTAGGGTGGTCACTGCCGGGTAGCGAGCGAGCCGATTGTTCCTGTAATGGAGAGATGTAATATATTAAGTCGGGTCTTTGGGAGCTTTGTCGTAAAGCACGGGAGCAAAAAGGACGGACAGTAAATGAACGAGTAAGAGCGGATGGTGGATGGTAATTTCTTCCGCTGGTAGCCAAGAGATGATCTGGTGGAGTTTAGATGAGTTTTGGCTGTAAGAAAGATGCGTTGCCCAGATATGATACCGGGGAATAAAGTTCGGATCCCAGGCAAGGAGACAGAGGAGTGATGACGTGAAGGGTCGGTCGAGCGATCCATGAAAGAGAGGTATGGGATGAGGATGAGAGAGAGGGAGGGAAGGCAAGGGAAGAGAGAGGGAGAGGGCGCTATATAGGGGGAGCGAGGGATCTGCGAGCGCCTGGTTTGGAGGAGGTATTATAATTGCCCAGTGTGTATCCGCTGGGGTGGCGTTTTCCACGAAAAGTTCTACATGGACGCGACATGAGGCCGACGGAACTGGCCGCGTCATTTTGGTAACAAGATACACGAATACGAGATATATTTTGACGCTGGCGAGGCAGGTTCAGGTTCAGTCGGGTGCCCCGATGAAATCAGGCTGTGGGTACATATAATATAAATTAACTCACTTACAGCCACACGCCACGACAGTTCGACTCACGGTCGGTTCAGATTTCAAGTCAAGCCAGAGGCCGGTTGCCGGCCACAGCCCGTCCGTTCATCGTCCCTCGCCTCGCCTCGTTCCGGTTCAGGGTCACACAACAAGTTGGAGAAGGCACCCCTACGCTGATCAGATCTGGAGATGATGCACCCAAGGGATTTGCGCTGACGCCGATGATGGCTCATCCCACGTTGTTGACCCCTCCAAACTTGGTCAACCCTCAACCGTGCGACTTTTTTCTAATGGTCGATCTCTGGCAATTAGATTTCCCTCTCCTCCCCACCCCGCTCAGCCACAAATCCCAGCCCCGATCGTCCGCAACCTCCCCCTTCTCGTCCGCGCCCTTCTGTCAAGCGCCGCAACCGCGAGGGAGACATCCGGAAATGTACCCTCCTTGACGAATGTTGGGCGAAACCCGGACGGTGCGGGTTTGGTTCCGCGTGTGTGCTTCTTGCCTGCTTTCTTTTTTTTTTTTTTTTTTCACATGGAAGTCCCATGCTAACTCCGAAGATTGCATCCAACGCCCCCCACGCAACGCACCAACACGACACACAAGCAGAATACGGTATCGCCACAACTCCTAGGCATGGCCCAGTCACGCTGCCCCGTTTTATTCTCGACAAGACCTTTTCATATATAAGGTTGTTCGAAGGCGAAAATCCTTCCAATTCAGTCCTCGCTGTTTGTTTGGTCGCCGGCCACACACATCAATCTCATCACCCACTTTTGGGCGCCCCCCGAATGAATCGAACCCACAACCATCGGCCTCGTCGGACGCTTGCCTTTGGGAACAACACCGCCAGTGCCATCGCCCTCTCCACATTGGATCACCCTCTCTCTCCCGTTGGATCGTCATCCATTGATGTCTCATCAGCCGATCTATAATCGCCAAATGAATGCCTGGTGGACGCCAGACACGTTGTGCATGTTGTGCGTGCATCACGGCTCGGACTCCATTCGAAGAATGAAAGAAGGGTAGATGGAAACAAAAAATGGCCCCATCAATCACGGCCCCATCCAGCTTCTCCTAACAATCATTCACAAGAATCTTAACTTCCGCACGACGCCATCAAATGGCACCACAGCTCCGAGTCCTCGCACATTTGTATAAAATGGCACTAAGGGAAGGGGCCACACGTCCGCCATATCATATATATATCATTACCACACACGGCCGTGTTCGAATCAGGAAGGTTATACCCAATTTCCGAAATGTTCCAATGTGTGTGTTTCAGGCGAGGGGAGGACCGCTCGAGTCGTGCGTGCGGCATCACGGACACGCCACTTTCCATGCGCCGATCCTCACCGGTTCCATCCTCCGGCGTGCCAGTGTGGGGAAAGGCAAAAGACCCGCTGATATCTCGTCATTACATAAAGATGAAAAGGACCACAGTTGTAGGGGTTCATACCGTTCATAGGCCAAAATCAAAAACTGATGCTGATTAAGATGAATCGGCTGTCAGTAGAGCCGCTCGAACAGGAGGACCATGCGGAATACCAATACCAAGCTTTGCGCTGTCAGCCGCCATGGTGTAGATCATGCCAATATCTGGTTCTGAGCGAAACGTTTGCTGGCAGGCGCACGTCTCTTCCTTATCGTAGTCGCCAATCCAAATAATCGATCCTATTCCAACGAACGCGGAAAATGGCTGCTGCTTTTCATTAAATCGACTGTGTGCCTAGCACATTTTGAACTTGGCACGGTCTCCATAAACTCGAGATGGAAAAAATGAGGTGCAGCGCTTATCTGATGATGAATTTCACATCTTATATGTGAGGAAATTTTGGAACATGTGTGGGTCGCCACCACTGGCACTCTCCGGTCCCTCCGCCCCTTGGAAGGTTAAAAGGTTTTCTCAAGAATTCACCTTTCTCGATCGGGGAACAGGTAACATAATCAATACAGTTATGCCCAGTTGGACCGAAACCTGCTTTTTTCGTTTCGATAAGAGGACGTACCGATTATGTACACAAATCCCCAATCTGGGAGGAGGCGCCCTTTTTTAACCTTTCACACACCCCCCGAGCGTAACATGACATGGGTAGGAGCCTGGCATGGGTCTAACACACCACGCCGGTGGGACTCACACGGAGTCCTCCGCGAGGGGAGGGTGGGCCACCCAGAGCTGCGGACGAAATATGGTGTGCGGGGATCGGAAGGGACTTACCCAATTGCGGCTTCTGTCCACACAGTCCATTTTGCCACTCGCATCATCTCGAACGGCGGCTTCTTGTGATGATGCCTGCCCCCTCTGAGGCCGAGATCGCCACTTGTCAATCACTTGCCCCAGCGATCTCGCAGTCTGATGATGATAATGATACGTGATGCGTGATGATGGATAGGTCCCACAAGGTCACACCGCGGACGAGGAAATAAGAGGCAGGGTATACTTTGAACCCCCCATCATGCGTGTTTCCATACGACGGTAATGGCGTGATTTCACCTTCCTAATTTTGTCGTCCCTGTTTCTATAACGAAGAGCGTGGGGTGGGACACCCACCACCACCACCACCATCCTGGGGGTTTCCCAAGGGACTCGAAAAAGAAGCGTTGGATACCAGCCGACTAGGCGCCGTAAATTGATGCCGAAGGGAGCAGCTGACAGGTACTTAAACGGTCCATTCATACCCATGCGAACCGGTATGTACTGTACCCCTGAGGACGCTCCTCACCCAGATCTGCAATTCAGTTGGGCCATCGGGACTTTGCGGCGTGCGAAGAACAAGGAGTCCGATGATCAGGGCGAGGGTCGTACCATTCGCGGGTAGTAGGATCATGCGACGATACAGTCCTCTCTAAGGTTCAGATTGTACATCGCCTTATCAACCACCTTTTCTATTTTCTTCCAGTCGCTGCGCCGCTGTATGAACTCGTAAACGTCCTTCCCAGTGTAGTGTGAGCGCGCGGGATTTCTAAGTCGCTGACTCGGTTATGATCGGCTCACCTCGGGCCGATACGCACCCCCATAACGGGTTACGTCACGGACGATTTGCGCGAGGTCCTTTGCGTCTTCCACGATGAACACATGGCCGAGCATTTTGAGGTTAGCAAAGTCGGACGTGAGCGACTGGATCTGCGACCGCACGTGCGTCAGAAGAGGACGGCGCGCGGAAGATGAAAAAAAACCGAATTAACTTTTAACGAGGAAATGAAGGTGTGGTAAGCGTTCAGATCAGCGATGACCTGAAAACCTCCGTTCAGCGAGATAATCTGGCGCTTGATTTGCTTCTGCAAAATCCTGTTATTGCCCCGCAAAGATGAAAAGTGTCAATCAGCAACGGAGGTAAACGAGTTTTCTGGCTCGCGTTCACCCGATCAGCCTCATGCCAACCTCGCCCTCAAACACCTCTAGCACTTCCCGGTTGACATTTCCTTGAAGAAGCCGTATGTGCTCCTCGAGACACTTTATTGCCTCCGTGCAACCCTTGGAAGGTCCGAGAAGAAGCGGTGCTTCCTCTGGCGGGTAATATGTCCGCGGTGGAGTAAGGGCCGTGATGATGTGATCCACCTAGAAGCATCACCGGTCAGGTAGCCAAGGCAAAGATCGGGATTGCTGACCTGGTTCATCAGAACCTCGATACCAGCGTTCAGTCCCTTTGCAACCGAATCGTCGAGCAGATTCTCAAACCGCTTTTTTTCTCTGACGACCGGATTCAAAAAGTCAGTCAGATCAATATGAGGAGCCTATAGCGGCAGAATCAGGTGCGTTTGATGTTGACGAAAGTGAAAAGGGGGTGGCACGGCGCACCAGTTCTTTATCAAAGTACACCTGTACAATGCTTTGGATCATGTCTCCAATATGGACAAGCTCAAAAAACTGCACCAATGGCGCAACGGATGTCGACGCTAGTGCCGGTTTCTCTGCGTCCGAAGCTGCATCAGAAAGTGCTGGAGGCTGATATGCCCGCATTTGCGTGATGGCCCTAGTGTGGCGGAACCAGGTGAGATGGATTCATTCACGCCATCAATACAGTGACAACCCACGCTTCGAATCCGTTCCGCACGTGCCGTTCGCCGAGCACACCTAGCAACTCTCCGGCGACCTCTTCTATCGTCTCCCGAACCCGGACCCCGTAGGTCCTGGGGTAGTTGACAAAACTCTCCAATCGTTTGAGCGCCTCCCGTGCGGCGTGTATCAGCTCGAGTGTGACATCGAGAGATAGAAGAAGTTGAAGGTTGTCGTAGGAAAATAATCGCCGAGGTTGTGGAGAGGAGGACGTAGTCGCGGGTGTCATCACGTCATCGCCTTGTTCGCTGGAGGCATCGGGTTGGTCTTCGTCCTCCCAAAGTACGACATTCGTACTGTCGGTTCCCTTGGTGTACCCTTCTCTCATACCGGTTCCGTTATCTTGCCCAGCTCCGCCCCACCGCCGCGGATCGAGCATCGCTATTCCGTGGACGGCAGCACCCGAGACGGTCTCGACAGTACGTGGGACAATAGACACCGGAATGAGCAGGAGGTTAGTGAAAGTCGAAAGAACATTGCTCTTGAGGTGGGCGGGGGAGGAAGAAGCGAGGAATGTGGGTTGTTGGGTCGTCAGCGATGGCGACGCATCGGGATGAAGACTCGTCTGCGTGTATCGAGCGTCTAAGATGAGCTCAGGAGACTGGGTACGAAGGGTAAGGTGGGATAGACAATACTTTTTTCTCCCAATCTCGGCAAGTATGCTCTAACATTTGCTTCAAGGAGTCTATCTCTTCGTCAAGGTATTCGTCCATGTTGGGTTCGAACATCCGATACCTGTCATGCGGAGCCGAATTCAAGATGTGAGCATTCGATCGATCGAGTTACGGATCAGAAGTGAGAAGGATACACGGTGTATGCTCGGAATGAAGGCGGATGGGAAACACGCACACGACGTCCTCTGCTTGTGCCTTGCTGACTTCTTCACCCGCGACACGCGGATGGCGCTGGCTGGCAAGTTCCAGAACAGTATCCACGATGCGCCAGGCTTCTCGAAAACAGGCAGCAGTTGCTTTCAAAAACAAGGTGCTGTTCGCCAGCGAGCGGGCATGCGTGAGAAGAGGTATGATGTACTCAGAAACCTAGGAAATTTCGGGTTGAGCCGGGGAGGGGTTGGTGGCGCAGACACGAGGTATAACGACGTACAACTTCCGTTGCAACGCGATCCGCAAATGACACGAGAACGCCTGCAGCAGGAGGAAAGACGCGTACAGCGCGGGAGCCATGCTCTCGAAGTGCGTCAAGCACGAAGCCCATGAAGGCATCCATTGGTTCGAAATTCAAAGTGCCTTCCGCGCTGTTTTGTCGTTATTCTACGGCTTCACGCAGCGTGGAAAGTGAAATGCGCAACGTACGTGAAATTGTCAAGGGGCTTGTGCACGCTCGTGACATAGAATATTTCCCGTTTCTCAGCCCACACGCGTCCCATTTCCCATTCCGCGACGGCCCCGCTTCCGGTTTCGTGCGGATCCCAGATTTCCCAACTCGCTTCGGCTGCGTCGCGCATGCCAGCCTCATCAGCCCGGCCATCCGCGCCGTCGAAGGCGCTGAGCAAGGTAGCATCGAACCGGTCAGAGGCGGCACGGAGGGCGGACAGCAGGGATGGAGATGATCGGAGGGGCTGGAGAAGGGAATGGAATCGGTGGAGAAGGTGGAGTGTCTTGGAACGGTGCAACAAGGTGAGGGAGGTGGCCGATGCGATCGTGGGAGGGAAAAGAGAAGAGAGAATCTGGTGTGGAGGTTCAAGTAATGCTGGAGCCAGGTTTCTCAGAAGTTTATGCGTGCGTATGTAGAGAGCGCGGAAAGAGGTCGCGCCGAGGACATTGGTGCCTTGCATCACTGTGCTGCCACCAACGAAATTGCCCACTTCCCCCGAGGAGGTCGAGAGTACGCTCTGTGTTGGGAACCCCCCGATACCTAAACCAGGCGTGTTTGACCCGGACGCGAAGTCCCCAAAGTCGTCGTCTGCAACGTCTACGGTTAGCGTGGGAGGCTGCTGCGTTGGCACTTCCTTGCGCGTCCGATTCTCCAGCTCATCCAGTACAGGTCCGAACCCATATCTGTCGATGCCCAAAAGGGTGTAGTGGTGCTCCCATAGCTCTTCGGAGGAAGCGAG
>Ga0307512_10006238_pt1 | contig 12133 bp, 5 predicted proteins | sample 14_EM_MG_FD_200267 | JGI IMG/M metagenome (GOLD analysis project Ga0307512, IMG submission 200267) | Populus trichocarpa ectomycorrhiza microbial communities from riparian zone in the Pacific Northwest, United States - 14_EM | ecosystem: Host-associated > Plants > Roots > Unclassified | place... | reverse complement strand
GTGGGGTCCATGTAGTTAATTAAAGAAAAGTCCTCACCAACCAATTGGCGCCTTCCACTCGATTCCATCTCCCTTTAAAAGTCTCAAATTTCTTCCTCCTTTCACGGAACAGAGCTATTTAACCCCACCTCTCGCTGTATCCACTCCGCTTCAAATCTTACTTGAAAATTCCTTATTTTCAGAAATTTAATAATACATTCCAAATATTTTTTTTGCGGACAAAACTCATTAGTTTGTTTAATCACAACCATAATCTTCTGCTTCTGCTTTGCATCATGGCTTCTGTCGCAAACACATTACTTTCTCTGCCCCCCTCACTCTGTTTTAATTCTAATTCTAATTCTAATAATAATCAGTCACCGCCACCTTCTCTTTTTGTTTCCAAGGCTCCCAGATCAAAGCGTTGTCGTTTTCACTCCTCCGCGGGATCACCTAACCGTTCTTCTGTAACCGTTTCCTTGTCTACTGTGGCAAACTCTGTTCCGGTACATAACTAACTTACCCACCTTTTCCTTCTTTTTTCTCCTTTTAGTGATTTTTTTTATTATACATAATTGTAGGCGAGAAGTAAGATCCATACAGTTGGTGATTTTATGACCAAAAGAGAGGATTTACATGTGTTTAAAGCCAACACAACTGTTGATGAAGGTGATTGCTACCTTTTCTTATAAGTTATAGTTTGAATGGTATATATATTGTTTAGTTGACTCGTGTAGTTTTTGTGTGTATCTATATATATCGTTGCAGCATTGGAGGCTCTTGTGGAGAAGAGAATAACGGGGTTTCCTGTCATTGATGATAACTGGAAATTGGTAAGATTTTTCCATTTTATCATGTGATCCCATTCCCATGTCATATAGTCTCCAATCATGTTTACCAGTGTCTTGCTTGCATGCTGCTGTTCTTGGAATTATTTTATGAGAAAAAGGGGCAAAGACTTCAATTCGAAAGCTAGTGTGTGAGGACGTAGTAAAATATATATGTTCCTTGTGCCTGAAAATGAAGGATAACATGCACAGATTCAGCACTTGAATCTATAGTTATTTGAGATTGCGTTGCATGAAGAACTGATTCCAGGTCTATACTTGCTGCAGGTTGGTGTTGTTTCTGATTATGACCTGTTAGTGCTCGGTTCTATTTCAGGTAGTGGAGAGACTCTGCTTCTATTTTCCATTTGGACGTAAAATCCTTGTTTTCATGTTTTTCTATAATCTTTGTGTTTGATCTTCTTTTCCTTTTTCCTTAGAAGAGAATACTTAAGTTGATTAGAGAACGATTGTGAATTAGATCGTTATGGTTTTTAAAAACAAAGTTGATCTACTTGTTTGAATTTTTGTCCTCCCCTTCATCTGGAAGCAAGAATCTGTTTGTTTTCTTCTTTTTTTCGCCATTCAATCGCAAGAAAAGCTCTTCTAGCGCACTTGATTTTCAACTACGTAAAGTTTGATTTGAGGAGTTTCATTAAAGTAGTATTGAGGAACTTGGCTACAAGTAATTTCTCAAACCACGAGGAATCGTTGGCCATAACAATTTAAACAAGCATATGGCACAATAGTTGCTAACTTCATTTTGTTTGCCAGATCTTCTTGCTTATCTGGGGAAATAATACTAACTCTTTTTGGCATCAATTGAATAACACAAAGCTAGCATTAGTTTGCAAGAGTCCAGACTTTTGTAAAAAATGGACAAGTAAGAATAATCAGTAATGTAGGATTCAGGAAGGAATCATGTCCTTCTGGTCTCCAACAGAAGAAATGAATTGCTTCATCCCTTTGATTTTGGCAACATTATGATAATTCTTGATCTTGTTTGTCAAGCAATTCTTTCCAATCTCAACTGACTATAGCAGGAAGGATGTTGTATCAATTCAGTTTTCAATTATATTTTGGTTTGTTGAATATTGGTATCTTAAAGCTTTGTCATTCATTATTGCTCTTCATTGACAAACTGGCTCTATAATTTTGTGAAGTTGGTTTTCTATTATGGTTATTCCTGTAATGTGGTGAAACTGCTACTAATTTCTTTCCTCTGTATCTATCAGGCAGCTGTCAGAATGACACAAACTTGTTTCCTAATGTTGATAGTTCTTGGAAGGTGAGTATGGAGTTTCTCTATCATATTCTAGATGCTTGCATTTCGTATTTATATTCAAGCATGCTTCCATATGTTTGTCTGTGGTTTTGTTTTCTTAAACATTTAGATATTTTGATCGATTTCTATAGTTAGAGTTTTAGAATCTTTTATGTTTGTGAAATTCGTAGTTAACATCCTTCAACTCCCAATAATGTTACAGACTTGCTGTTATACTCGCCAAACATATATGAACGAACAGAAATAATTGAGCACAGTATTTCCTTTAGGCCTGAAGATAACGAGGATTAGGGGTCACGAGAAAAGTGATATGTGGTATATTACAAGTTTAAGAGGGTTATCTGGCCATGATTAGCAAACAGATTATGACCGTTTCTTTGTCAGACTAAGAAGTTTGGGGGTGGGGGCTAAGTCCTTCCAACATTGCAGTTGCCCATATCATAGCTATGGGTCCAAGTTTCTGAATGAAACTAGAGATTGGATTGGCTCTATAAGACAATTTGACCTTTTGAGTCTGCCATCCCTCCTTTTCAAGGACTCGGCATGCAATCAGGGGATGCTCAGTACTTCTTCCTGCACCAGGGCTTGTTCACAATTAGTCATCAACTCGTACTGTAGGGAGGTAGAAGCCAAAACTCTGATCCAACATGACTGGTAGTAAAGAATGCAGAAGATGGAAGGTTGATAGTTTGATCAATAATTGTTACATTTAGCACCATCCTACAATTTAATGGTTGGTCTCGCATAAGTTTTGGTTGGACAAGTTCCCTAAATGTAGGGAGATACTGGTTCTTGGGTAGATGTAGTGATGGTGATTTCAAGTAGTTAATAGAGACCATGCAACTGCTCAATAAACAAGAGTTCTCCATTGTTGGCTATTACTGGACAAAACCAGGCCTATAATAAAGAGCTTGATGTTAGAAGTACAAGATAAACTAAAATCAGGATTTCACTTCTATAACATTTTAGGCAAAATGTTTCTTACTGCTGAATTTCTATTTCTTGACAAATGTTGCAGACTTTCAATGAGTTACAGAAACTGCTAATCAAGAACAACGGCAAAGTTGTTGGTGATTTGATGACACCCAATCCTCTAGTCGTTTATGAAACCACCAATCTAGAGGATGCTGTTAGGTATCAATCTTCCAGGACATCTCTGTTTAAACCTATAATATGAGAAGTTCTGTTTTGTACTTTCTTAAACGTATGAAAAACTGTCTTCGGGAAGCTGTTATGCATTTTCTCTTTGTCCAACATTATTAAAAGCTTATCTAAATGATCATCATTAAATTTCTGAATGTTTCTCATCTTGCAATCATATTCTATGGAAATTTCACATCAGAATTGAAAAACATACTTAATGTCCAAATCTAATGCCAGGTTGCTGCTTGAAACAAAGTATCGGCGACTCCCAGTGGTAGATAACGATGGAAAGCTGGTAAGAATTGTAAACAATGTTCTTGATTCATTCTCATTTTATTGTTTCTTATCTGCTGTGTGTAATTTATAATTGGTATCCAATTTAATACCAAAGGTTGGAATCATTACTCGGGGAGACATTGTTAGAGCTTCTCAACAGATAAAAAGCTCCACCGAAAGATCAACATGAATTCCTGTATCATTGAAGGATTATGATTTCTGGAGTCTACATTGATATTGCAGCTCTCTCTTTTTTCAACATGAATGTCACGCAGTTCATTATTCCGGGTACACTCAGAGGGAAGCTTATCAATCTCCTGTTCTAAAAGCCTTCTCTGCAATAAATTGTATTTTTAGCGAGGTTCGAACTTTGATTTCTAGTTAAATGTTACATATAGGCTTTGGTAATTATGAAATATTGATGAGTGGTTTGGCAGTAGTCTCCAATGCCAAGTTTTTGTACAAGTAGCATTCTTGTTGCTAGCAGATTTCCTACTGCAAATATATGAAAGTGCCAATTATTTTGACCTTTTTCCATAATTTTAAAGGAGTATTAGTTCTCAAGAAAATAAAAAAGTGTCAAGAGTATTGATTAAAAGCACCTCAATTGCTGGAATCTAACCAGCCCGGCATCGCAACCCACGGCATAATATCCGTGCCTTTCCAGATCAATGCCAAAGCAGGGTTTTCCTGCTCAGGAGTCCAGACACAATTTTTGCTGTCTGAAGTCTTTCAAATGGAATTACGAAGGGAACCGCAGCCATATCTCTTTCAAGAATGCATCATGCATTATTACCTGTCAAAGAGAAAAATCGCCATCAAGCTATGAACATCAACAACATATAGGATTGACAATTCTTTTATCTATTCTTATGACTGAACGAGATGAACTCTCTAACCTAGGTGTTATATTTTTGTTTCAAGATCAAAACAAATAGGGAGTAAGAAATTGGTATTCTATAAAACTTGAAGTGTATGGTGTTTTAGAATATATCCCGGCAAGCGACCTTAGCCAAATGCATAAAGTGTCCTGATTCTCGAATTAGCTGACGCCCATGCTGAATTATGTGTATGTGCCAAACCTAGGCTCTTGAAGAACGGATAAATCCTATGGACATTCATTTCATTTTTTATTTGTAAATATTCCACTCGATGTCTTCACCACACCTCATAATTTGGAACTTATAGCCCAAACCTCTCTTTCTCCCTTGCCAGCCAATTTTTCATCCAAATCCATCCTCTCTGCAACAATGGACTCAAATTCTCCTCCAGTTGAAATGTTCTTCTTTCCATTTGTAGGTGGAGGCCACCTAATCCCCATGATAGACATAGCCAGAGTCTTTGCTTCCCATGGTGCCAAAGCTACAATAATTACCGCTCCAAAACATTCCCTCTCCTTCAGAAAATCCATCACCCGTGATAAAAAATCTGGTCTTCCTATCTCTAGTCACGTCCTTGAGCTGTCTGATAACGTAGACATAGCCGCTACAGACATGTCTGCAACCTCCTTCATTGATACTTCTATGCTCCAAGAACCTCAACAAAATCTTTTACTTGAACGAAAACCTGACTGTATTATTCATGACGTGTTTCATCGCTGGTCTGCTGTTGCTATTGACAGTGTTGGCATTCCAAGAATTACTTTCAATGGGAATGGATGCTTCGCTCGTTGTGTCCGAGAAAATATGAAACGCTATAGGCCCCATGAAAAATTAATTTTTGATTTGAAATCTTTTATTGTTCCAGGTCATTCTGATAGGATTGAATTGAACACATCTCAACTACCACTTTGGAAGACAATCACATGGTGGAGGGTTGCATAAAAGAATGCCAGGGTCAGATGAGAAGAGTTTTGGGGTTATGGTCAATAGTTTCTATGATTTGGACTCCTTCAGGAATGAATTGGGCAACACGGCATGGATTGTGGGACCAGTTTCATTATGCAACAGAAACGTGGAAGATAAGGGCTGACGGAGAGGCCAAAAGACTTCAGTTAATGATGAGCAAACCATTTTCAACTGGCTTGATGTGAGTGTGATTTGTTTTTTATTTAAAAATATATTTTTTTTATTTTTTAAAAATTATTTTTAATATCAAAACATTAAAATAATTTAAAAACACTAAAAAATTATTAATTTAAATAAAATAAAAAATTATTTTTTTAAATAAGACACAAAAACAATCCAATTTCGATTATTTACGTCAGTTTTAGAAGCTTAGCTCGTTTATCCCCTGAACAAATCCTTGAGATCGCCCATGGTCTTGAAGCTTCCAATCACCAATTCATCTGGGTGATTGGAAAAATCTTTAAATCAGCTGGACATGACCAAGAAAGCCTAGAAAATTTGCTTCCCAAAGGATGGATTTGAAGATAGACTCAAAGAATCCAGAAGAGGACTGATAATAAAAGGCTGGGCACCGCAATTGTAAATACTAGAGCATCCGGCTGTAGGAGGGTTTGTGACTCATTGTGGACGGAACTCAACTTGAGAAGGTGTGAGTGCTGGACTGCCAATGATAACATGGCCTTTTGCTGCAGAGCAGTTCACCGATGAGAAGTTACGGATTGATGTAGTAATGTGCAATCAAGATGCGTTCTTGCCCGTCTGTCATCTGTACCCACGCTATGACGCAAGTGATTATGTTAGCAGGAAGAAACAATCTTCCTATTTTCTGTTTAGATTCCAACCAGGCCCAGTGACCGCGAGCTTTTCCGCGGGCAAGATAAAAAACCAATTATTGTATTAAAAAATTGTGGGTGCTGTTATATTTTTTATATTGTAAAATATTTAAAATAAAAATAAAAAAACTTAATCAGGGTATCAAATTAGATTAATTGAACACCATATATATTAATAAATAAATAAAAAGTCAGTGTGACTTGTTTGATCTAGTGGGCCAAGAGCGAAATGATTATCCCATTTGTATGGTGATTTGATTTTTTAAAAATATTATGTCTGCATTGTTTTAACCTCTACCGAGCACTAACTTAAATGTTAAATAATAGTGTCAAGTGATTGAATTGTAAAAAAAATTCAGGGAGTAAAATAAAAAGAAAGAAACACATTATAATTACATGGGTTAACACGCAGAATTTATAATCCAAATAAAGGAAATATCCACAATTATCTAATCTAGTTGGGCAATTTGTGTTTTTCTTTTTTTTTTTCTTTTCTTAATGGTTAGGTCTTGGTTGAGCCTTAATTGATATCATATTGGATTAAATATGGAACCAAGTTGAAGAGTTATAAAATATTTATAGACAAAATTTAAGAAAAATATAAAGTATCTCTTAAATCAAGCATAATTATGGAATTGAAAAAACATGAGTATAATGAAAGGGAAAAAAAATCAAGTAAATCCAGATGAATCTTTTAAATTTAAGTTAATTATTCAAACTCGCAATCTTTAAAATTCTAGACTCGAGTTCAATCAAGAAACTCAATTCCCAACTAATTTAATGTTGAAAAATAAAATCAGAAAAAAATCTCAATCTAAAAATCTTGTTAGAGTTAAACAAATAACATTCAAAATAATAGGGACTAAATTTGACATAAAAATAAAATAAAATCAAATTTTGATGGATAAAACTGAAAAATAAACTCAATTTAAATAGAATTTAAAATCAAATAAATAATAATTAAAAGAACAAAAACAAAGTCTGACAGGTAGAAAAAAAAATGATGAAAATTGAAAAAAATTTAATTTTATAAATCATTTGAAATAGAATAGGAGTAATAAAAAAAATATGGATGAAACTTGAAGTAAAAATAAATTGAAGGATTGTTTTTAAAATTTAAAAATTTAGGCGCGAGAATCAAGAAAAAAAACAAATCATTCGATACATCACATGCGCTGCTCAGTGAGAAGTTACGGATTGATGTAGTAATGTGCAATCAAGATGCGTTCTTGGCCGCCTGTCATCTGTACCAACGCTATGACGCAAGTGATTACGTTAGCAGGAAGAAACAATCTTCCTATTTTCGGTTTAGATTCCAACCAGGCCTGGTGACCGCGCGCTTTTCCGCGGGCAAGATAAAAAAAAAAAAACCAATTATTGTATTAAAAAAACTTGTGAGTGCTGTTATTTTTTTTATATTGTAAAATATTTAAAATAAAAATAAAAAAACTTAATCAAGGTGTCAAATTAGATTAACTGACCACTATGCATGTTAATAAATATAAAAAAATCAGTATGACTTATTTGATCTACTGAGCCAAGAGTAAACTGATTGTCTATTCAAATAATGATTTAGTTTTTTTTTAAAAATTATACTGGTATTGTTTTAACCTCTACCTAGCACTAACTTAAATGTGAAATAATATAGTGTCAAATGATTAAATTGTAAAAAAATTCAAGAAGTAAAATGAAAAGAAAGTGACTCGTTGTAATGAGTCGAGTTAGCATGCGGAATTTATTATCTAGATAAAGGACATGCCCACAATTATCTAAACCAGTTGGGTATTTTGTGTCTTTCTTTTATTTTCTTCATGATTGAGCATTGGTTGAGTCTTAATTGATATTGGATTGGATTAAATACGGAACTAGGTTGAGGAGTTATAAAATATTTATAAACAAAATTTAAGAAATATATAAAGTATCTCTTAAATCAAGCATAATTATGAAATTAAAAAAACATGAGTACAATGAAAGGAAGAAAAACCAAGTAAATCCAGACGAACCTCTTAAATCTGAGTTAATTCTTAAAACTTGCAACCCTTGAAATCTTAGACTTGAGTTCAATTAAGAAGCTCAATTCCCAACTAATGTAATGTTGAAAAAAAAAATTAGAAAAAAAAATTCTCAATCTAAAAAAGTTGTCAAGTAAAACAAATAGCATTCAAAATAATAAAGATCAAATTTGATATAAAAATAAAATAAATTCAAATTTCAAGGGATAAAACTAAAAAATAAATTCAATTAAAAAAAATCAAAATCAAACAAATAACAATAAAAAAAATAAGGATCAAGTCTGACATATATAAAAATTTAAAAATGATGAAAATTTAAAAAACTTCAATTTTATAAATCATTTGAAATAAAATAATAGTAATAAAAAAAATATAGATCAAACTTGAAGTAAAAAATAAATTAAAAAGTTGTTTTGAAAATTTAAAGGTTTAGACATGATAATCAAGAAGAAAAAATAAAAAATAAAAAATAATTACCAACGCCGAATCAAAAGTCTAGATGCCACATGAGCCACGAAGTGATTGAGGCGTCGTTGAGACGATTGAAATGCTATCCTGAAGCCATAGTTCAACCTCCACTTGACTCCTTAAGCGATGTCCATATAGTGCGGAGAAGTTACATAAATGAATGTTTCAGTTATTTTTTTTTAAAGAATATTTTATATTTATTAAAAAACTAAAATTTTCTTATTCAATTTAATAATTACAAAAGAACCAAGATTAAAAGATGAAAAAACCGCTACTCATGAGTTAAACAAAAATTTGTTTTCAAAGATAATTAAATTATTTTACTATATTTTAAAAAATTAAAAGACAAAAAAACTTATAAATATCGGTTCAAGAATTTTGCATTTTAAATTAATTTAGTAATTTTATTGTGATTAAAAAAATAAAAATGACAAATTTACTTTTTATAAATCTTATAATCATCAATGTACTTTACGTAAGGATCGAATTACTCCCAAGACAAGTTTATTGATTTTTTGAAGGAAAAAAAAACAATGATGCTATAATGGTAAATAGTGATAAGTGTATAGATTCGCAGTAAATCTCCCTTCCGTTCTAGCTTCTTTTGAATGGCCTGGATAAATTTCACATTATCCACAGTAACTCACTATTTTCTCTCCTTCAAGCCATGAAAGAGAAAATGTGGTGTCCAGGGCATGTACGATAATCAGAAAGAACCAAAAATATCTCGTTCTTGCCAAAAAATTGGCATACTAGTCATAGAAGGCAAGAAAAAAGAAAGATAGCCCAACCCTTTCTTCCTCTTCTTGTCTATCTTCATCACTGGTTCTAGTTTCTCTTGTAATTCAACCATTGAATTCTGTTGTACAAAATCTTCCTTTGGTGATCAGGCAACATGGGCAGTGAGGTTAACCAGCTACATGCTCTTTTCTTTCCTTTCATGGCTCATGGTCACATGATACCACTGGTGGACATGGCCAAGCTATTTGCTTCCCGAGGCCTGAAGACTACCATAGTCACCACCCCTCTAAATGTGCCTCTCTTCTCCAAAACAGTCCAAAGAACCAAAAATTTGGGATTTGAAATTAATATACGAACCATCGAATTCTCCACTGTTGAGACTGGATTACCAGAAGGATGTGAAAATGCAGACTTGATTATTTCTCAGGCTATGGGCTGGGATATGCTCAAAAAATTTTTCGTGGCAACCACCATTCTCCAAGAACCCCTTGAAAGGCTACTAGAGGAAATCCATCCTGACTGCCTTATTGCAGATATGTTCTTTCCTTGGACTACTGATGCTGCAGCTAAATTTGGAATTCCAAGGTTAGTGTTTCATGGAACTAGCTTTTTTTCTTTATGCGTTGGAGAAAGTATGAGACTATACGAGCCACACAAGAAAGTTTCATCAGATTGTGAACCCTTTTTCATGCCTAACCTTCCTGATGATATCAAGTTGACAAGAAATGAACTGCCATATCCTGAAAGACATGATGATGGATCCGACTTCAACAAGATGTACAAGAAGGTTAAAGAGGGAGATTCGAAAAGTTACGGGGTGGTTGTCAACAGTTTCTACGAACTTGAGCCGGTTTATGCTGATCATTACAGAAAAGCTTTTGGAAGAAAAGCATGGCATGTAGGACCAGTTTCTCTTTGCAACAGAAACATAGATGACAAAGCAGAGAGGGGAAGAGAAGCTTCTATTAATGAAAATGAGTGTTTGAAGTGGCTTGACTCCAAGAAACCCAATTCAGTTGTTTATATCTGCTTTGGAAGTATGGCAAGCTTCTCTGCCTCTCAGCTAAAGGAGATTGCAACAGGCCTTGAAGCTTCTGGCCAGCAATTTATCTGGGTTGTTGGAAGAAACAAAAACAGTGAAGAAGATAAGGAAGATTGGTTACCTGAAGGATTTGAGGAAAGAATGGGAGACAAGGGACTAATTATAAGAGGGTGGGCACCCCAAGTGTTGATTCTTGACCACGAAGCAATAGGAGGATTTGTGACTCATTGTGGATGGAATTCAACAGTTGAAGGCATTGCCGCTGGGGTTCCAATGGCCACATGTCCACTGTCTGCAGAGCAATTCTACAATGAAAAGCTGGTGACACAGATATTGAAGATAGGTATCAGGATTGGTGTTCAAGAACAAGCTTTGTTGGTCGGGGATAGCATTAAGAGTAAAGCTTTAGAAGAGGCAGTGAGTCGACTCATGGAGGGTGAAGAAGCAGAGGAAATGAGGGGCAAGGCAAAGGCATTTGGGAAGATGGCAAGGAAGGCAGTTGAAGAAGGGGGTTCCTCCTACTCTGATTTGAATGCTCTTATCGAGGAACTGAGCTTCTGTCACCAGGGTTAGATTCATATTTTAAAAGCACATTTCATTTGTATCTGTTTTTGCTGTAGTTTTAATCTATTTTATCGTGAACATTGTTGTTTATTGTTGTCGTTGTTACTCAAAATTATCCAATTTGATTTTTAATTAATGATAAAAACATAGCTGCCTTAAATCATTTACATGAATAATATATATGTAGTTTTTATTTTATCGCCAGTCAATAGCAATGTTTAAGGAAGACATTACACAATTTGAATATTGTTATTAATATAATTTATTTTGCTTATTTTATTAATGGCTTCGATTTTCTGTAGCCGGAATAGTTGATATTGGCAGCAATATCATTTGCTGCTATATAACATAAATTTCGATTTCACCATGATTGGGGGCGCACATGATTTATACAATGGGGTTATTTGAAAATAACATAATTCCACTGTTGGCAACCAATTTTGCAGTTTTGTAACAATTTAGGGCCGGTTGTAATTACATTCTAAATGGAGTTTATAAGAAATTTGAATTTTTTTAATACTAATTCAATATATATTATTTTGAGTTGAATATAACTTGAAATATCAAATACAAATATATAATTATACTTCAATCTTTTATTTTCAAAAAAACAAGATTTATAAGTTATAAATACCCCACGAGCATTTCAAGTTTCATGTTTATAATTTCTATATTCTTAACTTTTTCAGCTTGTATATTTTTAAAATATCATTACACCAATCAATATTAATATTAATAAAGATTCTTTACCGGTAGCAACTATTAATTATCTTAGCTTATAAAAAAACCACCTATTGTCAACATCCCCACTCATCTCAGGCTTTCATTTCAAGCCAAACATCTGAAAAAGAATAAATTAAAAAATTAATTAATTATCCAGTAGAGTATTATTTCTAAATTCATTGAATTTTGAAGCTGTCGGTCATCTTTATACTTAGCTTATGGAACATTTTCTTCTAGAGTAGCATATCTATGCACGTTTGCATCTAATGCATTGTATTTATACAGTGCATGAATTGATTTCTTCCCCAAGTCAAAGAAAGTATTAAAAGCAAAACCGAAACACATTTTATTTTAAATGTAAAAAGAAACAGTAACTTCAAAAAAAGTTGAAGA
>Ga0307512_10006236_pt1 | contig 12135 bp, 15 predicted proteins | sample 14_EM_MG_FD_200267 | JGI IMG/M metagenome (GOLD analysis project Ga0307512, IMG submission 200267) | Populus trichocarpa ectomycorrhiza microbial communities from riparian zone in the Pacific Northwest, United States - 14_EM | ecosystem: Host-associated > Plants > Roots > Unclassified | place... | reverse complement strand
TTACAAGTCAACCAATGAATAGAGTCTCAGCTGCCGTCGCGCCTCCCTCCAAATCGACCGATTCCAAGTACTCCTCCAATCTCGCTCGATCATAGCCTGCAAGTGCATCTCCAAACTCGCTCGATCACGGCCTCAAAGTGCATCACCAAACTCGCTCCATCGCGGCCTCCAAGTGCATCTCTCAACTCGCTCGATCACGGCCTCCAAGTACATCGTTAATGAGCAACGGCGGGTGTACGGAGATACAGGGGTAACCGAGGTGGACTGAGCGACGGGGAGTACATATTCCGGAGATCCCGGGGTAGATAGAAATCATCTCATTTTCATCTGATCTGGATCCACGCAATTGCGTGGATTCTCACGGCCGGGTAGTATCATATCTTCTCACTTTCTTCCTAGGCTCCTCGAGCTAGAACGGTTCTTTCTCACGAATTCCGTCGTGGCCAGATTGACCGTATGTATATATATAGATATACTTAAATAATGCATGCCATATTATGAGGTAGCGAATCTTGTGACTGTAACAAAGACGAATATGATAGACGAAATGCCTTGTGCTTATGGAACCCTAAGAACCACTGCTTTCAGAATGCGGCACCAAGTCTCCCGCAGAGCTGCGCAGCGGTCTCAGCTGCTCCAAAATTTGACTATTCTAATAGTCAAATCTCGGAGCGTCCTGAATGCACCTCCATAACTGCAGGTGCTTTCAGGAGCATCTGAGAATGCTCTTGCAGAGTCTGAGGAAGAAATGGCGATTGGAGGGCGATGTGCAACGCGACGCGTGGTATTGACGCCGGGCGCGGAGTCATCCGCCACCGGGGTGTCTCTGACGGCTCTGACGGAGCGCGCCCACTCTGACGGAGCCATTCCTCCCGGACGGAAATGTTTTTTGCTGATGCCACCTTTGGTGCTTCATGATCGCTGTCATTGGCAGCCTCTAGGTCTTTTGCGGTAGTATTGCTGAAGGCAGCATCTATCTGATATAATCATTCCACATTTAGAATCTTGTAATCCTGGTCTTTCATGGTATCAGTCTGACTGGGGGACTTTCTCGTCATTGCATTGTACCTCTTTTGAATGATCCCTTGTTCAGAATTGTCCTGGTCCTCTGGCATCCCCAGTAGCTCTTCCTTCCCTGTTCTTTTCACATCCTCTGTCTCCCCCACTATATAATCTAATGCATTGGCACTGATTATGTTTCCAGACCTCGCTAGTAAGTCAATAACTAAGGGTTGGGTAAAATCCTCTGCTTGTTTCACTCTGATTGTTGTTGTTGTTGTTGTTGTTGTGTATTCATACTGTATGCAGTCTTATTAGAGTATGACAGGACCTGATATCCCCTCCGCCTACGGGCTAGCCAGCTCGATCGCAGAGCTCCCCTCCCCTACCCTTCAACCCCACTGGCAAATGAAAGCTAACACAAAGACAGACCAGAACAGAAATGGAAAGAAACGATATTAGCCTGCAGTCACCACTCCCCACACCTGGGTCAGCCTCTGTGCCTGCCCCATCCCTCCATCCATTTGCGTGGTAACTTCCCAACTTCAGTAGCCACCGGGAAGTCCACGACCGCTTGATCACACTCTTCCCCAGAACACAGCTCAGAGACATGCACGTGTCGGCATCTGCCTGCTTTCCAGCGCTTTGTCTTTCCCATAGCTTCCCAGAGTGAGCTCTGCTGGTCTGTCCACCGGCTGCGGTGGTGGAAGAGATGCTCCCGCATCTGGGCCACTGTCCGGTTACCCCACCAGCACCTGTCGTCTTCTCGGTGACCGAATCATTCTAGGTCAACTGAAGTGGGTGCATGCCTGGATTATAGTTGAAGAAACCAGGTAGCCAATGACTTAATGCTTGTCATCGGAATGGGTCGTTTGGTCCGAGCCTTACCCTTTGAGTGTCTAGCTGCAGTGCTTGCAGCATTTTTCGGCCACCCACCTTGCCTTGGCTGCTGACCTGCCCTGGGAGATCCGTCTGGCCACATTTGACGCCGTGGCATACGGCCAATGCATTGTCGTGTCCCGGCTTGAATGGCGGGCTACTTTCGACTGGCGTTCTGCTTCTTCGTTCCCGGGAATACCCGAGCATCCCGGAACCCAGTGAATCTTTCGTTTGGATTCTATGGGTGAGGTGTGCCTTTGCCCTTCGATTGAGCTGTCGTGCTAGACGCTGTCCAAGGACTGGCTCCAGATGTGCTGTGCGTCGAATCGTGGCTTGTGGATCGGTGAATCCCGCCACTGTCTTCGGTGCATGTGTTGGCAGTGTTTCTCCCTTGCCGATCGTCATTTTGAGCGTGAGTCCAATCGCCCACAGTTCTGCATCAATGATCTCCATACATCTAGCGCCCAGATGGCTGCAGAGGGACCTCCACTCGTCTGTGTGCTTCCACACATCTGCAGCTCCCACTCAGCCGTCGTCTGAGCGCGATCCATCTGTGCACCACACAAGACTCCCGAATATACTTTGGCCTCTGTCTCGCTTGCCCCGCGCTGCGTGGCTCTCTTGGCTGTGGTGGCATCGTCCAGCATTACGATTCTGCCCACTGATTCTTCCCCTGGGACCGGCCTGTTAATGGCTTTGGTTATCTGGCCATGCTTGTGATCATGCTTCACTGCTCTGCACACCGGCGTCCCGGAAGAGGGGTTCTGGTCTAGCTACCTTAACTTGTTGCTGCAGGAGTTGGCCAGTCTCGCTGCAAAGCACTGTTGTCTGGAGTCTAAGATTGTGGGCACGGGTGTGAGCCCTGGGTCTCTCATTGATCCTCCGGGCTAGTGTTAGCAACGGTTCCAGTTTTCGATCTGGCCGGTTGTATAGGTCAGCTTGGCAACGGCCTTACCCCATCAATAATCGACGATTTTTTGCACGAACTGTCCAATTAAGTCCATGAATATTGGTCAGATCATTCAGCATTTGGTATATCAAATATGCAGCTTGGCATAGCGCATCTTTTGGTTGTCTCCGATTTTGAATATCATTAAAATTCAGCAAGCGATTGGGTAAAAACCTCGTTTTTGGACCCAAAATGGCACCTTTTTCAAAGCTGCTTGCTGAGTTTTTGTGATATGCGAAATCGGAGACTCCCAAAAAATGTGTCGTGTGGAACTGCATATTTGGCGTACGAAACACTAAATTCCCTGATCAATATTGGTGGACTTGATTGAGGGAACCGTTTTGTAAAAACCCGAACCAAACTGGGCAGTTCCGGGTTTTCTTGGAACAGCTATAGTAGAAACGGTCCAAAAATGGAACCGTTGCTAACACTAATGCTCCCCATGGGGTCATGGGCAGTGTGCCGAGGTTAGATCTGGCTTGTCGATTGCAGAGAAGTTGGAGGTTGTCTCGCCTGCCTACTTCTTTGGGATCCAACCAGAGCTCACTCCCATACAGTGCGACAGCTTGGACTCATGCCAGCTGGATGGCCCTGACACTCTGTGGTAGTACCCCGTTGGTCCTTGTGATGGTTCGGAGTCTAGCATCTGCTGCCGTGGCTTTCTCCATGCGTTGGTCATGGTGCTCCTTGAGCATCAGGTGTTCATCCATCCAGACGCCGAACGAGTGTGGCGCCTGTCTGTAGAAACGTATGAACCCATCTCCGACCCTTATCTATGCTGTCAGTCCTGGCCAAAGGTGTCTCTTGTGTCCTCGTCTGCATGTGGATAGTGCTGCCTTTATTTCAGCGGTGTCAAACAGTAGCCCCCATCTACTTGTTCACTCGATGCTCTTGGCAGCACATCGCTCAAGTATTGTGACAGCCTGGTTGACATCGCTTTCTGTCACTACGCAGCTGATGTCATCCACGAAGGATAGCCCTTCGGCTGCTGATACGTACACTTCGACCCATTTGATCAGTCCCGAGGGGTTGATCCCAGAGATGATCGGTGACACATGTGAGCCCTACGGGACCTCTGCTGCGACTGGGTGTCTTTCCAATCGCATTGCCTTCGAATATCAATTCCACCATTTGTTCTGAGAGAAAGCTTTCCATCCGTCATATACAGTCTACATCCATGTGCCTGACTTGTATTATGTTGCCTAGTCTTCGTTTTGGCACGCTTGGGAAGGCTGCCTTAATGTCCATGAGAAGCATGCCTGTTATGTGGCCATTTGTCCAGGCTGCATGAGCTCTGTCGATTCTGATGGCCGCTGCATCGATGGCTGACCATCTTTTCCTGCTTCCGCATTGTCCATCACTCAGTAGCCCTCGTTTTTCAGCCACTTCTGACAGCTGCTCCTAGACTAGTTTTTCAACCACTGTTCCCATGCAGCTAAGCAGCGATATGGAGCGATAGGCCTTCAGCTTTCTATAGTCGTCTTTATCAGGCTTGCCAATCACCACACTGTTAGCACGCTTCTATACTGCTGGCTGCCTTCCCGTGCTAATTGCAGCCCCTGTCAGCCTCCCAATCCTCGCTTTGTCCCACTTCCAGAGTAGCTGTATAGGGCCAAAAGATGGCTTGGCTGGGCCCAGTGCTTTTTTGACTGACTGAGAATATAAGGCTCGCTCAACTGCTTCCTCAGTGACGCGTGTATGTGCACTTGCTGCTGGGGGTAGCATCTAGTACTGATCGTCTTCATTCGAGGTGAAAGATTCCCGTCTCAGTATCTAGTCAAACCCCGAGGCTGTGTTTGCTTGCTTCCCTTCTCCATCTGTTAATGCCTCCACGGTCAAGCCCGCCCGAGCGTCAGTGTATCTTGCTGCTGTCCACACGACATCTCCCAAGAGGTTCCGCGAGTAATCACTCCGCATTTTGCTCTTCGTCTTCCGAATCGACTTCTGGAGCTCTGCCTTCGCTCTTGCGGCCTCCTCCGAATCCTGTCTTCTGCGTTTGTCTCTTTCAACCGGTTTTCTCCTCTCTTCGATGTCGGGGTTTCACCACCTCTTTGATTTCGTTCAGATGCTGATCTTCTTTGCTGTAGCATTGAGAACGCTGCTCATTGCTTCCTGACACCATGCGGCCTCCTGCTCTACCTTGTCTTCTGTGCACTCTGCACCCAGGTCAGCCCTCTCCCTTGCAAGTTCTATCCAGAACTTCTCCAGCACCTCCATGTCCTCGACTGTCATTGCCACTGAGTTCCACTCTACTACCATCTCGTGATCCACCTCCTCCTACCTGTCCACTTCCACCTCCCATTCGATGACCTTGTGGTCGGATCCGGTGGCGTGGTCATCAACCAGTATGGTCAATTTCATTAGCTGTCAGTTCGCCAATGTCAAGTCAATGACCGACTCGCCTTCGTGGTCCTCCCCTGTTCAGTAGTGTGTGGATCTGCCATCATTTCCAATTTCCAGTCCATTCACGTCAATCACACCTTCCCAGAAGGCGGCATTCCACTGCACACAGCACTTTCTGTTCCATCAACTCCTGCTGGCATCAAAGTCTCCTGCGAGGACTGTTCTGCCCTGCTGAATAACACTCTGCCAGTTCACCTCTTGGGCCTGTCTCTCTCCTGACTGCGTGTCTCTTTGATTGCAAATATTGACAATCCTTATCATCTTCTCCCCTGTCCTCCTGACGTCACTAACAATGACATCGTCATTAGCTCCCCTGCTTCAATCCATCCGCTAATCAGCCACCATGCCACTCCCCTTTCGGATCGACCTCCAGACTGTAATTCTTTTCCTTATTCCATATGCCAAATGGCTGATCCCAAAACCTCCCTGTTCTGTTGGTGGCTTCTGCAACCACACTACATCCGCCTTACGTTCGACTGCCATCTCCATCAGCTGAAATGGTCCACTTGTACAACCCAGCGCAGTTGTGCTGGGTGGCTACAATCGTTTGTAGCCAGCGCTCGGGTATCAGTTGCTGGTCGATTTTCAGTTTCAGTTGGGGTCCCCTTCGCAGTCTCCGCCATCGTAATGTCTTCTGCCTCCCCCAGTATCTCGTTTTCCTCCACATCCGCCATGTCCGCTTCGCTTCCCCACCCTTCTGCTGCGGTCCCCATACGCCTAGGACCAAGCAGCACTCTCTTCATCCCCGATGCCACATCAGTTGCTGCGTTCGTGGATACCTGACCTGCTTGCCCATTCTACCTACATCAGCAAAATGTGTTTTAGTCACTGGAAGCCTCCAGGAGTGTCTGAGAGGATGGGGAGTGCAAACTTAGATGCATCGATTTCAGGAGAGTATCAGACCATGGGAGGGTATTCCTCCCGGCCATCAGAGTACCTGGGATCGCTGATGACTGGTACAGAAGGACCATGGGAGTGATTGTGAGAAGTTTGGGAACACCTCGGAGCACCGGAGAGAACTTTGGGTGCACCTGGGAGCATCTGGGAGCGCCTGCAACAAGCCTGGCCGCACCAACGACAAGCCTGGGAGCACCTGCGAGTGCCGGCAACATATCTGGGAAAAACATCTTCATTTGAAACGCTGCTGGTGTGCCTGGAAATGATAGCTACTACTTATTGTTCAATGATTATTAAACCTCATGTATTCAGTTTGTATTCTCATCTATGTATCTATATAGCTACCCATCTACACATAGTATATCTGGACTGGCTGCAGGCGGTGCTTGAGAGCAATTCGAGGTGCGCCTGAAAATGACGAGTGACAGAACCCAGAGATATACTCTGAGGCCGTGATCGAGCGAGTTTGGAAATGGACTTGGAGGCAGTAATCGAGCGTATTTGGAGCTACACATGGAGGCCATGATCGAGTGAACTTAGAGATGCACTTGGAGATCGTATTGGGTGACACAGTTGGAGGCCATTATCAAGTGAACTTAGAGATGCACTATGAGATCATCATTGAGTGAGTTTGGAGATACACTTGGCGGCCATGAATGTGCGAAGTTGGAGGCCGTGATCGAGCGAGTTCGGAGGCTGTAATTGTTTGAGTTTAGAGATACACATGGTGGCTGTGATCGAGCGAGGTTGGAGATGCACCCGGAGGCCGTACTGGAGCCAGTTTTGGAATGCACTTGGAGGCTGTGATCAAGCGAGGTTGGAGATTCACTTGGAGGCTGTGATATTGCAAACTTGGAGGCTGTGATCAAGAGAGTTCGGACGAGTACCTCAAGGGGTTGATGGACGGCGCGCCGGGTGTTGAGACTCTATTCGTCAGTAAGTTAACTGGGAACTGTGAGAATGTGGCAAGGTGACTTTTCCTTCGAACTCTCGTGGAGAGCTGGCTGATGGCGGTCAATCGTGAAGGGAGGCACGCTGGAAGCTGAAGCTACATTCAGGGGTCAACTCGTGATCATGAGTTTAAAGGGAAGACACACAATCGTCAGTGGTTGCTGTACCCGGTGTATGTTGTACTCGGGGTATGCTGTACTCAATGCATGCTGTACTTGGTGTATGCTGAACTCGTTGTATCCCGTACTCGGTGTATGCTGCACTTGGTGTATGTTCTACTCGGTGTATGCTGTACTCAGTGTATGCTTTACTTGGTGAATTCTTGTACTCGGTGTATGCTGTACTCAGTGTCAACTCATGATCATGACATGGAGAGATAGAGAGGGATGACTTGGCCTTGTGTTCTGCAATGATGGTAGAGTGGTGGACAAGAAAGAAAGAGATGTGGGATGAAGATGGGAATGATGTGGAGGATACTAGCAGATATGAGGAATCAGGGGTTCGACTTGCCTGATTGGGTTGGGAAGACCTCGTATCGGTGAAATTACACGCCGCATCGAGACTCGTACCTGCTGTATCAGGGGTGATCAATTGACTTGCACACAAAATCCTACTAAGTCTCTGTTACTGATGATGATTTCCCCCATCTCCTCTCATCTCTCTCTGTCTCATCCTCAACTCAGCCATCACCTAAGAACACGAAGTTCAGTCATCACTCCCTATGTCTCCATGCCATGATCAAGCGTTAACACCGAGTACAGCATACACTGCGTACTGCATCATCCCAGTATCAACTGTCTCCCGCTCACAGCCAGTCTCTCATCTTGCGGCAGACCATGTTGTACACAATTCTCTACATTCCCACAATTCCCAGTTAACCAATGAATAGAGTCTCAGCTCCCGTCGCGCCTTCCTCCCGGACTACCGCCTCCAGATTGGCTGCCTCCAAGTACTTCTCCAATCTCGCTCAATCACCGCCTCCAAGTGCATCTGCAAACATGCTGCATCACAGCCTCGAAGTGTGTCTCCACACTCGCATGATTACAGCCTTCAAACTCGCTCGATCATGGCCTCCAACTGCCCACCATTATGGCCTCCATGTGTATCTCCACACTCGCCGGATCAGTATCTCGGAGTGCATCTCTAAGTTCACTTGATCACGGCCTCCAAGTGTATATCCAAATACGCTCGATTATGGCCTCCAATTTCGCACGATCACGGCCTCCAAGTGTATGTCCAAACTCGCTGGATCACGGCCCCCAAGTGGATCTCCAAACTCGCTCGACGACGGCCTCCAAGTGTATCTCTAAACTCGCACGATTACAGCCACCAAGGGCATTGCCAAACTCGCCCGATCCCAGCCTCCGAGTACATCTTCAAGGAGCTCTGGAAAGTGTCCGGGGATACAGGGGTGACGGAGGTGGATAGAGTGATTAGGAGTATATCAGCCTGACCCCGGAGTAGCTTGACATCATCTCATTTCCATCTCATCTTATCATACAATGACAATACACAGTGTTTCTTTCCCAACTGATGGGCTCACTCGCTCTGTCCGAGATGTCATGGATCCACGTGATTGTGTGGATCCTCAATGCAGGGTAGTGTCATATCTTCTCACCCGATTAATTCCCTCCTCAAACCAGAAGCTCTCTTTCTCATGAATTCCATTTGGATGTCGCGTGAGGTGAGGCGGCAGGTTGATGGTGCGCTGTCTGCCTTCTACCTCCACAATGTCATTACAATGGCCTCGGAGTGGTGTGTCTCTATATTCTCTCCATCGGTATGTCCAGGTGCTCCTCTGTTTATGCTCGACTACTCTCGGCAGCTAGATTGACTGTATGTATATATATATCGAGACTTAAATTATGCATGCTATATTTTGATGTGATGAATGTTGTGACTGTAACAAAGACGAATATGATAAGACGAAATGCCTTGTGGTTGAGTAAGAATCACTGCTGTGAGAATACGGCACCAAGTCTCCCGCAGTGCTGTGGAGCGGTCTCGGCTGCTCTCGAACTCTCCCGCAGAGCAGCGCAGAGGTCTCAGGAGTTACAAAATCTGATTATTCTATAAGTCAAATCTCGTAGCATCCAGAATGCGCCTCCATAACTGCAGGTGCGTTCAGGAGCACCTGAGAATGCTCTTGCAGAGTCTGAGAGCACATTGCGCAGCTCCAGGGTGGTCTGGGAGCATCTGCAAGAACTTGGAAGCACTGGTGAGGTCACCCGGAGTGTCTGGGAGGGTTGCATGTTTTTCCCAGCCCGATTTTCATTTTGCTGATACACAGTGCTGCGCCACCCTTGTGGCTTCTGTCTTCTCCATGCATCTGCTGCTGAAAGGAAAGTCATTTCCTTTGCAGTTGGGGCATTTCTCCAGTGTATGACCACGGAGTGATCCTTGCTGTGCTGTGCATCCCACCATGTTGCACATGTGGTCGCTCGTCCAGTGATGACCTGAGCAGTAGCCACACATGGGCTTGCTCCCGTATTTGTTCTTGATGTTGCCCCATCCACAGCAGAGCTCACATCTGCTGTCAGTGACCGCATTCGTGTACGTTTTGACTTGGTACCACACCCCCGCCACCTTGATGCCCTTTTTGACCAAACCCTGTGCCGCCCTGCTCCCCTTTACAACAAAGACAACCATTGATGGGGCAACTTCTCTATTCTGCTTCCGATCCCTGATGGCTAGGCGGATCGCCAGCCACCATACTTGGGTGGAGATTGTTATGGCTTTGTTCTCCAGTTCAAATTGCTCTCGAATCGTGTGCCGGCCTTCCATGTCATGACCAATGTACCATACTGAGAGGTACTGCATGGATCTTTACCTTTTCCCAAGACTCATTCTCTTCGACATCAACGACTCCTTTGTCGACAGTCCCCGCTGCTGTTTTTATGATGTGATGGTATCCCAGAGCCATCTCCGCTGTTGCACTCTGGTGCATGATTGCTGTGATTGTGCCCTTGGCATACCTTCTTGCGTTCAAGATCCTAATGGCCTGCTGGTGGAAAAGCGCTCTGTTAATTGCTGACGCAATTTCCCGGTCCATCTTATTGGGGAGTGGTACGCTCTTGTCTCTCCTCAATATTAGGTGTGTCTCGGCCATGCTGGATCCAGATGTCGGGGTGGGTCCTGGGCCTGCGCCGGTGTGCGCCTTCTGACTCTGGGTTCAGGGTTGGACTGTCTCCCAGCCTCTGTAGGTTTGGGTTCCTTTTGCGGTTCAGGGTGCTGTTTGTGTTGCAGTTTGGGTTTGGGTTTGGGTTTTGGTTGCTGCTGCAGCTGGCGCTTCTCTGGCTCTCCATCCTGCATTGCACCTGCATTCTGTGAGACCACTAGGCCTCCGCCATCCTGCCTTGAAGTCACGTCTCTTTCTTGTTTTCTGACTTCATTCACGTGTGCTGCTCCGCCTACTCTTGCTGTGGCTAGGACCTCCGCGGTCATCTCTCTGATGCCCATCCCCCTCAGTACGTTGTCGTTGTCGCGATCATCAGACTAAGTCTCCCGATCCTCAACCCATTCTTTCATGCCAAGACATTGCATCTTGTCACGCACCGCTTGTGCTTCTTGCATTCTGGCCATCCCTTCGATAGTTTGGTTCGGCCATGTCACCTCACGTGCCTGCTGCCCCACTGTTCTCTCCATTCGACTCCTTCAGTCTCCTGGTGAGCTCACTGGATCCGAGGTGTCGCTCCTCAGTCTTATCCCGTTCTTGTTACTCTCGCACTGCTCGCTTGCAGCCATGAAGGACATGCGTGTTGTCTTTCCAGGCATTGCTCCAGCCACACAGTTCGCCTGTCATGCTTCAGCCATGTCCATATCTCTCTCGCATGGGGGTTTGCCGATCATTCCTCAAATAGGGCTCTTACCATCTTGGGTCGCCATCATCGCTGGTTTGGGTGACATCGCGTTACGTAATTCGATTTCAGCCTCCTTCGATCATCCAGCGGTGCCGGAAGTGTCGCTCTGGGGTCAGTTCGATGCTGGAGATCAAATGCCAATGTCCATATGTCACGTCCTTCCATCTGATCGTCAGTTGTCTTTCAAGCTTGCTGGGGTTATTCGTAACATACTCGATTTCTTTGTAGGTGTTATCCACCCTCAGTGTGCTGGTGATAACAATGAATGTCGCCATCAGTCGATGATCAATTCAGGTGACAGTTACACTGCTGTCCTAGCTTGGGTTGCCCAATGGAATTTCAATCAGTGCAAATGCCAGTAGTGGACCATTACGTTGGGCAGACATTGTGCTTGCCGTACAAGAGTCAACAGCGTGCAAGTATGTTGTTAGATTATTTTGCCAAGCAATGGAGGCGACAAATTAGTAATTACACCGGGAAACCTTGTGATTGTTTGTGAAGTGTCCCAGAACTCAATACCATTTGAACTTTTCCGCAATATCTGCCTGGTGATAACCTTCTATCCTTGTAATACATCGTTCAATATCATCTTCTCTGGTCCTTTAGTATTGATTTCCAGGTAAGGTGCCTCCCACAACAAATTGAGCTGTTGAGCTGGCTGCACTTCAGTTAGACCTGATGCTGCTGAGGTCAAGAATTTAATGTGGAAAGAGATTGTGTGCAGTATTCTGTCCAGAAATGGGTGGCTGGTGGGATCTGCCAAAGCTGTTAATCTGGCAGAGGTCAAATCAAGGTGACTGAGCACTCCCTGACGGGAGTGGACCCGTAGTGTAGTGGTATGGTCTTGCCAACACTATGCTGCATTTCACGGGTTCGAATCCCGCCATTCCCCCCACTGCACCGATGCAGCCGATCGAAAGCAGACTCCCTGTACAGTGCAGGTCAATGTCGCACGAAACTGAGCTCCCTTTGTCAAACTCACCATAGGTCGAGTATATGAAGAGATTAAGTAATGGGGGTGGGCTAGGTGGAGTTTCAATGGCCTTGTGCCCTCCACTGGGTAGCGGGAAGTGGGAGGAAACGACTTTGCCTGAGTCAGAAGTAGGTGCTGCGTGAGCTAGTTTGGCCGTAGTTTAGCCGATGGATGGACAGGAAGTTTCCGATGGACAGGGGTATAAAAATATGTTAATTAAATGC
>Ga0307512_10006235_pt1 | contig 12138 bp, 14 predicted proteins | sample 14_EM_MG_FD_200267 | JGI IMG/M metagenome (GOLD analysis project Ga0307512, IMG submission 200267) | Populus trichocarpa ectomycorrhiza microbial communities from riparian zone in the Pacific Northwest, United States - 14_EM | ecosystem: Host-associated > Plants > Roots > Unclassified | place... | reverse complement strand
GAGCGCAGCCGACGAGCAACGCCGCGAAGACCAGCGGGACAACGAAGCGGTGGGCCCGGATTCTGATCACCGACCCATTCTGGACGTCCCTGACAACCTGCGACTCGGGCCGTGCCACCTGTTCCTTTACGTTGCCGAACCGGGTGCTGGTAAGGCACGCCGGTATCGTCTGGTCGGAAAGCATGTGCCCAGGTCTCCGGCGAAGCTGGCCAACGGCAGGTGGGGCATCATGTAGGGCGTGGCGGACGCAGCGTGGTGGATTCCTCTGGCTTCAGGCGCCTTGGGTGTCGCGGGTGCCTTGTCTGGAACGTGGCTTACGCAGCGAAATTCCACCGCACGCGAAACGGTCCAATGGCAGAGACTCGTTCGTCGACAGGACGACGAGTGGAGGCGGCAGCGCGCCGACAAGACGCGAGACCTCCATTTCCAGCTCTACCTTGACATCATGGAATACGCCGAGGATCGCGACAGGCTCATCGTTCATGTGGAGAATGGTGCACGGGGACAATACAAGCCGACGCCGGACTTGCAGTCCGAGTCACGACTTCAGGCAAGGGTATTGCTCTATGCCGAGGAGCAGTTGAGGGATCGTTGGGTGTCTGCCTGGCAGGCCATCGAGGCGATAGAGACCGTTGTCGCCGAAGAGGACGGCTTTCCCTCCCAACCCGACAGAGCCGAATTGAGTCGGGCGCGGGTAGCTATCGAGGACCTGCAAGACGAATTGCGGCGGCTGGTGACGGCCGAAGATGCACCAGCCGAATCGGGTGTACGTGAATGACGACCAGCTCAGCAAGAAACAACCAGTTCGGAAGACTGCTCGACCGCAGTCCGTAGGCGCCGCCACGAGTTGGGCCGGCGAGGTCCGGCGCGCGTTGGCAAACAGAGCATGGGTTCGGCGCGGCACAGGGTGAGCGGTCGTTGCATGAACCGGTGACGCTGTGGAGCTGGGCTATCCGACGCCGATCATGGACATTACTTCGGACATGGGTACCGGGCGACGAGCGACCGCGTTCAGGTCCTTGCCTTCCTTCGTCCATGGCGGGGGCCAAAGACTGACTGCCTGGTCGAGACGGTATCCGGCGATATCTTCTGCCCATCCGTGCCAGCGCAATGTCTCGTAGAAGCCGGTAAGACCACCGCCGATCATCGCAGCGAGCCAGTGACCGTAGCCCATCTCACAGTCGTCCCAGCGCAACGTATCCGGTGCGAAATAGCGAATCGTCGGCTTGCCGCCGGTCGGCACCCATGCGGTGGACCACTGCCCCCAGCCACGATCTCGTTGTCACCTGCAATTTCACAAGTTCGTCGTCGGCCCGCCCCGGATCGGCGTCCAGCACCTCGATCGAGTACGACGCGGCTGCCACCGCAGCCTCGATCTCGGGCCAGGCCGGATCATCGGTCTCGACGAGTTCGCTCAGCGCACGCACGCGCCCGAGCCGATCCCAGCCCCACCCCAGTCATCGCGGCGTAGAGGGCCAGTCGTCGGTTGATCATGGTGGGAATTGTGTCGTTCGCTGTCCACCGACTGGGTTGCGGCTGCGGGGTTGACAGCGCGACCGCGACGAGGCAACCCTCGTATCCCGTGCACCTTCGTCATCTTGGGCTGCCCGTCCGCGACTACGAACGCAGCCTGCGCTTCTACGCGACGTATTTCGGGTTCGATCCGGCCACCGCGCAGTCCTACTCGGACGGCACCATGATCGTGCGCAACGCCGACCGGTTCGATCTGGCGTTGCACCCGGCTACCGAGGCCGCCGCACCGGCGGGCTTTCTGCATTTCGGGTTCGCCATGGCCGACGCGGAGTCGGTCCGGGCCTTGCGCGACCGGATGGAACGCGACGGCGTGCCAGTCGTCGAGCGGGACGACGAACCGGATCTGGTCTCGTTCAAGTGTCTCGACCCGGACGGTTGGCGGGTGGAGGTGTACTGGGAGCCGGCCTGACCGGTTGTCCCGCTCGACTAGGCTCGGATCGTGGCCGAGCCGATGCCCGACGACCCGATCAGCGTGTTCGTTGCCACCATGGCGGGCCGTCTCCCGGTCCCCGCCGGTGCTTGGTATGGGTTGGTCGAGACCCGCTGGTCCTACCGCAGGCCGATCTCCTACGAGGTGCGTGACACCGCCCAGCGGCCGGTCGCGACCGTGGTCCCCGCCGACACGTCGACGCGCACCCGCAGCCTGGTGATCGCCGGCGGTGAGGTGCGGCTCGTCATCGATATCGACCGCGCCGGGACACCACCGTCTCCGACAGCGGCGATCGGCAACTCGGGCGGCTCCTGAACCGCTCCGGGATCTGGCGCTGCCGGTTGGTGATCCACGAGAACGGAACCGAGATCGGAAGTCTCCGCCAGCCGTGGCGTCGGGCTCCCCTGGCCGACATCCAAGTTGCCGATCATGCCAAGGCGGCACAGGTGCACCGGTCATCGCGTGGCCGGTTCGCCGGAGCGCGCCTGTCGTGGTTCGACCTGACCCCGCACGCGGGCCGGGTTCCGGCCCCGTTGCTCTTCGCGGCCGTTCCGGCGCTGGACGCCGCCCGCCGCAAGGAGCGGCGGCGGCTGCGCTGACGCCGCGAATCGACCGGTCACGCCGGCGCCCTCATCGAGTGCGGGAGATGAAATGGCGCACGTGCGTGAATGCCTGCCGGGAAGCCTGCCGGAAGGTGCCGTGCCCGACCCCGTCGAGAACTTCCAGCGACACCAAGCCATCCGGGAACGACGCCGCGAGTCGCCGGGCGGCCGCGACCGGCACCACAGGATCGTCCTGCCCGGCAAGGATCAGCGTGGGACACGTGATGGCCGGCAGCAGGCCGCTGGGATCCGCCGACCCGCACGCGCCGGACCGGAAATGGGTGAGCACATCCTCGTTCAGCCGCGCCCGAGCGCGCCGTCGCTCCATATCGGCCTGTGCCGCGCCGTCGCCGTACAGAGGCAGGGCGTACAGCTTCCACGCGTCCGCCGCCTCCTCGCTGGTGTCACCGGTGAGATACCGGCGGGCCGCTTCCCGCGCGACCGCCCCGCCTCTCCGTTCGAACACCGCGAGAGTCTCCGCCAGCGACGTCGGAACTCCGAGCGGGCTGTCGAGCACGAGCCCGGCGACCAACTCGGGATACCGGGCGGCGCACGTCATGGCGACGAGCGCTCCGCTGGAGGTGCCGACGAGCACAGGGCGGGAGATCTCGAGCGTACGGCAGAAGGCCGCGACGTCGTCCGCCCATTGTTGCCACGTCCAGCCGGCCGGTGAGCCGCTGTCCGAGCGTCCGGAGCCTCGCTGGTCCAGGTAGACGATCTGGGCCAGGTCGGTGAGCGCGGAGAACTCCGGTTTGAACAGACTGTGGTCCGCGCCCGGTCCGCCGTGCAGCAGCAACATGGTTGTCCGCTCGAGCATGGTGTCGCCATTCGCTACCAGCGCGGCCCCTTCGACGTCGAAGTACAGCGCGACGTCGCCCACCTTGATCCGCATCGAACCATCATCCTCGCGGGTAGTGTGCTGCGGCGTGATCGACTATGTGGGCTCGTACACGATCTTGTCGGGTTTGGTGGGGTCCCGGGCCTATGGCCTGGCCGGGCCCGGCTCGGATCATGACCGGCGGGGTGTCTACGCGGCCCCCGCGACGGCTTTCTGGCCGTTGGTCAAGCCGCCCACGCATCTCGACGGTCCGGCCGCGGAGCAGTTCTCCTGGGAGGTCGAACGGTTCTGCACGCTGGCGTTGACCGGAAACCCGACCGTGCTGGAGGTGTTGTGGTCGCCGCTGGTCGACCCGATCACCAGCGACGGCGAGCAGCTGGTGGCGGCGCGCGGGGCGTTCCTGTCGGCGCGGGTCGCCGACAGTTACGGCCGCTACGCCCGGGATCAGCTGCGCCGGGTCGACTCCCGCCACGTGGCGACCGGCGAGATCAACCACAAGCAGGCCATGCACATGATCCGGCTGCTGCTCGCCGGGGCCCACGTGCTGGCCACCGGCGAGGTCCTGGTCGATGTCAGCGCACACCGGGACCGGCTGCTCGCGATCAAGAACGGCGCGGTCCCCTGGGCCGACGTGACGGCCTGGGCCGATGAGCTGCTGCACCGCCTTGACGACGCCGCCGCAGCCACCGGGCTGCCCGCCGAGCCGGACCGGGCCGCCGTCGACGAGCTGCTGGTAGGGATCCGCCGGCGGAGCCTGACAGAGCTGGCCGGCTAGCGGCGGCCGTCCGCGTACACCTGGTTGAAGGTGATCAGCCAGCGGATCTGCTCCCGGGGCGGCACCCCGCATCCGCGCAGGAATCCCAGGACGGTCTCCTGCCGAGGGGTGCCCCCGGCGGTGATCAGATTGTGGACCGTCGCTCGGGAGATGGGTGTTCCGGCGTCCCGGCTGCACCGGGCCACGCTGTCCAAGGAACGTCTGCGCGTGTGCATCAGCGCACGCAAGCGACCCGCGAACTCGACAGGTGTGGCGGCACCGGTGGGATCCGGGGGCACCGCCTTCGTGGTTACCGCGTTCATTTACCTCGCCCTCGCCCTGACTCGCATCAGCAAAACAACGTCCGACCAACGTCGACCCTGGTGCGGTCGACTGCCAGGAACAAGAACGCAGTTGCGTACGAGTTCTACGCACGGGGTACTGCGCACGCGGGCCACGATCGCCGCCGGGCCGCCCAGCTGCGGGTCCGTGCGGCCGCGCGGTGCGTGCAAAGATGGGGCGAAATTTTGGAGGCGACCTTGGCTGACTATCCCCGGCTCCTACACACCGCCATCGATACCACCGACGCCCGGGCGCTTGCCGAGTTCTACCGGCTGCTGCTCGGCCTGCGGTACCGGCCCGGCGACGAACCGCCCGCGGACGGTGCCGACGACGACGCCGGCTGGCTCGTCCTGGTGGACTCCGCCGGTGCCCGCAAACTGGCGTTTCAGCAGGTCGAGCGCCTGGAACGGACGACCTGGCCGGGCCACGACGTGCCGATGCAGATGCACGTCGACTTCACGGTCCCCAGCGTCGAGGAGTTACAGCGGCACCGGGAGCGGGCCGAATCGCTCGGAGCGCAGCTGCTGCTGGACCGCACGGACGAGGCGGGCGAGCCGCTCTACGTCCTCGCGGACCCGTCGGGCCATCCGTTCTGCATCCTGGTCAAAAGTCCGGATGCCGGATGACGAAGCTGTTCTCCGGGTGGGTCGGAAATCCATTTTGCCGCGTTGGGACCATGGCCGCATGAACAAGATTCCGACGCTGTTCCGCCGCGATCCGGACGACCGCAAGCACATCCTGCCCGAGGGCGAGCCCGCCTGTCAGTGGGTCCTGGACGGCGAGGGGACGCCGACGCGCAAGTACGACGGCACTTGCGTGCTGCTCGACGAGGACGGCGTCTGGTGGGCCCGGCGCGAGGTCCGACCCGCCCGGGTCGGGCCACGAGCTCGTCCCGCACGACGGCGCCGAGAAGCTGGACGCGCCGCGTGACCTCGACGGGCTCCGTGACTGGCTGCTGGCCCACCCCCAGTACGAGGGCATCGTCTGGCACCACCCGGACGGCCGCCGGGCCAAGCTGAAGCGCCGCGACTTCGCCTGAGCCGGGCCCGGGCCGGCAGGTCGGGCGCCTACGCGACCCGGATCACCGGCAGCAGGGCGCTCCGGTTCGCAGTTCCGCTGATGTCGCCGGTCTCCTCGGGGGCCGGCTGCGGCCGTTCGGGAGCGCCCAGCACTGCCTCGGAATCGTCGCCGGTCCCGGCCGGAGCCGTCACCAGGTCGATCTCGGTGAGGGTCGACATCAGCTTGCGTACGTCGCCCGCGGCCATCCGGAACGAGCCCCGGCAGATCGGGCCGAACCACAACGACACGACCACGACGCCCTGGTCCTGGTGATAGCTGACCCGCATCGTCCGGTCGTCGCCGCGCACATCGGTGAACAGATCACCGAAGGTCGGCATCGGCAGTACCTCTCCCATACCCCACACCTTCCCGGACCGGTGACCGAAAGGAAAGCCTCACTGCCGGGCGGACACGACCTGCGGGGCCGCGAGCGGAAGCCGGACCCGGAACGTCGAGCCGCTGCCGGGCTCGCTGTCGACCTCCACCGTGCCCGCGTGGGCGGCGACGAGGGCGGCGACGATCGCCAGCCCGAGGCCGGTACTGGTGGATCCGTCCCGCCGGGTGCGCGCGGGGTCGGCCTGATAGAACCGCCGGAAGACCCGCTCCGCCTGCTCGGGCGCGAGCCCCGGCCCGGTGTCGCGCACCTCGATGGTGGCCGTGGTCCCCTGCGACCTCAGCAGCAACGACACTGCCGCCGTGGGCGGGGTGTGGTTCACGGCGTTGCTGAGCAGGTTGCCGAGGACCTGGCGCAGTCGCGCGTCGTCGCCCTCCACGATCAGCGGGCCCGTGCCGGGCGCCACCTCCATCCGGATGTCCCGCTCCGGCGCGGAGACCCGCGCGGCGTGCAGGGTGTCCGCCGCGAGGACTCGCAGGTCGACCGGGGCGAGGGCGAGTGGTCGTTCCTCGTCGAGCCGGGCGAGCAGCAACAGATCTTCGACAAGCAGCCCCATCCGCGCCGCCTCGTCCTCGATCCGGCGGACGATGCGGCCGTGCTGCTCGGAGGGGGCGATGATGCTCTGCCGGTAGAGCTCCGCGAATCCGCGGATCGTGGTCAGCGGGGTGCGCAGTTCGTGGGACGCGTCGGCGATGAACTGGCGCATCCGCTCCTCCGAACGCCGGGCCCGGGTCTCCGACTGCTGCGCGTCGAGCGCGGCGTCCCGCGCCGCCGACTCGGAGGCCGCGCGCGAGGCGAACGCCGACTCGATCTGCGCCAGCATCGCGTTGAGCGCCCGGGACAGCCGGCCGAGTTCCGACTTCGCGACCGGCACCCCCGGCTCCGGGTCCGGCACCCGCTGCGCCAGATCGCCCGCCGCGATCGCCGCCGCGGTCCGCTCGATCTCGTTGAGCGGCCGAAGACTGCTGCGCACGATCGCCGCACCCGCGGTGGCCAGCAGAATCAACACCGCGACACCGGCGTACGCATCGATCCGGACGAGGCGCCCGACGGCGTAATCGACATCGGAAAGGCTCTGCGCGACGGCGACATAATGGTTCGGCGCGGGCTCGCCGATCACCACCCGCCACCGCAGGCTCTTGCTGCTGGAGTAGGCGGTGAACGGGCCATCGCCGGCCCGCGACTCGTACCAGGATTGGCTGTCGATCCCCCCGGGCAGGTCGGCGTCGGCGAATCGTTGGTCGTGATAGACGCTGACCGTGGCGAGCGCCGGATTCGTGGCCGCCAGCAGGTAATCCGACGGCAGCCCGCCCGCGGCGGGCGCCGGAACGGAGTCCTGAATGCTGCTCAGATAGCTGGTCAGTTGGTCGTCGATCCGACCGGTGAGGTAGGTCCGGAGAAGGTAGGAACTCCCGGCGGAAATGACCAGCAGGGCGGCCGCCACCAAGGCGAGAACGGCCGCGACCAGCTTCACCCGCAGCGGGACGCTCCGCAGCGCCGTCAAACACCGGCGGAGCAGGTCCGCTAGCCGGCGTATTGACGAACCAGCAGACACCACTCGAATACCCACGTTCTCGCCGCAAGGGCCGTCCGCGCCCTGGCCCCGATTGTGTCCGGCCGAACTGAACAAGATCTGGTGGACCGCTGAGAGATTCCTGCGCGGCGGCGTCCGGTGGGCGTTTCGGGCCAGCCGCTTTGGGTCAATGCAGACGCATGCCCTCCCTCCCCAAGCAGGCACACGGCGCGGCGTCCCGCGCCGCCGACAGCACCTGGCTGGACCGCCTCACCCGCGGCGGCCTCATCGGTTACGGCATCATCCATCTGCTCTTCGCCTGGCTCATCGTGCAGATCGCGTTCGGCGGCTCGGCCACCGACGGCGACCAGTCCGGCGCCCTGCAGACCCTTGCCAAGCAGCCGTTCGGCACGCTGCTCATCGTGGCGATCGTGATCGGCCTGGCCGCCATGACGATCTGGCAGATCTTCGAGGCGGCCATCGGGCACCGCGACGAACACGGCCGGCACCGCGCCTACGAGCGGATCGTCTCGGCCGGCCGCGCCGCGTTCTACCTCTACTTCGGGTGGACCGGCGTGAAGGTGCTCCGGGGCAAGGGCTCGTCCAGCGCCGACAGCCAGCAGAAGGCCAGCGAGGACCTGATGGTCTCGAGCGCCGGCCGGCTCACCGTCGGGCTCGCCGGGCTCGCGGTCGCCGCGATCGGGGTCGGCCTGCTGATCTACGGCGTGACCCGGAAGTTCGAGAAGCACCTGAAGACCGGACAGATGACCGCGCAGATGCGCCGGATCAGCCGCCGGCTCGGCGTCGCCGGATACACCGCCAAGGGCCTGGCGTACGGGATCGCGGGGGTCCTGCTGCTGACCGCGGCGATCCAGTACGACCCGGACCAGGCCCGCGGCCTGGACGCCACCCTGCACACCCTGGCCGCTCAGAGCTACGGCCCGTGGCTGCTGGCCCTGACGGCGGCCGGGATCGCCGCATACGGCCTGTTCGCCATCGTCGAGTCCCGCTACCGCAAGGTATAACCGGGCGCATGACCACGATGACCATCCCGCGGGTGTACGCGGTGCTCGACGCGCTGGCCGGCGCCGGATGCCCGTACTGGATCGGGGGTGGATGGGGTGTCGACGCGCTAGTCGGTCGGCAAACGCGCGCGCATCGCGACCTCGACCTGGCGCTGCCGGCCGACCAGGAAAGCGCCGCCCTGGAGGCGCTCGCCGCGCTCGGCTACCTGGTGGAGACGGACTGGCGCCCGGTCCGGGTGGAGGTCGCCGAGCCCGGCGGCGGCCGGGTGGACCTGCACCCGATCGTGTTCGACGAGGACGGCGCCGCCCGCCAGGCCGACCTCGACGGCGGGTCCTTCCACTATCCGAAGGAGTGCTTCACGACGGGCGTCATCGACGGCCGCCGGGTGCCGTGCCTGTCGGCGGAGCAGCAGGTGGCCTTCCACGACGGCTACCAGCCACGCGAGGTGGACGTGCTGGACCTGCGCGAGTTGAACCGCCTGCTCGCCCGCGAACCGTGACAGCGGCAGGCATGATGGGCGGATGGCGACCTGGGAAGACGTCCGTGTGGTCGCGGCGGCGCTGCCCGAGACGGTCGAGCGCTCGCCGCGCGAGTGGCGCACGCGGGACAAACCCCTGGCCTGGGAGCGCCCGTTGCGCCAGGCGGACCTCGACGCGCTGGGCGCTGACGCGCCGACGGGCGACATTCTCGGCGTACGCGTGGCCGACGTTGGCGTGGCAGAGGCGCTGGTCGCGGACGACCCGGCGGTGTACTTCAGCACGCCGCACTTCGCCGGCTATCCGGCCGTCCTGGTGCGGCTCGGCGTGATCGAGCCGGAGGAACTGCACGACCTGCTGCGGGACGCGTGGCTGTCCCGGGTGCCGAAGCGAATGGCCAAGGCCTACCTCGACGCGAACCCCTGAGACGCAGCACGGGGCAGCCCGTCGCAGGGCCGCCCTGCCGCGTCAGCCGCGCCCTGAGGCGCGCGTCGGTTTCACTTCTTCTTGGACTTCTTGTCCTTCTTCTTGTCCTTCTTCGACTTCTTCGCCATGGTCGGGCCTCCTTTCGCAGACATCGGCCGTGGAGGCCGCACTCACGGGGCGTCTTGACCTCGCCCCGCGTGGTGCCGCTTGCGCGGCGACCGGCGGTTAACGTTACGCAAACAAAGGCCTTCGCGCCGCAAACTCAAAATGAACTCCATATGGCCCGGCCCACGTCATCGGCGGTCTGGGCACAAACCGCCCATTCTTCCCCCGATGTCGAGGCTCGGTGATCAACAGGCGGGCCTGGTCGCTTACCCTCGCCCGATGAGCAAGATCGTGGTCCGGCATCGCCGTGGCCTGGTCGTCGGCGGGGTCGTCCTCGCGGTCGCCCAGATCGTGGCCGCCCCGATCGCGCCCGTGCCGGTCTTCGTGGCCTGCGCCGCGATCGGCATCCCACTGCTGGTGGTCGCGATGGTCGACGGCTGGCGGCACAACCGGCGTCCCCCCGCGGCCTTCGAAATCGACGAGCAGGACCGCAGCTTCCGTACGCCCCGGCTCGCCAACGGGGTGTTGATGATGCTGGCGGCCCTGCAGCTGTTCGTCTTCGCCGCCGGCTTCACTGTTTGGTCCGCGGCGCACGGCGACGTCTTCTGGACCGGGGTGGCCGCCATCCTCCTCCTGGGTTGGTTGCTGGCCACGAACGCGCCGCTCGCCTGGCGGGGTCACGGCCTGACCCTGCGGCCGGACGGGATCCACGCCGACAAGTCGTCCGGCGCACTGGTGATCCCCTGGGACGCCCTGGTCGCGGAGCGGCCCGGCCGTGGCGACGAGCGGTGGAAGATCAAGCTCGGCTACGCCCGGCCCGACCTCGTCACCTCCACCGGGTGGGTGCAGGCCCGCGACGAGGTCACCATCGAGGGCACGGACGACGAATTCGTGCTGTCCGCGATCCACACCTACGCAACCGAGCCGGGCCGTCGGCACGCGATCGGCACCGTGGCCGAACACGACCTGCTGGTCGCCGGCCGGCCCGCCACGCCGCCCCGGACGGCCGAACCGGCCACGCCGGGCCAGACTGTCGCCCGTACGATCGGCGGTCTCGCGCTCTTCCTCGGCGCCCTCGCGCTCGAGATGGCCCTGCACGACCGGTATCACTACGTGGCGATGGCGATGACGTTCCCGAGCGCCGCGGGGCTGGGCCTGCTGATCCGGGCGTTCACCGGACACCGGGCGGCGCGCCGTCAGACCAGGATGAGGGCCCAGCAGTAGGAGCCCAGCGAGGCCGTGCAGAGCCAGGTGCGGGCGTGGTTCCACCGGACCCAGCGGGCCTCGAACGCCGAGCGGGCCGCGGCCGGATCGGCGGAGCCCGCGGCGTCCAGGGCGTTGTTCAGCGGGATGTTGATCCGGGCGGTGACCGCGAGCTGGGCCAGATAGAGCAGCGCGCCGGCGAGCACCGCGACCAGCAGCACCGGGCGGGCGTCGCCGGCCAAGGCGACGATCACCGCGGCGACGCCGAGCACGGCCGCGCCGATGAAGCTGGCGAAGAACCAGCCGTTCTGGATGGCGATGTTGATCCGCTGCATCACCTGGACGAAGACCGCGGCGTCCGCGCCGCGCAGGGCCGGCATCACCGACACCGAGTACGCATAGAACAGCCCCGCCGCCAGCCCCGTGGCGAGCGTGGCAGCAATCAGCAGAACCTCCATACAAGGCAGCCTAACGACGGCACGAGCCGCCCGGCAGGCCCGCCGGGCGGCTCGTGAGTCCGTTGAAGAGCTAGTGAGTCCGTTCGACGTCAGTTGATCCGGACGTCGAAGATCGGGTTGGCGGCCAGCTTGCGGAACGCGGCGAGGCTCGACGCCATGCTGTTGATGCTGATGTCGCGGTCACCCTGATCGTCGTGCGCCGTGTCGAAGTAGACGATCGCCTTGATCTGCGGGCGCTTGGCCAGCTCGGGCAGGACGCTGTTGAACTGGGCGGCCTTGTCGACCGCGTGGCCGACCCGGTGGTAGGCGCCCCACTCGGCGATCATCATCGGCTTGCCCGGGTGCTTGCCGACCGCCCAGTCGTAGAAGGCGGGGCCGGTGTTGCCCTTGCGGTCCAGCAGGTCGGCGAACGCGCCGTAGTGGTAGGTGCCCTTCTCGGCGCTCACGTACGAGTCGAGGCCCATCCAGTCGACCACGTCGTCGCCCGGGTACAGGTCGTTCCACCAGGACTGCGACATCCACTTCTCGTTGCCCATGTAGGCCAGCACGTTGATCACGTTGGTGACGCCCTTGGCCCGCAGGCGCAGGATGGTGTGCCGGTACATCGCGGCGAAGTCCTTGGCGGTCATCCCGGAGCCGGCCCGCGCGATCACGTCGTTCTCCGGCTCGTGGTTGAGGACCAGGAAGAACTGCTCGGCGTACGTGGCCTTGACCCGGGCGGCGAACGCGTCGATCCGCTTGTCCTGGTCACCGGCGGCGACCTTGGCCCAGGTCGAGCCGTACGCGATCTTCCAGTTCAGCAGCAGCACGCGCGGGTGCTTGGCGTCGCGGGTCATGGCGATCTCCGACTTGGTCGGGAACGGCTCGTCACCCTTGTGGTACGCGTGGAAGATGCTCGCGGTGCGGCCGCTGAGCTTCTCCCAGTCCAGCAGCGCCTGGTCGCGCGGCGCGTCGGTGAAGCCACCGGCCGCGGCGCCCA
>Ga0307512_10006234_pt1 | contig 12140 bp, 16 predicted proteins | sample 14_EM_MG_FD_200267 | JGI IMG/M metagenome (GOLD analysis project Ga0307512, IMG submission 200267) | Populus trichocarpa ectomycorrhiza microbial communities from riparian zone in the Pacific Northwest, United States - 14_EM | ecosystem: Host-associated > Plants > Roots > Unclassified | place... | reverse complement strand
AATTTTAAACGATCACTCTGGCATTGTGGCCAACTGTGACCATATATCGGAATGGCTTCATTGGGTATGCGCTTGCATCGGGATTGCAATGCGATGGGTGACGCTGCGACAATCTATCCTCACGTTCCTTCTACCTGTGCGCACAATGCAATTCTCTCTTTACTAATTATACACATCATTCCAAGTTGCCAGATCTATGTGGCTATTGACAATCCATGGCTCGTTCCATCGGTCTCCTGTCTTACTACTAGTAGGTATCTCTGGAATGACATAGGTGCAGCCGACATTGTTTCCCACGCTGAAAACTTGCAAAGCAACCACTGCCAGTGCATTTCTCACTTGTACAAATTTCGAGATGGAATCCAAGTTACCTGAGTTTTCAGGTACTGTGGTGAGCGCGAGGGCTAACCAGTACTCAACAAAAGCTCCATCCTTGTTTAGGAGTTTGAATTTGAATAGTCGTTGCAGTTGCCACGGGAGATGCCCATTCAGCACGTCATGACTCCTCCCCAGGCGTTGCTTTGCCCACACCCAGTTATTCTGTCGATCCCCTCCGCGCCAGCTCTGGCTTCCTGTGCATCGACAAATCTGAGATATGCGTTCACCATCGAAACCCTCAACTTGAACCTTGATACCATGGTAAATACAGAGCTCCATTGCGTGCAGTTGTTCATCTGATATATACGTCTTGTTATGACTCTCATGCTTGATAAACTCCCGCGTGCCGCTGTATATTGCCACACTGTGCGTTGAGTCTTGTGTATTGTTGAGTAATACTCTGAAGTCTTTGATCATAGCGTCAGGATGCTTTCCATCATGGGGGTTGTGGGGTCCCAAGAATTCGGGCTTCGCATATGACTGGGAGCCTAGGGGGGCAGCCAGATCAGAACCGAAAGGGAGGACTTTGCCGGTGGCGGCGCTGTTCTCCCAATGCTGAGCAAGGGCTTGCAGATTGAGCTCTCTGATTATGAAGCAGAGAATGCGACGCTGAAAGGTGATTACATGTGGCAGGGAGTTGAGATTGTGATTGGAGGCGTTCCAACCGTCCTTGAGGTTCGTTTTATGTGCTTGTTCATGTCCATCGGCAGAATACTGTTGCAACGCTCTGTATGGACAAATCTGTTCAACCCAATGAAACGTCAATTGGATCTTCGGAATGTTGAAGTCGGCATCCAACTCCTTGCGATCTACTATCTTGTGGTTGATGCAATCCCGCCAGGCGTTTATTTTGCACCGCTTCTTGGACGGTGTCCAAGTTTCAGCATTTGTTTCCTTGTCTATGTTTCGCTTCTTCACAAGTTCTGTTCTCAGGGCATTGGCTATTGCCATCGTCTATTTCCCAGCTCGCCCGGGTACGAAAACATCTTTGAAGGTGTGAAAACGACGCAAGTCGTCCTCCATGTAGCTCAATGTTGCATCATCGTGAGATTTATATTGAGCATACATATAGAATTCTAACAATGCCCATGTGCACTCAATTGCGCGATTGAATATGGGACTCTGAGCAGGGCTTCTGCCTCATAGAGACTAGGTTACAACGCCAAGCAGGTCCTGGCTCATTTCCTTCATCTCCTTCCCATTCCATTGAGAAACTTCCTCATATGACGTATTATGTAGTGTGAGGTCATGGTAAGCAGGCACGGATAACCAGATTGCGTTGTACTTGTCAAGCCATTGGTGCGTATTCATGAAGTGGAAAATCCACTTCTGGAGGTGGTCAAGCATACCAATCTGCATTGAATGGAGGAGGTCGGGCTTCGGGAGGTCCCTTACGACACAGGGAATATGTCGTAATACGTTGGATCCCCAGTGAACATAGCACGAACAGAGTTTGGCATCGGCTGCCTTGGTGTTGGCATTGCTGAGCGTTCCATATAAGTTGTGATCCCTCCGGGGGTGTTGCTCTTCAGGAGGGACATAATCTCCAAGTTTGTTCTTTGGACACTCACACCATAAACAGACATGCCGCTCAAGATGATGTAGGTCGCTATACTTAGGGTAATCTGAAAGCCATGCTGCTAAAACCGGTTTGCAATGCCTGAAGTTACCATCTGCGCAGAGAACGTTAGAATACCCACTCTCGGCGTTGGGATTTTGTTTACAGGTGAGGGGCTGGAGTGCCTGCCGGAGTACTTCGTTAAGGACCTCTCGGTTTGTTTGCCGCTGCCCTTCCAGCCGCTGCTAAGGAAGATTGCGGTTCTTGATTGGAATCGGCAGGAGAGCGACGATTACGACGGTGTGCATTGAGGGCATCTGGCTGATCTTCGAAGATAGATTACCAATTGTCATATATACAGGCCACTCTTTCTTGTCGCCAGCAATATTCGAGAGATGTGTTCTGTCGGACCTGAAGATCAAGGGAACCAGTGTATCCCCCAGTCTGAGTGTTGCCTTAACCTCGATTAGCACGTTACTATCCCCAAGTATCGCTCCTTACCTGTGTCCCCCACCACCTGTCCGCACTGTGCATTTCAGTATAGAGGCATTTCGGTGGCGTATCGCTGTTAAAGCAACACTGAGGGGCGTGAATGAGATGCTCGGCGTAGGCTGGCTGCCGCATCAACCATCTCATGCTTTTGATGATGTCTCGACTCCAGTATTCGATGTGGCGTTGGTGTTTGTCATTCCATCTCATATCCTCGAGAGTGTGTAGTTCCCACTCCGTGAGAGCCTGATCATCTGTCATGCTAGCCACGAGCGTCTGGACGCAATCCCCATTTTTGAAGCTTGGGAAACTGAGAGCGGTGTTTCCTTCCTTCAGCACGTTGTCATAGTACGTCTTCATACCCTGCTTCTTGATTCCACACTGGCTATATTTGTACTCTTCACGCGTTGCAAATGGGTAGTAGGGATTGTTCTGTAGGTTCGTCTCAAGGCACCCCTGAGTGTCGCATTCCCATGGCTCAGCAGTGTAATCGATCCGCATTTCGCCAGCGCCGGGGTATGTTTTCGTCCGTGGCAGTGGAGGTGGTGGTGGTAGAGACTCAGAGTCTGTGATGTTTTCATCGTGTTCGAGGAAATGGGACGTGTCCAAGTCTTCGACTGAATCTTTGTTAGCATTAAATTCACGACGCTGAGCAGGTTCAACGCATCGGGGCATGCTGGGAATATTCAGATTCTTCTAGCCTGCAACTTGAAGGTGTTCAGGATGGTGTAATTTCATATGGTTAAGTCGCCAGCTGTCTGAGGTGGACATCTTTCGGCATGTAAATTCGGGGCAACGGAAAGGGGACTTCTCTCGCATTGTCAACCACACGCGAGGAGTGCAGTATTCAGTGTAGAAAGGGACGAAAGTCGGCGCTGGACCTGAGCAGCCTGGTGTCTAAGCTCACAATACTTTAAGCTAACGTGAGAGATTTATTTTGCCTCAACACCATCACAAGGAGGTTTCTTACACGCCAGGAGTTACAAAAACGATCCATGTGCAATGTCCCGTATTACTATGAATAGAATGAACCCTGAGCGATTCAAAAACCTCGCGACACGTGTAATAATCAATGCCTGAGATAAATAGATTAGAACAAAGGAAACGAACATGACAAGAACCTGACATCGACCCAAACACCACAGCCATCGCCTCCTCTGCAACACGAGAACTGGTTCACTCCTCGCGTACAGAGCAAACCGGGCGCACCTCAGGGCGATTGAAATTGGGGAGAGCGACGTCCGGAAGAGAGACATTGGGGAGACTGTTGCCACTTGCCGATATGCCGAGCAGCTGGTGATCCACATCCACATCCGAGGTGTTTCAGGCTTCCTCAGCTTCTCGCAGACTTGGCACCGCCAGGCAAGGTTTCTGCGGCCTCACCGGCCCCAATTCCTCCCGCCCACTGAGGGGATGAGTCTCCGGCGTTCATGGTCATGGGTGAGGCTCTGGGTTTGTGGCCATGGGGCAGGCACCGGAGGTTGTGGCTGTGTGGTATGCTCGCGCATCTCCGGGCCCTGCTCAGGTAGCATGATTGGCTGATTGTCTACCATGGTATCTACATTGTCACCCGATGTATTTACCATCTCTCCCTGGCTAATCGTCTGAGGTTCTTTGCCATCATCCTCATCCTCATCCTCATCCTCCTCCTCCTCCTCCTCCTCCTCCTCCTGCTCCTCCTCCTCATCCTCATCCTCCTCATCCTTATCCTCTTCCTCATCATCTTCCTCCTCTTCATCATCAGCGACCCTTTCCATATCCACATCGCCGTCCAAACCGAGGCTGTACGGTGCGTCCACATCATCCTCTATTCGCATATCCACATCAGAATCATGTTCTGAGTCATATTCGCCGTCAGATTCAGTAGAGTCAGTATCATCATCTGAGGAATTTGACACGGCGGAAGATGCTTCCAGCTCTAGATATACCCGCTATAGTCAGCCCTCCGAGTCCAAGTCTGTCTCTGACATTTCCTCTGCAACTGCAAAGCAACGGCACGAGAGATATCATCTCCCCCTGGGGTTTGTTTAACAATACCTTTCCCTTCACCGTTTGCCTTCCCCTTCCCCCTCCTTTTCCCCTTCCCCTTCCCTTTCCCCTCCCTGTCCTCAGTCGCCTGCCCTTTCCCCTTCCAATCCTGTGTTCCCTTCCCTTTCCCGGTCCCTTTCTCACCGCCCTGCGTGTCCTCCTCACACTCGCCGTCGTCATTGCCATTGTCATCGCCAGGATGGCTCCTTCCACCGCTCGGCGTTCCAGGATCCGCCCAGTTCTCATCATCATCGTCCTCGTCGATTATCTCATCCCAATGCAGTGGTTTAACAGCCAGGAAGTCGCCTCGCTTGTACTGCCGGCTGCTTGGTGGCTCAATCCTTGCCCTGAGATCATCGTTACAGTACCATAAGAAACGCTGGCCGGCACGTTTGCCCTTTCCCGAGCTTGTTGTCTGCAGATTGGAGCGATCGACTTGATCCCCAAATGCACTGAGGTAGTCCCACCTCCAATTGTTCATTTGGTGGCGGGTTTTGTCAAACATTTGCCCCATATATGAGCGGAAGGCTGCCCACCACTCCCGAAAAGGTGAACTGCTGCACCTGCGGTGCGGCCACATCAGCTGCAATTGTGAAATGTGGCGAGTTGTGACTGGATCAAGAAAGATTTTATCATACAAGAGGTCCCAGGCCCTCTCATCCTTGACGCCGCGAACATTGTATATCGGTATGAGTTCCCAGATTCGTTCCGAGATGAATGACTTTGTAAGGTCCCACTCCAACGACAGGCGTCAATTTATAACCGATGTCAGCATTTTTGCCCTAGCAGTTGCCTTCCCCTTTCCGTTGCGGCTGCCCTTTGGTGCCATCGCTGCGAGTTGAAAATGAATCTACATCCGAGGCGTTAGCATCATGATACAGTTGAACGTAGCAGAAGGAAGCCCAGAGTGAACGTACAAAGTTGTGTAGGTTATCGGGTGGGTTTTGGTACGAGGGGCGTTGTGTTGTGCAAGTCACCTGATGTCGAGATAGGTCAGGATGCTGGCGGTGTGTTTAATACGGCAACAAATGAGAATGGAGGTGTAGGCGGGAAGAAAAGAGAATGGAGGTGTAGGTGGGAAGAAAAGAGGATGAAGGTGGAGGCAAGAAGAAGGGATATATATACTCGAGTTCCTGCAATTTGATTTATATCCTGCATTTTTTTGGTTAATGAACACAAAACGGCCCAACCTTCATCTTGCACAACTACCAAGCACCTCATGAATGAGGAGCCTCGAGACGAGATTTAGTACTCATGGTGATGACAGTTTGCGACGCCGGGTGTTGCTTTAGAATCAGATTCCACTTTTACTGCTCAGACCCCATACATCTCGGAGCAAACTGAGTAGTTCTCAAGTCATCCCAACTGTGCAACCATCCAACATGGCTACCAATGCCTAGCGGTGGAAAATGCACATGCAACTGATGTGGTAGGATAGAGAATACGTCATTGTTCACTTTCCAATGTTTTTAGCTCTGCTAAAGGCCGACTTCGACTGAGAAGCTGAAGATATACACAATCGATGGTTCGAAGTATTGTGCCAAGAACGAGTGCAATACTATGATAATCGTGCCAAGAATGCATAAACACCCTTCAAGCAGTGCAAATAGACCTTCAGACGTTGCTGTAACAGTGAATATCAATGCTGAGTTAAATCTGAGTTTCATCTGATGGCAGTTAACCCCATAATTGAATGCTTTTCAATGGATCTCGTCCCCGAGTATTGTCGTGGTATAGAGTCTAGCGCAGTGTACACTGTGCCTCCCTTTTTTGTCGAATACCTCCATGGTCACTCAAATAGGAGTCTACCTCGCCTGCCGTTGCATATGCATGCAGAAGAAATGATTCCTACAGTCGTAGCATGGAACATCCATATTGGAAAATGCCTTCCAAAAGCTCTCACCCTGTCACGTCTCCAGTCGTACGAAGTGTTTGTAGTCCTGCTAATTGTCACAATCAACAAAAGTGTGGGCCTTCGGGGAATTCTCAACATCCTGATGCTGAGAGATGCGTTTCCGTACCAGCTGGCGAGAGGGATTCCTCTGGAGGAGGGAGTTCCGTAGCCTCTACAATCCAAGGTCAGAACACCACCCCCTCATCTTTGCTGAACAATTCTTGAATTGCAGATATCACCCTGTCCACTACACAGTGACGGTCAATAATTACTCCAACCGCCATGCTGGGTACAAACAGTCGTAACACACCAGCACCCAGTGGAACCTCACAGACAGACTCAACGCATCGCGTTGTATCCTACCCCGCATCCGGCATTGCTAGCACTCCCACTCCTCTCAGCGGTCTTGCAAACATGCTGACCCCCATCCCTAATCCAGCAGCCCGCACGATCATTACACATCCACTGCAAATGCGAGCTACCGAAAGGAATCAGAGACTGAGGCAGTGGCAATAGCAAACACAGGGGGTGTCTAAACCTCAATCAGTGGTCTCCGGCAGTCGCAGCATCCATCGATTTGGTCACTCTGACATGACGCGTCTTGTATTTGCAAAGGGCAGACTCCTGGAGCTCTACATGAGGAACAGACAGCCGTTAATGAGTGCAAGCGACTTGGAGACAGTAGGTTATGCAACGCGACGCATTGCGAAAGCATTAGCTGAAGCCCCACACTGGTAGATAATACAGACATACTGGAACACCGCAATGCAGCAAAACAACATTTGGTCCATAGCATTTGAGGCACGCACAGAGGAGATCTTGAAAGAGGTATCCTGAAGCAACGACCCACGTTGGATATTACACACTCAAATTGGTACCAGGTTTGCGCACAAGTCGATAAGGTTAAATCCCATTTGATTCAATTAGCAATGGACAATATAGCAGAGCTGTATGATCTCCACCGCTTTGAATCCAACGTAGAGCATTTGGAATTCATTGATTCCCTTCTGGCAGACAATAAGTATCATTTTCCTGTAGCAGAGGGTGTGGAAGGTGGTGTACGCAGTCCAAATCCAATGCAGAGAGTGTCGAAACCTGCTAAAGAATGGCCAGTGTCCACTTCACTTCCTGGCAAAAGCACTCCCGCAGTTTATCTACATCAAATTTTATCATCGGGCGAATAACCGCGGTAAGTATGCTGAGGGATTTTATAATTCCATGATCGACGACAAGGACGGTCATGTACCCTCGCCACTGATCATGTTTAACTGCACCACGTTGCCCCATGCTCTCCTGGAGTGGCAAAAGAACAAAGGTGTTCATCCGAAAGCTTCCAAGTCCAAGCTGAAAGCGGACAGAGCTGATCGCTCGAACTACTTCCATCACAAGAATCACAGTGGTAAGAACGCATCCTGCTGGGCTGCAACGGGTCACGAGTTGTTTACCTCGCCTGGCATTGCAGACACATATACATTCTTGGTGAATCCCTGGAACACACTACCGGAGAGCTACCAACAGAAGGTGTATAACAACACCCTTGCTACAGTCATGCGTCACATCCAACAGGTGGAAAACCCAATGCCTGCCGTGGTGATCAGCGTGGAAGTAGCACGTGTTGACAATGCTATTCGTCTTGATTATTTGACCTCCGAAGTGGCGCTTGAGGAGCCTGAGATAGGAAGCACTGACCCAAACATCCCGATAGACAACAATTCCACAGATGACAAACTTCATTTCGGGATGCCTGGGGGCAGCAGCAATTACGAAGCTGAAGGTGATGACAGTGACGTGCGCGATGCCAGCCCCACCGCCAGCGGGCGACGACGGCCGGCGACTGAACTCGAGAGGTTTGCCCTGGGAACCACTGATGTCGACGGGTATGAGGGCGAGGATGGTGACGATGCATATGCGGATGAGGAGGAGGAAGAAGCATCGCAAGCCGATGATGGATCAACGCAGAATGTGGAGGACTGAGAACATATTAGGTTTGACCTGGGAATGAGTGATGATGATGGGTATGAGTGCGAGCATGGCAACAATGCGGATGCGGATGAGGAGGAAGAAGCATTGCAAGCCGATGATTGATCAATGCAGAATGTGGAGGACTAAGGGCATAGTACTAGAGAGTGTGAAGATTAGACTGTATAGTTCAGACCTGTACAATACAGCAATGGCAAAGCAAATGCAACGGCAAGCGATGTATCCGAAGCGAACACTGTATTGCAATATGTGACAAAATCTCAAAGCTAAACATATGGGGGGCAAGTGTGGCATCCGATGTGTAGCAATAGCGGAGAGGTAAAATGTGGCTATCGGCCAAGGAAAGACCTAAGCATCGCCAGGCGTTATGTCAATGGCTACAGCATAACTGCAGCCCCTGCAAAGAATGTAACACATGTGTCGTTCTGATGGTGCGTATATGTTACCATATTGCAGGCGCAAAGTAATGGAGGTAAGTATGCAACGCCACCCATCGCCTGGGTGACGGGAAGCGTGAAATTCTCCATCACAGGTTACGAGGTTCCGTCAGGGACCGTCAGAGCCGTCCGGAACACCCGGGTGTTTCAGACTGAAACTAGTGTTGTTGCTGATGTGTACTCGACGAGCCGAATTGAGGGTGCCTACCAGTGAGTCAATCGGAGTTGATCTCCAAAAGATTGAAGAGTGTCAACCCAGCAGGAGGAGGAGGAGGAGGAGTAGAGCAGCGAATTGAGAGTCAATAATGGACGTACCCCAGCGTTCTTGCAAGGTCTTGATGTACTCGACGAGACAAATCGATTGAGCATACCAGCGAGTCAATCAGAGCTGATCTGCAAAAGTTAGAAACGGGTCAGACCTGGGGGAGCAAGAAGAGGAGGAGCAGGAAGAACTTTGAATCCAAAGTCAATGATGGACGTACCCCAGTGTCCTTGCACCGGTTCAATGTACTCGACGAGCCGAATCGCCTGAGCCTACAAGTGAGTCAATCAGAGTTGATCTGCAAAAGATCGACGGGGGTCAACCCTACAGGAGGAGGAGGAGGAGGAGTAGAGCAGCAAATTGAGAGTCAATAATGGACGTACCCCAGCGTCCTTGCAAGGTCTTAATGTACTCGACAAGCCCAATCGACTGAGCCCACCTGCGAGTCAATCAGGGTTGATCTGGAAACGTTCGAAAGGGGTCTGCCTTGGAGACTGCAGAAGCAGTAGAGCAGCAAATCGAGAGCTAATAATCAATGGATCCCAACTTCCTTACCCCTTCTTGATGTACTCGACGAGCCAAATCGACTGAGCCTAGCAGTGAGTCAATCAGAGTTGATCTGAAAATGTTTGAAAGGGGTCTGCCCTAGAGACTCCAGAAGCAGTAGAGCAGTGAATCGAGACCTAATAATCAATGTATGCCAGCGTCCTCCCACCATCTTGATGAACTCGACGAGCCGAATCAACTGAGCTTAGCAGCGAGTCAATCGGAGTTGATCTAAAAAAGTTCGAAAGGGGTCTACCCTGGTGACTGCAGAAGAGGTAGAGTAGATGGTTGCGATAAGGCTTCGTGTAGCAAATTAGTAAGTTGTGATGGCCTGGGTGATGGCGACGATGCAAATGAAGGATGCAGCAAGTAAATTAAGTCTTTAGGGGTAGAAATGGTTGTCAGGGTGATGATGGTGATGGTGATGGTGATGGTGATGGTGATGGTGATCATGCAGCAAATACAGTTCAAGCAAATAAAATAAAGTTGCAGGGGTTCTAGGTTAGTAAGACTAATCTCCAAGTGCAAAATCAGCAACGTACAATCAGCAGTGGGATTTCACATATCAAGCATTGAAATTGGTCATCGCAACGATGAAATAAAGCTTCCAGAAACTTAATTGAAGAAAATGCAGTTGCAGCCTATTTTATAATTTTGGGAAACCTGGTTGATGTCAGTGCGAGGGGTCTGGTTTCGGAAAGTAATTTGGCTTTTTGCTGATGAATGTCTCGGATGTAGATTGATTTTCAACTCACAGCGATGGTGCCAAACGGCAGCCGCAAAGGACAGGCGAAGGCAACAGCTAGAGCGATAATGCCAACATTGGATATTCATCGACCCCTGTCATTGGATTGGGACCGTATAAAGGGATTCACTTCGGAACGCATCCGTGGACTCAAATGGATATACAATGTTTGAGGCATCAAGGATGACAGCGCATCGGGCCCCTTTTATGATATAAACATTCTTGATCCAGTTACGACTCGCCACTTTTCACAATTCCAGCTAATGTGGCCGCACCGCAGGAGCAGAAGTTGACCTTTTCGGGAGTGGTGGGCAGCCTTCCGCTCATATATGGGCCAAATGTTTGACAAAACCCACAACCAAATGAACAATTGGAGGTGGTACAACCCCCGTGCTTTTGGAGATAAAGTCGATCGCTCCAATCCACAGACAACCAGCTCGGGGAAAGTTAAATTCACCGGTGAGCATTTCTCTTGGTACAGTAGCGATGATCACAGGGCAAAGATTGAGCCTCCAAGCTGCCGGCAGTAGAAGCCAGGCGACTTCCTGGCCATTAGACCCCAGAATTGGGATGAGATATTCGACGAGGCTGATAATGATGAGAACTGGGCGAATCCCAGAGCGCTGAGCAGTGGATGGATCTGTCCTAGCGATGGCAATCACAATGACAATGGCAAGGGTGAGGAGGACATGCAGGGCGGTCAGAAAGGGACTGGGAAAGAGAAGGGAACAAAGGATGGGAAGGGGAAAGGGAAGGGGAAGGGGAAGGCAATGGAGCAAGGGAAGAGGAAGGGGAAGGGAAACAGTAAAGGGAAAGGTATTGTTAAACAAACCCCACGAGGAGATGATATCTCTCGTGCCGTTGCTTTGCAGCTGCAGAAGGAAATGTATGAGGCAGACTCAGACACGGAGGGCTAACTAGAGGGGGTATATTCAGAGCCAGAACCATCGCCCGCCATGACAATTTCGTCAGATGATGATACCAACTCTATCGAGAAGTCGGATGGCGAATATGACTCAGAACATGATTCTGATGTGGAAATGCGCATAGAGGATGATGTGGACGCACCGGACGGCGTTGATTTAGCCAGCGATGTGGATATGGGAAGGGTCAGTGACGATGAAGAGGAGGAAGATGAAGAGGAGGAAGATGAGGAGGAGGAGGATGAAGATGAGGAGGATGAGGATAAGGAGGAGGATGAGGATGAGGATGATGGCAAAGAACCTCGGACAATTGGCCCAGGTGAGTTGGTAAATTCATCGGCTGACGATGTAGATACCATTGTACACGATCAGCCAATCATGCCACCTGAGAAAGGCCAGGAGATGTGTGAGCATACCCCACAGCCACAACCTCCAGCGCCTGACCCACAGCCACAAACCCCAGAGCCTCGCCCACTACCACAAACTCCGGAGACTCATCCCCTCAGTGGGCTGGAGCATTTGGTGTTTGTGACGCTGCCAAAACCTTGCCCGGCGGTGCCAACTCTGCAAGACGCTGAGGCAGACGGAAACACCTCAGTTGTGGATGTGGATCAGCAGCTGCTCGGCAAACCTCCAGGTGGCGACAGTCTCCCCCACGTCCCTCCATCAGCAAAAAGTGGAAAATGTATTCTGAGCATTCTGAGCATTTTGAAGGATTTTGAAAGTCAAGTTCGCATTTAGTCGATTTTGTCGGGTGCAGTTATTGGAATCATACTCAGCGATATTGCATCCACAATATGACAGGATTTTCAAACTTGGTATAGTGTTCCACAATAGGTATAGCCTAGTTGGATACATTTCTTAATTGATTAAAGTCAGCTACTTTTATTTTTGAAAAAT
>Ga0307512_10006233_pt1 | contig 12141 bp, 9 predicted proteins | sample 14_EM_MG_FD_200267 | JGI IMG/M metagenome (GOLD analysis project Ga0307512, IMG submission 200267) | Populus trichocarpa ectomycorrhiza microbial communities from riparian zone in the Pacific Northwest, United States - 14_EM | ecosystem: Host-associated > Plants > Roots > Unclassified | place... | reverse complement strand
CTCGACCGTGACCGCGTATTGGCCGGCTGTTAGGGAGCTGCGGGAGGTGAAGTCGCGGCGGCCGCCCGTTGCGGCCTGGGCGATGGCGCCGAAGATGGCACCCCAGATCGCGCCGATGATCAAGCAGACGAAGATCACGGCGAACCAGTTCGAGTTGCTGAAGATGCCCAGCAGTAGGCCGATGAACAGGCCGAACCAGGCGCCGCTGGCCGCGCCCGCGCCGGCCGCCCGGGCCGTGGTGAGCCGGCCCAGCACGTTCTCGACGAGCCGCAGGTCGGTGCCCACGATGCTTGTCTTCTCGACCGGGAACTTGTTGTCCGACAGGTAGTCGACGGCCCGCTGCGCCTGCGCGTAGTCGGGATAGGTGGCCACCGCGACCACCGGCGCGGCGCCCGCGCCCGCGGCCGGGTCACCGGCCGGGACGGTGGGCACGCCCGCGGGGCCGGGCGGGATCGGCTCGCCCGCGGCGGACTTGGCGTTGACGGCGGTCGGGGGTTCGGAAGGGGTTGTCACGTGCTGCCTCCTCAGGTCAGCGGGCGGCGCCGGGCGAATCGGCGACGCTCGCCTCGTCGGGCCCGGCCGTGCCGCTGACCGGCTGGTCGCCGGCGGCCAGCCGAACCCAGATCAGAAAGGTTCCGGCGACGGCGGCGGCGATGCCCGCCGAGCCGGTGAGAAACGCGAACCGGCCCGACACGAAATCGGCGGACACGCGTTCGGACACCGTGACGGCGGCCAGGCCGAGCAGGCCGACCAGGGCCGTGATCGTGCCGCCGATCAGCAGCGGCACCTTGGCCAGCCGGTTCACCCGGGCCAGCGGGCCGCGGATCCGGTAGCGGCCGGCGCGCAGCACAGCGGTGAACAGACCGCCCCAGGCGAGCACGATGAGCATCCCGGCGACGGTGTCGCTCGGCCGGTGCCACTCGGCCCAGACGGTCGCCACGGCGATGATCGCGACGTACCCGGCGCCGATCAGCGTGACCAGCCCGCGGACCGCGTACGGCAGCACCAGGATCATCGCGAACGCCACCGACGCGGCGGCCGTGGTGTGCCCGCTCGGAAACGAGTTCGGGGCCGGGAAATCGTCCAGGTTCGGCCGGTCCAGGCGGGTTTTGAGCAACTGGGCGCTGCCGTTCGCGGCGATCACCAGCAGCGCCGCGCAGACGGCCAGGTCGACGCGCTTACGGATCACCCCGATCGCGGCGGCCACCAGGCAGACCAGCACGAGGCTGACCAGCGTGGTGCCGTTCAGCGTCCGGTCCAGCACCGCGACGACCTTGGTGTGCTGCACGGCCGCGCCGTGCATCGCGGCCGTGTCCACGACCTGACCGAGGGCGGTGCCGACGAAGACCCGGTAGATCGCGGCGACCGCCGCCGCGGCCAGCAGGCCGACGAACAACGGCTCCGCCACATGCCACAGCCCGCGGGAGGGCGTGGTCTTCTTCGACGGGCGCGATGCCAGGGCCGTCATAGGGCGTTGGCCCTCCTCTATTCGTCGGTCGGTCGATGGCGGCGATGGCCTATTGCCCAGATCCGCCCGCCGCTAAGCGTGCTCATCGTCCTCCGCCGCCCCACTGGTCGCCAGCCGGACGGCGCAACCCACCTGCACCCGCTCGCTCCCTTGCCCCGCAACGCCCCTTCGGGACCTTCATTGCGACGCCGAACGCCATGGAGGGATCGTTCATGTTGCACACCACCCGCCGACTGCTCGCCGGGCCGCTGCTGGTCGCCGCGATCGCGGGCGGCCTCGTGGCCACGCCCGCGGCCGCGAGCGCCGCCGGGGTGAGCGCCACCGTCTCGGTCGGCAGCACACTGCTGGTGCGCTCGGCGCCGTCGCTGGCCGCCAAGGCCGTGGGCTCGCTGCACGGCCGGCAGAAGGTGACCGTCGTCTGCTCGGTGACCGGCACGAACGTGCGCGGCTCGGTGCGCACCACGAAGCTCTGGGACCGGCTCGGCACCGGCCGATACATCTCCCACGCCTACGTCAGCAGCGGTCGGGCCATCGCGGCCTGCACCGACCCGACACCGCAAGCCGAGACCGTCAAGACCAAGCCCGCGAAGGCCCGTACGCCGAAGTACATCGTCGGCACGGTCAAGAGCATCGACGGCCGGGTGAACGTCCGGGCCGGCGCGTCGACCACCGCGAAGCGGATCGGCTCCCTCGGCGACGGCGACAAGGTCAACCTGGTCTGCGGGGTCGTCGGCGACCTGGTCGACGGCACGGTCCGGTCCACCACCCAGTGGAACCGGATGGCGAGCGGCAATTACATCTCGCACGCCTACGTCAGCACGCCCACCCTGCACCTCTGCCCGGGCGCCTCGCCGAACCCGCCGGCCCCGTCGGTGACGTTGACGCCGGAGCAGTTCATCGCGGCCGCCGTACCGGGCGCGCAGCGTGGCTGGCGGGAGTTCGGCGTGCCGGCGTCGGTGACGATCGCGCAGGCCATCCTCGAGTCGGGCTGGGGCCGCAGCGGCCTGGCCTCGGTGGACAAGAACTACTTCGGGATCAAATGCTTCAACGGCAAGTACGGCACGATCGCCAACGGCTGCCACGCCTACGCCACCAACGAGTGCACGGCGGCCGGTAGCTGCTTCAGCACCACCGCGACTTTTCGCACCTACGCGACGCAGACCAACTCGTTCCGCGACCACGGTAACTTTCTGCGGGTGAACAGCCGCTACCAGCCGGCCTTCGCCTACACAAAAGAGGCGAACAAGTTCATTTGGACGGTGTGGAAGGCCGGCTACGCCACAGACCCGAAGTACTACACCAAGATCACCGGCATCATGGCCGCGAACGAACTGTACAAGTACGACACCTGGAAATAGCCCCGCCGCTCACGCGCTGCCCGGTCATGCGGTGGCGGCCGCCGGTGGTAGGAGCCCGGCCACTAGCGCGAGCAACTGGGCCGGGAGGAAGGGCTTCAGCAGCGTGGCGGATGCGCCGACCTCGGCGGCTCGGGGGTCGCCGGGCAGCAACGATCCGCTGGCCAGCACGACCGGGATGTGCCGCAGAGACGCGTCCGCGCGGATCGCGCGGCACAATTCCAGGCCGCTCATGTGCGGCATGTCCAGGTCCGTGATGACGACATCCGGGCGATGCTTGCGTACGGCGTCCAGCGCGGCTGCGCCGTCTCCGGCGGTGACGACCTGATGGCCGGCCCGCTCGAGCGCCCGCTGCACAACGAACCGGATGTCCTCGTGGTCTTCCGCGACAACGATCACTGGCTACCTCGACCTCTCGACTGCGTCGCACGAATACCGACCGAACGGGCTCCGGGACACGGCCGAGGAAATTTCATCGCGCCGGAGTGGGCAAGATGGAGGGATCGGATCGCCCGTCGGAAGGACAACCCATGACAATCGGTTCGGTGCCGCTGCCCGGCGCGCCCGCCATCCCGCTGCTCGGCTTCGGCACCTGGCAGTTGCGGGGCCGCTCGGCATACGAGGCGGTGCGGGAGGCGCTCGAGGCCGGCTACCGGCACCTTGACACCGCCACCATGTACGGCAACGAGGCCGAGGTGGGCCGCGCGCTGCGGGACTCCGGCGTGCCCCGGGGCGAGGTCTTCCTGACCACGAAGATCCCCGCCGAGGGGGCCGGCCGGGAAAGCGCGACCCTGGCGGCCAGCCTTGCCGCGCTCGGCGTCGAGGCGGTCGACCTGTGGCTGATCCACTGGCCGCCGGGGCGTGGCCGGTCGGTGCCGATGTGGCGGGCACTGCTCGCCGAGCGCGACGCGGGCCGGGCCCGGGCGGTCGGCGTCAGCAACTACGGCGTCGACGAGATCGACGAGCTGATCGCCGCGACGGGCCAGGCGCCGGCGGTGAACCAGATCCGCTGGGGCCCGCGCCTCTACGACCCGAAACTCGTCGCCCAGCATCGCGAGCGCGGCGTCGTGGTGGAGGGCTACAGCCCGTTCAAAACCACCAACCTGCACGATCCGGTGCTGGCCCGGATCGCCGCGGCGCACGGCGTGGACCCGGCCCGGGTGGTGCTGCGCTGGCACATCCAGCACGAGATCGTCGTCATACCGAAGTCGGCGACCCCCGAACGAATTGCCAACAATTGCCGCATCGACGGCATCCTGCTGACCGATGAGGAGATGCGGGCCGTCGACAGCCTCGCGGGGCGGCGTTAATAAGCGGCGTTTCGGCGAAGTTCTGCCTATCCTTGCCGTGCCATGTCTGTGCCACCCGTGACGCTGGAGCCCAACGAGCTCCGTAAGAAGATGTCCACCCTGCTCCCCCGGGACGAGCACCGGCTCGGGCGCCGGCTGGAGGGCACCCGACGCATCCGCGACGCGGCTGCCCGCGCCGTCGTCCTGTCTGCCATCGCCGCCGAGATCGACGCCGCCCAGTTGCGCGTCGAGGCCCGGCTCGCCGCCGTGCCGCCGATCAGCTACCCGCAGGATCTGCCGGTCAGTCAACGCCGCGACGACATCAGCGCCGCCATCCGCGACCATCAGGTCGTCGTCGTGGCCGGGGAGACCGGCTCGGGCAAAACCACCCAGCTGCCGAAGATCTGCCTTGAGCTGGGCCGGGGCGTGCGCGGGCAGATCGGGCACACCCAGCCGCGCCGGATCGCCGCCCGCACGGTCGCCGAGCGCATAGCCGAGGAGCTCGGGACGCCGCTGGGCTCGACGGTCGGCTACAAGGTGCGGTTCACCGACCAGGTCACCGACGAGACCATGGTCAAGGTGATGACGGACGGCATCCTGCTCGCCGAGATCCAGAACGATCGGATGCTGCACCGCTACGACACGCTGATCATCGACGAGGCGCACGAGCGCAGCCTCAACATCGACTTCATCCTCGGCTACCTGCGCGAGCTACTCCCGCGCCGCCCCGACCTCAAGCTGATCATCACCTCGGCGACGATCGAAACGCAGCGCTTCGCCGAGCACTTCGCCGCCCCGAAAATCCTGTCCCCGCAGATCCCGGCTTCGCCGCGTGGTCTGGAGGACTCGGGTTCGCCGCGTGGTCCGGAGGACCCGGGTTCTCCACGCCGTCCAGCGGACCAGGCGTCGGTGGCTGGCCCAGCGTCGGTGGCTGGCCCCGCGTCGGTAGCAGCACCCGTGATTGAGGTGTCGGGACGTACGTATCCGGTTGAGGTTCGTTATCGGCCGTTGGTCGAGGCGAGCGACGAGGACGACGAGGATCGCCGGGAAGAGCCGATCGACCAGGTCGAGGGCATCGCCGCGGCCGTCGACGAGCTGGGCCGGGAGAGCAGCGGCGACATCCTGGTCTTCCTCAGCGGCGAACGGGAGATCCGAGACACCGCGGAATTCCTGGGCAAACGCGAACTGCGCAACACCGAGATCGTCCCGCTGTACGGCCGGCTGTCGGCCGCCGAGCAGCACAAGGTGTTCCAGCGGCACACCGGCCGCCGGGTGGTGCTCGCCACCAACGTCGCCGAGACGTCGCTGACCGTGCCCGGCATCCGCTACGTGATCGATCCCGGCACGGCGCGCATCTCCCGCTACAGCAATCGGCTCAAGGTGCAGCGGCTGCCGATCGAGCCCGTCTCGCAGGCCAGCGCCAACCAGCGCAAGGGCCGCTGCGGGCGGACGTCGGACGGCATCTGCATCCGGCTGTACTCCGAGGAGGACTTCGCCGCCCGTCCCGCGTTCACCGAACCGGAGATCCTGCGCACCAACCTGGCCAGCGTCATCCTGCAGATGACCAACCTCGGCCTGGGCGACCTGGCGAAGTTCCCGTTCATCGACCCGCCGGACCGGCGCAACATCGCCGACGGCGTCAAGCTGCTCGAGGAGTTGGGCGCGCTCGACGAGCGCAAGCTCACGCCGATGGGCCGTAAGCTCGCCCAACTGCCGGTGGATCCGCGGCTGGCCCGGATGGTGATCGAGGCCGACCAGCAGGAGTGCGCCGCCGAGGTGATGGTGGTGGCGGCCGCGCTGTCCATTCAGGACCCGCGCGAACGGCCCGCCGACAAGCAGCAGCAGGCCGACGAGAAACACGCCCGGTTCGTCGACAAGGAATCCGACTTCTTCAGCTATCTCAACCTGTGGCGGTATCTGCGGGACAAGCAGCGGGAGTTGTCCGGCAACCAGTTCCGCCGGTTGTGCCGGTCGGAATTCCTCAACTACCTGCGGGTACGCGAATGGCAGGACATCTACGCACAATTGCGACAGGTTGCCCGTACGCTCGAATTGTCGGTGGTTGAAGATCGTGAGGGGCTGCCCGACGGGCAGCGAATGCACACGGCCCTGCTGGCCGGCCTGCTCAGCCACATCGGTCTGAAAGACACCGACAAGCGGGAGTATCTCGGCGCCCGGGGTGCCAAGTTCGCGATTTTCCCCGGCTCGGCCCTGTTCAAGAAGCAGCCGCGCTGGGTGATGTCCGCCGAATTGGTCGAGACGAGCCGGCTGTGGGGCCGGGTGAACGCCCGAATCGAGCCGGAATGGGCCGAGAAACTCGCCCCGCACCTGGTCAAACGCAGTTACAGCGAGCCGCACTGGGAAAAGAAACAGGGCGCGGTCATGGCGTACGAGAAAGTGACCCTCTATGGGTTGCCGATCGTGCCGCGGCGCAAGGTCGGCTACAGCAAGGTCGACCCGGTGCTGTGCCGTGAATTGTTCATCCGCAATGCGCTGGTCGAGGGCGACTGGGAGACCCACCACAAGTTCTTCGCCGAAAACCGGGCGCTGCTGGCCCGGATCGAGGAAATCGAAAACCGGGCCCGCCGGCGCGACATCCTGGTCGACGACGAGACCGTTTACGCCCTTTACGACGCCCGGATCCCCGCCGAGGTGATCTCGGCCCGGCATTTCGACGGGTGGTGGAAGAAAGCCCGGCACACCGACCCCGACCTGCTCACCTTCACCCGTGAGCTGCTGGTCAACTCGGGCCGGGACGCGGTCGACCCGGGCGCCTACCCGGACGCGTGGCTGGCCGACGGCATCCGGCTACCGCTGTCGTATCAGTTCGAGCCGGGCCGCGCCGCCGACGGTGTCACGGTCCAGGTGCCGCTGCCGCTGCTCAACAAGCTCGACGCCGACGACTTCGGCTGGAACGTGCCCGGCCTGCGCAAGGACATCGTGATCGCGCTGATCCGGGCGCTGCCGAAACATCTGCGCACCAACTTCGTGCCGGTGCCGGACTGGGCCGAGGCGGTGCTGGCCCGGGTGCCCGCCCGGCGCGGCTCGTTGAGCGACGCGGTCGGCGCCGAGCTGCGCCGGCTCACCGGCACGATCGTGCCGCGCGACGCCTGGCGTCCCGGCGAGGTGCCGGAGCATCTGCGGATGAACTTCCGGGTCGTGAACGAGCACGGCGAAACGTTGGGGGAGGGCCGCGAGCTCGAGGTGCTGCGCCGCAGCCTGGCGCCCAAGGTGCAGGCGACCATCTCGGCCGCGGCGGGCAACATCGAGCGCCGGGGCATCACCACCAACGATTTCGGTACGCTGCCCGGCTCGATCGCCCAGGTGCGCGGCGGCTACGAGGTCACGGTGTATCCGGCGCTCGCCGACGAGCGGGACAGTGTGGCCGTGCGGGTTTTCGAGACCGAGTCCGAGCAGCGTGAGGCGATGCGGGCGGGCACCCGCCGGCTGCTGCTGCTCACGCTGCCGCCGGCGGCCCGCTACCTGCAGGGACGCCTCGACAACCGGGCCAAGCTGGAGCTGTCCCGGGGCAACCCGTACCCGTCGATCGCCGACCTGCTGGACGACTGCGCGGGCGCGGCGGTGGACCGGCTGGTCGAGGACGCGGGCGGGCCGGCCTGGTCGTCCGCGGCGTTTGTCGCCCTGCGTGACGAGGTGCGGGCCGACCTGGTCGACGCGACCGCCAACGTCGTCACCCAGGTGCAGGCCGTGCTGGCCACCGCGTACGACGTGGAGCAGCGGCTCGGCAGCACCCGCGACCCGGCCCTGGTGCCCGGGCTGGCCGACATCCGACAGCAGCTCAAGGGCCTCGTGCATCCCGGCTTCGTCACCGAGACCGGCTGGCGGCAGCTGCACCACCTGCCCCGCTACCTGCGCGCGATCGCGTACCGGCTGGACCGCCTGCCCGGCAACCTGGCCCGGGACCGGCAGCTGATGGCGCAGCTGCACGAGATCGAGCAGGAGTACCGGGAGCTGCGTACCGAGCTGCCGGCCGGCGGCCCGGCGGACGAGGGGCTGCGCGAGATCCGCTGGATGCTCGAGGAACTGCGGGTCAACTTCTTCGCCCAGTCGCTCGGCACGGCCTACCCGGTGTCGGACAAGCGCATCTTCAAGGCCATGGATCAGCTCCCCGGCTAGCGTGCGATCCCACGGGTTGCGTTGTGGGTAGGTGTCGGGTGTCAGTCGGTTTCCGGGCTGCGACGGGCTCGGTGGAGGACATAGCGTCTCCCGCATGACGAACGATTTCCTGGCCTTCGCCCCGATTTCTGCCGCTGCTGCCGAGGCGAGCGGCGCCTGCCCGGCCCGCACGCTGCTGGACGAGATGATGGCGCGGGTAGGCGTCGACGGCCTGGTCGCCGCGCACGCGGACGTCGGCCTGCTGGCCCGGGTCGACCAGCACGCCGCCGCCGTCCGCGAGGCGCTGCACCACGCCGGCCGCGCTGTCGACGCGGTGAGCCTGGCCGCCTACGCGAAGTCGATCGCCGCGGCCGCCCTGCGGATGGGCCGCACGCTGCCCGAGCCGGGACACGCCCCGATGACCGGCACGGCCTGGCTCGCCGCCGAGTGGCACCTGATGCGCCTGGTCGCGGTCTGCATGATCGCCTACTCGACCGGCCTGCTCTGACCGCATCCGGCCCACTTGATCAGCCACGGGTGGCCCTACGCCGGGAGTCTCCCGGTTGCGGACGAGTCGGGCCCGGCACCTGGTTGGTGCCGGGCCCATTCCCGATCGATCTAGTGCTGGCGTGACCCCCGGCTGAGCCCGGGGCTCGCTTCTCGTCGGTTTAGCTGCGCCGGAACGCGTAGGAACGGCCGGAACTCGCCCCCGAGGCCCGGCCCGCGCGGTCCCGCTCGGAGCGTAGCCGGGCGGCGAGTCGCTGGTCGCGGGCGCCGTGCTTCTCGGCCGCCCCCGATCCGGTGCCCGCGCCGCCGCCGGTGGCCGGCGACTGCGGGACGGCGGCCAGATCCTGGCGGGCGAGCTCGTCCGGATCGACGTGCACTGTGAAATGTTGGTCAGGCATGGTGTGACCTCCTCGATGGCGAGGCGGAGACCGTGGTGGAAAGGGATTGCTCCGGGCGTCGGCGCGTGGCGGTCCCACGGCGGACAACGCCGCCGGGCCGCCCGGAACCGGACGTGAACACGCGAAATGCGCGGGTCTCAGAGAATCCACATGGTCATCACGCTAACCCGTCCGGTGGCCGCCCGCGAGCGGTTTACCGGTTCCGCCGGCCGGCACGTCAGGCGGTGGTGTCGACCACGATCGGGGCGTGGTCGGAGGGGCCTTTGCCCTTGCGGGCCTCGCGATCCACCACGGCGTCGCGCACCGTGGCGGCCACGTCGGGGGTGGCGTAGACCAGATCGATCCGCATCCCCTTGTTCTGGTGGAACATTCCGGCCCGATAATCCCAGTACGTGAAGGGGTGGTCGCCCTTGAGCGGGCGCGGGACGACGTCGTCGAGCCCGGCCGCCCGGATCGCCGCCAGCGCGTCACGCTCCGGCGGGGTGACATGGGTGGCGCCGACGAACACCTTCGGATCCCAGACGTCGTCGTCGGTGGGCGCGACGTTGAAATCGCCGGCGAGCACCACCGGCCCGGCCGCGATGTCGCCGGCCAGGGTGTCCCGCAGCGCGGCCAGCCAGGCCAGCTTGTACTGGTAGTGCGGGTCCTCGGGGGTGCGGCCGTTCGGCACGTACACGCTGGTGAACCTGATCCCCGCGCAGGTCGCGCTGATCGCGCGGGCCTCGGCCGCCGGGAAGCCGGGCTCGCCGGGGAAGCCGAGCCGCACCTCCGCCAGGCCGACCCGGGACAGCAGCGCGACGCCGTTCCACCGGCCCTGCCCGTACTCGGCGGTCGCGTAGCCCAACTCGCCGACCTCGGCGCTGGGGAAGCCGTCCGCGGCGACCTTGGTCTCCTGCAGGCAGACGACGTCGGGTTTGGTGTCGGCGAGCCACTGCAGGAGCCGGGGCAGCCGGGCCTTGACCGAGTTCACGTTCCAGGTGGCGAAGCGCATCAGAACAGCCTGCCCCATCCGGCCCGGACGGCAACCCTTAGCGGCCCCGGCGCGCCTCGCCGGCGCTCGGGCGCGGATCGCTGCGGGTGGCCGCGTACAGCGCACCGGTCAGGCCGGCCGCCAGCAACAGCAGGATCGTCACCAGCAGGATGCTGCCCTGGTATCCGAGAACCGTCGCCATCGTGTCCCCTCCCGCCGGCGGTGTGTGCCCCCTGGACATCGGCTCGGTGGTGGCCGAAGCAAGGGTCCCGACCGGGCGAATGATTCCGGACTCGCCGGCCGTACGCCAAAAATGATTGTCGGGTTTGTCACCTGCCGGGGTTACCGATTGCCGGATCGGTCGCCCGAAAGCCGGATGGTCCGGCGACCGGACTCCGGCTGCGGGCGCATCCCGGCCAGCTGGGCGTGCGGGCCGGCGTGCCAATGGGTGGCGAAATCGCCCGGCGGCACCCCCGGCCCCCACAACCAGCCCTGACCCTGGGTCACCCCGACCGCGGCCAGGGCGTCGCGCTGCAGCCGGGTCTCGACGCCCTCGGCCACGATGCTCAAACCGAGGGCGTAGCTCATCGCCACCACCGCCCGGACGATCTCCTCGTCCTCGATGCTCTGGCCCAGCCCGGAGACAAAGGACCGGTCGATCTTCACCCCGGTGACCGGGAACTTGCGCAGATAGCCCAGCGCCGAGAAACCAGTGCCAAAATCGTCGACCAGCAGGCGTACGCCGAGCTCGCGCAGCTCGAACAGGACGCGGGAGGTGACGCTGGAGCCGTCCACCATCACCGACTCGGTCATCTCCAGCGCCACCGCCCGGGCCGGGACCCCGTACTGGAGCAGCTCGGACGAGATCACCAGGGGCAGCTCGGAGTCGTTGAGCTGGCGCGGGGAGACGTTGATGGATAGGTAGAAGTCGTCGGTGACCGTGCCGTCGGCCCGCCACACCGACAGCTGGCGCAGCGCCTCGGTGCGTACCCAGGTGCCGAGCGTCCCGATCATCCCGGCCTCCTCGGCGACCGGGATGAAGGTCATCGGCGGGATCGCCCCACGGGTCGGGTGCTGCCAGCGCACCAGCGCCTCGGCGCCGAGCGGCCGGCCGGTGTCCAGCTCCACAATCGGCTGGTACACCACGTACAGCTGGCCCTCGTTCAGGGCGATCCGCAGCGCCGCGTCGAGCTCGATGCGCTCCCTGACCCGATCGTGCATGGACGTGTCGAAGATGGTGGACCGGCCCGGCCCCTCGGCCTTCGACCTGTACATGGCCGTGTCGGCGTCGCGCAGCAGCGCCTCGGCGATCACGGACGGGCTGCCGTCGCCGGCGGCGTGCGCGATGCCGATGGACGCGCTGATCACGACCTCGGTGTCGCGCACCGGCAGCGGCCGGGCGAAACTGCCCTGCACCTCGTCCACCAGCCGCAGCGCGCCGGCCTGCTCACCCACGTACGCCAGCAGGAACTCGTCGCCGCCCACCCGGGCCAGCATCGTGCTGGCCGGCAGCGCGCCGCGCAGCCGGGTGGCCACCTCCATGACCAGTTGGTCACCGGTGTCATGACCCCAGGAGTCGTTGACCCACTTGAAGCCGTCAAGATCCAGCAGGAATACCCAGACGCGCGCGGGGCCGCCCCGATCGACCTCGATCAGCAGGCGTTCGAGCTCGGCCGAGAGCATCCGGCGGTTCGGCAGGCCGGTCAGCGGGTCGTGCATGGCCTGATGCTCGGAGCGCAGTTGCGCGGCGGCCTGCGCCTGCACAGCCGACACGGCCCGGAACAAAAGCAGCACCACGATCGCGGCACCGACCACGCCGATCGTCAGCCGGTAGCCGAACGAGTGGATGTCGATCGTCACCAGCAGCACGAACGGGACGGCCATCGCGGGACCGAGCAGCAGCATCCGGCGCCAGGACCAGGCCTGCACGGGGCGGCGCGCGGCCCGGCTCAACTGCACCACCGAGGGGTGCAGGGAGGTGACCCCGAGCAACACGTACGCCAGCAGGAAGGGCACATCCAAGATCGGCGAGGCGTAG
>Ga0307512_10006232_pt1 | contig 12143 bp, 12 predicted proteins | sample 14_EM_MG_FD_200267 | JGI IMG/M metagenome (GOLD analysis project Ga0307512, IMG submission 200267) | Populus trichocarpa ectomycorrhiza microbial communities from riparian zone in the Pacific Northwest, United States - 14_EM | ecosystem: Host-associated > Plants > Roots > Unclassified | place... | reverse complement strand
AATGGAAAATAAATGGGGGCAGAACTGGATCATAACATATATAAACCTCAGGGCTTTTGCCCTAAAAATACAGAGTTGATCCCCCAGATCATCTACTAGCTACAGTAGTACCTAAGTGAAACTGGTGAGCCTGGTCACTGCACTACATAGCTGTGTGATATGTGCACTGCCAAATATCTACCAGGTGGAGGTGGTAAGGCCAGATTTTGCAACTCCAGGGTCCATTCCAATAATGATAATAACTTGAAGTCAGCGAGATGGTCGTCCTGCCACATCGATCGTCAAACTGTGAATTTGAGATATCATATAAGGGGGTCAATATTCAGGTGAGTAGGCAAAATTAACTGGTCACTTAAGGTTCCAAGAGCCGAATAACAGGCATCAACTATGAAAGGAGTGATTCGGATGGCTCAAGCTCCAAGAAAAGGTCGCACAGCATGGGAAGTACATCCATTGTCCTTTCCCCCGTAAGCTCCTTCAAACTGGGAGCAAGAAGAGGCCACATTGTTTCGGACACATACAGCTCCCGCACAAAGGTAAATGGTCGTAATACTTCTCGCCATTGTACTTGGTCCATATCGCCTTGCCATTTCGATGGGTCAACAACACTGTTAAAAATTTGGAGCCGTTCCACGAGACATAAGGGTGGGCCACAGAGCTCGACAATAGACGAAAGTTGCCAATCCGATGGGCTACATAAGATACACAACGAGATGCCATGAACAGAGCCGTGAGAAAATCCGATTAGGACCTGGCGGCTGGTAAAGGTCAACCTTAGCTGACCGTAAGACTTGATCGTTTCTGTGCGACGGATGAACTGGGAGAGCCGTGGGATGATAAATGTGAGCTGGTTGAAAAACACTACATCGAAGATGACGAGTAGGGGGGTATTGATTTGCGCAACCATGTCCTCCAAGTACTCGCTAACACCCTTGAACCGAAATTTTAAGAGAACGGGGAGGAGAACGCGCACCAGCGGGGTCACGCGTTGGCTTCTTGGATCGGGCGGAAGAATCGGGGTTTTGAATTCGATGGTGAGGAATTGGAGCCTAGTCAACGTAGACAGAAAGGCAACCATCGTCCCGGGTGAGATGTACCCAGTACTTGATATGTCATGAAGATCGAGAAGGGTAAGGTCGTTGGGTGATAAAGTGAAATTTGGCAATGCTGGAAATGAGACGCCCGTCAATTGGAGACTTTGTAGGCGCGGAGCCGATCCGCCCATGAAAGTGGCAGGAAGAGCTGGTGTCACTCCATTGTCCGACTCAAGACAAAGATGGGTCAGCGCTGGAAATGGTTCCTGCATCACCGCGGCGAATCTTTCCAGTTGACCATGCCTAAGGCCGTGGAGGGCGATCACGCATACTCGGTCACGTTCCTCGAATGCGGTAATCAGGTTACTGTCGTCGGGTGCGGGATGGAAGGCTAGATGAGCCTGTTGTTCAAGTTCCACGGCCGGTTGTTCCACGAGGATCGGCAAGGGCGGCCAAACATCCAGGGTCTTCCTCACAGGCGTCGTGGGCGTGCAATGAAGTCGTAAACCCAAACGGTTCGGGGACGCAAATACAATCTGCCGCCATTTTCGGCACACGTGCACCAGAACATGCCACTCCCATGCAGAGAACATACTTTCTGGGAACAGACGGAATATCCGATAAAAGTCGAATATGTCTAGGAGGACGTTGTCGGGAAAGTCGTCGATTGTCGCACGGCCTGAACCACACCATATCACATGAGTGCAAGGTCAGTGTGTCGTTGAGGAGAGTGTGCAAGGAGACATTACCCCGACGGCCCTGTCCACCAGATGCGCGCGCGCGACCTGCACAGCACTCCCCCGGCTCAGGCGTCCGACCTCCAGAGATACAATCGATGGTCATTGACATGTCTAGATCCCAAGGAAGTGAACATGGTGGACTGCTATTGGCCAGAAGACGGATGTTTGGGGTGTTAGAGTGGGAGCTGGTCAGTAAGTCAGCGAACCCGTGGACATACCTAGGGGAATTCAACAATGGGGACGCAGTGAGGTCGTCAACCTTAAATATTGGACCTTGGGGGAAATGGAATGAAGTGACGTATTAATTGTTACTGGTATTTGTGCTCGCGACTTTTGCTAAGCCAGACCGTGGAGCGTGAAAGTGGGTTTGGTTGGGTTTCAACGAGTGATTAAAGTGCACGTGCTAATGGGTTGTCGTGCACGTGAATACTCGGCGCTCAGTTCGGCTTCGCTTGAACGCGAACGCAACGCCATCCTGGCATACATACATGTACAGGTCCAAATCACGACACGCCCTGCGCTTCATATGCACAGGTTTGTTGGTAGACCGGCGGTGGTCATGGGCTCGCTCATCATGAGCTTTCACGCCAACAGTGATGATCCTCTTGGCAGATTCACTTTGTTCACCCTTGGAACTCATTACTTTTACGGATCCGTGTCTTGGCATCCTTCTTAAACCCGACGCCATGGAACAACTGCGCAAATGTATGGCCGTATCACGAAGCTCAAAACTACCGGCAAATGACCAGGCCGGAGCCGATTCGGCTTACGGAACGGCACTGCGTTGAACATGCCACCTGTTGTTCCCTGGGGTGTTGATCGACATGCTGCGTGAATGTGCTCAGAAGCGTCGAAGGCTAAGATTGACTTGCGGATTAATGAACATAGTGTGGGAAATCCTGCGGAGAGTCGGATCGGATAGTCGGTTCTACAACACCTGCCGACCTTCGGGCCAGGATTGACTCATATTAGGAACGCTTTATGCCAGAACCATGAACGAGAGAGTAGGGAGGCGAAGAATGTGAAGCCCATAACTACTAGTAGTAGTATCTTGACAGCTAGAAGTAATGAAAAGTGGCCAGTTGAAGACGCCATTAGAAAAATCGACGACATGAAAGTGGCAGCGATACTTGCAGCAAAGAAAGTATTCGCCCTGCCCGACACCATCTAAGGAAGTAGTGTCCCGAGTTGATGGGCTCCAATGCCGCGTATTCCAAGTATGCAGCTGGATGACCTATCAGGATGTAGGAAGTACAAAATTTCGGGGGACCTCGCATAAGCCAAAGGTGGAGTCGGATGTACGGTGTCCTTAACCGAGGTGGAATCCGTGGCCACCGGTGTAGGGTGTGCATTTGCCCCGCATGCGGGAATGTGTCAGGACCGGGTCCGTCGATTGGAAGATAGGAAAACGAGATTGGGAAGGGGAGAGGAGAGAGCTACTCAATTAGATTGGGCGGAACGGTGACGGAAAGCGAAGCGCCCTACAAAAATCGTCGGTCACCAGGCCAGTTCTCCCGTTTCCCAACCCAACATCCCGTCGTCCTCAGTCGCTGGTCACTGCCACAACCGCAACCACATAGACATCGGACCACACCAGTACCACACCCTCTGCCCACATTCTCTCCTTTTGTCTCCAAACACATAATACCGGGCAACCATCATTCCCGTTCATTGACAAATACTCACTCATTGCTCGGATTCCGTTGTATCCTGTTTCACCTCCCCCATACCCTACATTCTCTCTTCTCTTCTTCCCACTTCTAAACCGTAGACCCACCCAGTCCTTACTTTCTCCATATCTTCATATTTCATATTTAGACAATGGCTCCATCGCTCAACCACCCTCCCGGCATGAACTTCGTCGGCGATCCGCAACATGAAGAACGCCCCATCCACGCTGACCCGGACGTGTACTACGGCGGGACGGAGTATCATAGTCGCTCCAGAACATACAGTACCGTATGGGTTCTCCTTTATGTCGGTTTGCGTTTGCCCTGACTCTCCTTGTAGTCAACGGGGCATGCTCCCAAGCGTCCCGTGTTTGAAGACGATTGGCATCTCAGGCCACGCAGAATGTCCCACGACGAGAAGAGTCGCTCTGCCCCGCGCCGATTCCTCATAGATGTCGAGGAAACCATTCGTCTTGTCCTCGAACAGGAAGATACAGACGGTGACTTCCAAATCAGTATTACGGACGCTGGCCCAAAAATTCTCTCGCTCGGTACGGCCACCAGCAATGGGTTCAAGTCGTTCGATATACGAGTGCGTTCTATTCTAGCCCCATTTTCCCTGTTGGCTGATATCCTGTTCACCAAAAGGGCACTTATATGCTATCGAACCTCCTCCAAGAGCTTGCTTTAGCTCGCGATCATAATAGAAAGAGGATAGTCCTCGACGAGGCTCGTCTCACCGAGAACCCAGTCGACCGTTTGTCTCGCATGATCAAGAATTCCTTCTGGCATTCCCTCACGCGACGCATCGATGGCGATGGCCTCGAGATCATTTGCGCGGACCCTAAGAACCGGACAGGTCGCATCCAGCCACGGATTTACATTCCGCACGGCGAGCCTGCCATGGTCGATTACTATCGAAGGATAGCCTCCGAGAAGCCACACCTCAACCTCGACGTCCAAGTCCTCCCTCCCAACCCCGGGGATCCCCATTTCGTCAAGAGCCTGAATAGCAAACCTGGCATTTTGGCTCTCGCTATGAATGAAGTTGACGACGGACGTGGCGGAAGAACCCTCAAGGGCATTCCGTTCATCGTACCTGGCGCTCGCTTCAACGAGGTTAGCGAATCCGTCACGTTGTGAGCGCTAGTAATTTGATTGATGGATTGTTTCAAATAGCTATACAACTGGGATTCCTACTTCATCTCCCTCGGACTTCTTGTTGATGGTCAGGTCCAAATGGCTAAAGGTCTCGTCGAACACTTCATCTTTGAGATCAAGCATTACAACAAGATCCTCAACGGCAGCCGCTCCTATTACCTCGCGCGTTCCCAGCCACCGTTCCTCACTGACATGGCCCTTCAAATTTACAACCAATTAGACCGGTCGGATCTTGAGGCTAACCGACAGTGGCTGAAGCGCGCGATTCAGGCTGCCATCAAAGAGTACCATACGATTTGGGTTGCGGAGCCCCGCATGGATCCCAAGACGGGTCTCTCCCGCTTCCGCCCTGAAGGTGTTGGTATTCCTCCCGAGACGGAAGCGACGCATTTCACACATATCCTCGAGCCATTCGCGGCGAAGCACGGACTCTCAGTTAACGAATTCAGCGAGCGGTACAACAACGGGACGCTCCGTGAGCCCGATCTCGACGAGTACTTCCTGCATGACCGTGCTGTACGCGAGTCCGGCCACGACACGACCTACCGCCTCGAGAAGCGCTGCGCCAACCTCGGTACGATCGATCTGCAGTCTCTTCTCTACAAGTACGAGGTCGATATCGCGACCGCGATCCGCGAGGTGTTCGACGACGAGCTTGAGTGCGAAGAGGACTTTGATCTTGCGCCGTTCCCCCCGAGCGTCGAGTCTTACGCGAACCCGCACCGCGAACGGTCCCGATCGCGTCCGCAGACGAGCGCGGAGTGGTTCGCCCGCGCCGACTTCCGCCGGGAAGTGATCGACAGGTATTGCTGGAACGAGAGCAAGAGCCTGTATTTTGATTACGACACCGTTCAAGAGAAGCAGAGCCTCTACGAGAGCGCCACCGCTTTCTGGCCGCTGTGGGCTGGATGTGCCAGCGAGGAGCAAGGGTGGAAGCTTATGTGAGTCTGTCTCGTCAGGGGTTACCTCTGTTGAGGGCATGAGATTGACTAACGTGTGACTTAGATCCGAGTCGCTCAAGAAGTTTGAGGTACTGGGCGGTTTAGTCTCAGGGACTGAAGAGTCCCGTGGGAAGATCTCCCTCGACCGTCCTAATCGACAATGGGATTACCCTTACGCATGGTGAATTTCTCAGAATCGATGACGTTGACGCTCATCACTAACCCTTTTGAAGGCCACCGCACCAGATCATGACGTGGGTAGGACTCGAGCGCTATGGCTACCTCGAAGACGCCCAGCGCCTCGCATATCGTTTCCTCTACATGTCAGTTTATGCTCTCTTACACAACTTTTTTACCTCTTGACGGATGCTGATTTAAACTGTCGCGGACAGGATGACGACTGCGTTCGTCGACTTCAACGGCGTGGTACCCGAAAAGTTCGACGCAGTCCGGCTCTCGCACCTTGTCGACGCAGAGTACGGCAATCAAGGCATCGATTTCAAGATGGTGCCCCGCGAAGGGTTCGGCTGGATGAACGGTACGGTTCCTCGCCTGCGTTTCTCCATCCATCGCTGACGACCCCACGCATCGCTCCGCAGCCGCCTACCAAGTCGGTCTCTCGTTCCTGACGAACCACATGCGCCGCGCCGTCGCGGCGTGCACCTCTCCAGAGGTCTTCTTTGGACGCACGATGATGGGCGAGCATACGGCGGCGCCACCCTCGAGCATCGCCAATGATCCCCTTGGCCTTGCGATGGAGAGCCTCACGCTCTCGCCGAGCATCTCCGGCCTGGGTTCGGCCACGCCGCCTCCTTCGTACTCGCTGCCATAGGGACCTCGTCGTCGTGGCACCGATTTCTCTGAGGGTCCAAATTCGATCTTCCGATCCCATTCCGGTTCTATCTATCTTACAAAAAGCTGTCATTTCGAGTGGGAATCAAGCTACAGGGCAGGCAGCAGTAATCAATCAGCCAATCGCTCCAGATTTCTTTAAGTCCGTATTTTCCGCACCGTCACATACTAATGGGTCCCTTGTGTCTTGCTCACTTTCCACGGTGGAACTGCGAGAATGATATATTCACCCCCTTCCCTTTTCTCTCATTGATTATTTTTCAATTTGTCGTTTGGCTTCGATCGCACATCCATCCAGCAAACCAACCACCTCTGTAACCATATGAACCCAATCATGGGCATTGCCGAATTTTTTTGTTGAAATGCTCTGATTACGTACTTCGTACTTCCTCGTGAATCCACTTTTTCGTCGTCGTCGTAATTCGTTGCTAGATGTAATATACTCGAATGCTCGTCATCCGTATTTCATCTCCATTCAACATGGGACTCGCTTTTTTTTGCAGAGACTTAAATGAAGACTTCGTTCAAGTCAGAATTTTATCTTGGGTGTTCAGAAGCAGGGATATCATTTAACGTGCTGGTGTCCGAGAGGACATCGCATGACTTGGGCATATGCTCCACATGAGAGTTTGAGGAGCACGAGACGGCTACGCAATGGACTGGAAGAGTCAAGCTCCGTGTGGGAGAGACAGCACATGGACACAAACCGCTTGTGTTGTTCAAAGCGATAGCAGATCGGTAGTGGAAGGCACGAGGATACCAGCTGGAAGGACCCACGAGTATGTCGCGATACCAGGGCGTAGCATGACCGCAGTCATGCTCGAAGATCAACAGAGACAGCCGGAAAGGGGGAAGACAACACGGTGGTTCGAGAGAGGGAGGGTCAGCAGGGATGTGAACCTGGCGCTGTGGGGCTCCGGGTTTTTGGGCGGGGCTGAGCGGCCAGTCCGCTTCTCTGGCCCGCGGACTCGGAGAAGTTGCTGTGGGTTTCGTCTGGTCCCGGAAGCGAAAGCTCAGGGACTGTAGGGGTGTAGGGGTCCGGGAGAGGACAAAGGGGGGAGGGTGCAATTGATGCAGGGAAGACAGCTACTATGTGATACACACCACTTATGATCGAAGCGAGGACGTGCTTCTCGATGCGTCTCAGGCCACCACTTTTCGCAATATTGTTGTGGGTGGAGTACTGTACTGGTGTTTTGTTCTGAAGAAATGGAAGACCGTTGACGACAGGAGAAAAGCGTGAAATCAGAGAGTGGATGGAGCTGCCATTCCCGGATTGTAGTATGTGGGCTGACTGGGCTCGTGAGAGAAAGAGGGCGAGAGAAGAGGGGAGCCTTCTGAGCCAGAAGGGGAAGGAAGAAATGTCGGACCCTATCGCCAGCTGGCCTGCGTGTCCCAGCCAGGCTGATATCGGAACTTGCGTATTGCCACCCTTTCTTGGTAAAAGACACGCTTACTTCCGGTCGGACGGACCCTGACTTACTGGGATAGGCACTACGGGCTCAGGCTTCTGCTTCGTTGCCAACGAAGTCATCTGTCTGATATATGGGGAGAAAGATTACGGGGGAAATATGCCCGTCTCGAATCGATGCTCGATGGTGACTGCAAGACGGAAAAAACTGTTAAGTTACGGCGATCAGATCATGTGATGTGGACATATTGTTTTAAGCCACCTGAGTTGTATTACATAGCGAAGTTGGCCGTATTTATGATCACTACATCACCCTTCTTCCTTCTGTAAAAGTACTAATTGCCTGAACTTGACGGCGCAAAACGCAGCTGCACACATGTTCTCGTCGTGTCATCATCATCTCACGAAGAGCCAACTCAAAGACAGAAACTCCCAAACAATATTTATGTCATATCACATCTTGTTTTCCACAATGTTACCCCTTGCAGGCCCTCGGCGCCTTCTGTGGGTTTCTCCACGTCGACGCGTCCCGAATTCTCATTAGGCATGCCCGTCGGTACCAAATCAATTTAGTTGGATATCTGCGCTCGCTAACAGCTTGACGTGAGCATGGGGCACTCGAGGCTTTGCTGAAGTCGAATCGCCACTATCCCGCGACGTTGTAGCGTCCGCATATCCCCTCTAACGCGCCGGCGCCGATCCCGCATGCAGACCGCACTCCAGTTGACACAAACTTCTAGCGCGGGTAGTCATATTAAGTCCTCATGCCCCGGCAGACCTTCACTTGTCGTGCAACCCTCAACTTTCCATGAACGCTTTTCTCGGGCCAAGAGTTCCGCCGTTGTTGAGATGGGCGACTGCATGGAGCCCAACTTCGTGAGACCCTTTTGCGAGTCTCCCACACCCTTACTCTACCCCTGATCTTCAGCATTCCCTATGCCGTTGCCAGGACTCGAGCTATCCAAAGAAAACAAACCCTATACCCTGGCATCGATACCCGTCGCCATATCGTAGGCCCATCGAACCATACATCGCGCATCTTCGTGTTATGCTTTGATGGCACTGGCGATCAGTTCGACGCAGACGTACGTACATCACACGCATTATTTGGGCATCGACCCTTTTACGTAACGGTCGCACTAGAATACAAACGTCGTGCAATTCTGCGCAGCCCTCAAAAAGGACGATGGGAATCGACAAGTGGCCTATTACCAGGTCTGTTCGTGTGGTCTCGACTTACGGCGGTTGTCTCAGGTGTGCGTCCTCCACAGCCTGGTGTCGGGACATTTAGCGTCCCGCAGTTTGTATCGCCTTTTAGGGCAAGAGCGCAAAAGTATCTCAACATGGCTATCGCTAACCATCTAAACGCCCATGTAATGAGTACGCCGCCCTTCTTGATGCGGATGTACACCTGGGCTTAACTGCCCCTACAGATGGGTATGAATTCCTGATGGAGAACTGTGGGTTCATGAGGGCTCCTCCGCGGAAGGATGTGCTTCTCATTCAGTTGCCAGACCGAGCGAAGGACAAGATATGCATCTTTGGCTTCTCACGTGGCGCATATACGGCTCGAGCGTTAGCGGGCATGATTCACAAGGTCTGGCTGCGTCCGTCAACGCGATATTATGGTTCACTTTTAACTTGAGCCTAGGTCGGACTACTCCCCGCAGGGAATCGCCAACAGGTCCCCTTTGCATATAAGATGTACACACTCGATGATGACTTTGGGTGGAAACAGAGTGAGCACTTCAAGCAAACCTTCTCTGTGGACGTAAAAGTGGATTTTCTTGGTGCATGGTGAGGTTATTCTATTCAAGCTCTTATCCGTCAAATTCTTCTGAAACCAACGTACTGTGCAGGGATACTGTTTGCTCCGTCGGAGTGATCCCACACACACTCCCGCTCACATATTCAAATGACGCGGTCCGCTATTTCCGCCATGCTATCGCGCTCGATGAGCGCCGCGCTGTCTACCAGGTCAATCATTGGCATTCAGGGAACCCACACGATTATGAGTGCATCGATAGTGAGAAGACTAACGTTCGCGAAGTTTGGTTTGCTGGATGTCATGCTGGTAGTTTCGAAATTACTTGATACCCTCCCTGATTCTGAATGTGTCCGGGTAGATGTTGGCGGGGGGTCGGTCCTGAACGAAACGAGGAACAGCCTCGCGAGAATTTCCCTCCGTTGGATGATCCAGGAATGTTTCCGAACCAATACCGGAATCCAATTTCGCCCAGACGCTCTCGAGGCACCTGGGCTAGATCTTGGAACACGGCATCATGCCCAAGATAACCCATCACAGCAGCCTTTGGTCACTGGGGACATGGGGGCTCCCAGAGATCCAAGTACAATCAACGGTAGTGCCATGCCTGCCGAGGCTTCAGCTTTCACAACCAAAGAGGAGGAGGAGCGCGCGGACGCGCTGAGCCCGATGCACGATGAATTGGACAAGGTGAAAGCTTGGTGGATCCTCGAGTGCCTCCCATTACGGCATCGGCGGCAGTATGAAGAAGGAATGGGCACACCAAGGCATCACTGGTCGTACGTCTCGTTTCAGACAAGTTGGAGCTATGCGGAATGATGCAGACAAATTTTTTCCTCCCAGATTCAATTTGGGCCGTCCTCGGGAACTGTTGAGGCCCAGACGAGATGAGAGAATCATGGTGCACCGTTCTGTGAAGACTAGGATGGATTTGGGCTTGGAATTGGAAGGTCGAAAGTATGAACCCAAGGCCAAGTTCGATCATGGAGACGTCGAATGGGTGGATTGATTCTACAATGCCTCGTTAGTGCTCCTCTGTGACCGAGTTGCCTTGGACTATCACCATTCAGTATTTAGAATTATTCCATTTAGGTTCGCGCTTTATTACAGTCCCCCTAAATAATATTGTAGGTATTCCATGTCCCTACAACAACTTCGCAGGAGCGTGAAAAGGTCCGAGCGTGGCGTCGTGATGGCGCCCCAGAAGCGTGACTCTGAAACGGGGAACTTCCGGTTATAGGGATGGCGGACGTACGCAGTAGCTCTCCACCGCGAGCCTCAGTCGTCCACCGACGCATGTCACAAGGGGGCGGTGGGTGGCACCCTTTTGTCTTCTCTCATTTCTCTTCGAACGCATCGAGTATCCCCATTGGACATCATCAAATTCGATAGGCCGATTCGTCGGTCGCTTGCAGCCGTATCACATGTCTGAATGACACGAACTGTCACGAAGCGGGGGATTCGATTCGAGGATTTGCCCCATGCGGTAGTACAAGCCCCGAAGTAATGACGGGTACAATGATAAGTGAGATAAACCAGGACTGCCCCTGAAGGATAGAGCCTCGTTTACGCCACTCGTCCTGGTGGTTTTTGCCTGCTGAGGTACGGGATTCAGAACGGCCGGGAGCAGTCGAACAAAAGGTCGAACTTGAAGGCGCGACCCAAAGCGGATTAGTTGGGACCCTCTTGCAGCAGGTTGGACGAACTATCGGCCATCGCGGTCACGCAGGTTGACTCCGTTGAACTAGGTTGGGTCGAGTGAGGGGAATAATGTCATCGGGGATCCGATCCATTCTTTGGACGGCTTCCAGATAGCAGTGCAAGTGACACAATGCAATCCATCTGCCACGCACACAGTCTAATGTAGTAAGGGACCCTCCTTCCCCTCTTTATGCAACCGCGTCAAGAAACTTCCATACCTGTGATAAAAGGCAGTTTTGAGGATGGAGCGCGTGACGAGTGAAAAAGCGGGGGCTTCTCATTGCCAAATCGACTACAAGAGAGATCGGGCCTCAGTCGCTTGTTAAGCCAGCGGACAGCACAACATAACTCCGAGGACAAAAGATTAGCTCTGGCCACGCGGCCTATGCACGAGGTCGTGACTCGGAGGGGCGTCTTTTGGCGGGACAAACGACATCACGGATGGCGTATGCAACGGCAATGTATGGACCTTCGGGGCCCGAGCCAGTACAAATAGCAATTTGATGACAATATCGAGTCAGAGGGGCAAGAATTTTGTCCCGCCTACGGAGGATTGCATGGACAATGCAACTAGGCGGTCTTCCATTCTGCGTTTCTTGAATAGGCACAAATGGAAATCTGAAAGATTCCATCATCATCATCATCATCATTATCGTGTGAAGCCATTGGGAAGAGCGAAAGCAAACTCACTGACGGACGGTCACAGCGCAAAATCGTTCAGCAGTACTAACTGTTGCTTGGAGCTCTATATCTTCTGTCATACAGTCAGGGAGAACTGGGGCGGCCTTCTCTGGACACCTTATTGTGTTTGCCGTATTCACCGCATGGTAACGAGGACCAATCACGCTACCAGTTGGGTAGGCTGCAC
>Ga0307512_10006231_pt1 | contig 12144 bp, 17 predicted proteins | sample 14_EM_MG_FD_200267 | JGI IMG/M metagenome (GOLD analysis project Ga0307512, IMG submission 200267) | Populus trichocarpa ectomycorrhiza microbial communities from riparian zone in the Pacific Northwest, United States - 14_EM | ecosystem: Host-associated > Plants > Roots > Unclassified | place... | reverse complement strand
CCATACCCGTCAGCAGCAGGCAACCACCCCCGGAGCTGTAGGTCAACAGCGCGGCGGCCGTGGACGTGAGGGTGACATCTGGTAAACGGCCAGCCACTCGGGAGGGTTTACCCTTTCCCTCCCCCTTGTACCCCATTTTGTCCGGTTTTCTTCCCCATGGCACGTCCGGCGACGTTTGGTACGTCGGTGTGTAGAAGCATTTGGAAGACGTGTGTCGGTGTCACTGTGTCGCAGTCTGTTTGAGAGGTGTAACGAGAAGGCAATTGGGAGGGATTAGTTGATGACTATGGTCGAAGATCCTTGCCACGGAGCCCCACGGTTGTGACGTGTGCCGCGGGAAGTCGAGCATCTGGAACCATACGTGGTCATCGTTTTATACGCGCAAGCCCAAGCGGCGCTCTTCTAATCCTCTCTCATTAACCCATCGCTCCCTTTCAGCATCTTTCCTTTCCCAGGCCAAGTGACGAACTGTTCTCCCCGTATCAAGCCCCCCTTCAATTATCCATTCATCGAACGATATTCATCATTATCCAACCTCCAGCACGATCCTTCTTTCGCCATCAGAAACCGCAGATTTCTCCTGACCCGTACCCAGCAGGGGTCAGGAGGGTTCAATGTCGCAGTGTGACATAGACAGCGACAGTGGACCGTTCGGATATATTGTTTTTTGCACTCTTGAGACCAAACGGACGCATTTTCCATTCAAGCACTTCCCCTTTTATCCCCCGCATTCTGGGGTGTGCCGCCTCATTCCCTCACCATGTTTGTATCCTTTGGATCAACCTTCTTCAGAGCTTTGTTTTATTATCCCCTTTCCCCCCTCCCGGTTCCTCACTCACCCCCATTTTATGTGCCTTTGGTCCGTGTTCTCCCAAGCCGGAGTCGTATTTACGCATCGTTCTTCATGCACTTGACTCGTTATATGATACATGTGTTCAGGATTCTCTTCCCTTATCCCCACTTCCCCCATCCTCCCCTAATATCCTTTCTTTAGTACTGGTTCGGATTCCGTTACGCCCGTTTTGCCTCCTCCCCGGATTTCGTCGTTGGGACAGGAGAGGGCTCCGAGTCGCGCGTCGGGTTGTCATTGCGTGTGTGCTACGTGTGTGTAATGTACGTGGATTGCAATAGTTGCTTGATGTGGGGGCGAATTGTATAGATATTACTCGAACGGATATGGGGAGAGAGTATGAAGGATTGATTACTGGACAATTGCCAGTGACTGCAGCCAGGTAACTGGGCTCGTTCGTTGCATCCGTAAGCCGAAAAAATCCGAATGAATACACGTGAACCAAGCCTGGCTGTTTCAAAACTCGACACGGCTCAGCGCTCTGAGGGCTGGGAAGCCAGAAGTCTTGTTCGATGAGAAAGGGCACAGAATACATGTATCTCCACAAACGTCGAGTGGAACACCGTTTTGCACCAGTCTAAACCTGAAGAATATGAAAGGCCGTGATCAGATCTTTCGTTCCGGACAAACAACGTGGTGATCGAAGGAGGGTAAGGAGAGTTGAAGTCAGATGAAACGGTTTATCTCATGGACATTATGGGGCGTTACTCCCGTCCTCGACGAGCTGGGTTAAGATTTCGAGCGAATGCGCTCTTTATCATCACGATGGAAAGGGGAAAGGACTGAAACACAAGGAGAAGGCAGACGTACAGATATGAAGCGAATTAGGGCTGAACTTCGGGCAAACTTCGGATTGGAACGCTTCCGGATGCAAACGTGTGGGAGAGAGAAGCTGGATCAGAAGAGCGTGGGTCGGGAAAAAGGACCCATGAGGGGGCTGTTTAAACTCTCAGAAAATTTGCTCAGATGGGGTGACGGCAACCTGCTGTTGGCCACGTGATCTATATCGGCCGGGGATATCGGTGACTACAATAAAGACACTTTTGTTGGATGTCGGATAGGTGAGCGCGGCAAGGTGAGCCGACCAGAACGGTAGATGGTTTGGCGTCAAGGTAACCCTTTGTGTCCCGCTCTCACCAGTTATGAGATCTCCAGCACGGAAAGCGGGTGTGATCAAAGTACCCAAGTGCCTATTGCATGAGAAAGAGAGCAATCTAATCCCTTGCTACGCATCATCGGAGAACTGGATAGACTTGTGCACGGTGATAAAGACAATTCGACTATCATTTCACTGAAAAAGTAGTGGTACATTGTTTGTGTGGGTTTGTGGGTCTACGAGCCGCACTTGCAGTCATCCTTCTTGCAGGCGCAACTAGTAAAGTATAACCAACCAAGCCGTGATATGAAGAAGGAGGTGGGTAGAAGACGACGTACGTAGGAGTACACTTGCAGCTGGTGTTACCGCAGTGCTCGTTAACCGGGATTCCGATGTTCAATTGCTAGAGATCAGCCATAAGGCAATGCTAAGTATTTGGGAGAGTTAGTCAGACTGACCATAATTAGTTTTGGTGCGAGCGTTTCGATGTGAGAGAGAAGTTGGAGAAGAAAAGTCGTGCGGGTTTGTGGGGGGTTCTCCTCGCATTTATAGGCGGTCAGGGGGAGCCAGCTCGACGTCATCTTATCGTCACTTTATCCCGATGATGAGGACGATGATCCAACGATGACCTCTGCAGCCCCTCATGCATCATGCTATGGACCCCTGTGTGGGCTCTTGGTTATAGTGGATGCAGATCGGAAGGTAAATCGATCTGGCGCTTGAGTACTCTCGTTCTCACATTCCTACCGCTGCCCAGAATTATCCCATTTCACTTGACGGTTAGTCAGGATTGCAACGTAGGAACACGGGATCCTGGATTCTCTACGTGTTGTCTCCGGCACATCTGTCTACGTACGGTAATTATTCCAGAGTACCGAAATCCAATACTACTCACTAGGTATAGCCGCTAGAGAGGGACGCGCATTATGTGCCCTCGAAATCGCGTCAGTACGCCAACCAATACACATTCCCAATCTACCGTCTGCCTCTCGAGCTGATTCAGAGGACTGCCTTTTTCCCAGCCAGTAACAGCCTCATCGCGACAACCTACGTTTGTCCCTATTCGCGGGTGGTCCTTCTCCCCGTCCCAACTCTATGGTCCCACATCGATTTTGGGCAACCCAGGAACTCACAAGCATTCCTAGAGAGGGCCGGCGGAGGGCCGATCCACGTTAGCCTGGGGCTGCACCCCGATGAACTTGTCTTCGCATCCCTCTATGATAAAGTCCCCCGGCTGGTATTGGTGAAGTATAGCATTCACACACTCAACCTCGATCTTGTGGCCTACCCAATGCTGTCCCTGAAGGAACTTCGAGTTACCGGTAGAGGCTGCCTGGCGGCCACCAGAAAAATCACAAAACTCGAGAGACAATTGGAGATTTAACTTCTCTACACGTCTCACGTACCCTTGAAGGTCTCCAACTCCACACGCCTCCGGTTTCGATCCTACAATGGCATTTTCTGGTACTCGGCCGGCGGCGTGGACCTACTAATTGACTTCTTTCGGGATTGTCCAATGCTGGGGATCGTACATGGATTCTACGTCGTTTACCTCCCCCAGCCCCCTCCCTTCTCGCAAATACGTCAGGTGGACAACGATAAGAACTACCCAACCGAGTCACTCGATCAACTCTCCTACCCTCCTACTTGTTCGGTAGCGTTCTACCGATGTCCGACGCATCAAGACCATGCTTATCGATGATGCTCTCGAGGAAGTTTACTTATCACTAAATATCTTTGGATCTGCTAGTCGATCCGTCAACATGGAGCCGATAATCACGGAATGGATCGAGGAAATCACTCAGCACGGTTCGGTAGAGACGTTGTGCCTGGAGTAATGAAGATCTCAGTGAATTCGTGGTATCCACGACCTCGTCCACAATCAAGATCTTCATTCTCTCAGACCCCGGCGAACGTGACGAAGAACCTATAAAAGCTTACAGAGTACCTAGGAGAAAGAGGTCTTCCGTTCAAAGCGTTCCATCTGGCATACCGGGGCCCTGATTAGGGAGCATCTGATGAAGGGATAAGAATACTCGAAGGATGTATTTGGCGGCTTGACCTTTTGGCAGGTGACGATGCGTTGGACTGGGATATTACAGGTGTTTCCTAGGCGAGCTCGAGCATTTCCAGTGGCTCGAAACGATTCCAGAGCTTCCCTTCGATCATATACATGAGATACACGACGAATACCAAATCGTGCATCCCCCTGTATCTCACGCAGCAGCACTTGTCCCGCCCTATTGAAAATGACCACCAGGATATTAATGCGATTATTCAACACCGTGATGTCATTGTCTGCACTGATTCAAACCTTATAAAAGCACTGACTGCTATCGGCAGCAACCTTGTTTGCACGGTGCATTTCCCGTGACGAGAAGACATTGAAACCCCTCGTGGCTGGTGTGGGTCCTTATGAGTTCATGATCTGGTAAGGCGACAGTGTCGATCGAGTTCAACTGAGTATCCCATCTCCTGTCTCGCGCCATCACGACTGCATCGGGAGCCGTACGATCAGAAACCGGTATATATGACTGACCCCGAGTCTCCTCAAAACGTGGATCCTCTTCCTGAGCATGGGATTGCCGATGTACTCACCTCTCTGAGCGTGAAACTCGCACGAGCGAGCAATGATGCTAGATGGTATGCACCATATAGCTCTTGTACTATGACCATTAAAGTTTAAAACTGATCAGGGTGTCCCTTTCTCCAGTTACGATATACTGACGGATTTGTCAATGGCGACGACGAATCAAACGTATAACTGCCCGTATTTATCTCATACTTCATTCCAGATGCGGTCCCTAGAAATTGAGATGCGTCGCGTGCTGTCGATGTTGAGCCGGAATATCAACTCTTACGACTCTATAGTCTACCGCCTACCCCCCGAGTTGCTCCGCGAAATAATATTTCTCCTGTCCGACGAAGATCTCATCACAGCAACCCATGTGTAATCTTGAGATTACAACGGACGCGCACGGACGTCCAAGATATCACATGCTGAACTGCAATACTGCCATCACTGGCGGATGGTGCTTCTCTCCGCTCCAACCTTGTGGTCCCACATTGATTTCTCGCAGCCCGAGAAGTCGAGGGTTGCACTAGAGAGGGCCTGCGAGGCGCAGATCCACATCGCTCTGGGTATGGAACTTGACGAGACTACCCTCGGACTCCTCAATAAAGTTGCCCAAATTGTATCGATGGACTGCAACATACGCACCTTGAAAACCAAGTGGGCGATCCGCCCAATGCCGTTCCTGATGGAACCCAACACAACCGGTAACGGCGACCCCCCCTGGTGTTGACGTTGCGGAGAACATCGAACGACGAGTTGGAGCGTTCCCCTCTCTCTCGTCATCGGGCGTCATGCAATCCATCGACGGTCTCCGCCTTCACACCCCTCACCTCACGCTTTCGGTTCAGACTCCGCAACATCCACCGCTGGCGTACAGAAGGTAGCGCTTGCCTACTCGTCGACTTCCTTCGGAATTATCCGATGCTCGAAGTCGTGAACGTCGAGTATCCAGACATGCGACCCGAGTTTGCGGAATTTGGTAAATCCGATCTCATTCATCTTCCCCACCTTCGTTCCTTCACGCAAGTGCATGAAGCGCGCGGCATGGTCTATCCGACGGAGTTACTCGACCGACTCTCCCTCCCTCCAACTTGCTCAGTCGCATTTAAGCTCTTCCTATCTGGATGCAAGGAGGCCGACGTACGAATCCGCAGGCTGTTCCCCACCACTGACCGGAAAACGAACTTTGCCGACGTCCGGGGCGTAAAGATAAAGGTTCCTCCCGATCCCCCGCCAAAGGGTGCCAATTCAAGTTTATCGTCGAGCTCATAAGCGCCAGGGAAACCAAGCTCTCCCTGGATATGATCCACGCGCACGACGCCTGCCCCGATTTCCTCGGGATACGCATAGATATGCAGCCTATGCTCCACGGATGGATCAACGACACTAGTCAGTATGACTCGGTGGAGACACTCTTTTTGGAGAACCATCAGTGGGATCCCCGGGGGGATATCCGGAGTTTCGTGCCCTCCCGCATCCTTTTCAAAATTAGCACTCTGATCCTCTCGGACGTTGACGCGCCCGCCTGGTTCTTACACGACCCCTTATACTTGGGGCCCGTGCGGACTTTTGATCTCCACCTCCGATCGATGGGGCCCCGGGATGTGACCCAGGGGTATACTCTTCCCCAGGTTGTGGAGGGGCAAAAGATCATAGACTCTCCGTTCGAGGTAGTGCATTTAGCATACGCGGGCCCTGAGTAGTTCCCGCCCGAGGAGTTGGACGTGATAGCGGAATGCGTTGGGCGGCTTGACGTCAGTGCGGGGGATAATGCCCTGGACTAGAGAACGTTGATAAATCTTTCCTCAGCGGACTTGAACATTGTCAATGGTTTGGGATGGTTCCGGGGTTTACATAAATCGTACTATTATCTGCTGAATGGTGGCGAGACAATATCGGACGAAGGAAGTATATGGAGATCCAAACGTACGAACAAAGGGAAGAAGAGGCAGTAATGTTTGTAGTGGTAGTTTATTTAAACGAGGAACAAACGACTCTACGATACATGGTAACCCGTAGTGTTACAGTGCGAAGAAAGGATTACGCGCACGTTCAGCGAGAGAGAGGAAGGTCAAAATTGGGAAGAAAACAGAGTTACGATGCGTTTGAGTTGAGGTTTGAACGTATTTGACTTGATGCAAAAAGAGAGGGAGGGGTAGGACATAGAACAAGGCGCAAGAAACGGATCAGTAGGTCCTTAACGGGTTGCGGCTGGGGGTTGGCGTAGGTTTGCACGGGAAAGTGGTGCGTTCGGGAGTGAGGGTAAGGTATGCTGGGTTGCAGGTAGAAAAGACAGTTCAACGCAATTTTGAGGATTAGTGTAACAAACAAGAGGTGAGGTGGTCTTGGATGGGGAGGGTGTAGAAACCCAACATCGGGTACAGGGTCGGTTTACTTCTTGGGCTGAACGACAAAGCGTCTTAGAAAGTGCTGGGGTGAACGAATGCATGCCTTTGGAAGCCCAACAACAGAAGGGCATCCTCAACATTGATTCCGGAACCGTATTTCGCGCTCTCCTTCTCGATCTCCGCGTAAATGACCGGGTCGATTCCGAGCCTGAGGGGAAGGGTATGTGTGGGCGATCTTGGAGGTGATGGCGAAGGGGTGACGGCTTCCCATTTCTGCTCCTCGTCGTCCGAATGAACCAGCTGGGGCGGCTGATGGTTGTGGGAGTAGTCGTTCTTATACCGCCTAGATTGGTAGTGGCCGTGCTGATCAACGGCCATTCCATCCTCCGCATACCCGTCCTGATGCATGGTGGGACCTCGAGAGGAATACCTAATGGGTGTACCGTCCCGAGATACGGAAGTAGAAGGTAGATACCCAGAGTAGACGCTATTCGTGTCATCGTGATCCTCCTCCCCAAAGGCACCCATGTTCCGCTGGGCACGCTTCCTCGTCGTTTGCCGAAGGTTCCTAAACCAGTTAGTCACCTTGACTACATCCAAACCAATTTCCAATGCAAGAGCGGTGCGCTGCTCGATGGTTGGATTTGATGTCGAACTGTAGAGTTCTTTGAGAGCGTCGAGCTGGTGTGGCTCAGGACGAGATCTTGACGGGCGAGTGGCACTCGACCTGGCTCGACGAGGGCCGATGGATGTAGAAACAGGGGCATCGGGTGTCAAGGATCGTTGTTGAGGGAGATCTGGTTGGAGGGGTGGCAAGGACGAATGGGGAGGTGGGGATGCAGGGGGAAATGGAGCAAAAGACCGCTGAGGATAGGGGGGCATACTCGATTCTTCGTCCTTGCGACGTTTGATGAGACTGCGTTGGTTCTGGAACCAGTTGGTGATACTGGAGGATGGTTGTGGTCAGGATAAAGCGAGGAGAGGAGGGGTGGATGTAAGACAGACCTCTGATAAGTCCTGGTTACCAGAAAGAGACAAGAGATACCGATCACAGTCAGTCGGCGAGGTGATTCCGAAAAGAGAAAGGGGTTGACTCACATTCCGAGGGACTCGCCCAACTCTTGCCTTTCCTCTTTAGTGGGATGAGGATTCTCGTTGAAAAATTCTTTGAGTTGCTGGGACTGTGTACCGCTTGGTCTGAGCCTTCTCTTGAGCGGGATGCTGTTCGGAGTGGCCGGAGACGGATCGGGCAAAATTTCCGGGAGATGCCGCGGATGATCCGGTGTGCCGACGGATGGAGGCGCGGATCGCAGGTTATTACGATTATGTGGATTATGATGTTGATGATGATGATGACCCGTGTACACCGGATGCTCAGCCTCGTCGCCAACAATGTCGTCCTCAAGCGGTCGCGGGGATACACCGTATGGGCTGTCGGTCTGTGAGGAAGGGGGAGTCGGGGCGGCCGCATCGTTGGAAAGTTCCTGACCCGCGGATTGATGCCGGCCAATTTGGCCTGGTTGTGATTGAAGCGAGGCGTGGAGATACTCGGTCTCTTTCTCCTTTCGTTTCTTGTCCGACGCCCTTTTGTTTTGGAACCATGCGTTAAGGGTCTTGGTCTGCCTTTTGTGGGGAAGGGTGTGTGGGGGGTAGGATGAAAGGGTTAGTCACGTCGGCTAGATACAAACCCAACCCACGGCAAAAAAAGGCATGCCGGGGACGAATTGAAGAGGGATTGGGGTACTTACATAGAAATGCGCTCTGCCAAGGCTTTCCTATCCTGAAGTGGGGGGTGATCATTTTGCTCGTAAAGCTCATTGAGGGCGGCCAACTGATAGGGTGAGTGTCTGTTCCTCGGTTTCTTTGTCGTCTTTGAATCTGGATGAGAGACCGGGGGCATGTCGTGGTCGGTCGGAGTTGGGAAAGAAGTGAAGTGGCTCTCCATCGTGGTCGTCTTAGAGAAAGGGAGTGGGCAACAAGGAGAAGAAAATGAGAAAGAGACGGAAAGCTTAAAAGGCCATATCTTCCTAATAAGGTAATGGAAAAAATGGTAATAAAATGGATTATACGTCGTTCTACTAAAGCACAGTTGTATACTACAACCACTTATACGGTTAACATCCATAACTTATGCCCCTTCAGCATCTGTTGGGTCGATATTCTTGATCCATGCACCAATCGCGCCCCTAGCGGGAATCGTCAATACGACCTCGCAATCAGAATAACAATAAACTCGGCACATACAGGAACCCCTCGTGACGCAAGAACAGCGCCCGTTTGCTGCCCTTGCTCCAAAACCGTATAGCATACGACAACGTGCCGATAGTCGCTGCGTGCCCTAGGAATCCACATCAGCATCTGCGCCCTAGTTACCTTTTAGCACCCACCTCGGATGAAGCACCCTCCAAAGTAAATCCGCTCCAAGTTGTATTTCTCAGCGTTCATGTAACTTGTGACACGTCAGATCAGTCAGGCTGTTTCGGGCGGAAACCCCCGAAATCAATCAACCTGGTTACTCACGCTATCTGGCCGATATTATTGGACACGGCATACAGCAGGCTCTTGCTGATGTCTTCTGCTGAAAAGTTTGACTTGTGGACGCCTTTCTTGAACACCTTGCCGAAAGAACTGGCAATCGTGGTCGACTTGAGGCCCAAACGACCGTAATCTTGACCATAAATATCGCCGACCAACATATCCACAGACGAATTATCACCCTTTTCGGATAGCGCCAGCATTTCTTTTAGACAGCGCAGTCAGCCACTTCTCCAGAGGGACAGGCGGAAACGATAACGTACCATCAAAACTGGTTGCCGGAGTCAAGAGACTTAGTAATCCCCACAATGTTCCGCCACCCAAACTGGTACCGCTGACACGCTCAAACGTCCCGTCTTCACCTATCTTAATGATGGAAACTCCGGAACCGATATTGACAAGCAGACATGGCAACTGCGGGGTCGGGTTGCTCTCGAAAATGACACCATACTGCGGCGGGTTCGGACTCGGTCGTTCTAATTGTTCCGGGTCGCTCCTCTGCCTGTCCACATGGGAAAGGTGCGAGTGGTAATAGATCAGCTCGTCCGAGAAGTAGTAGACCTCGTCCGGAATGAGAGTGATAAACTTCAACCCCTCTATAAGGCATTCCATTTCATCCTCCCTCCGAACCTCCACTTCCAGCACGCTACCGAAAAGATCGTAGAACTTGTGCGCGCCTCCTCCGGTAGCCATGATCTTGACACCCTGACGCATCTCCTCGATGGAGACCCCATTGAGGGTGGCGGAATGGTGTATCAGCGATTGGATGAACTCGACGCATTCATCGATCTTTTCTGTCTCGAAGCGGACAAAGTTGAGGGAGCCACCGGGGAAGTGCTGCACGGATGCTTTGCGGAGTAACGAAGAACGTAATGACCCCTCATCAAAAGGGCTGTGGTGACCGCTTTCAAGAATCATGGGAGTGAGTGCTCCATTGATGCTCGAGGGTTTGAGAGCAGGCGAGGAACTGGATGGGGAACTGGATGGAGAGGGTGTGGTAATGTTACTCGCCGAGCTGCTACCTCGGGTGGCGGCTATTGAGGGTGAGGCCGGGGGTTCTGGTGAACGGGTGAAGTAAACAACCTTGGCGAGAGATCCGCCGACCTGTGTATCGTCGGTGTATAGATCAGTATTCCGGTTACAACGGCGCGGGACAAAGCAAGAGCGCTCACGTCGACAGCGATGTGTGACACGGGTTCGATATAATTGGGCAAATAAATTCCTCTGCTGTCTCTCGTCTAGGAGGAGTAGATTGAGATTGAGAGTTGGGGTGCCGCGTCGACGTGCACAAATGGTTGGAGAAATGGTGGGCGTAAGACAAGACAACGGATGACGTGACCAGGAGGCTTACCTCTGGAGATTCCTCACCGAGTATTACAGCACCCCTGGTATCAACCTGAATGACCTTTGGCGTAGGCAGCGACGTCGACGTGGCCATCGTGGTGCAGGTTGTAGGTATTGGTCAAGGCTAGGGGGTAGCAGACTATTCTCGAGTCTCTCTATAAATGTTTCAGTCCACCAACAATTGGTTCCGTCCACGGCAAGGCTTTTGTCCACGTTCCGCTGCCTTCGCTAAAAATGAGACAAAAGCTGCAAAGACAACAAAGGAGCAAGGTGCGTCGGAAAGCTATCAGGCCGTCAAGTTTGGTGGATTGGTGGACACTTTGGCTATCGAAGCTATAAATCCGAATTCCCAGTGGGTCAAAAATCAAGTGGTCATCTCTGCGTCCTTCTAACCTGATTGTCCTCACTGCAGCATTACGGTTCAAGGATGTAATTACACAATCCAGTCGTGGAGATTGCACCCAACTGCGCGCATACAACCTATGGTACAATCTTTCATCCAACGCATAACTGATACCGTTCGGATTTCCTCAATTCGCCATCATCGAACGACTTGACCGAATATAAATTGCCCTGTCAAAGCAGGCCACCAGCGTCCGTTCGGTTCCAGCTTCCTCCCCTTACCGCTGCCGTTTCCCCGAATCGTCATGATATCGAAAGGTCGGTCAGTGAACGAGGTTGAATATCAATCCTCGAGGGTGTGCGAGAAGAGATTGACCCAACGACGTCATGCCTCATATATATTCATCGACGATCACCTCCAGCTGTCAAAGGTCCTCCTCCCTCCCGCACATCCTGGATCTCTCCACCTAGGTAACCTGCAGCAACTCACGTCTTCCGACGACGATACAAGCTACCAAGTAAACCTCGCTTACGAGACAACCGTGCGGCTCCCCTCTTGGAAGGACGTGTGCCCCTCCCCCCCGCAGCATCCCGGCCCCCAGAGATTGCCACGGATCCCCAGCCCCCGCGCCCGCCGGCCGTCGCCCATCAGTCATGGTGCATTTCTAACAGGACCATGGCTTGAACGGACTGGATCCATGAAACCAAAGACGGTACCTCATGCAGACCGACGCGCCAATCCTGCGACACGGCATAAATTTGTTCGGCTACGGATGCAACGGTAGGTTCCTCGTTTATCCGTCCGTGACGGTTCCAGGCTGATCACGAAACCCCTGTTGAGGTCATCTGCAAGGGAAAGGGGTTGCCTACCCTTGTGATTCGGGTTCATTTTGACGAACGTGTCTTGAATGGCTGTGGGCTGTCCTATCTTTTCTATTGTTACCCTCACTGTGGGTCGTGGAAATTCCCGGTTTTGATAACATATTCAGAATCCACTTTCTAACAAGGTCCATCATTGATCACGACCCTTCGAGAATGGTACAGCAGCACAGCT
>Ga0307512_10006229_pt1 | contig 12148 bp, 19 predicted proteins | sample 14_EM_MG_FD_200267 | JGI IMG/M metagenome (GOLD analysis project Ga0307512, IMG submission 200267) | Populus trichocarpa ectomycorrhiza microbial communities from riparian zone in the Pacific Northwest, United States - 14_EM | ecosystem: Host-associated > Plants > Roots > Unclassified | place... | reverse complement strand
TTGTGGTTTTCCTTGTTGATATTGGCTTCCTTCTTGATTCTACCAATGGTAGACTTCCCTATACCAGTTTTAGACTAGATTTGACACAGAGAATAGTCTTCATGAAGAAGGAAGATAACAGTAGTGCACTAAGCAGAGGGTATGGGACGCATGATGGTAGTAGGAAGGAAAGAGATGGTTGAAGTGATTCCAACTGTGTCAAACTTGTATAAACAAAGTCACATGACCTTGTTTATCACTTTTGGACTTGATCAGTACTTGATCTTACTGTGATTCAGGTCAATAAAAAGGATATATCATGAAAAAAATAGAGGGTCAAAAAACTGTCCCAATGATAGGGCATTTTATTTCGCTTATAATTACACTAATTCTGATCCGAATCACATGATCTCGGGCATTTCCTAGAGCCAAGATGATGTATTATAACATACTTTATTTTCAGATTATTTGATAATTTATTTGATTTATTCCAACTCAATCTTTCAAAAACAGCCAAACATTGGGACAGTTTTTTGAGCAACTATATGAGCAGTGACACTCTAAAGGTGCAACATGCACAAAATAGCGAAAGGCAGGATTTGTAGCTATAAGGGACTTGATACCCTTAATAGAGGCTTGGAGGTAATAAGACAAAGTGGCACTTAAGCCAGGGTCTGGGAGCTGAGCAAGAGGATAAGGGGAAGCACTTCAAAGAGACTTTGAAGTGATTCAAGAAAATAAAAAGAGTTTTGAAGATCACAATGGAAGCTACAAGACGGTGGTATTAAACCAAGTCGGGCTTAAGGCCCAACTCTAGATATAAGCCAGCTTATATACATTGGGGGCAGCTACCATGACTAAGCAGCTTAATATGTTGAACAATGAAGAGAGAACAATAGGGTTCCCTGATCAAGCAAGACAATGAGTCTGGAGAACAATAGGGAATGGAGAACAATAAGGAGGGAACAATAAGGTTCCCTCATTTGGGTGGACAATGGACATTAGAGAACAATAGCAAAAGAGAACAATGAGGAATCCGGCACATTGGTACCACAAGGAGCAATCAGGTGATGGGTAAGGATCAGGTGACAAGAAAGGAGTCATGTGATGGGAAGGAAAAGAAAAAAGTTAATTGTACAAAGGCCAAGAACGTAACATCACGCCCCTCCTATGGTAGTTGCTACCACACAACTAGGTAGCGTTCTCATAGAGCTCACTGTTGTAATCCCAGGCCACAAGCTGCATTTCATAAGCGAGCGTGGCTGAAGGGAGACTGGGGCACCAATCTCCATAGTTGGGGTGGTTGTACATCACCACACACCTCTTCATCTCACAAGTAGCGTGAGGAGTGGGACACTTGTTGTATGAGTGTTGAGTGTCCATGCATCAGTGGCAAGTCTTCCACAGGGGGCATAGGTCCTCAGGGTGGTCAGGACCTGACTCGTTGCACTTGAGGCAGTAAGGGAAGACGGGTTTTTGAGGCTGACGCTGTAGTCGCTTCCCAAGGACCGTGCACATGTCAGTACCTTCTTCCTTGTTGTCAGGTGGTCCTTGGCCAGCAAAGATCTGAGGTATGTGTGCAGCCAAGGAGAATGTGGTTGGTGGTGAGGGTGGATGTGTTTTGACAAGGTGGGGCTGAAGATGAGTACATACTACTACATGGGTGAGATAATGCTCCACAGTGAGGAGCTTGGTTTGGGCACAATCTTCAGCGTTGTTCAACTCAACTCTTCGTCGCTTTACATTGGACAACTTGTTTTGGTATGCTTGGTACCTATGCATGTCAGCGATAATCCCCAGGTCTTTAAGGTCAATGAGAGCGTTGTTGACAAGGAGTTGACTGGTGGATGAGGGATGGAAGATGTTTAGGTCAGTGTCCTTGACTCCGACACGGTGGAAGTTAGGAGAGGGAAAGGCTCAAGCGTGAAGGGGAGTAGAATACTTGTGTTCCCCTTTGTGGCGTACCCCTACAAGGTGAGTGTCTTCCCCAATGCTCCTATAGGAAATGTATTGAGCTGTTTCTGCTTGTCCTTCTTTGTTAAGGAAGACGATGGGGTAGAGATGGGGCTGAGTTCCGTTGTACCATACCCATCCCTCACCAGGGTGGTCAGAATCCTGGAGGTCGCTAGTAAGAGGGGGGGCAATGCAGATAGATTTGGAAGGGGATGTGGAACAGGTGACCATGGGTTGGTACTGTGTGAAGCAAGCCGGTTCATCGCTGTTAATGCTGTCCTCACTCATATATGGTTTGGTGAGGTCTAGGACATGGGGAACAAAGAAGAGATGTTGTACCGCTTTGAAGTTGCAGTAGGTGGTCTTGAAGGTCTCATCATTGAGACCGTCATTGCCTAAGATGTTAATTGCTCCCATCAAGTCCTCTGTCCAGGCTGAGAGCGCTCCAGAAACATGTCCCTGTTGTTCCATAACTTTGAGGAGAGCTTGGCACCTCTTCCTTACTTCCTTGATGTCTTCGCTGGTTGGGTGAGTTTGGTCAAACTGACAGCTGTGTTCCTCAAAGGGGTACCACAGGGATGGATGTTGGGAGCTCACAGGTGGTGTCGACAGTGGTTGGGTGAAGGCTGAGGCTACCTCCTGGAGGGCATTCAGTGTTACTGTCATTGGAGAGGGGGATCATTCTAGATCCATACTGGCCAGGTTCAGTGGGGATGGTGGGGGTGGAATAGGAAGTGGGGAGGTATAGGGATGGGGAAGGATAGGGGATGATGAACGATTCGCAAGTGAGGGGGAGGGAAAAGGAGGTGGTGAAGACCTCTGTTCTTCTGGGGTAGTTGAGGTCAGTTGACTCACTTCGGAAGACATATTGGTCACTATTAAGGTACCCAGTTGTCCAACAATGCTTGTTGGATACTCTGGGGTGGGTGATTGTGGAGAAAAGGGTGAGGTTGTTGTATTCATCAATGGATTGTTGGATGTAAATGATGGCTTCGTTAAGATGGTAGATGTAAGAGGTATAGATGGGGGCAATGAGTTTGAGGGGCATTTAGCAATGGTATGTGCAATACCGTTCCTTGCAGAAGTAAGAGTGTTCAAGGGCGTGGTTGTGGGTGGCGTGAATTCTAGCTCCTGGTTTGAACTTGTGGTATTTGAGGGTAGTGAAGATTGTTGGATCGCGTTAGATGAGTGTCCAGAGGCTGGTAGAGGGCATGATGGGGGTAGACCGTTGAGTTGAAGGGTTCTTATACTACTTGAGGTTCTTTGAAAGTCTACTAGTAACTCCGGAGCATGGAAGTCCTTGGAGTTAACCCAGGAATCATGTGCTGGCAAGTACCCTTTCCATTGCACAAGGTACTGCTTCTTCTTCCAACAGCCAAAAGACCTCTCTTTGAGAACCTTCTCAACTTCCCATTTGGGTTCTCCGTTGAGTATTTCTGGTGGAGGTTCTAGAAAGTTGGGGCTGTGTTGTTCTGTTTCTTTATATGGTATGAGGAGAGAAGCATGGAAAACATCATGGATTTTCCAGGATGGGGGAAGTCTGAGGCGATAAGCCACTTTGGAGACTTGGGAGACTACCTTGAAAGGTCTGTATCTCCTTGGGGAGAGTTTGGGGGTGACGTTGCTTGGAAGTCTTAAATTAGTTCCTTCTAGCCAGACTTTTGATCCTACAGAGAAGGGTGAATGATGTGGTTTTTCTTTTATCCAGGATTCTTGTGCTTTACGTTGGGCCTCTTGGGTGGCTTTCCTGGCTTCTTTGATTGATAAGAGCCGTTGTTCTAGGGATGGGATGGTAGTTTTTCTGGTTGGCTGATGTACTTGGGGGGTATATCCTATAAGTAAGTCATATGGTGTTTTCTTGGTAGTTGCGGATGGCCAGGAGTTTTTAGTGTATTGTGTGAGTGGAAGCCATGTATGCCAGTTGTTTTGTTGTGTTCCACAGAATATTCGGAGGTATTGCTCCAAGGTTTGATTGGTTCTTTCACTGGATCCATCTGTTTGAGGGTGATATGCTGTACTGATATTCTGATGAATGTTTAGGAGTCGACAGAGTTCTGTTGAGAATTTCGAAACAAAACGGACATCACAGTCCGAGATGATCTTTTGGGGAATGCTGTAATGTGGAATGACGTAATTAAGATAGAGTGATGTGACTCCTTCTAAGTCAATAGTCTTGTGACAAGGGATGAATATGGATGCTTTGGAACAGTTGGTGTCTGTGATCGTGAGAATAGTGTCAAAGCCACCTGATTGTGGGAGTTTAGTGATGAAATCCATTGTGACTGTTTCAAAAGGGCGTGTGTTGTCTGCGGGGGTGATGGGGAACATAGGAGGATAAGTTGGATAGGTGTTTACTTTGTTTATTTGACAGATGGCATATCCTTTGATGTATTCGGTGACGAACATTTTCATGTTAGGCCACCAGTAATATGGTGAAATTAGTTGGAGGGTTTTTGTTATTCCAGGGTGTCCCACGGTCTTGTGATCATGGAAAAGGGATGTTACTCCCCTCCTAAGTTCGTTGTCTGCCACAACAACCATGGCGGTCCCACGGTGCCAGTGGGTGCTGTCCAATAGCAAGAGGTTATATAATGACGCCCATTCTTTGAGCTTTGATTGGTTGGGGTATTGTGCTTGCTTTACTTTTTGGTCTAGATTGTCGCCTATGCTATCCATGTTGAATATGCGAATGGAGGTGTGGTTGTTACAGAAATAGTGATCAGGCTATACAGTGACATCTTCATTTGCTGGGTTCTTTCCTTCATAGTCAGGTTGTCTTGATAGTGTGTCGGCTCGGTTGGTTGCTCCAGGTTTGTATTCCAAGATGATATTGTATTGTTCCCATTCTGGTAAGTATCCTGCGACTTGTGGACCGATTTTCCAGGGGTCCCTGTAATATTGGAGGTTGTTATGGTCCATGAATACTAGGATGGGGATGGTTGTTCCTTTAAGGAGGTGAGACCAGCATTGAAGTCCTTGCATAATTCCTAGGAATTCTTGATCATAGATAGGGTAATTTTGTTCTGTTGTCAAGAATTTTTGGGAGTGGAAGCCTATTGGTCGTCATGGTCCTGGTTTCTTTGTCCCATCTGCGCGTTCTGTTGGGGGGTCTCATTGGTAAAGTATTGCGCCTGTTCCTATTTGTGATGCATCCACTTCGAGTTTGAATTGTTTTTCAGGGTTTGGTTTAACAAGGACAGGTGGGTTGGTGATTCATTTGATGATTTCTTGTTGGGCTGCCTTTTGTTTAGGTCCCCATTCAAAAGGTACATCTTTTCCGGTGAGTGCTGTGAGTGGTGCTGCAATTATAGAGAAGTCTTTGCAGAACATTTGGTGGTAACCAGCCACGCCTAGAAATCCTCATACTTGTCTGAGGTCTTTAAGTTCTGTTGGGTATTCTCTGAGTCCTGATACTTTAGCGGGGTCAATCGTAGCTCCTTCTTTGGATATTTGAACACCTAGGAAATCCATTTGTGTTTGAAGGAATACTGATTTCGATAATTTGAGATGAAGGCCGTGTTTCTTGAGTAGATTAAAGAAGAAATGGATGATTTCAATATGTAGTGCCTTTTCTTTGAGGAGGGTTCCTAGTCTGCAATCATCCATATAATTTTTGAAGCATCGTCGGATGTCTGGTACTCGCTTTTCAAAGTGCTTGTAGAGTTCTTCTAGGATTCCATTCATGAATTGTTGAAAACTGCCTGGTGAGTTGCTCATTCCAAAGAACATCACTTTTGGCTCAAATAATCCTTGATGTGTTTTGAATGCTCCTTTCCACTGGTCTTCTTCTCTGATGCAGATGTTATTGTATCCCCATCATATATTGAATTTACTGAATAGTTCCATTCCTTGGAGATCTTTGATACATTGGGCGAGGTTTGGTAAGGGAGTGACATCTTTTCTGGTGACCGCGTTAAGTGGTTGGTAGTCGATAATATATCACTTCTCTTTGGAGTCCTTCTTTGGAACCATGAAGGTGGAGAAGCCATAGGGGGAATCTGATGGGGCAATGTATCCTTTGGCTAAATTATTGTCTAAAAATTTATCTTCTGTTTCTTGCTTGTTTTTGGAGAGCGGGTACACTTTGCAATTGAAGCAAGTCAGGGCATTATCTAGTAAAACAATTTTATGATCGCCTTCTCCTCTTGAAGGGGGGAATTTATTTGCTTCTTCGTCAGAGAAGAGTGCTTTGTGTTCTTTAAATTCTGGGGGTAAAGTGACTTCTTCTTTTTTATGTTCCTATGCATATTTGTGTGCCATTTCTACTGCTGTGTGTGTGCGGTTTACTTCCACCGGGCCTCCCTTTATTAAAGGGGTTACTCCCAACTGTGGAAGTATTTCCCTTGCTTTGAAGATGGTGTCTTTGCCTTTTCTTTCCTTGAGGTATCCCTTGGCTTGTTGGAGGGTTCCAAAGAGTAAGGTTTCCATCTGAATGGTTGGTCCCCTAAGCATTCCGTTTGCCCAATCGGTATCTGGTTGGAATTCTCTGAACCATGGGTATCCTAGGATGAATCTGTCACGTCCAAGGTTAGTGACATAGAATCTTTGCCTTGCTTTCTTGTTTCCTTTACTGACAAGGAGGTTGCATGCCCTATCGATGGTTCCATGGTGATTAAGGGTTCCATCCACATTGTAGACTGTTCTTTTGAAAGGGAGTTTCTTGGTTCCTAATCGGAGCTTGGCAACTGTTGTGTGGTTGATAAAGCTCTCAGTTGCTCCAGTGTTAAGTAATCCTATTTCTTCTGCCTTCCCTCGATAATGTGATAGTAAAATTTTAACTTGTATTGAATTTGATTTGTTTACAAACACACTATCAAGTTGAAATGCCCTAACTATGGCAGCTAGTTTTGGGCTTGAGAAAAATCCTTCAGCATTAAGGATTCGACAATGCTCAGCTTGGTATCTTTGTCAAGCAAGTTCATATTTTCTTTCAAGAAGGCAGAGATGTCAGTGGGGGTCATGTCCAGGGTAGGAGTGTCGGTGCTGACACAGTTATGGATGGGGGGTGGTCCTCCAGTGTTTTTGCCGCTTTGTCCTCCATTGAAGTTGCGGCAGTCCGCAGCCTTTTTGTGACAGTCTTTGACACGGTGTCCTTTGATTTTGCAATAGAAACACTGGTTATTTTCCATCAGTTCTTTCTTTTTGGCTTCAGAATGTTGTATTCCTCTGCTGTCTTTGGCTGCGTCAACATCCATGTGATATCCCCCTTGGGAGGTGGTGCGACGTCTGCCTCGATCGTAGGTGTTTCGTCCACTCCTGTCATTAGGGTTCCTACTGGGAGGGATTCCAAAGACTCTGTACATGGCCTGTTGTCTGTTTTGGCTGTATTGTTCCGCAGTCTGCTATTTGAGGTGTTGGTTGCATGCTTCTTTTTCCCAATCTTTGAATTTCCAGGGAATTTCTGTGGTCAGGTTATAACTTGGGGATCGTATAATTGCTTTGACAAGTTCCCCTTTCAGATTGTTTTTCAAGATTTCGACAGTTCCATGATCATCAAGTTTGATGTTGGCATCTTTGGCCAGTCGCTTGAAGTCTGCAAAGAAGCTGTCAAGGCTTTCACTATGTCTGAGTTTGCAGAGTTCTTGGTATGCTTCTGCCCTTCTGTTTGTATTGGTGAAGGCTTTGAGGAAAGAATCCATGAAGTCATCCCAAAGGGTTTCGTCAATTTCAAGTGTTCTGCTTCTGACCTTATCATCAAGGTGGTTTAGTTGTTCTTCTTTCCAAGAATCTACTTTGGGTCTGTCCATGTAGGAGAGTGCTACTATAACGCGAGAATATGGTTGTTTCATCGTGTCGTTTCCTTTGTTAATCATTCTCCAGAGTTGGAAGGCCATCAAGAACTTCTTGCTAAGGTGTCGATCTCTGTTGAAGATGAAGGGAGGGTTCCCTTTGAGCGCTCCATTGGCGCTGCTAGCAATGATGTTTATGTTAGGAGTGTTTGTGGCTGCTCCTGTAGCCACATTGACTTCTGTGGGTTGTTCTATCATAGTTGGTTCTTGTTGGAGAATAGGTGGTAGTACTGCTGCTGCTGGGAGGATATTGACTGGGATGCTGGTACCTTGAGAAGCAGTTTGTTCAATTTGTAGGAGGATAGGTTCTTGGGGAGAGAGTGGCGTAAGTCCTTGGAGTGTGGCAACGTGGTGGATTCCTCTGGCAAGGATTTCTTCCTGGGGGTTGAAGTACTTGAGTTGTTCTGTGACTGCTGTCTGTGGTTCTAGGCCAAGATAGTCTGGGTGTTGTGGGTTGTTAGGGTTCCACCAACCAAAGTAGCTATTGTCTAGCAGTACTTTGGCTTTCCAATTGGTGTAAAAGGTCCTGTCGTTGTTCTGTCTGAGTTCTACCCAGAAATCGTTGTCTCCTTCTGTGACAAATTCTACAGGGGTCTTTCCGTGTCTTGGCTTATCGATATAATAGCCTGTTTGTGGGTTGGTCCTTCCTTGGATGAGGGGGTGTCCCTTGAAATATGCGTGTCTCTTGACATAGGTGGGAAGGTCGTCTGTTTGTCTTCTATGAACTGTTTTCTTTGTGTTGGATAGCTCTCTGATGAGTCCAATACCCGCTACAGTGAATTCTTGCAAGTGACCCTGTTGTTACAAGGGTCCAAGGAAAGCCTGACTTGTGTTATGAGCGGTGACGCTCTAAAGGTGCAACATGCACAAAATAGCGAAAGGCGGGATTTGTAGCTATAAGGGACTTGATACCCTTAATAGAGGCTTGGAGGTAATAAGATGAAGTGGCACTTAAGCCAGGGTCTGGGAGCTGAGCAAGAGGATAAGGGGAAGCACTTCAAAGAGACTTTGAAGTGATTCAAGAAAATAAAAAGAGTTTTGAAGATCACAATGGAAGCTACAAGATGGTGGTATTAAACCAAGTCAGGCTTAAGGCCCAACTCTAGATATAAGCCAGCTTATATACATTGGGGGCAGCTACCATGACTAAGCGGCTTAATACATTGAACAATGAAGAGAGAACAATAGGGTTCCCTGATCAAGCGAGACAATGAGTCTGGAGAACAATAGGGAATGGAGAACAATAAGGAGGAAACAATAAGGTTCCCTTATTTGGGTGGACAATGGATGTTAGAGAACAATAGCAAAAGAGAACAATGAGAAATCTGGCACATTGGTGCCACAAGGAGCGATCAGGTGATGGGTAAGGATCAGGTGACAAGAAAGGAGTCATGTGATGGGAAGGAAAAGAAAAAAGTTAATTGTACAAAGGCCAAGAACATAACAGGTTCAACATATAACTCCATTGAGGAGTGTTCACGTTTATGTCCCTGGCTCCAGAGGAGAGGGGAGAGGGCATGCTGCAATGGGAAAGGGGGTCTGGGTGGTTTGGGTAGGGGTAGAGGTAGAGGGTTGGACGGCGGAGGTGGCGGTGCCTGGGGTTGGGACAGCTGCGGTAAGGCAGATGGGAAGATGATGGCATGGCTTCTCATCAGTGGTGCAAGGGTGGTTGGCAGGGCGGGGCCTGATGATGAGGGAGGTACTGAGGATAAGGGTGAGTAGGAACGTGATCGTTCCCATGCGTGTTTCTTTCGAATAGCAGCCTTGGCTTTCAAGGTTGCTCATAGGATGGTAGCATAACTTTCATCCTTGAATAAGTGAGCATAAGGGGAGTGAGCAGGGTTCGGGAGGGGGATCTTCTGGAGTTTGAGGTGAAGGGTGGCCTCTTTATACTCAGTGGGGAATATGTGGAATAGGAAGAGGGCTGTGTTGGCGTTTCTTTTCCGGAACCAATTGGCAACAACAATGTTTCTGAACTGCTGGTTACGTAGTTCCCAGCTGTCATGCATTTTCTCGAATAGGTTGGTTCCTTCAGTCTTCTTACTTGGCTTCTTGGATGTTGGGGAGGTGGAAACTTGCAGAACTGTGGTATCTACTGTCGGTGACATTGGTGGAGGAGTTTGTGTCCTCGACTTCCTCTTCAGGGGGTTGTTGGATCTTGTCTTCTGGGAAGACTGCAGCCATGCTATTATTGCCAGGGCTTCCTTCTGTCAGCTGTGGTTCTGGGTTGTGTAGGATTTGTGGGATGATGGTTGTGTGAAAGAATCGGGTGTTTCCATTGACAGGGATGACGATGGCTTCATGGGTAATATTGGTTGCATCCTCTCTAGGCATGAAGCTGGCCCAGTGAAGGTTGATGTCGTGTTGCTGCTCATTGATGAAGGCAGCGAAGAGGTAGAGGTCGTTGTCCATGGTGTGTGCTTAGATAAGGATAACTCCGTTATCTGTTCCAAAAGTGAATATAGTGGAGGTGGGGAACCCATGGTTGCGGAGGTTGGGGTGCTGCTGGGTATCAGAGTGGGAAGACATGATGGGGGTTGGTCATCTGAGAGCAGGGTTCTTATACTAGCTGGTTGTTGTTTGAACTCCGCTAGTAACTCCAGAGCGTTGAGATCTTTGGCACTAACCCATGAGTCATGGGCTGGTGAGTACCCTTTCCAGTGGATGAGGTATTGTTTCTTCTTCCAGCGACCAAAGGTCCTCTCCTTGAGGATTTGCTCCACTTCCCATTCTGGTTTGCCTTCTATGATGTCAGGCAGTGGTTTGATGAAGTTGGGGCCATGTATGTCGGTTTCTTTATATGGTGTAATAAGTGATGCGTGGAAGACATCATGGATCTTCCAATGAAGGGGGAGCTTGAGGCAATAAGCCACTTTGGATATTTGGGTGGTTACCACAAATGGTCCGTACTGCCTTGGGGATAGTTTCGTAGTGACGTTGGCTGGGAGTCTAAGATTAGTTCCCTCTAGCCAGACTTTGGAGCTGATGGGGAATGGGGAATGCCAGGGTTGTTCCATGATCCAGGACTCTTGCGCTTTACGTTGTGCCTCTTGGGCGGCTTTCCTGGTTTCTTCGATTGCTGAGAGGCGTTCTTGCATGGAAGGAATGTCTGTCTTTCTGGTTGGTTGGTGTGCTTGCAGGGTATATCCTATGAGTAGGTCGAATGGTGTCTTCTTTGTTGTTGCTGAGGGCCATAAGTTCTTTGTATACTGAGCAAGAGGAAGCCAGCTGTGCCAGTTGTTCTGCTGAGTGCTGCAGAACACACATAAGTATTGCTCTAGGGCTTGGTTGGTTCTTTCGCTAGCTCTGTCCGTCTGAGGGTGGTATGCTGTGCTGATATTCTGGTGGATGTTGAGAAGACAGCAGAGTTCAGTGGAGAATCATGAGACAAAGCAGACGTCGCAGTCTGAGATTATCTTCTGGGGGATGCCATAGTGTGGGAGAATGTGATTGATGTAGAGTAGAGCGACTCCTTCAGAGTCAATAGCTTTGTTACAGGGAATGAATATGGATGCCTTGGAACAGTCTGTGTCAGTTATTGTAAGGATGGTGTCATATCCACCTGATAGCAGAAGTTTCGTGATGAAGTCTAAGGTGATTGTTTTGAATGGACAAGTGTTTTCTGTCAGCATGATGGGGAATAAGGGGGGATGGCTAGGATGGGTGTTGACTTTGGTCATCTGGCAGGTAGCGCAGCCTTTGATGTATTCTGTGATGTAGGTTTTCATGTTTGGCCACCAGTAATAGGGTGCGATGAGTTGGAGGGTTTTGGTGATTCCAGGGTGGCCAGCGGTTTCTTGGTCATGAAAAAGGGAAATTACTTGTTACGATCTGGTTCTGTCCCCCATTTTATTTTTCTTTTACCTTACTTCTTTCCAGTCACGTGACCTTGAGTGTCACCTTACCTTCTCACGTGACCTATGTCACATGGTCAGTCACCTGACCGGTCACTTGACCATTCATCACATGACCATCTTATTGTTCTGGTCGACCCATTGTTCTATTGTCTTGACTGACTATTGTTCACGTTCTCCATTGTCCTCCTCTTATTGTTCTTGACCCATTGTTCTCCAAAGGCCATTGTTCGCCTCCTTAGGACGCTTAGTCAGGTAGCTGCCTCAGTAGTATATAAGCTCGCTTGTATCGTAGAGAGGGGCCTTAAGCCTGACTTGGTTTTCCAAATCCAAGTGTTGTTGCTCCTCCAACCTTTTCTGTGTGCTCTTCTTCTCTCTCTCTATCTCATTTCCCTTTGGGTCGTCTCTAAATCCTTTAGAGACTCTACCTTCATCGTCCTCACTCCAAGACGTCCGTCTTAAGAAAACTATCCAAACTATTACCGACGTCATTAAGGGTGTTAGCCCCTTGTGACTACTTGCGTCGCAAGACAACCCGTGCACGTCGCACCTTAAGGCCCTTGGACCTTAACA
>Ga0307512_10006228_pt1 | contig 12149 bp, 15 predicted proteins | sample 14_EM_MG_FD_200267 | JGI IMG/M metagenome (GOLD analysis project Ga0307512, IMG submission 200267) | Populus trichocarpa ectomycorrhiza microbial communities from riparian zone in the Pacific Northwest, United States - 14_EM | ecosystem: Host-associated > Plants > Roots > Unclassified | place... | reverse complement strand
CCTCCCCGATCCATTCGTCAATCAATCAATTTTTAGGCCCGTTACGTCCAACATCTCACGCCTCGATACCCTACTATCGCTTTCCACGCCTCACCAAACCATAGCTTCGGCAAGGGTACCCTCATTCAACTGTTGCGACAGTTTTCCCGCTTGCATTCTGATAAGAAGCAAATATCTGTCGGATTTATGGGATACCCTAACGTCGGGAAGAGTAGCGTCATTAACACGCTTAAGAGCGGAAAGGTGTGCAGGGTGGCTCCCATACCAGGAGAGACCAAGGTCCGTTCCTTCCCTCCACGATGAGATGGAGACGCTTACTAGCCTCGTTTCCTCAAGGTTTGGCAATACATCACGCTCACCCGTAAGATCTACTTGATCGACTGTCCGGGAATCGTCCCCGCCTCCGCGCAAGACACTCAGACCGCCAAGGTCCTCAAAGGAGTGGTCAGGGTCGAAGCCTTACCGACTCCATCCGAGCACATCCCTACACTGATGTCCCGCGTGAAACCGATCTACCTCGCTCGAACGTACAACCTCCAAGTCCCAGAATCGGGGGAACCTTTCGATCCGGACGAGGTGTTGGATAAATTAGCCAGGATGAAAGGAAGGTTACTGAAAGGCGGTGAGCCGGATTTGGACGGGGTCGCGAAGATTTTGCTTAGCGATTGGGTGAGAGGCAAGATACCGTATTTCGTTCCCCCGCCTGAGCGTCCGGAGGAGTTGAATAGGACTGAGGAGGCGAAGAGGAAGAGAGAGGAAGCGAAGGAAAAGAGGAAGAGTCGGGTGGCTGATGAACAGGAGGAACGTCTGCGCGCTATCGGAGTCCGGCAGAATCTGGGTTCAATCGTTCAGAAGAACACGTTTATTGGTGACGACGTTAGGGCCATCGAGGAAGAGGGTGGTGAGGGTCTTGAGGAGGAAGAGGATGAAGGAGATATGGACGGAGAGGAAGATGGGAGCGAGGAGGGGGATGAGCTTGGGTGGAACGATGTCTTCCCTGAGGATACGTCGCCACCTGGGCGGCTGGATGACGATACGTCCGAGGACGATTCTGTCCAGGAGGATCAGGCTAAAGGTAAGCCCTGATTTCTCTCGATGGGAGCTTGCGACTGATCCCCCCATCAGATGACGGTGATGACTTCCACACCGACGAGGAAGAAACTCCTCTCCAAAAGGAGGCCCGTATGGCGACGAACAAGGTAAGTTTGGCTCACAATCAAGCAAAGCAAGCCTTCGAAAGGCTGACATTCCGACCTCTTAGCGCAAGGCCACAAACTTCTACACGAACGCAAACGTGAAGAACAAAAACAGGAAGAAAGCGGCTCTCATGAGAGCACTCAATTCCAGTGCTCGGACGGACAAATTACGGAAGCATAGATAAGGAGCCTTACAAATTCCATTCGTGTTACCGCGTAAGACATGTACATGAGTGGGAAGTGAAAAAGAAAACCCAAGAGATCCATAAACTTATGAAGACAGGTGAAGAGAGGACTGGTCATGTATTAGTACAACAATTCATAGGCTCGGCTAACGCGCTCGGGCCAGAGGAATCAAAGAGGGCATCTCCTTCCACGCAACATCCCGCGCAAGATGTTCCGCATCTACACCTTCCGTCCGGACATCCACAGACACCTCCGCAGCATTCAAGTTTCGGAACGTCCACTAAACCCCAAGCCGACCGAACCCTCTCCTGTCGTCCGCCGTTACCGCCAAAAGGATCGCTTGTTCCACCGAAGTCGACAGAGAACAGAGTGGCAGGAAAAACAGTGACGTTCGTCGGATCGATGTCCGTGGGACGGTTTTTCGGGGGCGGGGGTAATTTTGCGGCGCGGCTGAGGAAAGCTTCGATGGCGCCTCGGAAGGAAGGTTGCTGCGAGGTTGGCTCCGTTCCGGGTAGAGCGACACCTCCCAAACGGTCGACACAGTGCGCGCAACCGTCAGAGCAAGGTTTGAGGTTTGAATTTTCCCCAGTTGAGGAAGGTACACGGTGTTCAATACATCCTGGGCAAGCGCATTCGAAGCCGCAAGAGCACCCGGTGCCCGCCAACAGCACGACTGATTTTATTGAAGGGATGGAAGTTGGAGTTGTGAAGCGTGGGGCGTCGTAAGGTGGGGGGACGATTCGTTCGGGATCCAAGAGCAAAGGAGGGAGATCGGGTCCCCTCACTACCCCAGGTACATTTTTTGGTCCGCAACAGCTTTTTCGGATTGTGGGGGGTTCTAAGCCAGGAAGAGTACCGAATGGAAAAGCGAGAGAAACGGGGTCGGAAACGATGGAAGTGGCGACTTGGGCGAGGGTTTGGAGCCTTGCTTGGTCTGAAGAGATAGATTCGTGCTTGCATTGACATTCCCATATGCTCTTGCACCGGCAGGGGTTCAGTAGACGATCCACTGGAAAAATTTGAGTCCAGCGTTGCACGGGCAATGAGAACTCCAGCACCGACCTTGGTACCGGGGATCAGAGATAAGATTGTCTTTCGAAATTGTAGGGCCATCTTTAAATCTATTTGGTAATGCTGGTGCAATTGGGACGAACCGGCGGACTATATTCAATGGATAAGGGACGTCGTAGGCGCTCATATCGGACGAGATGACTTACGCTTAGGGCCAGACCCGGAACTCGAAGTAGACCCTTGCTTGCTGCGGTCTTCCGCCTTGAGCTCGCTACATAAGCACTTTGAATGTACCCTTCTGGTCTTCCTTAGCTCGCGGCACTTGTCGCACTGGGATACGGGACGGCCTTTGCGCTTGATCTCGAAGAGTGGTCGGTCGGTGTGGTTACAGGAGGAGGTTCGGTGTCCTTTGATGCAGGATTCGCTTTTGAGGGTTTCTTTATCAGTGGTGCGGAGCGGAGACGTGGGAGGGATAAGAAGAGTACCATGCAAACTTCTTGTCTTTGATGAGCACCTATTGGGAAATCGGTGAGAGGGAGAGAGTGAGGGGATTGGAAGAACGGACCATGACTACTCCATCTGCAGCGGGGACGAGGAGGTGGATATGAGGAAACCGTCCAGTCAAGGCGTTGCAGCGCTTGGGATGATGAGTGATTTGACTGATTGGTTACTTCCTTTTTAGGACCGCGCAGGGACCGCACCCGCCTACATCATATATGCCACTGGCCCGTCGGTTAAGCGGGTCAAAGCTCGGGGACACACTTGTATATGGTATAGAGAACTGGTAGACGGTGACCGGTGAGGCCCGACTCGGATTCAGACACTATGGGCTGATGACCACTTCCAGAACCGACGGGGTTTGTACCGACGAGAACTTCCTGGATGCATTGTGGGTGATTGCGGATATCGAAGTACAAACCATCGAGCGTATGGCTATGGAACGGGTATAAGGTGGACTATCGAGTTCCAAGGACATTCAAAAACGATGAACGGTAACACCCCCAACTTCGAACGAATAGATCTTAGACAAAAGCGCAGAAAGTCCTCTTAACCAATACGAAAGACGAGCCCAGACCCCGGCTCAAGTTGTTTCATGAGTGATAGTCGATAGTACGCGAGGCATCAAGACATCCAGCTGCCAGGTCTGTATCCAACCCGCGGTTCGCAGTCCCGCCGACCAAAGATCGAGTACGTCTGTTGCCTTCCACTTCCTCACCATCTCCGCTTCTCTTTCCTGATGTCTTCGTCCCGCAACAACGGCATTTTCGGACCATGACGACGATTGAGTTGTCCGTCACCCCCCTCCCTCCCGAGCCAGCCCCGTACGAGGAATGGCGCTCGGCTGGCCCGACTACTCACCGCGTACGATAAGATATCCAAGGCCGAACGTCATGCCGTCCAGCAGGTTGAAGTAAACCCCACCAATGGGGAGGAAAAGGAGCATCTCATATCTGCCAGAGTGGCTGGATACCTTCTTGTTGAGCTTTTCAATCGACGTGCAATTCTCTCTGACGGCCCCCGTGCATCACTCGTGAAACAACTTGAGACGGAACCTGGGGACAATAATGACCTCGTTTTTAATATCGGTGAATGGCACCACCAATACTTTCTGCGCTTGTGTGCGTTCGATTTCTTCCCTATATCGTTCGACATCTCAGTTTTCCTGCAGTTCGGACATCTATCGAGCAGTACCCACTACCCTCCCCACACCCTTCCCCTCGTTCCTTCGACTCCTTGGAGGATACGACCAGGGACTGCATGATGGCCGATGGAAAAGGTTACAGGACTGCCAGATGTAAGGTGCGCGTATCCCATGCATAACGCCATCTCCGTTACTCATCCCAGATTAGACTCTCGTGCGCGACGGCTTTTGGTGCATGCTGACAGGAGTATTTGACCTAACATCCGTCAAAAATAACCGTGAACTAGAACAGAAGCGTCATGACCTGGGCGATGGCGCCATTACCGTTCAAACATGTCACATCCTGAACGAGCTGACGATGGCAGACGTTGATCCTACTGGAACCAGCGAGGAAAGCACTGTGACGAACAAGGTATGCCCTGCTCGAGTTCTCCGCCGTCCTCCTCACTCAGGCCCATCGTCCAGACAGGCTACGTTGCCACTACTACAGTAGCCATTCTCAGGCACATCGGACTTGAGGGTCTCGCCAAAGAATTCCTTGCAGAAGATGGTGTCCATGGGCTTTGGAATCTACTCTCGTTACAAGCAGGTGTCAATTTTGTATGCAACAGGCTGGATCTGTGGTTCGAAGGTACCGACAAGGTGCATTACCCGTAGGCTTTCTAGCTGTACCAACTCAATGCATACACAGCCCAACCACTACAATGTCTGCGTTTCTCATGATGGTTTCTCGGCGTTTCTTCTTATGTTTGGACACCTTCACGTTGACGGTGATCGGCTATCTGACACGTTCTCTCAAAGCCACGAGAGCCTACAACTTCCTAATTCCCAGCTGCTTACTCTTCACGCAGCGTGTGCTCGGGTTACCCACATGTCTGGCGCCGCCAAGGCCTTTGAGGAGTTAGAGCACGATATCAGTCCTTGCATTTGACGGATCGTCTGCTCGTCCGCTCGACCACGTCTTGACCCCTCTTGCAGTCATTCCTGGGGTTGCTATCCTGGCATCCGGCGGTTCTTGTAGTCTGTTACCTCGCATACAAAGGTTTTCCGCCCCTAGATGAAGCTGAACGAACGTTACTGTATCTCCGTCTTTGTTCTGTGTTGTCATCTCCTGGTTCTTGTTTCGTCAAGTTTCTGGATCTCCACCGGAGTACCTCACGAATATTTCTTAGAAATTGGAGCCGTTCTTAAGTTGATACTTTACTTTTGGAAAAGTACACAATATTTTCTGTTTTACGTGTAGGGTCCGACATGTCTAAGGAGGTGGTAGAGCTTCGCCGACGTGGGAAATGGGAATTGAATGTGGCCGTGGTGTACGTTGCGTAATCGACAGTGATTCTGAGAGCAAACCCTGCGAGGGGCACGGCTACGCGGTCTTCTGTGCTTGCAGTAATTCAAACAGATGAGGACTTGGAGAGCAGGGCGTGATTCGGAACAAGCAAACTTTTGGGTCGCAATTCTCGCGACACGGTTGGAGATGGATTTATCGATCCTCCCTTCGAAATATACCATCGGTGGCTGTAGCCTTGGCAGTTCAGAGGCGGGAAAGGCGCAGTTTGGGGGAGGGTACCTCCGAAGCTGTAGCCCATGCAGATGGTCAGATTGATTCGCGTCAATCGTAGCTGCCACTGTTCCCACACGGTAGCCAACGGCGACCCCATGAAACGATGCCATCCGGGCGCTTTGAGCGCTTAAGCTGGTACAATTCCACTCAGCAACCGTCCGTCTGCTAGATTAGCCAGTGAGTCCGGCCAACCACACGCTGAATCCTCCCCTCCAGCTGATAGCACGGGGGTTACCTAACCAGGCTATGTCGATGCTCGAAGGTCGACACATGTCGGGAGCATATCTGCATCGTGTAAGCACAGCGCTTAGCGCCCTTGACCACCCCCCTCACCACATCTCTTAGTGAACTAAACCGAAATCCTCCATGGCGAATCTGGAAGAAATCACAAAGACGGTGTGAGTCTTCCTATTTCCTCCGCAGCATAGCTCGCCTGACTTGTGGTTGGGGCTATAGTCGAGAAGACGGAACGAAGGAGCCTGACCGATCAGCTAACGAAGTCCCATCTACGCGCACAACGGGGAACGTGGGACGGTACGTTGGAGTACGCGATGGCCACCTCACTGGATACTGAAGCCGGTTCTAGGGAACCCAGGAATGCGAGCGACGTGGACGATCCTGGAAAGGGTTCTCCATCAGGGTACGTATGGTTCAACATGTCCTCCAAAGCTCTAACTCTGACCTCCGATCGTAGCCAGGAGCAAAGGAATTTGAAGGGGGATGGGGATGGAAAACAAATTGAACAGCCAACGATTGGGTAAGCCCTCCCTTGTCTCCCGTCGAAACGCCTTCAAAACCCTCGTCCAGCCAGAAACAAGACTTGCCGCCAACCACGAAAGATGTTCACGGGAAATTCTACGAACATTACCGCAAGGAGGCCGGGGAGTATGACAAGGAATTTCTGAAGAAACATGACGAAGATCTGAACACGACCCTAATATTCGTATGTTGTGTGCATCGTTCAGGTACACGCGTGTTGACTTGCGTCACAGGCCGGTCTGTTTTCCGCCGTAACCTCTGCCTTTATCATCGAGGTCAATTCCGAACTCAAGCCCGATCCGAACGACCAGACCGCGGCCCTGCTCCGTGTCCTGATCTACAAGATCGACAACACCACCTTCGGCAACGACGTTCCTGCCCTCCCACAGTGGACTGGTCCCCCACCCACGATTGTCCAGGTTCAGGCAATCCTCTCCGCGAGTCTCGCTGTTTCACTCTTCTCTGCTTTCCTCGCGATGCTCGGCAAGCAATGGTTGAACCGATACGCGTCGATCGACATGCGGGGGTCCGCCATCGAGCGCAGCAAAAATCGGCAACGGAAGTTCGACGGTATCGTCAGCTGGTATTTTAACCATGTGATGGAGTTGCTACCGTTGACGTTGCAGGTCGCACTCTTGTTGCTTGGCTGTGCTCTTTCTCAGTACTTTTGGGGTATCAACACAACCGTCGCATCAGTTGTCCTCGGAGTCACCTCGTTCGGTCTTTTCTTCTACCTCTTCATCGTGGTTGGGGGGGTGGCCTCTCCTAGCTTCCCGTACCAAACTCCTCCTGCACATATCCTCCGACACATTCCTCATATCCTTGGCGTGTTGCGTTCGGTTATCTTCCCTCTCATTGAAGGATCACTTTACTATTATAACTTTACCCGCATCTTCCAAAAGTTCAGAGATGGCAAGTTCCTAGCCCCTATGGTCGACGTATTCATAATCATCCTTCTTCTACCCTTTATTCTGGGTATGGATGTCTACAATCTCGTGGTATACGTAATCCGGAGTTCCACGTTGCACTTCCGATCGGAGGAACAAATAGCCGTGTTGGATTTACATTGCATCTCGTGGACACTCCAGACATCGTTGGATGGACCTGTCCGTCTGTCAGCCCTGGACTACCTTGTAACAATGACACTGCCCGACTTTGACCCCGCCGTTGTTGCAAGTTGTTTCGATGTCCTTTTTGGTTGTGTCAAAACCATCAACGGCAGTGTGGTGATCAATCAGGGATCGGAGAAACTGGCAGCAATGTCTGCCCTGTGCTGCCTCCACACACTCTCCTACCTCAAGGTCACATATCCACTGCCAAGGTCCCTCGACGGTATCCGCCAGCGATATGCTGGGGTTTTCCGACCCGAGATCAATTTTGACAGTCTCCCGTTTTCCTCTACTTTGGGTGCAATCCATAGAGTATTCTACCCAACCCATACGGAATATGCAGATTACCTGATAACCAGGCGACAAGAAACCTTATACACGTGGTCTGCTAGGGGGGTCCGGCGGGTCCAATGGGAGAATTACACACCATCCAGTGATGAGCATGTCATAGTTGCGTGTGCCCTCGCCAGGCTCACCCGATTTGAAAGGTGGAGGAGAGGAGGTTGGAAGGTGCCTCGTTGGCTCCTCGGCTTTGCACTCCATTCCCTATCTCAAGACCCCTTACCTCCTGCCTCGGTCGTCGTCAGCTGCCTGTCAATTATCGCAATCGATCTCGGCTGTGATGTTCCGCAAACCATGACTTCTGATGATAGGTATGTTTACATCTGATGGATATCCATCTCTCTGACCAAGAATTAGCGGGCGCATGGAAGAAGTCTCAAACCTGATAACCCAGAAACTCGAGGCCATGGTTGGGTCTGTCGATCGGAACCGGATCCGTTCCAAGCGCAAGGCTATTATCGCGCTCTTCCCGTATGCGGTTCGTTTGGGGCAAAGTGGAAAGCAACGAATGGTCGACATGTCCTTACGTGCTGTCATGGTCTTATATTCTGAAGAATACATATGGCGTCGTGCGAAACCGCTCATCATGAAGTCGCTCAACACACAAAGCCCTCCTTCCCTGGACTGGCTCATCACACTTGCATCGCCCCATGTATCTTGGCACGACGAGCCATACGATGGAGAAATGGTCGCTCGATGGGCAGCGGCAGCCTCGGCACTTCCATACACGGAGGAGGTTGGCCAGAGCGCGGTTGGTGTGCTGTTGCACATTGCGTCCGTCAACATCCTACAGCCGCATATTCCCACCGGCATTTGGACGTTGTTGAAGAAACAGCCGACTCTCCCCCCTGAATGCTCGGGACGATCGAGGGGTAGCAGTGGAGACGTCGTTCGCCAAGTCCGAGCACTTGGAGACATCGAGATTCTCAAGTCGTACTTGCTTCTCATTTGGTCCGAGTGGGATCACATTGACGATCAGCCGTCTGGAGGTCTCATCGAGATGGAGATCTCAATCCGGGAGAATTTTAGTGGAATTGAGATGTGGCGTCACCGGCAAGATCTTGTCAAACGGCTGGACCACGTTCTAGGGCAGCTGGATAGGGGTTTGGATTACCTCCAGCAGCACAAGCCGAGTCTTGACACCCATCATGTCTCACGGGCCAAGACGCAATACAGCGAACTCAAGGCGGTACTTCTGGAGGTAGATGTAGGAGCGATGAATGGTCTTTCTCGTAAGCCTCCCAGGTTAATCTTTTTCGGTCTACTGACACCCACGGATGCGTACAGAATACCACTCGGCTTTCGTATGTGCTCTGCCTCCACCGTGCCCATAATCTTTTGGAGCACTTGCCATTGTTTCGACCAACCACTTGGTTGGTGCACCTATTTCTTTCCCGTCGCTGCGCTTTTAGCACACTCTCCCCGTTAAACCCGAACTTCTCTATGGACAGGTGGAGAGACTTCAATGTTGCAACACTGTAGCTATCTATATGTAGCGGACGGACAACCGTCGACAGGACTAGATTTCGCTTCGTGTTTTGATTCTTGCATTTGTGGTATATATCTGGGTGCCCGGCTCTGTAATTCTATACTTATGCCTTGAGTTCCAAATTTTCGATCACTCACAAGCCCGATGATGCAGGTTGATCGGTCTCCGCCGTCCGACCATTCTCACCGACCCTACGAATACTCCCTTAACGCGAACTACCGATGGAACGCCAGTCGCTGCGCACAATGAGGATCACACGTCCCGGCGAACCGCGGTAAGAGGCAAGTCTATTAGTTCTGCTCTGGCCCGCACTCATGACATCTATGGCCTCTGGGAGGGAAGCGAAGCTACGCAGGGGTTAGGTGTGGGTTCCCGTTGGAACATAGAAGGCTAGGATGGATAGAGGCAAGTAAGTTACGGAGTGCGTATGCTCTTCCTCTCGCAAAGGCCTTCGTCAAGTCGAGACAGGACAGCCAGGGGTCTTTGCATTTTCGCAATCTTCTCCAACCGCCAGGAATGGGCACCGGCTACGACCGTGGAGAACCACTTTTCAACGGGTCAGTCAATCAGCAGGCTGGTTTCTGCAAGAAGTAATATACTAACGTGGATGGTGGGCTGGCCCATTCTCAGCTGTCGCAGTCGTGTTTGTTGTAGAAACACTATTCATCGCACTTTCTGCGCGAATGCAGGCGGATCGTATGATGCCGGTGCTGCGTTCGGGGTGGGTCATGAGCTGACGAACCAGCTCGAGTATGACCCTGGAACTTCCAACGGGGATAAATTTAAGGACCCACCATTTTCTGGCAAATTCGACGTTCTCGGCGCCACACCGTCTACCATCTCCTTTTCGCCACGATCCTGCTTTCTTCAAGCCATGACCAGGACAGCCAGGATTCGATATATGATACGCGTGGTTCGCAACCTACTCCAAGCGCCAAGGATGATCACCGTGTATGCACCCTACCACACCCGTAAAAGATCACGCTGCAACGAGTTGATCAGTCGGTTTCAAGGGACGCTGTGTTAACCCAGACGAAGGCTGGTATTTTCTCAGCCGTTGCATTTGTATTTTTCATCCGCATAATTAACTCCTACATGCATGTAGGCGGATCGTACGACGTTTGTGTCGCGTTTTGGAGGGTACCAGACTTACAAACCCAATCAATTCCAACCTTGGGAATGGAATTCGTGGCAAGGGCATCATTTTTGTATAGCGAGTTCCGCGCCCAGCTTCTTGGTGCCATACTGCAACGCTCCTTGCCTACCAGGATGTTCACCATTTCTATCGTCGTCCACAGCTACGGAGGTTGTGATGGCGACCACCGTTCTGGGGTCTGGAGCAAATGCTGACCAGAAGGACAGGGAGTGGTTGCGGTGTCTACATTGTCCTCTCAGGATCGATCTTAAATCCGAGCTCTGAAGTTCGCTATATCCGCACCTCTACCCTTTGGATCGCAGCCCCACGATATGTAACGAGAAACTGAGGCGGTGTTTCTCGATTCTGTACCACATTTTGGTTACGACAGCGTCTTACCGCTTTGTTATTATCCCAATCGTACCTACCTGGATGTTGATGCCCTCGAAGTATACGGTCGGTGGTTGTACCTAGGCTGGAATCTCGCTCGAGTTCAGAGGCGGGAGGACACGGTTTAGAAGGGGAAGGTACAGGGAGTTGTATCAATTCACTTCTACCGTAGCTGCCACTGTCCCCACACGATAACAAACGCTCTTGCGCTTCTCTGTGGGCGGTTTCCTCGCTGCGACTCCATGAAATGATGCAACTCGCGTTGGAAACTAAACCACTACATGGGTAGAGGATGATCCTCAGTAGAAGAAGAGCGACTGCGACTAAGGAGAGAAAGAGGGATCAATCGTCCCAAGTGGTTTCTCCTGAGTTGCAAGGATGCAACACATTTACTGAGCGTTCGACGCGAGCGCGCGAGACTCGGGGATCACTAGCCTGTGTCGTTTCATCCCCAGGGCTCGTAGGGTACCGGTTCTTGTACAAGCTTTTTTTGCCTCCATCCTACAAAAAACGCAAACTCCTGAGCGGCCATGACCTCATGCTCACGTGTTTTGTAATCCCTCTAGGGTGGCGGACCCTGTAATCGGCATGGGTCACTGGCACTTTCACTTCTACCTTCCTCAACGCCGTCCTCTTCGTTGGCGACTTTCTCCTTTGCTTTGCCATGCAGAGTTCTCCTCCCTCCAATCACTCGGATAGGAAGATCTTGCCTGAACTGACCTTTTCTAAAAAGGACAAGCTTCGAGAGAGCTTGCTGAAGCCGGCTTGTGGCACGGGTGGGCACATCGGCGTCCACCTGCCACGTGTCAACGCTAATCACCTCTTCCAGATTCCAACTGGGCCTGGTCTGAGGCGGGGAAGAATAGGTGGGAGGTAGCGCCCGACCTGTGGCAGCAATTCTACGCACACTGGCGCAACAATGATTTCAAGTTCGACGACAAACCCGACGACCAGTTCCCCTACATGTTAGAACTCGGGGTGAATCCGAAGGGCAATCCTCTCCTGCCCTTTCATGGAGGAGACACATTTAAAAACCGGATTCTCGTCACCAAGTCATACGAGAACATGTTTTACCGCTTATTGCGTCTCCGCGAGGAGGATAAGGGGGACGCCAAAGGAGCGGTGATCACTGGACAGCCCGGTGTCGGTGCGTCTCTATGACCAGATCCCCACCCCGTGCGACAACTCACCGACACACTCGTTCTCTAGGAAAAACTACCTTCCTAAAGTTCATGCTCGCGCGGCTGATTTCAGCTGGCCAGGTCGTACTCCTGTGTGGCTCCAATGACATCTACCTTTTCTATCAAGGTCGAGTGTACATGCGAT
>Ga0307512_10006227_pt1 | contig 12151 bp, 13 predicted proteins | sample 14_EM_MG_FD_200267 | JGI IMG/M metagenome (GOLD analysis project Ga0307512, IMG submission 200267) | Populus trichocarpa ectomycorrhiza microbial communities from riparian zone in the Pacific Northwest, United States - 14_EM | ecosystem: Host-associated > Plants > Roots > Unclassified | place... | reverse complement strand
TGCCGACGTCAACGCTGGTGCTGCTGCAGAACACGGCAGGACGGCACTACAACAAGCGGCAGAGGGTGGCCATCTAGATCTTGTCGAGCGACTCCTCCAAGCGAATGCCGATGTCAACGCTGGTGCTGCTGCAAAATACGGCAGGACGGCACTACAGGCAGCGGCAGCGGGTGGTCATCTGACTGTAGTCGAGCGACTCCTCCAAGCGAATGCCGATGTCAACGCTGGTGCTGCTGCAGAACACGGTAGGACGGCACTACAGCAAGCGGCAGCGGGTGGTCATCTGGCTGTAGCCGAGCGACTCCTCCAGGCGAATGCCGACGTCAACGCTGGTGCTGCTGCAGAACACGGCAGGACGGCACTACAGGCAGCGGCAGAGGGTGGCCATCTAGATCTTGTCGAGCGACTCCTCCAAGCGAATGCCGATGTCAACGCTGATGCTGCAGCAGTATACGGCAGGACGGCACTACAGGCAGCGGCAGCGGGTGGTCATCTGGCTGTAGTCGAGCGACTCCTCCAAGCGAATGCCGATGTCAACGCTGGTGCTGCTTCAGTATACGGCAGGATGGCACTACAGGCAGCGGCAGAGGGTGGTCATCTGGCTGTAGTTGAGCGACTCCTCCAAGCAAAAGCTGACGTCCGCGCTATCACTTTTGGATCCTGGAGCTGGACAGCATTGCAGGCGGCGGACGACGGTGGTCTTTCGGCTGTCGTTAACCGACTACGTGCTGCAGGTGCTAAATAACCGCCCGTGGGTTTTAACGTCAGTATCGGAATGGTGCTCCTCATCACTGATTCGCTTGTTTTGATCATTACACCTCGCTACTGCTGTTTCTGCAAGGCGTATTCTACTTTCGTGCATTATCCCGCATGACGCGGTTTCAATTTTAATTTATTTGAGTTATCGGGCAGATTGCATTCACCAAGAGAAGGCTATGTAATTAATATTGGGATTAATCAAGAAATAGAATGTTGAATTGTCTACTGTACAAAGTGAGACAAAGAAAAGCATATAGAGATCATCTTCGAAACCACGCCAAACGCGGAGCCAACCCTGTTGATAGAAATACTGGGCTTTAGTCCAAGATCATGGATGGGCATCATGCGATTGCTTGGCTATTACATGGGTTGCCGTTCTCAGTATAGTTCTCTTGACATTGTGTCCTTTAGTTGTCTCGTTTTCTCTTTTCTCCTTAGAATTTAAACGGTTGACGGGTTTTCCACGCCAACCGCAACGCGCGCGTTTCAACAGGCCCGGATCCGTATCAGCCGGGCCCGAGGTTGCAAATGGCTTCCCCAGACTAAACTCAGAGGGGAATTCTTCATGAAGCCCGAGAACCTTCGGTCTAATCCCCGGCGGGTAGTTGCCGCAGAGCACGTTTATCGACTGCATCGCGATTGGGAATGTATTACCGGCATCACTGGCGATTTTTGCAACGTTTGTGTTGAGGGAGGGAGTGGGGGGCGCGATTGAGGGGGCGGGAGTGTGATTACGTGCACGATGTTTTTGCATTATTTTTGTTTACGATTGTTGGGCATGGGATTCTGGAGAGGTTAGTGAGGAATAGAGTATGTTCTTTATATGTTGTGTGAAGGGTTGCTAATGAAGGGGAAGTTTTTAGCGGCGTTTTTTGATGGGCTTTGTGGGGCTGTGAAGTGTAAGCGGCCAAGCCTGGCCGCCCTGTACGAAGCCGGGCCTGATCTTGGCTTGTGCAGGGCTGTAGATTGAAGCCTGGTCAGCCGCCAAGTCTCAGATTCCAGGGCCGGCCAGCCGCCAAATAGCCTGCAGGTCGCCAAGTCTTATGCAGGCCTCGAAGGTATGCTCTATACAGGCTTCCGCAGACCTCAAAAATATACGCAGGCCACCCCAGGCTTATTCCCGGCTTATGCATACCTCGAAGATATATGCAGGCTACAAACATATGCAGGCCGGCTTTAAAATCACAGGCCTGGCCGTCCTATGCTAGCGGTGGTCTCTAAAATATAGGCCGGGCCGCTTAGCAACGCGCGGCTTTGAATGGGGTTATTGCGGTTATCGCGGCTAAGATACTGAAGGTGTGTGTTGAGGAGATTATGGCGTGGGATAGGGAGGAGAAGCTGCAGGTAAAGTGGGTGATGGAAACTGGGTCTGCAGTGCTCATTTATATGATCACATTGGCGGTGCTGCATAAGTTCACGCATCAGTATATGGCGATCTTTTGGTAGTTTTTTAAGCTGTTGTGGGGCTGTTTGTGTTTGCTGATTGATTGATTGACTGGACTGGGAGGTTGAGAATTGAGGATTGTCTTTATTTGTGTTCTCCTGGGCTTGAGGTCAACTGTTAAAAGTTTCCGGAAGTCCGCTAACTCCGAGCCTACATACAAAATGTGGCAATGAGTTTCGACAACCCAAAATCTGTATGAAGACTACAGAGACATACCACTGTATCATGATATTTATCACTGAATGATGATACTTGTCACAGAATAAAGATAGTCAGGACCACGTAAAATTTACTCTACTAAAAAATCGTAGACACTCAGCCAAGACGGCTCCAAGATAAACCCCCCCCACATGTTACCGCTACTATAGACACTAAATAGAAACTGACCCCCACCGATTATTCCAACTATCCCGCCGACGAGCTTGCGATGCAGTACTAAAGCCGCCCAGTAAAACTTAGCCCGCAAGGTTGTACCAGGAACGTGGTACCGCTCCCCTTAACTTTAAGTTGCACTGTTGAACTTTGCAAGGTTTTGTTTAGGCTTAATACTATTTAAGCTCAGCTCGTGTACCAGCCAGGTCCTGTGGGGGCTGGACGGTTAACGTGCCCGAATAGTAGATCGGTTTTTCGGGCTAAAATAGACCCATCGGGCGACACCTGGAGGCTTGGCACCACATCCTACGCGAAAAACGTTTGACGCGTAAGATTTTAACAGTCACATCGACAGAATATGCCTCCCAAGAGACCCAACACAAGCCCTGTCGGTGGCAGGCCAAACAAACACCCGAACCGAGAGACGCAAACCAAACGGCGCAAATCTCAGGCGGTAGACGTTCCAAAAAGAAACTGGTTCCAATTCCTTCCTAGAGGACTAGTTGAGCAACTACAGACTTCAACAGTGTGTAACAATCTATGTTTGAAGCATAGAGTGATGCTAATACTGATCCAAACTGCTTCAGGTTGAGGATGAATGGAAGAAGCACTTCCTGGTACTGGTGGCGGTTGTCACGTTCAAGGTACACGTGTTCGTTGACGATCTACCGGACATAATCCAGTCTACGTTGCCACCGGCGCTCGCCCACCTCTCTAAAGAGTTGCGAATTTGGGCAGACGGGCGAAATAAAGAACTATTGCAGTATGTTTCTGCGACACACATGAGATTCGCAAAGAGTCTCGTACATGCAATCGGGTATCTCTGTTGGCAGTTGGGTGTTCCGGCAAAAACTGACAGCGTCACAGCGATGAGGCCGATAAAATTAGGGCAGCAGCAGTCAAGAACCGTGCCTCCAAAGTGAAACTCCCGAGAGCATTTCCCGATATAGCGTCTGTCAAAAAACAAATCAAACTCCATCTGAAGGATATACTTGAGTTGTGGGCGCCACTTGTCGCGATTATCGACGACCAGTATACCGACGGAGATGTCACCGACACACGCTGGCTCTTGGAATTGGAGTCATCGTCGTATAGATTGATCGGACTATTTGCGAGTGGGTTGTTGGTAGTGCCCTCATCAAGGACCGGATATACTGAAAAAGCGCAACGGATCGACTTGTCTGCCACATCCAACGATACGATTGAAGGGTGGCCCCTGACAAAGTGCTACGACAGTTGGAAGGAGATGCCCGACCGCTGGGAGACATTTAGGTGAGGGCTCCAATCGGCAAGGAAAGTGTTAGTACTAACTGATTTCAGCGATGTGTGGCCACGACCAAGTCAACGGGTTGGAGACAAGGAGGAGGCATTCGCCGACGATTCGAGTATGTCACCAGAACCCGAAGAAACAATAGACAGGAGTGTAATGCGATATGCCGAAGAGGCCGCAGCCGACGACGAACACGATATCTCCGAAGCCATGGATGGTGTGACCGATGCTCCTGGGGATTTTTTCAAGTATCAGTTCAACTCTCAATATATCACCGAAGAATCGAGCAGGATTGCTCAGCTCAATACCGCTGGTCTCCTAGCATACACTATCGCGCGATTAGACCGCCGCGAGGAATTCTACAAGGCAAAAGTTGTGTGGGCTTACGATCGAGCCGAGGAGGCCCGACAAACAAAGGAGTATCTGATAGAGAGGCGGGAAACAGCACGCCGTCAGGAGGAGAGGTTTCGGATGATCATGGAAGAGGGTACAGTAACGAAGAAAGAGGTACGTCAAGAGGAAGCGTTACAAAAACGGGGCTCAGCTACTATTCAGAGGCAATCAAGTGAAGAGACTCGGGATCGAAAGAAGGGGATGCTGGGAATCACGCGAGCTTGTATTTAAGCGTAGATCAGATTGCACTACATTAGATCCGATTAGCCGGTCTCATGCACTCCCATAAGTACAAGTGGTCTGAGCCGCATCTGGTACACACTCCCTACAATGTAGTATCGGTGGAAAATCTCAGAAGAATCAAGCCGCCAAAACTAGACTCCGTACAGCAGTGGCAAAGGCGTTGACGTTGTACCACTCGGTCACCCCCTCCCCACCATTTGGCCGCGGTTTAGTCAGCGACATAAGATATTTGCAATCCTTTTTAATCATACTAGAAGGATAACAGCTGTTCTCTCCGTTTCAATATCTTGTAGTTTTGAGGACTCTCTGTGCCACATGACTGTTTGAGCTAAGCTACTAGTGCGAATGTTTGGGTTTCTTCCTTCGATCACCATCCATCACGCAGCTTCCAACACCCAACTCCTGTTGCATATACAGGTCTCAGCCGGAGATGAGCCTCGTAAGGCCGGAGCGGAGATGTCTTGTATGGCCGGAGCGGAGATGTCTTGTATGGCCGGAGCGGAGATGTCTTGTATGGCCGGAGCGGAGGTGTCTCGTATGGCCGGAGATGACTGTTGACTCTGATACGGGCTGATGGCATTCAGCCGTACTTGCACTCTCATATATACTGGCCTTGTGGCCCTCTTAGATAGTGGACAATCAAGCTTCTCTAGCATCACAAATTCAACATCTCCTGTTACGATATGGAAGTTGGGGAGAACCGTGTGCGTGTATTCTATGGTACAGAGAAGAGAAAAGGAAAGGAGAAAGACTCGAGATATATGGGCGAGACATCAGCCCCTGCAGCAGTCACCGTGTATCAGATCTGTAACATATCTCCGGCACAAGTATACCTGTAACAACTCCTAAGGATGGAGCTGCTACTAGCTCGACAACACACTTCGCCTTCCAGATGCGCCTCCAACTCCGTTTCTGCCGCTGCGTCGACTTCGAGCTCGGTTTAACCAACCCCACGCTCTCTACACCATTAACGCCATCTCGTTGGATTGCATCTTCTCGCTTCGCCATTGTCGACTAGTCGGATGCCTCGACTTCGGGCACATCTTAACCATCACTACCTCTCGATCTCCAATGCAGCGAAACTCCGACAGTGTTGGCGGGGGTCTAATGACTAAGAGTCGTAATACCAACTGTTCAGAAAATGGATCTGTACATGTTCGACGAACATTAGAGGTATATTCATATCAACCCTGAGGGCTCCGTGGCACTCTTCCCCATGAGTTCCAAACTTCAGATGCCTTTATGTATGTAATATGTACGGGTGTCTACTCTGGCACGCGATGGAAAAGCGGGCCTTCATCTGCGGCTGAGGAAGTTCTCAAGTGGTTTGAGGATACAGTCGTATCCATAACTAACCACGATCTCAGCATTGTGACCACAACCGGAACAATCTATCGCTGGATCTCATTCGTATAGGTCTATATCTGGAACTAGGACTGCAAACGGAAAGGTGACATTATGATCTCCACCAGCAGCCCCTCAGGTCCTCCACCCAGCTATCCTGGATTTGTGTACGCATCGTCGGTGAATTAAAGGGATATCCGAAGTCGGTGGACAAACTTTCGATAATCGTCCAGCTGACAAACTATGTGCGCGAGATATATGTAGTGCAGCACCCCAAGCGATGGGTATATGCATTCACTTTGTGTGGAACCAAGTTCTGAGGATGGGTCTTTGACCGCTCGGAGTTGCAGACTCGACCCAATTCAATATCCACGAAGTGCCGGGGGTTATATGCGGCTACGCGGCTATGGATGTGGAGAATGTCAGTTTCGATTTGACAATACGAAGCACTACCATGGACAGAAGACAATAAATGACTGGACTATATAGTATCAGCTCGCGACTTCAGAACAGCTTTTCACTTTGTTCTTTTCCTACGAGCAAGATGCAGACAAACAGCTTCAAGCAGAAGTAATACCCGAAGAATATCGAATTGTGAAGCTTGTTATATGTCCGAAATTACTCGAACGCCACAGTTACGCAATTGTGGGCCGAGCTACTATGTCCACTGCGTGACGCAATCGAAGGGAAGTTACTCTTCCTTACCGTCTATGTGGGCGACTAACATGATCTCTTGGCCTTTGCCACCTCTACACCAATGGTATTCTCTTCCGCGACGTGTCTGTAGGTAACATCCTGTGGCAATCTCTTCCTCCTCAATCTTGTTCCGGTTCCTCATCTCCCTTGACCTCGTCACCTTTCTCAACTGCTGCGGCGTCTTCGTCACACTGCACCGCATCGGAAGTCATGACTTCATGACGGTTGAAATACTTTCACAGCCACATGCCATCCACACCTTCAAACACGACCTACAGCTTCGTCTGCATGTTTATTTGGATATACATTTTACACTCCTACTACCGCTCACCTCCGCAAACATCAGTCAAACCAACCCCGGGCAACCCGGATACGGCGGAATATTTGGCAAGATGGAGAAAAAGTATCATGATGAATCAGTGACTTTCAGAAGATTTTGATTGCTAACTTGGAATAGGGCGATATGAAGTGGCCGAGGAATACGTTGAAATGATAGAGGGTAACACTGTTTCCGAAACTGCAGGAGCCCAAGGAGGAATTCAACCCTCCAGCGTGTGCTGCAGTGGACACACCGGTGGAGAAAGTGGCGAAGTCTGAGGAAGAGGAGCAGAGGGAGGTAAGGGTGATGTATGAGAAGGTATTGGAACTGCTGGAGGTGGAGATCACAGAGAAAATGGGGCGTTATGGTGTGTATCTTGTTACTAAGGCGTTGTGGGTATGGTTTTCTGTTGGTTTGTACACAGCGTGGAGTTATTCTGCAGTTTACTAGCTATATAATGTTATGTACTTACCCGAACAAAACTGCGAAGGAGGATCTGTCCCCTTTTATACATCAAAACTAGGCTCCACAGTACTAATAACCATTACCTTGCGCTTGGTATACAAGGTCTCAGCACAGGGTTAGGGTGCGGCATCATTTTTGCTCACTCGCTATGCGCTAATAAGAGATTCTTGCTATAGTACTTAGGGGAGAACCGTGTGTGTAGATTCTATGATACAGAGAGAAGAGAGAAGAGAGAAAGACTTGAATTATATATGGAGGAACATCAGGGAAACTTTGATGCTTTGCTACCCTGAGTCACTTGCCACCCACCAGATTTGCAACTGCGAACAGTGAAGAACCCTTGTGTAGGCATATTGATGGGGATCGATCATAGAGATAAGAGAGATTATTACGACTTGTTTGAGGGCTGGTTGGCATATTTGAGCTATGATGGCAGCTGAACGGAGGGGTTTGTGATTGTAAAATATTGCTAGTGACTATAAATCACACCCTGCCATCTGTTGCTTTATATTTGTTAAGATTTGGATCATGTAAGGGATATGGAATACTCGTAAGAGATTTAATTACGATGAGATAGAGTAAGTGCGTGTCGGGCATTAGTACCTCCAAAGGACTGGAAGTACAAAATGACAACGGTTACTATGGAGGATAACACTTGGAGGACCGTATTTTGTAGGATAACTTCCTACAAAAAACTGAATGATGGGAAAAAACTTGCATTAGAATACGTTTGAGATCAAATCTAAAGGCCCCGTTCGAGACTTACGATATTTGCTACCTATCAAGCTATGGGCACAAGTACAACTCAGTACTGTCGGGTACTAACTTAGGTACCGCCACAACCTTGTGGCTTTCAATAGGTTGTAGAGGTTGAACCATAGTGCAGTAGAATTCCAAGGGTGTTGACAAGGTATCACACATGGAAGAAGTTCAGTATACAACATATGATGAGTTCAATGACTCAATAAATTTTGCCAAACGGGTTGAATAGTTGTATTTTAAGACAGTGTGGGGTTTAATAGTAACGGTGGACTATGAGGCTCGAGTTTAGGATAAATAACGTACTATTGCAGACGTTGAAGAAACGTTTGATATTCTTCGCCGGTTTAAGAGGTTGGAAGAAATAGTCACGTCGAAAGAAAGTACCATTGAGGATACGGAAAATAAAAGATTCGGAGATAAAACTCGAAAGATATCGGTTGCTATTCAAGGTTGAACATAACGTCAATGTTCCCAGCCTAGCCGGCAATTCGCAGGGAGTTCCGGAGGGAGAGGGGGAATCGGACACTGCCATACGCTAGATAGGGTGAATGCAAAACGATTAAAACAAACATAGCGCTAATCGTATGGTTTGTGTAAGTTGATAGATTTAAAATTCCTAAGTAGTGTAGATGATACAGGCCATATAGACTGACAAGAGTCCGTCACTAGGTGATGCACTTTTTGGCTTCCTATGAGTGAACTTCAGAGTGACCTGGAAAGATTGGGCTTTGTCTAGTCAAGTTGGTATCACAAATCATGAGTGCTTGGCTACAGCTGGTGTGCCCACGCTGTTATGCCCTGAAGACTTTTAAAATCTGATCTTAAAACAATAACTAACTAGTCATATTCTCCTAAGAAAGTTTCCACTTTGCACTCCCGTTTCCTACTCCCTACGCTACTTAATATGTAGACCAAACGATTTCCCCACACCAGTGCAAACTCATTTCATTCTGGCTTAGCAGGCTTTCTTCCATACACAACGTGACTAAAGTAGATTAATAAATCTAAGGTTAGAGATGGTTGACATGGTACAGTAGAGAATTACTTACAAGAAGGTATACGTATGATGATTCTTATTCCTGATGCCTCTCAATCCATTGGTGAACACTACTGTCGCATCTTCTTTCGACATCCCTAGGATTCTCGTAAAGGCAGCCATGCCGTACGCTTCAAAACCTAGGAAACATTAGACCTACTTGCGCCCAGCCTGTCGTGTTTCCTGTGCCCCCTGCCACGAACGGTCTTATACCTCCAACGGCTCCTCCGCTTCGCTTACCCCGGAAAAGATGACATACCAGTCTCGCCCATTAGCATTATCATCGCTCCAACCTTTTTCATGAGTGGGTCTTTCGCCCATGGTCCATGCGGCATCTTGAAGTCTTTAACTTGTATATCCACGAAACCGGCATTTTCGAGGTAAGTTTTCAATTGTGATGATGTCGGGAAAGAACGGCCGATTTTTTTCATAGCTTCCCCGCAGAGGTCGTAATGTAACTTAATACCCGGGTGCATTGTGTTGTCGTCCGAGTAAAGTATACCGCCTGACTCTCCGAGTTCACAATAGCCTCCAGGCTGGGTAACACTGCATACAAATCAGTTTTGTTTTGGGGATCCGAAGAAGTGATAAGCCCACCGGTAAATCTGTGACATGTACTCTTGCCAATCGTCAATGCAGTGCGCCAAGTTCCGGGAATGCACGCAGTCGAACGAGTTCTGTCGGGGTTTTGAGTTATAACACGTATAAAAGCCACGTAACTGTGATAACCATACATACATCTTGAAACGTCCATGGTTGCGTTATATCGTCGACCTGGAATTTACAATTCGGGGGCACCCACGATGGTTGAATAGGACTAAATCACCAGTTAGCCTACCGATCTTCTGTGGGATATGCTATGCTGCAACTTGCCTAAGATCTGTCCCAATCACTTCAGCACTTGGATATTTATCCGCAGCATCGATAGCCCAAATCCCTGTTCCAGTTCCACAATCCAAGATCCGCTGCGGATTCTTTAGCGGTGCTAGTAGGATTTCACCATTCATCAGTTGCAGCAGGATCTCGTGGTTCAAATCGAGCCTACATCACATGCATATTACGAATTGTCTCAAGGGGTTGGATTTTCTCGGACAAGGCCTGGAAGCTTTCATACGTACCGGTCTTGCTCTTTCTCATCGGTTGGCATCAAGTTCTTATTGGGTCCGAAATAAGCGTGGTAGCGACGGCCTGACAGGGATGTTAGATTGCAGCGGTGAGCGACTTAGTGGATTAAAGTTATACCATTTTCAAAGATGTGTTCGTTGACGGAAGAGCTTAGACTCTCGGTTGTGGTGGCGTAACCGATCGAACCGTAGTCTGAACCTGAATCTCCAAGCTTCCAACGGTCAGTAGAGACAGATGGTACAAAGCGAAGCTATACGTACAAGAGCGGGGTCTACTTCGATCGCGGTAGCTGGTTCGGCGCACATGTTGAAGTTGCACGACGCAAGTTGAGACGGGTAGAATTATTTGGCTTCGGTAAGTCACAGATATGAACTGAACAACTGGCGGAACCCGGGGAAATATAATGTTAACCTATAAAAATGTTCACTAATTGATTAAGGCAATCGATAGTGTAATTGGTACAATTGCAAATCTGCCGGCAGCTGTCCCTCAGAATAGCCGGATGTACAGTTTGCGCGAGATTCAATTTCCTCCAATGAAAGAACATACAGGCGCAAGCGCGGCAGTCTCGAATGAGGTGCATGATACATAATGCATAACATCGAAAGCGAGCGGCTGAGCTTGACCCCTGTATCCTGCTTTCAGGGAGACACCCAGCATGGATGGGCATATGTATCTACGCCGTCATTCTACAGGGAAAGGATCCCATGTCGGGTAGACAAATTAACAGCTAGCCTGATAGCCTGAGAAGCTTTCCACAACACTCAATAATGATAATAGTCGCTCCTAAGAGAAAGTCCTGAAGATGGATTTCGTACTCCCGATCGCTAACAATCACTCGCGACGTGCCAAGATTATGATGTTGAATTGTGTGGTACAGAAGAAGTCACTTAATCAATCTAATGGTAGAATCTATGCCCTATCACGGGAACACCTCTACCGGCATTGTAGCTGTTGGCAGGTCGAGCAGCCGGAGTTTGGAAAGCTGTCGGGCGAGCAACAAGCTGGAAGCTGGAAGGTATCGGCCTGCACCAATATCGGTGCTGTCTTCCTTGGAGAAGTGCGATCAAGTAGTGATGGGCTTCCTCGCGGCCATGGAGGTGGGGAAGTTCCTCACACCACCCAGCAGAGCTGGGTCTGCGTTTGTCACTCTCTTTCTTTTCTTTTTTTTGGGTTGTTCGCTCTGTTTTCTTTTTGTTTCAATCACCAAAGGGAAGGATAGAGGGAGGGGAAGGGAAGGGGATCGGATACTGTCATACTCTAGATAGAGTAAATGCAGTATGATTAAAACAAACAAAGCAAAATCTATGTCTTATATACAGTGAGAACCGGAGGTCCGGTCAGAGACCGACAAAGTGGAGATCAGAGGGTAACGGGTGGTAAGAGTTAGAAGTATTGTAGGTTGTACCGGTGACTCCGAGGGATAATTCTAGACCTTGCTCCAGGCCTTATAGCACGTCGCTCTCTCGCTACACTCCGTCATGCGAAATACAAATGTATCCTCCAAACACCCATATAAACAAAAGAGACGATGCAAGCGTTCGTGCGCTGCTAGTGATTGTCATGGTAGTCAGTAGTCTCCTTGAACCTCTGAGAAGTGAGAAGAGTACTATCGTAGCCTGAGAGTGGCTGTCTATACAAAACGAAGAAATTGAAACAACTTTAAATCCAACCTTAAATCGACATCATCGTCTCCATTCCATTCGTCTACACTACAATAGTCTCGGTATTCAATTTTTGGCGGAGAAACTAGTCTTGAAAATCGTTATCCCTTTGCCGGTAACCGGGTTTGGGCCCACAGATGGGCCAGCTTTTAAAATACACATCACCCAACCACAATCCAGCCAAATGCCCCCAGAATAAATAGAAATACTCTACATATGGTGAAATTCATGAAAACAATTTCGTTTGGGTGTGAAACAT
>Ga0307512_10006226_pt1 | contig 12152 bp, 15 predicted proteins | sample 14_EM_MG_FD_200267 | JGI IMG/M metagenome (GOLD analysis project Ga0307512, IMG submission 200267) | Populus trichocarpa ectomycorrhiza microbial communities from riparian zone in the Pacific Northwest, United States - 14_EM | ecosystem: Host-associated > Plants > Roots > Unclassified | place... | reverse complement strand
TATAGTCGATGCTCTTCACATTAGTCGGATTGAACTCCGAGACGAGCAGAGCTTAGATATCCGCGCCTACATTAACGAGAAGGTATGAAGAATTTTGACCCATTTGCAACTTCTCCTTCTCTGAAACCAGATATCTTTAGAAAATTGAGCAGCATATCATTGCGATGGATGACGGAATCGTGAAACTCCGCGATCTCCTCGCAAAGGTTTTGGGGGTATGTCCAGTTTGTATCGTCATGATGTGGTTGAACATGTTCTAATGTTAAGTTAGACATACCTCAAAAAGTGTGCTGGACCCGGCATACTCCACGGGAATTTGGACCCAATACTTTTCCATCCATACCGTGCTAATGCCGCTATGGAAGAAATTCACAGGCGTCGTGATGGTAGGCAGCTACAATGGGCATACCCTTTGCTTAGGAAGATAGGCACATTGGCTCGGGCGATGGGTTATTTGGTGTGTGAAATCGCCTAGGTTCGAACCCAAATCTGATAAACCACACAGCTAGAGGCCACTCCGCATATGTGCTTCCGCTCTCTCACCGAAGAGGCAGAGGGCGATGGTTCGGAGAAGCGTTCAGGCTTCAACAAGGACCCCGCATTCCAAGCGCTTATAGATGAGCTGAGGCTGCAGAAGAGCAGGGGTTTTGCCATCCATCCAAAGTTGGAAAAGCTCAAGACACTCGTAGTACAACACTTTGGACAACGGTTGCGCGATGACGGCGGTTCCAACGCTGACGAGCGCCCTGACGATGACACGCGAGCTATAGTGTTTGTCACGTTTCGTGAGGCCGTAGATGAGATTGTGGGCTTTCTGAATCAAGAGTCCCCGCTCCTCAGGGCGACCAAGTTCATCGGCCAAGGGATAGATAGAAAGGGCAACAAAGGTTTAGCCCAACGTGAACAACTCGATGTGAGTTCTCATAGCCGATCCTCTCATTACGTCCTTTGTCCACCATTGATTTGACATTTTCCCAATCTTCGCTGCGTAGATCATCAACCAGTTCAAAGGCGGTGTCTTTAATGTTCTGGTGGCGACATCAGTTGGGGAAGAGGGCCTCGATATTGGGGAGGTTGACTTGATCGTGTGCTACGATGCGCAAAAGACTCCCATCCGAATGGTACGTTTGAGGAGTTTATATGTAGAGTTATGGGTGATAATGTCCCACAGCTGCAACGCGTCGGACGGACTGGTCGCAAGCGCTTAGGTTACGTACATGTGTTACTAGCCGAGGGTCGAGAAGAGGCGAATTGGAACAAAGCTCGGGAGGCCTACAATGACGTCCAGAGGAGTATCGTGCGCGGAGAACAATTGGAATTCTATGACGATGTCGAGCGATTGCTTCCAGATCACATCAAACCCCAATGCCTCGAAATGGTGATGGAAATTGAGGAGTATGACCGATCAGCCGCCGAGAAATCTCGCGAAAATGTTACCCAAGAGCCCAGTAAGAAGCGCAAGCGGAACGATGATCCGACGCGGGACATACCCCCAGGAGCCTGTACCGGCTTCGTCAGTGTCGCAGAACTCCTCGCGAAGCAGAAAGTCAAGAAGCGAAAGAAAACGACCAAGTTCAACGAACACGCCGGGCTAGACGACGACACCGACGAGGAGATCGAAGCTGGGTTATTTGCTCCCAGGCGGGCAGCCTCTACATCCGCCGCTTCGGCGAAGCCACCGAAATCTAAACTCAAGCGAGCAAAGACGACGGGGAATGATGGCAAGAAGCGAAAATCATCCACCTCGAAGCAAGCCAAGGTTTACAAAGCCGCGGATAGTGCTGAGATGACCCTCAGTCAGTTTTCGCGCCAGGGCGCCGAGGATTCGGACGATATGGAGATTGAGAGGGGTCTACGGAATACCTCGCTTCCATCGCCTCACGAACCCTCGCCTAGTCCGATGCGCTCCTCACCCGACGTCCCCCTAGCCCAGAATCGATCAATAATCGACATCTGTACATCAGCCGCACCTTCGAGATCTCCCTCGCCCAGAAATCATTATCGATGTTCGAGATCTACACAGTCCTCTGGGAACGTTCCTGCCTCAGAGCACCGCTCGCCCTCCCCGCTCATGTCCCCTGTTGCTCTGTCCGATGATGCTGTCCCAGAACTTGACCAGGAAATACTTCTTAACCCAGGAGAGCGCGAAGTTGTTGTAGAAGATGATAGCCTTGCCTGGTTATTGGAAGACTCAGACGACGCTGGAGTAGTCGCAAGCAGCCCCGCTGCGCCGTGCCGTCAGAGATCCGGCTCTCAGCCTTCAGACGCCATTGAAATCGAAGACTCCGAGCTGGAGAACGAGTCTCCGATCGTCCTGACAAGTTCGCCGATGCAAAGTCCTGCCCACGGACCACCGACGACGCTGCCAAACCGTGACATGCCCCCTCCAGCTCTCCCGCCACCTCGCCTACGACTCGAGCCCGACGTTGCTGCTCCTATACCCGTCGCGCCCTCGCCGTCCCTTCCCGTCCGACCAGCCGGGTTCCGCGCAAAAAGGAATCCTTCGGCCATGGCACAAATCGCACAACACTCTTCCTCCTCGCCTCTCCATCCACCGCCACCCTCACAAAAACGTCTTTACAGGCGTGACCACCGCAACGATGACGACTCGGACCCGGACTCGGACTCTCACACGCCTCCAAGTCCCACCTCGGCCTCTCCTCGTCCTCGTCCTCCCCCTCCCAAAAAACAGCGGAGACTGAAACGCGCGGGGCGCATCCAAAAAGTGCGCGATACGGCCGAGGCGGCACGACTGATCCCCTGGATCGACGTCGAAGCGGGCCACTCGGGAGACGACGTGAGCAGCGGTGGAGAAGAGTCTTGCGACGAAGAGCAGGAAAGCGAAAGCGACAGGCTGTTCGCCGCGGATTTCCAGCCCACGCAACCCTCTTCGCCCTCGTACGACCAGTCGGCGGTGTACAGACAGAGTCTGTTGTCTCAGGCGCCGCTACCCCCTGGAAATGGAAATAACAACAGGAAAGTCACCTCTGTGCCCCGTTTCGCCGCTCCCCCCGTGAGGCGAGGCGCACCACTCGGACTCCCTGCTAGAACTGCCGCCGCGGCCGCCGGCGCCGGCGCTGGCGAGCGTGAGCGCGTTGCGCGGTCCAGCTCGCCTATTCCGCCAGACGAGGAGGATTATTACATGCTCGGGAGTTTCGTGGTGGATGACGACGCAGAGATATCTTTCATGCAGTCCAGCGATCCTTAGGTCTCACGCACGACATCAATCCATTGGTTCTACCCATGTTTATATTTTTTATTCTCTAACTTTTACTCATTTTCACGCGGAGAAACGTTGCGCCGACTAGACAATGCATTGTGTCCATCACATCATCATAGTATCATAACCCTAGCTTACCATAGTCCTCTCAATCTTTCATCTAACCAAACGAGTGTGTTGAATAACGACGATCTCAGCTTGCCTGCGTCACTCGATCACACATAAAACGGACATATATGCGCGAGAAATGCGTCACAGCCTCTTTGAGAGCTGTGGGACGGATCCTTTGCTCGTTGTTCTTTTGGGCTCGTTAAGCAGTAAGAAACAAAATAACAAAAGATGATGGTGAGGAGTTGGAAGGTGTGGATGCAAGGGATACACGCGCAAGGGGAAAATGATGGGAAGCATGCCAAAAAAAAAAAATGAAGAAGGGAGTGAGCAAAAACATGACACCGCAAGACAAACGACGCGCAGAAAATATGGCGAGGAGTTACGGATAAATGAGTTGTGCGCATGACACAAGAGGCCCGACGCTCTTTTCGTTCCCCGAGGCCCTTTACCGAATCGTCCAAAGCTCCTTTAGAGCATGCCCATCCCGTCCTCGTCCTCATCTCCGCCCCAGCCGATCACCGCAGGCTCTTCGTGATGTTGCTCGTGGCCGTATTCTTCTTGGCCAAACTCGGACGTGGACGCGCCGGGCAGCGTCGTGGCTTCGGACTGGGGTGCTGCCGTTGGGCCACCCGCCGATGGCGTTGGCAAACCGGTGTACCAACTGATTTGTTTTTGCCCGACAAGTGGGATGTTGGACCCTTTGGCGAGACCCTACGAAGGTTGGATCAACGCGTCAACGGACTGGAACCAATAATTTCTTGAAAAAAATAAAACGTACCTGTTCTGCAGATGCCCGTGTCTTGAACGTAACCGTGAGGTCCCCATTGTCGAGGGTCTCGACCGCTTGGACCTGGCAACTGGCCTCATACCAATCCCGCACGGCCTGTACGCTATCACTTCCGATGTCCTTGACGAGTAGCTTCTTAGGTCGGTTGTCGAGCTTCATGCCCGCGCGTGGTGCGCCACCCCGCGCGCCACCACGGTAGAAGCCTCTGCCGCGCCCTCGTCCACGGCCACGGTATGGGTACGGAGACGCAGACTCTGTTGAAGGGTCGATGCCAAGACTTGCAGCCTACACAGAGAACACCGATAAGGGAAACCAGAACTCAGACACAGCCTCAACAACCGCTCACCTCGGCTTTGAGCTTGGCAAGCTTTGCTTGCAGTGCCTCTGTAGACTCTTCGCCATCGACAGCTGCAGAGTGCAGCTCCAACTCCTTGTCTAATCGCTCCCGTTCCTTCGCCTCCCGATCCTCGGGCTGAGGTATACTTGTGCTCGGCTTTTTTGAAGGTGTGAACGAGGCCTGGGACGAAGTGCTCTTGATCTCCTGACCCAGTTTGCGTAATTGCGCAAAAATCTCTTTCTTCTCCTCGGCCGACGCGGTGTTCAGCTTCTCCATGAGAGCTTTCTGCTCGGCGATCTGCTGCTCGAGCAGTTTTTGTCTCGCCGCGAATGCCGACGCAGACGAGTTCGACGGGGTAGAGCCGACCTTTTTCACGCCGGATCCAGGACCCGCAGAGGGTGATGGATCAGCAGATGCTGCCTCTGGTGCGGGCGCTGTCTGCGTTTGCTCTCTTGCTGTGACACTTGCAACGATCGGCGCCGAGGCCGCGAGAGCACGCTGCCCCGCGAGACCTTGACCGTCCATTGGGCGATGCCAGAATACCTTGACGAACCTATTACCGAAAACGGCGTCCTCGGTCTTCCACGCGGCATGCGCCTCCTCATGTGTTGAAAAGCTAACGAGAGCTTTTAAACTCGCCGCATCCACAGCGACGTTTGTGACGGTGCCGAAACGCTTGAACCAGCCATTGACCGCATCGAGCGAAAGCTTGTCCTCCGGAATCTTCTCAACGACGAGGGTCTTATCTCGTCGCTCGGGATGAAAGCGCTGCAAATCGCCACCGAAAACACCTGGCCGGCCACCGCGCCCACGAGCAGGCGGATTTTGTGAGACACGTTGTGGACGTCCGGGATATGATGTTGGGCCACCCGAGGGGGCATCCACTTCCATTTTGGTAATAGGTGATGTGGAGGCGCTTGTCCCATTGGGCTGCGAGTCGACACTGGGAGGCTCTTGGGGCTGGTCCGACTGCTGCGTTGATTGGTCGTTATATGGTGCAGGGGTTAGATCTTTGATGACTGGTAGCTCTCCAGAAGCCTGAAGATGTAGTGGCTGGCCGTCACCATTTACTCTAGGTGGCATCGAGCGCTGGGGACGTCCCATTGGACCTGAAGGCGCTCCGGGCCGTATGTCGAGACGTGCTTCATGCGGATCATACGCCGCAGGAGGAGCCATGCCGAATGGCAATGCCGGAGGAAACATGGGCATAAACATATTTCCTGGAATTTGTGGAGGAATGGGAAAGACACCGGGCACGAGTGCGTCATCGCCATGGCTGTACTTGCAGTACCCACCACGAGCACAGTATCCATTATCTGCATGGATGAGTACCACGTCAACGTCAGGAGGGACCACACTCACTGTAATAATCTCGACAGATCCCTCTTCTTTGATCCGGTGGGTGGTACTGCGTTGGTGGTACGCGCCCATTCATGCGGGGACCCATGGCACCATTCACCTCGTCGTAACCGGCACGACCTGGTGCCCCATTTCCCCAGTTCCCATTGCTCCAACCGGGTCCTCTAGACGGGCCATGTCGCGAGAAGGGGCCGTCCTGGCTGACGCGTGGACCCTTTGGTGGCCGGATGTCTTCGGCATAGTCTGACTGACGTTTTCTACTACGCTCAGGAGGGTTTGATGGACCGGACGGGATTATGGCATCGAGTGGGATCGGAATGCCAGTATCAGTTGGTAATGACGAGGCAGGGGGAGGGGGAGGGGAATTATATGGGAGATAAGATTTCGTGCGAAGGGTGGTGAAGAGCGCATCGATGAAGGGAGGGCATTCTATATACAGAGTGAAATGGTCAGAAAAGTGAGAAAATGAAATGACAAGTGACGCGCCTTTTTCGAGAAACTCATCCAACTGTGTCGCTAGCTCCTTGCGCAACTCGGCTTCTGGACCGTTATGCTTTAGCAATGCGAGGATGTAGTCTGCCAGCGCCGATGGGTCAGCGTCGCATCTAAAAGAGAAGGGAGACGGGTTTGCATGAGCGAACTAGGAGAAGTGGGAGTGAGAAGGAGGAACAGACATTGGCTCGAGAGTCTTGGTGAGCCAAGGCTTGAGATGGTCGGACGTGGAAGGGTCGAAAACCATGGCGGTTTGTCGGGCCCCAAATAATTAGGCTGAAGTAGGGCCGTGCGGGAGCGAGTGGGAGGATGAATGGAAGAGAAATAGACGGACAGAGGGATGGATGGATGGAGAGTGGTAGAGTAGAGACAGTAAAGGCAAATCGACCGGACCGGACTAAACCCGATTGTGACCCGAGTCCCACGCCCACACCCTTGGGCCTCTGGCCTGCACTGCACAAGTCAAGTCACTCGTTTGCCATTCAACTTCACAAAACATGACATTTCGACCACAACACTACTTGATTAATGACACCCCCCGTATTTACAGCAAGAACTAGAACAATCATAACCGGAGCCATTTCGTCGTCGCTTTTAGATAACCAACTCCACCCTCGTCCGTGTAAATTATCCAGACTGACCCAATAGCCCGAAGTTATTCGGATACCATCCAAAATGACCAGCAAAAGCGTTAATTTGGCCCTGCACGTGTCAGTGGACAAACTTGAGCCAATACAATCAGGTATGGAAAGCGGACCAGGCTGCCCCTTCCAAATAACGGCAGGGCAAAACGGCGCTGCAATCTCATCGACAATTGGGCTTTCATCACGTGTAATCCCCGAGTCATCGCGCCATAGTCCCGAGTCATCGCGTCAGAGTCCCGAGTCATCACGCAATGATGAGCAATAGACGTCGCAAGGTTGATAACGTACTTGAAACGTCGGCAAGGGGGCGACGACGGGTATCACGGACGAAATTGGGGATGATGACGAAGGGGGATGGGTCAGCTGAGAGTCATGGAGAATGGGGTAACAGCTAGAGGAGGGTGTTGAGGGTCTCGGTGATATTTGGAACGAGGGAGAGGCCATGACGGTGTATGAGGACCTTGCTTGACTTGTCATTGTTGATTGCGTTGATAGGACAGGAACCGACACAATCAGAAGCTTGATAGAGGACCCTGATAGGTACAATAAGCACCCACGGCTGACTTGTGTCATAGAGGGACCCGGTGACGACCAAGGGCAATACATGGATCAGGTGCAGGCCAGTGTAACAAGCCGAAACAGGGCGAGTGGGATCAGGTAGAATAGCGTACAAGTGGGTGGGACTACAGAGAATGCAGAGGATAAGAGGATGCTCATCGCGGAGAATAGAGATGGATGAAAGGAGAGGGGAAGTGGGAGAAAGTGAAAGGGAGGAGGAATGGGGAGATGCGGACGGATTTTATGAGTGCGGCATTTATTTGCCTCATTTCCCAAAAGACCCTTTTGAGCATGCGAGCGAGCAATTTTAGCGGTCCGAAAATATGCGATTGGCCAGAGCAATCGACCAAGACCCCGGGAACTGCTACTCAAAATATATATATAATATGGTAGTAGTGGTAGTACATCATGACTTGAGCTTGAGACCTGGAAGACTGAACATCTGAATCCCCAAATTCATGAATAACGCGCCGGAATTTACTACCAGCTGTTGCACTCTCACCTCAAAAATGGTCTCAGCTGGGACGCCCCAGCCGCGCACACCCTCAATGGAGCTGTCCATTCGAGTACCGAGCATGACACCGACGACGGCTCCTGTGTTCTCATCTACAATTGGACCCCCGCTAGAACCAGTCGTGGGCAGTGGTTGAAAGAGCATATGGGAAAGTGCATCATACGTTCCAGGCTATTTTGAAATTTGACAACCCCTTAGTAGCCGTGCCCAGAGCAACAGGGTTCGGAACCATGAATGGACTCACTATTGCCTCACGGCCAGCAAAATCACGATAACCCAGCACGGTGCCCTGTACCCACTTGGACCACGTGCCGCCGATCCAAGGCTGCCAGCCGTCTTCCTTGGGTTTCGCCTCTGATACAAAATGCGCACGAATGGCTGTCCCTGCAGGAACTGGATAAGGCGATATTGGGAGTGATCGCAGCGCTGTCCGCATGGGGGACGGTGACATCAAGATGAGATCGGATCGATGGAGCGAGGAGAGGACAGAAGTAATAGGGTGAGCCACGGGGGCGGAGTCTATTGTGGAGAGGACGAATGACCCTGACGAGCGCGCCTGAGAGAGGTCAGGAGCGGTGGCGAGTGGCGAAAATTTAGGAAGAACAAGCAGTGGAGACCAACGGATCTATAGACATCAGCGACTCGTACATGCACAGGGCACCGGGGCAGACGGCATACCTCCTCGAGCGTGTGGGCACAGGTTACGAGAATAGGCACTCCGTCTGCAGTTTCGACAGCAAAGCCGGATGAAACAGTTACTTTGCTTCGATCATTTTCCCGTGCGACGTGGGCGATGAGATGAACGTCGTCCCCAGTGTCAGTGGAAAAGGAGACACGACGAGAAGGAGATGGGCGAGGTTCATAAGGAAGCTGTGTGTCAAGAAGATTTCCAGAACAATGTAAATATTGTTGGATGAGCTGCGGGAGGGCAGTGCGCCCCGTGGATGGTGCACGCGATAAGGTTTCAAGGACGAAACTGTCCAACGGCCGAGGGGCCGATGTGGGTGGCGGCAAATTTGGCGGCTTGGCGATTATTAGAGGCGAATTCACTGTTGCATATAGCCGTAAGTTGGGGTGTTTGAATGGGAGGGAAAGGCGAAGCGATCGAGTGTGTCTGAGGAGTGCCATACGTGTGCCATGGCAGTGGGCAGTGACCGGTGCTCCTCGGTGCTGACACCGCTTCAGGCGGGCCGGAAGTGAAAGTGGAACGACTGCGCCGGTCCCGTCCACAGTTTTTGTTTTTGGTCATTCTTCAACTCAACCACCGCTTACCGATACTTTTTGCCCTTACTCCACCAACATCCTCCCCACGGCTCCTCATCTCTCAACTCCAAATGTCTTCCCCCATCACCTCGAGTCAAGGTTTGTTTTATTTATCCCGCCGACATCCCTCTCGACCCATGCCCTTCATTTCAGTCTCTCCCACAATCACCACCTCACAACCTTCCTCACCACATGAACTTCGTCACATCATTTCCGCAGGGGCTCTCACCCCCCCTCAGAAGGACTCAGTGCGCGAGCGCAAGCTCTCAGCTCACGCCTCTCAACACCAACACCTAGGTCTCCGGGTCGGATCACGGTCGCCTACATCAATACCATCATCGCCAACCTCTGTGTGAGTGATTCGCCTTCCATCCTCTTGATCCACCTGGCCGGCGATTCGTTCTTGGTTTTCCCTTTATTCTTCCCTCCCCTTGATTTTTTGATAATCAACTCGGATTCGTAGAAACGCCGTTCTGTTATAGTCTCCTTCCTTCACTGGTCTTCTCCATTTGTCACATTACCTAACATCTACCCACAGGCACTCCTCGTCGTCCGCGATATTCGAACGCGATATCGAGCCTATCGCCCCATCTCCTCCTCACCCTTCCCACCCTCACCGCACTCCCCGTGGCAAGGCGACCGAACAGCTCGATCATGCTGTCCCTACGGTTCTTGACAGTGCCGCAACCGTACTGTCATCCCCTACAGATGATCAACTAATTGCTGTCGTTGCCCCTGCGTCCTCGGACCTGGCATCTCTTAGTGGCTTTAGCTCGCGATTGAGTAGCCGCAGTCCGAGTCCTACTCGTGGAAAGGCCAATGTGCCTTTTATGAATTTGCCCAGCCCCAGCCCGAGCATCACTCTTCCGCTCCCGGCGTATCCCACTCATCCACCGTCGCAAAAACTTAGTGTACAGACTCCGCCGCCCGGGCCCAATGCTGACGTGACAGCCGTCCCGTCACCCACACCGACAACTAATTGTTTCGGTGCGTCAATCACGCAAGAGGTTGGCACCGACGTACAACCTACGCCAACGACCGTCGCACACCCTGATCCCATTGCGTCTGCCGCACATCGCTCTTCACCTCCAGTGATGCCTGTCTCCCCTCTCACCCTTTCCCACCCCCCTTCTCCTCACGTCTCTACGAAACGACTCTCATTTATGTCATACACCGACTTACTCACATCGACACCCTCATCCACACTTCCCCTCTCGACACTTACAACTTCTGCCACCGTTTCAGATCCACCTCCTCATCTTTTGTCGGTGTTGGGCATCCCCCAACATGTCGGCGTGGGGAGTGCAAGTGCTAGTCCACGCACCAGCTTCTATGGTGATAGGGATGTCCGGGAAGGTCCGGAGAGTTTATTCATCGATGACGTTGGTGGCGAATGGCAACGCGAGGGCCTCGGTCAAGGTCTCGAGGAACGCCTAGAGTCGCTCATGACGATCAGAGATATTGACTCTGTGGGCGTCAGCAAAGCTTAACGAAATCTGTACGCAATTTTTTGGGGTGCGCTTTGTATGATGCTCTTCTCGCTATGGTATGTCAGATCGTAATATTCCACTGATATGTTACTCCACCACACATGGTAGTTGGCCGAAATTCGCTATCCCCCTGAACCCTTGTATGCTCATGTAACCTCTTATCCACTGTTCCGGGTCCTATTTTCTCCCTCAGTGCCGCCTTTCCTCTTTCTGTAATTACTCCATGATACCAATTTTCCTTCTCTTGTTTTACTTTCTTGACTAAAATCTAAAATATGTCCACGTCGGGAGACTTGGTCTGCGTAATGACCCCTATGATCCTGTCACCCGCTAGGGCCATATCCAAAACGCATGCGCGGACAAGGCAATTGCACTTGGCGCCTCAAAACAAAACAAAACCCAAATGTATGTCGAAATTGGATTTTCGGGGTGCGCTCAGGTGCTTGTGCACCCCTCAGCCCGTAGAACCAACCTCTCTTTTCTTTGCATAGTCCCGTTTCCACCCAGTCATCTTTGTGGACCAGTGCCATACCCCCATCCTCGATGTAGATACTGACCCATTTTGTTGTGGAGAAAGGCACAGCGCAGGATCATGTATACTACCGGATCAAATTTCACTACTACCCGATTTCACAAGGCGCTACAGCCGGTACCGGGCCCGGGACATCATAAAGGGAGACCGGATCATGACGGTGTTGGCAAAAGAGACGGGCGCATCAGACGTCGAACAATGGGTGCAAGTGAGAACTACAGCGCAATGGGTAACTTTACACCGAGCATTATGCATGCGGCATGATGAAAAGCAGAGAAGATACACTGGGCTAATGACTGACCTCCCGCCGCATCCATCACTCTCGATGAGGCGCAAATAGCTATAAGGTGACCGGAGAGCTGTTGATGCACTGCTCCGTGTATCGAAATGTGTTTTGCAACACCTCGAATGTTGAAGACAGTTTTATTGATGATATCGTGATACAAAAATATACGAAACAGAAATGACAGAATGTTGGATGTCCTTTGAGGGTAAGGAGCTCTGACATCACCGCGCCACTCTACGCCCACCATCATCAGGGTTGGCTCCCATGCAGCCATCCACCCGAGCCATTCTAAGTTTGACAATGCTTGTAATAAGAACAGCAACAGAGAATATATGGTCCAGAGGTTAAGAATGACCATATACTCAGAGACGGCAAAGCGGTCAATGATCCTATCAGCTCCAGTCAGCGTGTGTTCTCCATGTCATCTGGCAAATTATGGACGGCCCATACACAGACGTGTGGATGCAATCGGGAGTTGTGAAGTGTCAAATTATTCCGTACTTTATGATATTCTTATGTTCAGAGTAGTTACCTCGGCCTGGAGCTCGTGTGGGCCCCC
>Ga0307512_10006225_pt1 | contig 12155 bp, 10 predicted proteins | sample 14_EM_MG_FD_200267 | JGI IMG/M metagenome (GOLD analysis project Ga0307512, IMG submission 200267) | Populus trichocarpa ectomycorrhiza microbial communities from riparian zone in the Pacific Northwest, United States - 14_EM | ecosystem: Host-associated > Plants > Roots > Unclassified | place... | reverse complement strand
GACTAACTTTTCCCCTTCTTCTTCCCTTCGTCTTCTTCTCTGCCGTAGGTGAGGAGCTTCGACTGGGCTGGCTCTTCCCTTCTTCTTGCTGGAAGTGAGCTTCAACTGGGCTGGCTCTCCTCCGTAATTGCGCTCTCGTCTCATCCGTTAATCGTAAGCGAACTTGATCGTAGAATATGTAACAAAGTTGACTCGTATATTGTCTCTTGATTTCGTTGGACTTCCACCGTGAATTGACGCGTTAAGGGCTAACGTGATCTTGTAGTTGCAGCTTCTCCGAAGTCGGTGCTCAATTGCAGTCATTGGTATAAGTATTTCGTTCGATCGTATGCGATTTCTCTCGTTCGATGTGTTTAGACTCTTGGTGAGTGGGAATTGGTCAACTTGACCACTGACGCGTGTCAGAGGCGATGCGGCTTCCGAAGTCATCTCTGCTTTCGTCAATTGACCCAATTTGGGGTAGACTCGTCCATATGATCATCGTTATGATTGGTAGATCTCTGAACGTGTGTGTAGTTGACACTCATTGTCCGATTGTCGAGTGGTAGCGACGCGTCGGAAATGGAGTAAAGTTGTCATCAGCGAATCCCGTGAGCGAAACGCATCCGTTTACTGAAAAAGCGATAATAGTGTAAGGGCGCGTACGCCAGCTTCCGGCTGCGTACCGATATAGATGGTAATTGGGTGGATACGGTTGCAAAAGTGGACTCGAGTGATAGTATATGTATAAGTGTAAGGTAAGATTATCGCTAGAGATCTAAGTCTCGTGGCGAGCGGACTATATAGAATGGCCGTTACCCGGCCCTGGACACGTCACGTGCCACTCGCGGGAACGCTAACCGCCTGCCGTTACAACATAACAGATCTATTGACCACCTTAGTACTCCTAAATACAAAACCCCAAATGAAAAACATTGATTCCAAAATAACTGATGTCGCAACCTGCAAAGTGATCAAAAAGGTATTACTGGATGTTAATTAAACTATTTTGATCAAATACAATTATCAAACAGCAAAAGCAAGAGCACTATATGAATCTACAGACGGACCCACTGGACAACCAGCTGACAACCCACCCAATTCGGACGGGTTGGAAGATGTCCATTGAACCGGACCTGAATTGACAGCACGAGTGTATTGACGACCCGAACATCGTATTTGGCGACAGTTCGGTTCCAACACGGACCCTGTCCTGCAGCTGCGGTCCAGAAACATTGCTAACAGTAGCGAAGTCCACATCGCCAAAAACGCTTACAATATTGTCACCGGTGTCAAACTCCTCCCAGTTGGAACAGGCGTTGCCTTATACCCGTCACATGAAAGTTGCCATGATCAAGCGAATCAGCCGATTGCACTAATACACCTCGGATGTTGTGACGAACTTCTTCCACTCCTCGACGATATTGACGACCCTGCGGAAATGTTGGAAGCACTTAGGGACCGACTTGACCATGCCTCAATGAAACTTGGCCGCAACCAGGGTCTGTGTAAGTTCACTGCCTCTCGACCATCGCTAGACGAAACGGTCACCTAGTAGTTTATCACACTAATCGCCTTCCACATGAAGCTAATCGGCACCACCGAAAATATCACTGATGATGCCATCAAGACACATATTTTCACTACCCTGCATAATTCATATGAAATGACCATCCAAATCCTTGAACAGCAGATCCACGCCCCCACGGCCCAGTAGTGTAAGATTGCGATCCGCGAATATGACGAGCGAACGACCATATCCAAACAAATAGCAGATGCATCCACCTTAGCGGCCCTATACTCTCATGGCGGAAATTTTGACCGTGACCGCTGAGGTGGCATCCACTAATGTGGACGATGAAACGGACGCCTGATACACAAATGTTCATACTGCAAAATGCAAAATCATACCTCCGATGAGTGCGGAATGAGAAAGCACACTGAAACAGACACAAACAACAGCGATTCAAACACCTCCAGGTTCGACGAACGAACTTGCTAACACGGATGTCTCTCAAGACACTTCAAGTCCGACATCATCCACTTCACACGTGCCTGGGATCAATGCAACACAGTCAATAATGGCACTGCATCCTTAGCCACAGCAGGAGATCACGACCTAATCTGACTGGCTGACAACCCGCCCGCACATACAGCTGCATCTGCACCAGCTGCATACGTCATCGATTCTGGAGCATCTCACCATATGTGCAATGACTGTGCCAGATTCAACTCAATACAGAAACTTCGTCAACCGATAGTAATTGAACTTGGAGCTGACAACAATGTTACTGTAAGCCACCATGGACGTGTTAACATTTCACAGGAGTGCGGAGTCAATGCTCTTCACACCTCTACGTTCCGGCTTTCTCATCTCTCCATCAATCAATTGGACACAGCCAGATACGCATCCACATTTGGACACGGTATGTGCTCCATATCATCTCCAACAATCACCATCATAGGCAATCGCGTCAATGATCTCTATATCATATCTCTCTCAAAGGCACTCACCTCGGCAGTACCAAGTGTGTCCACGATGTCCACTTCATGATGGAACAAGTGGAAGAGAGGAAGAACATCATGAAGAACAAATATCACCGGTCCTGAATGTACACCTGTCACCGGATGTCAAAAGACTACTCGGAAGCCTCTCACGATCTCAGAATCGCAACTGTGGTATTGCTTTCTGGCCCACAATCATCCTACTGCGCTATGATCCCTCATTGACGGGTATACAAAAGACGACTCAATGTGCTCCGCATGCATCGAGGCCAAGCGCAAGTTGAAGATCATCAATGTCAACACCAAACGCACTACTATGCCATTTGGACTCGTATATTGGGAGGTGTGTCGACCATACTGCACGCTCATCTTCACCAGCCATCGCTACTACATCGTATTCATCAACGATCACACACCCTACACCTTTGTCTGGGTCGTCCTAGAAAAGATGACTGAAACATGCATTGCAGCCTACCAATCATCTTATGCCCGAGTTGATTTGAAGGGATACAAAGTGAAACGATTTCGGTGTGATAATAGCAATGGACAACATGACAACGAGACTTCCCGCCTGGTGCTCACTGCTCGTGGTACAACATACGAACACTGCCCTCCCAACGTTTACTATAAGGCTGGGGTTCCTGAACATGTGATCCCATCCATCACCTAGAAAGCATGATCTATGATGATTGACTCCCAGGCGCCACTTGTTTTTGGGGGAGAAGCATTCAATAGTGAAGGTTACCTCCACCAGTGAACGCGAAACGAAGGCCTAACGAAAGGAGACGACCGAGATGGCTGTCAAGCACCATATCCAACTCCATTCGAGATGCCGAAAGCATTTGGCAAGCCCTCTCACAACAATGATGGCAATATCATCTTGTTCAAAGCTCCGCTCCACCACGTTCGGCAATTCGGCTGCTATGCCAGTCGACTTATTCCCGTACCACAACCCCATTGAAAATTCTGTCTAAGATCCAAGCAATGTATGATGGTCGGTTATGTGCATGATTCGACTACACTTGGAGGATAAGGGACCTGGCATTCCAAGTAGTAAGATCACAGTCAAATGAGATTTTCGACAAGGAGAGGAATGCCGACGCTTCATGTCTGCACGGGGACCAAACAGATATCTTTGAGCTACCAGAAGGGACAGAATACATCGAGGAAATCGACAGTGGAGATGGACTTCTCCAAGCACAAAACAATAACAGGGGTGGAGATGGACTTCTCCCGGACCACGCAGGAACCAGTCGAACAGGTGAAGGCCAGGGAAGTAGTGATCATGATTGTACTGACGATGATACAGATCACAATCTGCCCAACGCTGACAACCGTCGAAGTCTCCCTGCAAGTACACGGTTGCGATCACGTCCCCCTGACTAGCAGGATGCACCACCTGTGTCCAGAGAATCTGTCATCCACAATCGACACCTCCACCGCGAAAATGTCAAAGCCTGCCGCACTGCGGCCATTAACAACCAATCATGCCAACAACTACGCCTGAATCGTATCACAAGAAGTCAGGTCAAGATCTCCGCAAATGCACTAATCATGATGGCAAAGGCTCTTGCATCAACAACCATCAACAGCGATCCACCCACATACGTGGAAGCAATGGACAGTCCACAACATGAGCACTGGAAACAAGCAATGGAAGAAGAGTGCACATCGATTCTGCTCAATAACACATACACAACTGTCAACTCCCGGGAAGCAAGGCAATTGCGAGTGAAGCCAATTGGCTCCAAATGGCTCTTCAAGACGAAACACAATCCTGATGGCACCATGCGGTACAAAGCACGCCTAGTAATTAAAGGTTACAAACAAACGGATTTCGGAGAAACTTCTGCCCCTGTCGGAAAGCTCACCACTTTCGGTATCTGATGTCTATGGTTGGAAAACATGGCTGGAGCATCGATCATTTGGATGTGGTCACTGCTTCTCTCAATCCTGAGGTTGATGAAGATGATAGCTATATGACGCTGCCCGAAGGCTGCCCGGAAGGCCTCAACGCACCTGCGATTGTTGTTCGATTAAAGAAAGCACTTTATGGCCTCAAACAAGCACCACGACTTCATCAACAAAATGTAAATCGGTCCGGAAGCCACACACAAACCTCCCAGATACTCCGGTTGACCTCACCAGTGCTCCCAATTACTGCCAGATGCTCGCAGGCCCTCCTGGAGCTAAGCAAAGTGCTCTCAGACTCTGCAAGGGCATTCTCAGGTGCTCCTGAAAGCACCTGAAGTAATGGAGGTGCATTCAGGATGCTACGAGATTTAACTTATAGGATACTCAAATTTTGTAGCAGCTAGGACCTCTGCGCAGGTCTGCGGGAGACTTCGAGAGCAGCTGAGACCTCTGCGCAGCTCTGCGGGAGACTTGGTGCCGTATTCTCACATCAGTGGTTCTTAGCGTACCATAACCACAAGGCATTTCGTCTATCATATGTCTTTGTTACAGTCACAAGATTCGCTACATCATAATATGGCATGAATTGTCTATGTCTCGCTATATATATACGTATGGTACTCGAGCGTGATGGGAGGAGCACCTGGAGACGCCGATTGTGGGAACTTACTGATGCACTTGGAGGCCGTTGTGGCGGGAAAATCCGTTTCTCACTACCACTGCCATTCAGTTTGGTGGGGGGAAGACGGCGGAGGAGTAGAAAGATGCTGGGATAACGGCGACGGAGGGGTGGCGTACGGAGATACAGGAATAACGGAGATAGACTCAGCGACCGAGAGTATATATTTAGGAGACTCCGGAGTAGACATCACCTCATTATACGAAATACGCACTCCATCTTTTCCAGCTCTTGGTCTCACGCACTCTTGCGGAGCGTTCATCAATCCACGCAATTTGTGCGGTTCTTCACTCTCTCTTGCGAGCCTTCATAGATCCACGCAATTTGTGTGGTTTCTCATGGCCGGGTCCCCCTGCCTTCTAGTTCAGCGGTTTCACCTCACCGTGATCATGTGAACTTGGAAATGTATATGGAACCCGTGATCGAGCGAGTTTGGAAATGCACTTGGAGGCCACGCAGGTGCGAAGTTGGAGGCTGTGATTGAGCGAGTTTGGAGATACACTTGGAGGCCTCGATCGAGTGAACTTAAAGATGCACTCTGAGTCGGTAATCAAGCGAGTTGGGAGATGCACTCGAAGGCCATGTTCGTGCGAATTTGGAGGCCGTGATCGAGTGAACTTAGAGATGCACTCCGAGGCCGTGATCGAGTGAGTTTGGACATGCACTTGGAGGCCATGGTCAAGCGAGATTGGAGGAGTAATTGGAGTCGGTCAATCTGGAGGCGGTAAGATTGGGAGGGATACGAGACGGGTGCTGAGACTCTATTGGTTGGTTATCTCGTGATTGTGGGAACGTAGAGAGTTGAGTACAACAAGGTCCACCGAGAGATGAGAGACTGACTGGGAGCGGGAGACAGTCGATCTTGGGATAATGCAGTACTCGGTTTATGCAGTACTCAGTGTATAATGTACTCGGTGTATGCTGTACTCGGTGTATGCTGTACTCGGTGTATGCTGTACTTGATGTTAACTCATGATCATGGGATGGTGAGTTAGAGAGGGATGACTTAACTTCGTGTTCTTAGGTGATGGTAGAGTTGAGGACGAGAAAGAGAGAGCTGAGAGGAGATGGGGGGAAATCATCATGAGAAACTAGAACATAAGAGAATTTCGTGTGAGAGTCAATTTTACCATCCCCGATATGGCAGGTACGATTCCAGATCCAGTGGGTAATAACACCGATACGAGGTCTTCTCAACCCAATCAGGCAAGTCGTACCCCTGATTTATCATATCCGCTCGTATCTTCCATATCATTCCCACCATCTCTCTTTCTCGTCCACAACTCTATCATCATCGCAGAACACAAAGTTAAGTCATCTCTCTCTATCTCTCCATGCCATGATCCTGAGTTAATACCGAGTACAGCATACACCGAGTAGAGCATACACCAAGTACAGCACACACCGAGTACAGCATACACCAAGTACAGCATACACCGAGTACAGCATCCACCCAAGATTGTCTGTCTTCCCTTCATTCTCACGATTGTTTGTTATATTCATACTGTATTCACTCTAATTAGAGTATGACAGAGTCTATAAACCACACCTCCGCCTCCGGGCAGGCCGGTTAGATGGCGGAGCTCCCACCTGCTGCCCATCGTCCCCTTTGACAAAGGAAAGGAGAAACGAAAGATTGAACCAGGACAAAAGAGATCAACGAAAGAGAGACTACCCCCGATCTAAACACCCTTACTCCTGCGCTTGGTCACATTTCTCCATGGAAAACAGCTCAGAAATCTGCACATATCGGCATCTGCCCACTTTCCATCCTGTAGCCTTCCCCACCGCCTTCCAGAGCGCTTTCTGCTGGTCTTTCCACCGGCTGCAGTGGCGGAAGAGATGCTCCCGCATCTGTACTGTCCCGCCTCTGCACCACCAGCATTTGTCGTCCTCTCGGTGTCCGAACCGCATTAGGTACGTTCCAGTCGGTGCATGCCCGCTCTTCAGTCTATAGAACCTTGTTGCCAGTGATTTCACGCGTGTCATTGGGACGGGTCTCTTGCTTCCGGCTTTGCCCTTCAGTGTAACACCGGGAGATTCACCCTAGGTCCTAATCAGTAAAAGCCACTAATGAGTTCCGGACTGATAAACAAGAAGATGAATAAGGCTTCACTCAGGATGCGTATAAAGATTAACACCCAAAGAATACGAGGTGACTGTTCTGATCTCTGATCCCTATAGATAGTATCAACTAAACAGTATCGTCTTAAGATATCAATTGCTGATGTGCACAACTTATGGAGAGCATGAAAGAAGTATCCTTGGAACCACCACACTATTGGGATGACTTTTGGACTTCTGTCGCATGCTAAAGTATCGACCAACAACTAGCACTTATACTCGAGGACAGTCTGTCCAAGAATGCAACGACTCCAAATATCGACTTGTCTATATGAAACAGCAAAGTAGTTTCGCCTCAGCAGAAGGAGTAGTGCTGACTCAAGAGTATCCTAGCAGAAGTATCCTCGGAATCACCATGCTATCCGGCTGATCCTCGGAATTGCTTTGGACTCCAAAGTATCCTCTTGCTCACTTCCGGATCAATGAATTGCTTCAACGAAAGTACTAAGAACAACCAAGTATCCAAAGGTGATGGATATATCCATGATATGGAACTGAATAATGAACGTACAACTCTGGACTTCAACGGAGAACTATCCTCATTGACTTCAATGCAGAACTATTAGATAATACACAGGAATATAGTTAAGGCTTAACTTGCCGGTCGAGAAGGTGGATAAGTACCCGTAGATATATCATGTTGTAGATATTGTTATCGATGTCCTTCCTCCATTTCGGTATCGCTGACCACACAGCAGACAATCCACACATCCAACATTCTTAAGACTGCTGCAGCCTGCTTCGGAGTTCACATATGCAACTGCCTCGCCATCCTTTGCCTCGACCATTCATTGTTGAGTTCTAACTGCAAGGAGTACTAGCTACATCATCAAGGCATTATGGTCGTATTGCGACACTATTGCTATTGGTGATAACTCCAATCAATACAAGCTTATCTGAAGCCAATTATCAACGAATAGGTTCGTGTCAACAAGAGCCATTGAGAATGCCCTGTCATATACCGACGCGTACGTAACAGTTTAACAATCGCGGCAAATGACAGCACACTTAATTTGACTATGCTTTATTGGAGCCAAATATACGGTGAGCTGCAACTGAGTTGTTTTGCCAAATACCGAACGGAGAGTATCCTGCGCCACACAAGACCTATTATGTCCTATTCGCCCAGACCGAGAACGTGTGGTCGAACAGAGGGTGGATTCGTATAGGACCATTCGGTCCACAGCACTCTGATATATTGATTATTTGGTGAATGAGTTATCTCTCATATGACCCTGCATATCTCGAGATGCCTTGGTTGTGTGATATTGACGATTCCTCATCTCCCTCATTTTGAACAATCGGAGAATGAGTGAATAGTCGATTGGTGTGTGACTAGGAGTATGGTTTCCTGCCGATCAGGAGTAACCATTGAGAATGGAGATGTCGAGAACAGTGCTGATCCAAAGATGATACACATCTTATTCGCACTTGGCTTAACTCGTGTTGTTCACCAGATAATACAAAGGTCGGTTAATGGCGATATGACTAATCGGTGAACATATCCAGAAGGTAGATTCAATATGGAAATCCGAGTGATAATTCGTGATTTCGGATCAAGTATCCATATGTGAATCATTGAGTGATCCTGTATGATCCCGGAAAAATACCTGTAACACCAAAGATGTAACATTCAGCTTGTATCCGTAATGTTTGGAGCACCTGTCAGCCTCCCACTCCGCCTTGGCCGCCGTCCTCCATTCAAAGATCCCTCTGGCTCTATTCGCGGCCGAGGTGAATATCCGCAGGTGTACTATGTAGCCTTGGTCTTCTCATGCCTTGAGTGCCTGGCGGTCAACCTCTTTGTTCACAGGGATGCCCGAGAGTCCTGGGACCAAGTGGATCGCGGCTTCGATGCTATGGGTGAGGAGGGCCCTCACACGCTCATCGATTGCTCTTGCTACTTTCTCCCCTTGCACTGGGTTGAGATATGCCGTCCGTCAAATAGCTGCCCGCGAATAACTTGACATTACCACTTTCCTGAATCTGTGAGCTCGCAGTGCCTCCGGTCTTCCAGCAGACTTTCCGAGTGCGACTGCGATCAACCAGAGTTCGGCGTCAAACACCTGCATTCGTCATATACCTTGGCAGCTGTGGAAGTCCATCCAGCCATCTCCGGTTAAGCACTACACTGCAGCTGCTACTCTTCCACTGTCTGTTCGAGATCTGTCTGTCCACCACGTCCAAGTTCCAGATCTCACCATGCACTCATTGCTTGTTGTCCATAGCTCGGTGGCTATCCTGGCCGCGGCGTCATCTTCCAGTATAGTGCTCTTGACCGATGGCTCCTCCAACGGGTCTGGCCAGCACATCGTCTCTGCTCTCCTACCGTGGGCTTGTTTCATCGCAGCCACTCTGCCTACCGGTGCACCAGGTGTGGGGTGATTGTAGTGTTCTTGCGACTTGGAGCCTTCTCACGCGCTCGCTAGCCTTGCCCCGAATCATTGTTATCTGGCGTAGAGGGCTACCACCGCAGGCGTGAGCACTGAGTTTCTCATTAGCACACCTTTCCGAGATGTCGGCAGCGGGCTCAGGGTTGGCCTGGCATGTCCAGTCAGGACAAGCTGGAGGTCTTCTCGCCGGCTGCCTCCCTTCGGGTCCCACCAGAGCTCGCTTCCATACAGCATGCCGGTCTGGTAGCAGGCTATTTGTACTGCTCTCTCATATGATTGTACGACTCCATACGTTCCTGTCAGTGACCGGAGTCGCCATTCTGCGGCACTTGCGTTCGCCATGCATTGGTTGTGATGCTCAATGAACGATGGGTCGGCGACCATCCAGTGTGCCAGCCATCTCTCCGTTCCTTGTTCAACCTGACGAAGCCACTCCGAACTCATATCTTCACTGTTCAATTCGGATGCCAGCGCTTCTTCTGGCCTCGTCGGTGGTTAAACTGTGCCGCTTCTGGTTTTCCGGTGTCAAAGTCCAACTGTCTTGTTTTCTCCCAGTTGATGCTCACTCAGGCGCAGTCTTCGAGTTTTCTGACGATTTCGTTCACTTCACTTCATGTCGCCAACCATCTGACATCGTCCACCAAGGTCTGACCTTCGAATCCTGAGACCCTCTTCGCAACCCATTGCATGAGCCCTGAGGTGCAAATTTCAAACACTATCGGAGACAACGGTGAGCCCTGCGGTAGGCCTGCATCCACAGGGCGTCTCTCCATCACATTGCCCGCAATTACCATGTCGTCTGTTTGGTCTGTTAAAAAACTTGCCGTCCATTGTATGTGGTCTCTGTCCATCCCCTTGAATCTCATTGTGTGGATCAATCTCCCCTTCCCTACGCTCGGGAAAGCTGCCTTGATGTCCATCAGGAATACGCCAGCTCTGCGTCCAACTCTCCAGGCGGTGTGTGCTCTGTTGACGATGATTGCCGCTGCGTCGATTGCCGACCACCATTTCCTGCATCCATACGGGCCGTCGCTTAGCAGTCCTCTTGTCTCAGCCTAATCGGCCACTAGCTCTACAACTACCCTCTCGACAACTTTCAGCATGCAGCTTTGGGGAGATATGGTGCGATATGCCTTCAGTTTCGTGTAGGCAGCCATTCGTGCCTTGCAGATTACAACCCCTGTAGCCCGCTTCCACACGGCTGGGTGTTGGCCTGTTGGGACAACTGCCTTCGCTATATCCACGATGCTCTGTCTCTCCCACTCCCAGAGTAGACATACGGCTCCAAACGACAGCTTGACTGGGCCTCGGGCTTTCCCGACTGACAGCACATATAGGGCTCAGTCGACCGCTTGCTAAGTGATGAATGGGCGCGCACGCCCTGCTGGGGGTAGTTTGAAGTATTGGTTGTGCTCATTCGGCGGAAAAGACTCTCATCGCAACATCTTCTCTTTCTAGGTGAGTGTGTTTGCCAGTTTCGCATCTCGGTCGGTCAGGGTCTCCACGGTCGATTCTGCCCGCGTGTTGGCACAATTCACTGTGCTCCAGATGTCCGCTCCCCTCTTGTTCATCAGGTGGTCATTCCACGTCCTGTCATTTGCTCTCGAAATTGACTTCTCCAACTCACCATTGGCCTGGGCTGTCGCCGCAGATCTGCACCGGCTTCCCTTTTCTCTTCCAATTTCGCTTCTCCTCTCCTCAATCTGGCCATTCCACCATCCTTTTGACTGAGCGCACATTCTGATTTTGGTAGCAGTGGCGACCACTACCCTACCCAGTGCTCCCTGGCACCACTCGGCTTCGCTCTCGAAGTCGTTGCCTGTGCTCTCCACTCCAAAGTATGCCCTTCCCCTTGCCCGCTCTCTCCAGTGTTTCTCAGCCTACTCCTTGTCCTCCTGCGATATGGCTGCCAGGATCTACTGTACAACCATTGTGCCTCCTACTTCCCCCTGCTTCTCCTTGACCACCTCCCATTCTATGATCTCGTGATCAGACCCCTTGGCATGATTCCCATCCAAAATCATCCAGTTTCCAAACTGTCGGTTGGCCGAGGTCAAGTCTATGATGGATAATCCCTAGCTTTCGTTCCGCATCCAGTAGTGAGTGGATCGGTCATAATTTCCAAATACCAGCCCATTCTCGTCAATACTTTGTTCCGAGTATTCGGCTTCCCTGCACTCTGTGCACCTCGGTTCGCAGCTTTGGCTGTGGGCGTCCTAGTCTCCCGCGAGCACCGTGCCGCCTCCCCCTTGCCTGTTTATTGATTGCCAGTTCAGTCTCCCCGCTGGTCTCTCTCCTGTCTCCCTTGCTCTCTGATCGTAAATGTTTACTATTCTTATCATTTGCTCTCCCCTCCTTGTGATGTCAACAACAATTATGTAGTGGCCTGCGTACGTGCTCGAGTCTGTTCGTTTGTTCATTGTAGGATCACATCCCTGTTGGAAATGGTAGCGGGCGCTGTGAGAAAGTCCAAAAGCGATATCGTTCTCTCTACTCTAGCGGTCTCTCTATATACAGAATGACAAGGCCACATTGGCCGCTCCGCCATCGGGCGGACTCGG
>Ga0307512_10006221_pt1 | contig 12163 bp, 12 predicted proteins | sample 14_EM_MG_FD_200267 | JGI IMG/M metagenome (GOLD analysis project Ga0307512, IMG submission 200267) | Populus trichocarpa ectomycorrhiza microbial communities from riparian zone in the Pacific Northwest, United States - 14_EM | ecosystem: Host-associated > Plants > Roots > Unclassified | place... | reverse complement strand
TATCCAGACCCGCTCACGCTGTCGCCGCGCGGCACAAAGAGCAAGCCTCCGGCCTACCCCCAACGCCGCCCACCAGCAACGACGCACACACCCCGCACGTCCTCACGCCGAACGTCGTTCAACACCGGGGTGAGTCCCGTGTGCATGCTGGCTCGGATCTCAAGGTGTTCCTGACTTGGTGTGCAGGTCAGGAGCTTGACCCGCTGGTTGGGGCGGGTCGAGGTCGAGCGGTATGTGCGCTGGTTGCAGGAGGTCCGCTGCTTCCAGCCCTCGACGGTGTCTCGGCGGTTGTCGGTCGTGGTGGGCTTCTATCGGGTGTGCGTCATGGACCAGATCCTGATGCACTCGCCGGCTGACTATGTGCGCCGGCCGCCGATGCCGACCGAGTCGCCGACACTCGGGCTTGGGCATCTGCAGTTCGAGGCCCTGTTGACTACGGCCAGACTGTCGGCCAACCGCAACGACTCCGCTCTGATCGCGATGCTGGGCCTGCTCGGGTTGCGGATCTTCGAAGCCTGTGGCGCGAACATCGGCGACCTTGGTGAGGAACACGGCCATCGGGTGTTGAAGGTTCGCGGCAAGGGCGACAAGACGGTGCTGATCCCGTTGCCGCCGGCGGTGGCCCGCGCGATCGACCACGCTACCGAGGGTCGACAGCAGGGGCCGATCCTGCGCAACACGGTTGGTCGGCGGATGGACCGGCACGCGGCGACCCGCCGGCTCCAGCAGCTGGCCGAGACGGCGGGGATCCGGATGCCCAGGATGTACCCCCCATATGCTCCGTCATATCTTTGTTACTCCCATGCTGGGCGCCGGGGTCAGCCTCCGGGACGTGCAGATCGCCGCCCGGCACGCCGACCCGAAGACCACGATGCGTTACGACCGTGCCCGCAAGAACCTCGACCGGCATCCCAACTACATCCTCGCCGCGTACATGGTCTCGGGAACGTGAACGTGGACGGCCAGGTCACAGCCGGACGGGGCGCTGACGTCCGACACATGCGGTCGGTGAATCCAGGAACAACAGTTCAGCAGCGTTAGGGCAGCATCGGGTCATCGGTCGGGGTTGACGGGTGGGCGGTGTGCCAGGCGTCGATGATCTCGGGGCGCAGTCGTCCCCGGTCGGGAACCGGGTGGCCGTGTTCCCGAGCCCAGGCGCGGATCTCGGCGGCCGACGGGCCCGGCGCGGCCGGAGCCCGGTCGAGGTCGGTGACCGCCGGGCCGATCCGGGTCACGGCGGCGTCTTCGCCTGCGGCCCAGGCGTACGCGGCGGCGAGGTAGCGGTAGGTCCATTCCTCGGCCAGCGGCCGGGTCTCGGCGTAGACGATCGGTACGTTCGGCCAACGCACCTGTAGTTCGGCCAGGCCGTCGGCCACCAGCGCGGGACGAACACGGTGCTGGGTGAACACTTGGGAGTAGCGGTCCTCGACCACGATCGCGGCACGGGGTAGCGCGGCCAGATCGGCCAGTGCGTAGCGCAGCTTGCCGCCGGTCAGGCTGGTCACCAGGTCCGCCATCGATTTGCGTTCGACCGCGGCGACCAACCGGCCGCCGGCGATCAGCCCGTAGTCCCCGCACGGCAACGCCCTACGCACGGTGCGGACCTGCTGGCCGGTGAACCGGTACGGGTACTGCTCGTGGGAGTCGACCACGATCTCCAGCTCGGCGATCCCGGCCGCCCGCGCGGTCGGGGTCCGCACGTTCGGCCTGGCCTGCTTACGGGTGCGGGCCGATTGCCAGAACACGGCCTCACGGCCGCGGGCGGTGGTGAACACCAGCTGCGACCGGTTCTCCCGCGCCCGGTCCAGGACCAGATCGATCGCCGCGCCCCGGCGCACACAGGACCGTACCGGCACTTGCTCCACGATCTCCGGGTCGGCCGGCCACTGGCTGTCGTCCACCGGGTAGCAGTACAGCGCCGCGGTGCGCGGCCAGGTTCCCGCGGTCCGGAACACCATTCCGGCGCCCAGCGGTACCCGCAGCAGGTAGGGCAGCCGGGTGTCGGGATCCGGGTTGTTCGCGATCAACAACTGCACCCCACCAGTGTCGACCACATCCCACCCGTGCATGGGATCACCCTGCCCGGCATGTCGATTCCGACGGCCCACCCGGGAAGGCGGCGGGTGCGGCGGGTCTGCTGCGATCACCCCGTGGCGGTGCCCGGGGATCGTCGGTTACTGCAGATGGGTGAGGTAGTGGTAGTTGCCGGGGCCGGCAGTGGTTTCGAGGGTGGCGATGACGGCGCGGGGGTTGTCGTACGGGCCGGAGATGTAGAACGGCTTGCCCTCGCGGCCAAAGCGGATCGCGGTGGGGCCGGTCGGGGTGCCGAGGTAGGGGGCGGTCAGGGCGAAGTTGGCTGCTGGTTCGAAGCCGAGGCCGCGGGCGTAGGCCACGGCCCCGTGGATCAGATGCTGGGCCAAATCCAGCGGCGCGGGCATTGCCGGGGCGGTGAAGGCTTGGAAGAAATCGTGGCGGTAGGCGTCGACGGAGCCCGAACCCATGGGTAGCGGGCCGGTGGTGTCCTTGACGCCCAGGCAGTACACATCGACCAGGTAGCCGCAGACCGTGACCCGGCTGGCGCGTTCCTGGCGGACGATGAGGATCTTCGCGAGGCCGCCGGTGCTGGGATCGGTGGCGCCGATCGGATCGGCTTCCGCCCAGTGCGGTACGTCGTCGAGGCCGAGACCGGCACTCCAACCGGGACTGATCCAGCACCCCAGCAGTGTCCGCGCGGCCGGGTCGACGCCGTTCTGCTGGGCCTCGGCTGCCTGGCGGATCAGCGGGCCGACGACCGCGGGACGCAGCCCGAGCGCCTTGGCAATCTGCTTGGGGGTGCTGCCGGATTCCCGCAGGGCGAGGATCCGGGTCAGGACGTCGTCGGTCACCGGCCCATCATGCCGCAGGCCGCCCCGGCGACGACGTCGGTGTCGAGCCGCCAGCCGGTACACGGCGGGCCTCACCTGGTGGATATCTCCAGACCGGGAGGAGCGTTTACGCCGTTCGTGTAGCCCGGACGCACTCTCCCGGTTCAGGACCACGATGCACAGCCGAGGACCTGGCGCGAGATGCGGTGCTGCGCAGCGCCGGTCCAGCGTCGGCGCCGCCGGTCGGGGTGGGCAGAATGGGTTGGTGTCGGCGGGTGGGGTGTCCCGGCCGGCCGCCGCCACACCGCCCTCACCCACCGCCTCAGCAACTGAACGGCGCCGTCACGATCGGTAGCCAGCAACCCGTCACCAGCAACTCACGGACATGCCGAATTGAGCGCACGTGATCAACGTGGCGGGCGTCGGATTTTCTGGCGGTGAACGCTTCATCCCCGATCCTGCTGCCGAAAATCGGGGTACCGGTCAGGGTGTCGTGGCAGGGTGTCGCGATGACCTCCGAGAAGCAGATCGATCCACCCGAACGACGGGCCGAGCAGCAGGTACGCATAGTGCATCTGACCGGGCCAGTGTTCCGGGCTCTGGCCGATGGTGACCTCGCGGCCGCGAACGCGGTGAGCCCGGTACCTTTGTCGCCGCTGTTCATCGACGCGTCGTCGAGATACGTGTGGCAGATGCGTGCAGAACAGATCGCGATGGATCCAGCCAGCGCGGACTGGGTCAACGGCGTCATATGGTGTGAACGGGAGAAACTGGCCGTCGGCCATGCTGGCTACCACGGACCGCCCGATCCATCCGGAATGGTGGAGATCGGCTACACGGTTGACCCGGCGTACCGGCGACGCGGCTATGCCCGCGCCGCACTGGAGACGCTGCTCCGGCGGGCGTCCTGCGAGCCACGCGTACGTACGGTTCGGGTGAGCATTCGACCGGACAACGTCGCCTCCTTCCAACTCGCGTCGCAGTACGGCTTTGTCAGGGTCGGTGAACAGTGGGACGACGTGGACGGTCTGGAGATCATCTACGAAGCCGAGATCCAGCGCCCCTAGGCAGACAGAAGGCGTCCGGACATGCCGCGAACCGCTCGCTACGTAGCGCGACGATCTGCGCGGCAGCTCGGCTCCCGGTCAGCTGGCCAGCTCTCCGAGTATTTCCATATCGGTGATGTCCTTCTGCCGCCATGGCCGGCCATGGCGCAGGCTGGGGAACTGCTCCTTCATGGCGAGCATGCCGGAGACGCTCATTGCCAGGACCGGCGTGCCGTCGAGCGTCACGGGATCCTCACCGAACGATCCTGGCGGGAACAGCCAGTCGGAGAACCTCCCCAGGGGCTGGCTGAACGAGCCGTCCGACTGCCGATCAAAGTAGGCGGTGCTAAACGAGACGTCGTCCCACGCGTACTCGCAAGCCTCCTCCGGCGGTTGAGTCGGCAGAGCCGTGGCACCGGCTTCCAGGAGAAGCGCCTTCGAACGTTCGGCATGAACCCGTTCGACCCAGAATTCCACGTCGCCGTGATCCGGCCGATCCTCGCATCGAGTCCCCATCCTCCGAACAGCCATGCCGAGATATCGGCTGCCCGCAGGGCCGCAACGACCTTGCGGATGATGTTCAGCTGTCCTTTGGTCTTCTCGTCCATGGTTGCGATCCTGGCACGCTGGTGGAAAGCGTCGCATCCATCATGATCGGACGAAGAAGCCGCCGACGGGTGTAGCGGCCGGCGGCTGGCCGTTACGCGGAGTGACGCAGTTCGGGGGCAGCGCGACTCACGCTCGTGCCGAGATCAGTGCGTCCCGTGAGCGCCTCACGCCGCCCGTCGCCAGCGCGCAACGAGTAGATTGCGCCTATGGCACTCGGCGCCTTCCCGATCGTCTTCGCCACGCGAGTCGCGGCAACGGTCGCCTTCTACCAGCGGCTCGGTTTTGAGTCCTACTTCCAATACCCTGCCGAGGGCGACCCCGGATATGTCGGGATGCGGCGCGGAACAGCTCAGTTGGGGGTTGTCGACGCCGGCTGGCCCGCAGACCAGTACGGACGCCCGCTCGGGAACGGCCCCCGGTTCGAGATGTTCGTCTACGTCGATGACGTTGACCAGGCGATCGGCCTGCCCGCCGTTCAATCGACCCTGCTACGACAACCGGTAGATATGCCATGGGGTGAGCGCGTCGCATATCTCATCGATCCGGACGACAACCCCGTGGCCATTGCCGCACCGATCACGCCCTCGGACGAAGTGACTACTTAAGGTTGACCGGATTCCGGAGGAGGGCGTTGACGCGCTGTCATGCCGCGATGATGAGCGGCGGCCAGCGCGTCTGTCGTAACTGTCGGTGTGTGCCGCACGAGGATTTGCCGGGTTTCCGTGGCCAGGTGCGTGCTGCACTGGCGTGGACCGCTCGGCTGGGTAGGGTGCGCTTGTGCGCACGCTGAGCGAACTCGTCGAGACCGATGATCCGGCCTGGCCGGAGATCGAGGCCGCCGTGGCTGCGGCGCCGTACTCGGTCTCGGTGCTGGAGGCTGACCCACGGCAGGCTGACGACGAACTCGTGAAGTTACAGGTGACCACAAGATCGTGGCTCGGCGCCGTGGTCCACCGCACCGGCGGCCTCGCCCTCGACGGCGGCTGGCTGCGGGTTATGGGATCCGGCAACGCCGAACGCCACCTGGCGAGTCTGAGCGCGATCAACCAGAGCGTCGCCGGCGGGATCATCGTGGCCCAGGACGTTGTGGGTGGCCAGTTCGCGTGGATGCCCGTGGCCGGCGGCGAGCCGACGATCTCATATTTCTCGCCGGATACGTTGCGCTGGGAAGACTGCGAGATGGGCTACGGTCACTGGCTCGCGGCGATGATCGGCGGTGGGGCCACCGGGTTCTACGAGACACTGCGCTGGCGAGGATGGGCAGACGAGATCGTCGATTGCCGCCTCGACCAGGCGATCAGCTTATGGCCCCCGCCGTGGACAAAGGAAGGCAAGGATCTGAACGCGGTATCTCGTCGCCCGGTACCCATGGCCGAAGTCATGTCCATGATCGGCTTTGGATAGACCGCGTCACCGCGGCCAGCACGGACGCTGAACGCACGTCTTATCATGCCGAGATGAATGCACTCGATCATGCCATTAATAAGGCGTCCACGGTGGCCGGAATGCGCAGAATAAACACCAGCTCGCCTGGCGGGAATTGAAGTACTTGTGATTCCAGAGAAAAGCTAGTGTCGCGTGTCTGAAGTTTTTTGCGGGTTGGCTTTGGTGAGGATCTGGTCGGCGGTCTTGGTCCAGCGGCAGCGCATTGCGTAGCTCGGTAGCCGCGCGGAGGCCGTTCTTGCGGATGGTCGAGACGTAGCCCCGGATGGCCAGGAGGCTTTGAGCGCCGGTGAGCGTGCGGGAGCCGCCGCTGACTTTGGTCTTGGACTTGACCATCCGGACGGCTTGTTCGGCGACATTGTTCGAGAACGCGACGGTGAAGTCGGCGGCGAACCGGAGGAACTCGGTTTTCGGGGTTTGTAGTCGTAACGCGAGGTTCCGGGCTGGTGTTTGTTTGCCGGGCGGGCGGGGTGGATGCTCAGGGCGCCTTCGACAAGATGCGCACGGTAACGTCTTTCCAGCTCACTGCACATCTGACCGAGATGGTTCGCGCACCGCCGACAACGGTCTCACGTTTGCCCAGCTCAAGGGCTATCGGTGGACCATGCTTGGCCGCATAAGAACCGCATACTCGCAGCTCAAGGGCCAATCGTGACGCTACCAGCCGTGCGCCGCCGACCGCCTGAACATCGACGTCTACGTAAGCCGGTATTCCTGGTCGCCGAAATCAGCGACGACACGTAGCTTGCCCCCTAGCGCTTGGACGTAGGCGCGCAGGGTCGCGAGCGTGACGGTGTCCAACTCGCCGCGTTCGATCGCCGACACTCGAGGTTGAGTGACGCCCATGGCCTGCGCGACGTCATCCTGAGTGCGGTCCTGTTCGGTACGGACCATGGCGAGATGCCAGGCGCGGATGTGGTCGTCGGTGGCCTCCTGCGCCCGGGCCATGTCCTCGCCGGTGAGTTCGAGTTCGGTGAGCAGCTCACCCGCATCGGAGTACGCATGCCATCCGGCGGCCGTTTTCTTGGTCATCTCAACCACTCTCATCACTTAGCGCAGCTAGGTACTCGGCGTAACGTGCTTCAGCGAGCGGAATCGCCGCGTCATACCAGCGCTGCCAGTTGCCCGACTTGTCACCGGCGACAAGTAGCAGCATCTGACGCGCGGGGTCAAAGAGAAACAGGATCCGCACCTCGGACCCGCCAGTGCTCGCCGGCCGCAGTCAACGACCTACGCGTGGGATGTCGGTGATGGCCATGCCGATGTCTCCGATGGGAACTTGGGCTGTCACCTCGCCGGAAGGGCTGAGGAAGCAGCTAGGTCCGAGCCCTATCCGCTCGTCGCCACGTTCGCCGGTGACGTCGGCGGAGGCCAGCCACATGCCGGTCTCGCGAGCCCGACGCGCCCGGATCTCGTTGTGCCGGTCCTGCCACCAGAAGGCCTTCTCACGGCGCATCATGTTCTGCGCCGGCAACAGAAGAACGCTTGCCCCGCCCGCGGCCACAGCGGCCGCCGCCTCGGGAAACTGGGCGTCGTAGCAGATGTTGATTCCGAAACGTACTCCGCCGACGTCGAAGACCGGGTAATCGTTTCCGGGGGTGAAGATCGACTCGCCGCTGGTCAGGAACGTCTTTCGGTACCGGCCCAGGACCCGTCCACTCTCGATGACCGCGGCGGTGTTGTAGTAGCGGTGACCGGCGCGCTCGATCATGCCGAGGACCAGGATCGGCCGGAGCCTCTCCAGCCTGGCCAGCACCGTGTCGAATTCCGCGGAGCCGACCTCGAAGGCCTGTCCCTGGACGTGCTCCTCGGTGACGAGGTAGCCCTGCAGGAAGCACTCGGGAAACACCAGGAGCTCGACCTCCACGGCCGCCGCCCGTTCGGCGAAGCGCTGTACTACCTCTACCGCAGCGTCCACATTCCCGAGGATCTCCGCTGTCTGGCAAACCCCCATCCGCATCACCCGATGCTATCGAGAACGCCCGCCACCAAAGCCCGGCGGCTGCCATCGAGAAGGCGGTGAGGAGCGCATGACAAATCGATCTCGGCCGATGTGGGTGTGCGCGGCGGGACGTTCGCTGGCTAAGCGAAGCGCCGACCGAACGTCCGCGGAGCCGGTTAACCCGGAACCGGCGTGCAGTCTCGTGCTGCGAACTGCGCGGCCCGGCCGGTAGAGCTACTGCAAGTCTGCGCCTCTGGGTAGTCTCGTGACCGTGTCCGGGAAGTCGGAGCGGCGAGCAGCGCGTGCGGTGGTCGCGGAGTATCACGAGGCCGAGTTGGGAGAGCTTGTCGCCCGCGTTGGCGAGGTCGTCGATCGCTACCGCGCCGGCGAGCTTGATGCCTTCGACGTCGATCGGGTTTTGTTCCAGTACTCGCGGGCGGCGAAGGAACTGTGGAAGTACTGCAACTACGTTGACGTGGAGTTTGCGGCGACGATGATTCGACGGCAGCCACCGCACGGCTGGTGGGAACGCGGTGCTCCAAGGGAGCGGCAATGACTCCCGACGGCACCCTCATGCCGTCGAGGACGTTGGCGAGGGCATCGTGATTCTCGTCCGGCTGTTACGGCGTCTGGGTCCGTGACCTCCGGGCATTCTGGCCGAGCGGGTGCTGTTTGACCGATCAGCGGTCGACGGCCCGGCGGCCGCCTGATCACAAGTCTGCTGCGACCCTTTGCTTTGCTCGTCCCGAGATTATGACGACCGCGGCCGCGCCGATCGCTGTGGCGGCGCACACCGGCCAGAGTGCCTCGGGCGCCCGGTCGTACAACAGGGCGCCCAGTGGGGCCGCGAGCATTGTGCCGCTGGTCGCGGCGCCGGTGTACAAGCCCTGATATCGGCCGACGAGTCCGGCGGGCGCTTGATCCAACACGTACGCGGTCGCGGTGGTTTTGTAGAGGATCTCGCCGACGGTTAGCAGGACCATTGCGGCGACGATTGTGCCGATCGCGGCGCCTAGCCCGAACAGGGCCATGCCCAGGCCGACCAGGCAGTAGCCCGCGGCGATGATCGGCAGGGGCGGCCGTCGGCGCATGGCCATCGTGACCGGGACCTCCAGCAGCAGGATCATGCCGGATCCGATCGCGATCAGGGCGGCGTAGACCTCGACCGGCTGGCCGTGGTCGCGCAGGTACACCGGCAGGGTGGAGTAGAGCTGCCGGTAGACGATGTCGACCAGCACGATCGCGGGTAGCAGCAGGATCAGTGACCGGTCCGCGATGATGCTCGCCCATAGCCGGGCGGGTTTCTCCGGTGTCGCTGCCGGTGTGGGTTCGTCCACCAGTAGCCGTGCGGTCGCGGTCCGCACGATCAGGGTGACCATCCCGTCCACCACGAACAGGGCGGTGAAATGGTCTGTCGCCAGCAGCGCCCCGATCGGTGGGCCGATCACGAAGCCGGCGTTGAACGCGGCCCGGTTGATCGCCACCGCCCGGCGCCGGTCGCCCGTCGGTACGGCCAGCGCCACCAGCGCGCCCTGCGACACCCCCGAGGTGGCCCCGGCGTAGCCCAGCAGCGGCATGGTGACGGCCAGGACGACGGCTGGTGTCCACGGGATCGCCAGCGTGGTGAGGCCGACGATCGTCGACGCGATCAGCAAGGTCCGCCGGTGGCCGTATCGGTCGCCGAACCAGCCGCCGGTGAAGTTACCGGCGAACAGGCCGACGCCGAGCGCGCCGCTGAGTAGGCCGGCCTGGCCGATCGGCAGCTCGCGGGGGCCAGTGAGGTAGAGGAACAGGTAGATGGTGAGAAACGACCCGGCCGCGTTGACGAACCGCCCGCACGCCAGCACCCAGACCAGTCGAGGAATGTCGCGCACGGCCGCGATCCTGGCAGTTCGCCGGCCGCCGCGCTGCCCCGCCGACCAGATGCCCGGCGCCCAGCCGCTGTCCTCTTGCCGTTGGCTGGTCGCGGCTAGGCGCTGATCTGCTGGCGGAGCAGCAGCTCGTCGACGGTGAGCCGGGTGCGGGGCGCCCGTTCCCGTTCGGCGAAGGTCTCGGAGAGCGGGGCGTCGACGTCGTGGCGGCCGACGGCGATCACGACCACCGGCTGCTGGTTCTCGGCGAGCTGGAACCGCTCGGCGGCGGCGGCCTTGTCGAAGCCGCCCATCTGGTGCACGGCCAGGTCCTCGTGGCCGGCCTGGGCGACCAGGTTCCCGACCGCGAGGCCGGTGTCGTAGAGCGCGAACGGCCCGGTGGCCTCGGCGACGACCAGGATCAGCGCGCTGGCCGCGCCCGCCCACTGCTGGTTGCCGGGGTTGAGCGTGCCAAACAGCTCATCGAACGCGGCCTCGCCGCGGTTGGCGACGAGGAAGCGCCAGGGCTGGGTGTTGTTGGACGATGGCGCCCAGCGGGCCGCCTCGATGAGCGCGGTGAGCTGCTCGGGTGCGAGGGCGTGCGCCCGGTCGAAGGCGCGCGGGCTCCACCGCCTTGCCAGCAGCGGATGCAGCGGGACCTGGGTGGTGGCGAGCTTGTTCATGGGTACGGCGACCTTCCGTTTAGTTGAGGCATCAACTAATGCCACCGTACCCAATTTATTTGCACGAGCAATAATTCCGCCGCTGTGATTAAGGCAACCCGGCCGGGCTTAGTCGACGACCTCGGTGCGCAAGTCGTGGGCGCCGCCGGCCCGGGTGGACTCGTAATAGATCCGCTGCCGGCCGTCGGGCATGGTCACCATGCTCAGGTAGCGCAGCCCGTTCGGGGCGTGCGGGCTGCCCACCGGGTCGCGATCGTCAGCGGTCAACTCGCCGAACGAACCATCAGGCCGGCGTACGCCCCGGGCGACGCCCGTGCGTTCCTCCCAGTTCTCCCCCGCCGTTGCTCGACCGTCGTACGCGGCCAGGATGGTGTCGCCGTCGACCTGGACCGACGAGACTCGCACGCCGCGCGCGTCCCACTGACCGGCGCGCCCGGCCAGGGCGGTGCCGCGCCAGGTCCAGTGCACGCCGTCGGGGCTGGTCGCGTACTCGGTGGTCATCCGGTCGGCGTCGTCCCAGCTTTCCAGGGGGTGTACCGAGGCCCACAGGTGCCAGCCGTGCTCGTCGTGGTGCAGCACCGGGTCCTTCACGCCCACGGTCTCGTCGCCGGCCAGCACGGTCACCGGCGTCGCGGTGGCAAGCCCCTCGACGGTGTTGGCCTCGAGCAGGTCGACGCGCCAGTGCTTGGTGCCCGGCGTGGCCGCGCTGACGTAGAGCCGCCAGCGTCCCTCGCTCGTGCGCACGATGGCCGGCCGCTCGAGCGACTCGGCCCCGAACGCGTCCTTGCCCACCTCGGTGACCACGGCGAACGTGACCCCGTCGGCGGAGCTGGCCACGACGTTGGAGATGCCGCGGCCCTCGCCGATCGGCAGCCGCAGCCGGTACGCGAGGTAGACCTGACCGTCCGCGACGACCGCGCTCGGCGCCCCCGACCAGGCGCCCGGCTCGTCACTGGGTGGCTCCACCACCACCGTCGAGTCGTCCCAGCGGGGCAGGGGCAAGGCCTGAGTTCCGGTAGACAAGGCGGCTCCGTTTCGTGACGGCGATGATCGCAGCGAAGAGTATCCGCTCAAGTGTGCAATATCTATGGGTAAAGTGGGGATTACCGCGCCCTGGCGTGTCGGTCGACCGACAACCAGTCGGGGTAGCGCTCGCCGGTCACGTCCTCCAGCAGCGCGATGTCCTCGGCGAACAGCGGCAGCAGGGCCGCCCGCTCCTGCGGCGTGGTCACCGGCCGCGCGCCTTGCTTACGGTGCAGCAGCGTCAGCAGCGGCCCCCGAGCGGCCAGCCGCAGCGGAACGGGGAACCGGTGCCCGAAGCCGCCGCCCGCCCGCAGTAGCCCGCGAAGCACCCGGTTGACCCCGTTGTCCTCAACCACGTGCCGGTTCACGTTCTCCTTCGGGATCGAAGTCACCACCCCCGCCGGTACGCCGAGAAAGTCACAGACCCGGTCCAGCGTCGCGGCCGGGGCGTCCTTGAGATCCCGGTAGCGCAGCAGCAGGACCTGCTCCCGCGGGAAGAATTTGAACAGGTGCTGCACCTGCCGCCCGTACAGGCCGAGGCTGATGTAGTGCCAGAAGTCGGCCCAGCCGGCCGCGCGGCGCTCCGGTTCCGCGAGGCAGGCGGTGCGGAAATCGGCTTCGGGCTCGAGGCCGGCGTTCCACAGGTGGGTCCAGTTGGAATGCGCCCGGTCGACGGGGTCGCGGAGCATGAGGATCAGCTTCG
>Ga0307512_10006219_pt1 | contig 12168 bp, 19 predicted proteins | sample 14_EM_MG_FD_200267 | JGI IMG/M metagenome (GOLD analysis project Ga0307512, IMG submission 200267) | Populus trichocarpa ectomycorrhiza microbial communities from riparian zone in the Pacific Northwest, United States - 14_EM | ecosystem: Host-associated > Plants > Roots > Unclassified | place... | reverse complement strand
TGGTGGTGGTGGTGGTGGTGGTGGAGTTGTGGAGCCGGAACAGTACATGGAGGAGGAGGAGGAGGACGGGGAGGACCAGAGAGGGAAGGTCTGCAGTGGCAACGAGTTTTTTCCGAGCGAGGGGTGCGGAGGGTCGCCGGATTCGCCTTAGATGCAAAGGCAAGGGGGAAACACCGCGGAGCAGCGAGTTGAGGCCGAGGCCAACAGGACGGGCGAGGAGGGGGGGCTTCGAGGGAGTGACTCCGCGGGGACCGCAACCGAGCGATACCGTACGGCGAAACACAGGATGCTCTGTGCATTTTCCGTGGAGCCACCGTTTACCGGAGCCAACCCGATCCGTGGTTTACGCCGTGCTCACACTGGGGAGGGACTGCCGACGGTAGCAGGAGCAGCTCTCGGCTCTATCGCAATCGCAGGCTGGTGCACGCAGTTTTCTCTGACAAACCCGGTCCACGTATCCGGAAATCATTGGGCTGGGCCCAGCAAGAGGGACCTGGGGACTGCCCGGTCGGCTCAGCGGAGAATCTGTCACAATAATGGGAGTCCGGAGATGACGGACCAAAGGCGGCACGCCCGGAGAGCACCAGCGCAGGCGACGGTCTCTCGTCTTTACCCACTGGTGAGTCCCTCAAGCCTGTTGTTTATAGGGAACGTTCCTCCTACGACGTTCTATCAATCAATCAATTCACCACCTTCATCTGTATTGGTTCCTATATGACAGGTTATGAGCCCGGCTTGAAGGCTCTGCCAATCCGCAACGCGTTGACAGTGTTCGACATGGACCAGACCGGTCGGCGGACTTGCTCCGGTCGGTCTGCCAAGAAAACGACCAGACCTCGCATTTCACAGTTGGGATACACAGAAAATAGACCGTCCCGACGACGGGTGCAGCAGGTCAGACCGACTATGCCTATGTCGGCCGATGTCGGGATAATTCGGTCATGGAACTCATAAAATAATACATATGCAATTTGATCGACTTCAATCTACGCTAAGAATGCCATAAAAGTTGGAACCGAACTGACATCTCGACGTGACATACACCTTCTCCGCTCACTCCTCGTAACATTCCCAGTGGACAGACCTTGTCCGTATGGCTTTGACATACCTGACGGTTCCAGCAATAAGTGCAGAGCCGGAGCGAGTAGTCAGTGGCGCCAAAATCACGATGTCTGATCGTCGATGTAGGATGGGAGACGACGCTGTGGAGGCAGTCGAATGTCGGAAGAGCTGGCAGCGGGATGGCTTGATTGCGGCTGCAAGCGATGATATCAGAGCCGTTGACGAAATGCTTAATGCACTGCGTAACAAGGATATTGTGTAGCTTGCGAGATGTATCATTTCATTTGGAAAAATTCACACTTATATACAGCCTGTAGACTATAGCGGTGAACTTTTCCAACCAATCACTAGCGACTGTGGTCTTTCCGTAAGCGGCCTTGGAGGCTGCCGTATCCATTGAGCACAAGCCGGCTGTAAGGAGTATGAAACTTCAACTTTATGGGGACGGCTTGGCCGACGTCGGCCGACACCGGCCAACCATCCAGAGTCGACATCGGCAAGGTCGGGATCCGACCTGAGCAGACCTTCTGGTCGGTCTGAGTACATCCCGACCCGACCCGACCATACCTAAAATTGCTCCAGTCTGGTCTATGTCGAACACCGGCAGTCGACGGAGTGGTTGGAGGAGCTGGGAGCGGGGGCCGAGGGGCTGCGAGCAGGACGGGGATCACTGCTGTTGCTTCTGGCGCCTGAGTCATTGCGTCGGTGGGAGAGGGTTAATGGGGCTGGGAGCGCATTCTTTCCTTTCGGTTGTAATTTTCTTTGTATTTTCTTTGGTGCGCTTCTTCTTGGGACCGGCCTGGGGAGCGAAGGGGCTTGCTACATACGCAACGCCACTGCGCGGTCAGTAGGAGGAATTAAGTCCTGTTGGAGATTAGTCACCCTATTCTAAGGCTGTAGACCGGGGCTAGTGCTGAGGAGGTAACGGCAGCGTAGGGGTGAAACCAGTGGGAAGGGGTGGACCAAAGGCGGCTAGCCCAAGGAGGAGAATGAGTCAGCCCTCAGACCCCAAAGCGAGCGAGGTTTTGCTCCTCATCCTTTACCTGTCACACCTCACAGGGTCACCAATTTATTTCTTGTCCACCATCATCTCTGACCCCCCCATCGTCACCCGCGTGATGCCGAGAAGACTTCAGTATCTCATCCTCCCCATCCTCCTCGCGGGATCGAAACCGCTAATCATAAGGTAGGGACAACACCCAAACATCCTCGCTTAATTAACACGGCCTTCCTTTCTTGGTGTTATATTCATCAGGCGCGGCAACAGTCAAACTATCACCACCACCACAAGCTCACACAACACCTGGACCACACTATCGATTTCAGGGTTGCCCGGCATGTCGATGGCATGTTGTAAATCGATCTCCGCGTTGATGTTGACGGTGTCTATACCAGGATCGAGATTGCTCTCCACTACAGAGTCACCCTTGACGCCCCATTGACGAAGATGGTCTTCATGCAGGGGTTGCATGAGCGTCGAAGATCTGCAGCGGTACACTCCATTCCAGCAGGCGGTTTCCTGTGCCTCAAACTTCCTCGACGGTCGCGGGCTTATAACTGTTCGTAACACCCATCCTGCTCCTCCAGCTCACGAATAGTTGAAACCTCATCGGCTTCGCCTCCATCCACCGGTTCCGCGATGCTTGAACTGCTGCCTCGCTCTTCGTCGATAGTCACGGTCTTTTCACCACTACTACCACCCCGACCCCCGCCCCCCAGTCTGACGCTACCTAAATGACATCAGCATCATATCTTGCCTTCACCGCTGCGGCACCCGCTACCAAACACTTCCACGGCGGTCTCATGCTTGCTCCGAGTGAGTACCACCAAATCCCTCTCGTTCGGTTCCTGGGACTCCCCGCCAGCGGTTTGTCTACCTGGTCCTCCCCAACAGCATACGTTCTCTCAAACTTCCTGACGTCGTTACTACCTCCAGTGCGACCTCCCGCTCAACCATGTGGTCTGCTAACGAGCTGTATCAGCAATTGTTCCGCAATTCATTACACCTCGACGGAATCCACGAGGTCTCACCTGTTAGGCGGGAACGGTCTTCCTCCCTTGGTTCTAACACTACGACCACGTTGGTCCGCATCTCTAGTCTCCACACCAACCATTTGGCGACCATGTCCCCGATGATGACACCCTCCACCTCTCTACATCGGATCTTGAGGGCGGGGTTCATCGCTACTACTATCACCCCATCTCCTTCTCGAAATCGGGCTCGCCAACCAATACTCTGGCATCGGTATGGTTACCCTGTCCCTTGCTAGGCGCCAACTAACTTACGCTTTCTAGGTGGCTACTTGCTTGCCTTCTTGCTACTACCACCACCGCAACCTGCTCCACTCCACATTTGTCCTCCGCATGTTTGGTAATGCAGTCCAATACCACGGTTCCCACCCACGACCGCATCTGCATTAGTTTGGCTACCCGCTCCACCACGTAGGAACGCTATCTCGCACTTCCAAATCGCTGACTAGCGTGCGTCGTCGCTAATACCACTGCGGTTGCCACTCACTGCATCTCTGGATCGGCAGCCACGACACCGGCGCCCGACTGCCGCGCTGCCCCTTGCTACGGCGTATTCTGCGATGACGAGGGGTGAGATATCTTGCCCTTTCAGGAATGTTCGGTTAATTGATGAGTGTTTTGAGTGTGTCACCCTTGGGACTGTGTACTGACCTTAATATGATGACGGCGCGGCAGAGTGAGTTACAATCAATAATAGCGAACCGACTACTCCAAAGAATGCACCCGCATCTTCTGCATGAGTTATCTGGCGCTTTTCATTGCTCATTCACCTGCACCCCTTCTCCTCACTGGATTCTCTCCGCAGACAGTTGCAACCGCTAGTAAAGGCCTCGCTCCACCACGGTTTCCACATTCGCCTCGACCATTTTCCAAGCTTGGCCTTAAGCTACCACCCACGCCCAATCAGCACGGCCGCAGCGGCAATCATGCGCGACGAAAAGATGGATTTACAAAGCCTCCTTCTCAGTCTGTCCCGCCTCCACCGCTTGCGAGTCTATCGAGGCACAACCGTTTTCTCACTACACTAAGACCGGCCACTCCGCTTGTAGCACCAGCGCTGATGACGCTTACGCCAACCATGAACCCGGCGAAGCAACTGGGAACCACGAGGCGGCTAATTGAGTGAGGCTTTTACTAGCGGTTGCAACTCTCCACGGAGGGACCCAGAGAGGCGAATGAGTGCAGGTGACTGAGAGATGTGACGGAAAAATGTCGGAATTTATCGACGGTCAACGGTTTACATCCTCACTAACTCCACCACTGCAACCTCATTCCATCACCTGACCGTTTAACATCACGGCATCGGCATCGGGTTGGGTACCCTCTCCAGCCATAAGGCATACATCTTACGGTTCTTGAGCACTAATGAACTTGGTTCGGCGCTAGTACCGCCGCTGTATCGCGTCACCTCGCGATTGGCGGCCACGACATCAGCCTCGGCTTGCTACGGTGTGCAATTCTACGGCGTATTTGGAGATGTTGCGAGGTGAGATCTCTTTCCCTGCGAGGAATGTTCGGTTATTTTATTTGCGTTTATAGTGAGGAATGCTTGGAACTTTGCGCTGACCAACGCGATGACAATGTTGCCGAGTGAGTTGCTATCACAAAAACAGAATCTTTAGCCCACAGGATGGCCACTGCGTCTGCCGCATGCGTTACCTGACCCTTTCCTCACCTCACTCATTCCCCTACTCTTATTCACCTCACCACAGCCCCTCGGTGGGCAGTTGCAGCCGCTAGTAAAGGCCTCGCTCCACCACGATTTACACCTTCGCCTCTACCATTCCCCAATGCCAAGTCTGTCGTCAAGATCTCCGTCTACCTACCACCCACGTCCAATCAACACAACGAGTCAGGTAACCAGACACGACGAAACGATCCTACTCAGACTGTCCTGTCTTCACAGTTTGCGAGTCTCTCGACGCATAACCGTTTTCCCACCTCACGAAGACCGGCCACTCCGCTTGTAGCGCCAGCGCTGGTTACGCTTACTCAAGCCATGAAACCGGCGAAACAAAGGGGTACTCTGCGGCGGCGAATAGAGTGAGGCTTTTACTAGCGGCTGCAACTGCCCACCGAGGGGCAGCCGTGTGCAGAGCGACTGCGGGTTCTTTAGTAAAGTGACGGAAAAGCGTCAGATGACGCATGCGGCTTTTGTGGGAGCATTCCACGGGGCCGCCAGTTCGCTATCTTTGACTGAAAACCATTCTGCAACGTTTTTATCGCATGAAGGTCAGTACAAAGTCCCAAGCGTGCCGCAGCCAAAACACTAATAAAATACCTATCATATCTTGAAAGGCAAGCGATCTTACCGCCCAACGTCGCAGAAGTGTGCACTTAATATGCGACCTGATAAAGAGGCAAAATTAGGAGGAAACGCGCTTTTCATCGGCCCGGTCGCTTTGGATGCAAACAGGAAGTTCGCGACCAATGGACTTGTTGGTGTAGATGGTGTCGACAGTTTTGGTGTTCGCGCAATCGAGTTTCGTTAGAGTCTGCGCTTTTTCGAGATCACTTGTTGCATCACGCAAGGCGTAGTTTTTTTTTTGTTTATTCATACTCGCATGACCCATATTGATCATGGCGGCGTGCATTTACGAAATTTTCCTGTCCGCAGCCCGCGCGGTGGCAGCACGTTGCAAGCTCCCATTTTCGGCCACCGGCCAGGCCTGTCACAGAAAGATTAGGGGTGCCGAAGGAAATCGCAAAGGAGAGTAACTAAGGAAAAGCGACCATCCCCTACTCCTCGCCTGCCGATGCGATGAAGGATGGCGTGGTCACGAACAGTGGTAGTTCCTCACCGGCAACCAATCCTCCGCCTCCGCCTCCTGTTCCTCTTCCGGCTCCCGGTGCTCCCGTAGCTCCCTTTAGAACGCCTGACTCCCGGCGTCACCCCCTCCCAGAGGAGACACCCGCCTTCCCACGTCCGTAGAGGAGAGGAACTCCAGTACCGCCCGGCGGCACCTCCCGTCCGCCAGGAGGTTCTAGGGCATCATGTGGGATGTGGAAGTGTGCTGTTTCTTCTCCACCAGTCCTTCCACCTCGCGGTGACCTTCTTCACCTGCGCCCACAGCATCTTCAGCTGCAGCTTCCACTCCGGGCACACCTTGAATAAGTGTTCCCGGGTCTGCGTCATCCTGCGGGTTCGCGTCGTACGCGTAGATGGCCTTGGCGCGGTGGTTGTACTCGGTCGGCGGCGAAGGCTCGACGGCGACGGGAGCGGTTCCTTTGCGGGTGGCGGTGGTGATGGTGGGTGAGGTATTTGCCGGTATGGCAGGTGCAGCAGAATGGTTAAGAAAAGGTAGCGGAGCCTTCATGGACCCCTCAAACGCCATTGTCGAGGCTACTTCCACCTCTCCTCGACCGCCTCCACCTCCCGGTTGCGCATCTCGGCATCGCCATCGCCTCGGCACCGGGATACTCGCTCCGGCAACCGATACCCAAATCCTCCTTTGCGGTCGTGGTATTGCTCCCGCGCTAGTACCATACCAACCGCTTCACAGCTGCGAGACAAGCAACCTTCAGAGTCTTTCTCTCCCGATTGAGCGCGGGCAGCTACTGCATCACACCCAGTCGCCGGGCGCGGGCCTCATCCCGCGACACCACCGCTTTGTTTTGTTGCACTTCAGTGTTACTAGCGGCGGTATCCGTATCCACTTTGTCACCGGTTCCACGCTACGGAACACGCGACCTCCATCAGCGGGAAGATGAGCAGAGGACTGAGGCAAAGGTGCTGTGCGCGCTGGGCAAGGTGGTTGCCGCGAGAGATCGGCCTTTGTTCCTACCCACCCCCTTCATGGCATCGGAAGAGGAGGAGTAGTGGTCGGGTCTTTCCCTTCCTTCATCATTTTAGTCGGGATTACCATGGTGTGATTCCACTCTCTTCTGGGTTGTCAGAATAATATCGATAGCTAGCGATGAATATCATGAATTCGATACTAATAAAACGTCATCTACACAACGTTCTCTATATGCAGAAGGTTGCTGAGCTGGTTCGTCTAGTGACCGGGCTCCGGACAGCCTCTCCGGTGTCATCTCCGGTGCCACCTCCGCCGCCACCTCCGGCGTTATCTCCGGCGCCATCTCGGGACGTCCAATATTTTGACACTCCCCCTCGTACAGAAGATGCAAAGGAGAGAAAGAGAGAAGGAGAGAGGGAGAGAAGGAAAGTAGAGAACAGAGAATATAGCTTAGAACAGTATGAATAGCAACAAATAGCAGCGAAGTAGAAAAAGAAAAGACCCTGTATCCGCGGATGCCTCCTTAAAAGCCGTAACCGTGTAAAAACCCCATGGGAAAAACCACGGACATAGGAGAAAGAGTGCATCCTCCAAAGAAAGAAAGGTGAAATAACCATTATTTCAACAGCACACTCCACCAGAGGCTTCCCCTGGGAGCGGGCAGAGGATCCTGCAGCCGATCGGGACAATCATAGTAGCTATGTCCTCAAGTGCGTTCAGTAACTCCAGTGTCGGTACTGTAGCAGGTCCAGTATCACCATGTGCGCCCGCAGCTCCTGGTAACTAGTGTGTGTGCGCAGCAGCCACATCCTCAAGGGCGTACAGCAACTCTGATATATGGCACCACAGCTGCTCCAGTCGACACCGCAGCTCCGGGAGTCGATTAGATCGGATATGGAGAAGGGCGTATCGTGCTGCCGACTAAGGAATTCGTGAGGCGGGGTGTAAAATCTATTTCGTTCACGGACAGCAAGGATTGGATCCAGATGTGCTCCTTCAAGGCGCCAGGTGCATGTAGTACTTGACTTCCGTCGTGAAGGGGGCGATAGTTGCTTTCGAACACAGTAGCAGATGGCACCTCCGGCTAGTGAGGAGACGTAGCCAGATGTTGACCGTTGGTCACCGTGGACCTGGGTTGCAAGGTGTGACGCATAGATTTTATGGCGTGTAGGCTGCAGCAGCTAAGAGCTCGGTAGTCGGAGCATCAGAGAAATCGCAGTCGAATCAGACTCTGGGTACAGTCTTCGGGGTCCAGTCGCAGTTGGAGTCCGGAAGTTCATAGGTTGCAAGCAGCTACCAGAGGGAACGCTGTTGGCGGATATGCTGTATCCATTTCGGTCAGTTGCACTCGACTTCTACTGGAGAAGCAGCGAATCTGGAGATCGATGGCGAGGGCAGTCGCAGTCGTCGACATATCGAAGTAGGGCCATCCGATCATTGGTTTTGCTCTAGATGTAGACGTTCAGGTCGTTCTTGCATCGGCATAGGTCAAGGATCTCCCCAATAGCATCAGACCACTGCAGCCAAGGCGTAGGCCCACGATGGCCTTCCGATAGGACACCTGATCTGTCGAATCCATTGGTTTCTCTTCCACCCAGATCCGGTGGGTGACCGCTTGCGGTCTTTCCTGAGGATCATCTCTTCCGGTAGTCTGTTCATACATGGAAAATCTGTTTCCTTCCTAATTGCCAAGACTCACCTGGCCGGGTATGGTTGAGGAGCCGAGGCCAAGTGTGGGTCTGCTTAATGCGTCTAGCCCAACACTGAGACCACTCGCCGGAACGTCGAGTCCGATTCTGAGTTCGCCCGTGGCGCCTAGTCCGACCCCGAGTCCAGCGGCTGGGGCGTCGAGTCTCAGTCCGACCGCCGAGGCATCGAGCCCGGGTCCGCCCGGGGCATCATATCCGAGTCGGAGTCAAACTGCCAAGGCATCAAGTCCGAGTCCGAGTCCGACTGCCGAGGCGTTGAGTCCGAGTCCAACCGCCGAGGCGTCGGGTCCGAGTCTGCCCATGATGTCGTATCCGGAACCGAGTCCGACCGCCGAGGCGTCGTGTCCGAGTCCGAGTATCTTCCGACATGTTGACATTGGGATCCTTTCCGCATCTTCGAAAAGGTTGAGACATCGGCTAGTGCTTCCTGGCCAGTCCGGTGTCCTGGGACATGACCGTCTAAAAGGTCTCCATAAATTTCGGGGGAGGAATGGTGGCAACAATTTCAAATTAGTCAAATGTTCCGTCGCGGCCGGAACGAGCATTGCTTGCGGGCTTTGGAACTTAGCTTGATGGTATCAGACCGCTTTGGACCAAGACTTGGGTATGTTGTAGGCTCCCAGTAGGACACCGGATTTGCAGATTCCAATGGTTCCTCTTCCACCTGCATCCGGTGGGGTGGGCTTCTTGCAGAACCACAGACCAGACCTTTCACCGGATTTCTCACTCAAGTATCGTGCAGCGCAGAAGACCGGATCTTTCACCGGATTTGCTTGACTTGCTGGATCCGCCGGATATGCTGGATCCACTCGATGGCCAGAATCTGATCATTACGCTGCGTGCCTTCAATGTGACGTATCCGCTCGATGCGCTCGATACGTTGGATCCGCTCGATCGACAGAATCTGGTTGATACGCTGCGTGCGCTCGATGTGACGGATCCGCTCGTAGAATCGCTCGTGGGGATCGTTCGTGGGGATCGTTCGTGGGATCGATCGTGGGATCGATCGTGGGATCGCTGTGCCCAATCCAAAATCTTGGTTCGAGCGTTTAATGTACTAGGCTCAAACCTGGGCAGTCGCATTACCCGGTAGGACCTTCCTGCCGAGGATACTATCGAGTCTGCAGTTCTTCAGCGTGTAATAGTTGCTGGACTTGTACCGCGCGGTGACTTCAAAACTCGAGAGGTCATATTGGCGATGGACGTCGCGTAGTGATGCGGCTGAACCGTTGACGCGTATAAACAGTGGAGGAATAGGGTGCAGTTGAGAGAGTAACTTCAAGCGATGAACGGTGGGGGATAGTAATGGATTGAGCGTCATGTTGGAATATATGGTTCAATAAAAGGTGAAGATTGTATTACAGCATTATGCGGGCGCAAGATCTCTGTATATACAGGAAGGCCGTCATGACAAAGGCCGGAAGACTGCCCCCCGAGCCGGTGCTCGGGGACTCAGTCGTGTCCGGACGCGACCTCCGGTCCGTCATCTCCGGACGCCCATTATTCTGACACTTCCCCTCGTTCGGAAGATGCAAAGGAACACAGGGGGGAATGAGAAAACAGAATCCTCGTATGCCTCGTTAAAACTCATAACTGTGTAAAAAACCCATCAGGGGAAGACCACGGATATAGGAGAAAGAGTGCATCCTCCAAAGAAAGAACAGAAAGAGTAACCTATTTCAAACGCTTGACTCGTGGTTGGTCGGAGACTTCCCTTGAGTCCCAGCTTACGAGCCCAAGCCCGTGAACGTGCTTGCAGTGAGTGTCTCGAGGGAGGTTCTTCGTTATGATGTCGGCGAGCATGTCGGAGGTCGGGAGGTATGTAGTTTTGATGGCGTTCCGTTCACAGGCATCACGTACGAAGTGGACGCGGACGCTGATATGCTTGGTGCGCTCATGGAACTTCGGGTTGTTTTTGCAAGTTGGATTGCACCTTGGTTGTCGACGAAGATTTGCTGGGGCTCGGTAGCCTTAGTGTCGTTGTCTGAGCATAAGCAGTGGGGGCATTGCTCGGTATGCTTGTACAGGATCTTGCCATACAATATGCAAGCATATAAGGAGCGGATCCATATGGTTTCTTTTGCGGCTTCGGAGGCGCCTATGTATTCGGCTTCCACTGTTGAGAAAGCGACGAGCGGCTGCTTACGAGCACGCCAGGTAATAGCAGCTCCGGCAAGCATGAAACATTGCCAGATGTTGATTTTCGGTCATCAGGATCTCCGGCGAAGTCTGAGTCAGTGTAGCCGATGGGCATGGTGGCTTCGAAATCTGATGCATTGTACTGGATAGCGAGGTTGGCCGTGTGTTGCAGATATATATAGTAACGTGTAGGTGGCTGCTGACAAGTGCTCGGTAGTCGGGGTGGAGGAGAATTTGCTGAGCATGGAGACGGTAATATCTGAGTCGAGAGCCCTTGCCGTGCCGTTTGTCGATTCTGACTCTGGATCTAGTCTTCGGAGCTTGCTTCCGGTAGGCTGTGGTGTCCAGTGGCCGTTGCAGTCGGAAAAACCATTAGTCGCAAGCAGCTTCCGGACAGCGCGCTGTTGGTGGATATGCAGTATCCGTCGTGATCGGTCGCGCTCGATCTCTATACCGAGGAAGCAGCGAACTGGGCCGAGGTCGGTCATCTTGTACTTGGCGCGGAAGTGGTTCTTGATTGTGGTAACTCGGTTGGCCGATGGAGAGAAGAGCAGCATGTCATCAACGTACAGCAGCAGAATTATTGGTGCGTCGTTCTGAGCCGATTGCTTGGAATTCCCCATGGCCAGCGGGGAATCGGTTCGATCAGTTAAGGTGGTACTTGCCGAGAGATAGACATTCGGATCATACTCGCATCGTCGGAGACCGAGAGATCTGAGAAAGTGGTCAATATGCTCATACCAGAGAGGGGGGGCCTGCCTAAGTCCGTAAAGCGACTTTCTCAGCTTGCAGACTTGATGTTTGTCCGCCTCAATACCCAGCGGCAGAGCCATATAGACGTCACCATCAACTTTGGGGTTCAGGAAGGCGGTGACAACATCCATTTGATCGATTTCCCATTCGTAGACAGCGGCGAGGGCTAGTATCATATGTAGGCTTTGCAGCTTTGCGAATACCACCTCCTGGCAACTCCTTGGTCTTGAAGACCCACTTGGAGCTAATGGGCGTGACGTCAGCTGGAACATCTTCCAGCCCGACGTAGTCCCAGGTTGAGTTTTCAGTCAAAGATCTGAGTTCCTCATCAATCACAACAGAACATTTCTGGCCAAGCCTAGGGTGCGCAATGGCCTCCCGGTAGGACACCGGATCTGCAGAATGCATTGGTTCCTCTTCCACCCGGATCCGGTGGGTGACCACTCTAGATCTTTTCCGAAGGTTATACCGGCCGGCGTTTCCTTCCAAATTGCCAAGACTTCCACTCGAGGCGCCGAGTCCGAGTCCGACCGCCGAGCCGTCGAGTCCGAGTCCGACCGCCGAGGCGTCGAGTGCGCACCCAACCGCTGAGGCGTCGAGTCCTTGTCCACCTGAGGCGCCGAGTCTTGTCAGAATAATGGGCGTCCGGAGATGACGGACCGGAGACGGCGTCCGGAGATGACGGACCAGAGGCAACATGTCCGGAGATGACAGCAGCCTTAGTCTCCGAGCAC
>Ga0307512_10006217_pt1 | contig 12168 bp, 7 predicted proteins | sample 14_EM_MG_FD_200267 | JGI IMG/M metagenome (GOLD analysis project Ga0307512, IMG submission 200267) | Populus trichocarpa ectomycorrhiza microbial communities from riparian zone in the Pacific Northwest, United States - 14_EM | ecosystem: Host-associated > Plants > Roots > Unclassified | place... | reverse complement strand
TTCAAGCTGCAGCCGAAATTGTGTTGAATAGCGGAGGACCATCGGAGCGTTACTCTATATATGCCCGGTCAACGTTTATCCAGTCGTCGGTGAACGAGGGGGAGATCATCTCGGCTCCATATGTCGGAAAAAAATCCGAAATTATGATCCGATTATAATCAATTATAATCGAAAACGCTGGCAGGGATCTACCGGTCTCTTTAATTATAATCGATTATAATTAGTATGGGACCCGGCAACCCTCTGCTAAATTTGCTTCCGGCGTGGTACATTCCCACGGGGGTCCGTCGCAGGAGGCCCTAAAAATCTGAATTAAACCCACAGAACATATGTCCGGCTCAAGGTTAGGACACAATCTACACCAAAATAGAGTACACTCGTAAATGACTAATGACCATTGGATTTTTGCGTAATTTGTGTTGAACGGTACAGAGCCCAGGGACTCGAGATCAAGAAGTTCGGTTCTACCCCAAGAGGGGGGGCAAGACACCCCCTTTTGGGGACATCTCGTACCAAATAGGACAGACCACTGGCCCGCCACCGGACCGATACAGCAAGCTCCTCCTGGAATCGGATGTTTTCCCTCCGTTCTGTGTCTTGGTGGGGGCTATTCATACTCGAGGTGCAACCGGCCAGCACTCCCAATAATTACAAGCAGTGCAAAGCGTCCAACCACCCCAGAAAGACCGAAGCAAGCGTGGGATATTGGTAGACTTATCCCACACGTAATTCCTCCACTGGAGAAATTCCCGATGGTCTATCGAATCTCGTCGAATGGATGTACCGATCCCGTCAACCTTACGGGGTATCGGGTACGGGCTGAACACTTTATTCGAGGACATTGGGTTCCCTGCGAGCGACCCAATTTGAAATGTGCCACACGTGACCAAGAGATTGCCGACCCCCATAATTACGTGGATTTTTTTCCGACAATACGGCCAAACCGCCACGATTACTCGCTCGATGGGGCTGGGCTCTTGACCGTCTAGTAAATTTGCACTGTGGATGGGGTAGTAAGCATACTCCACCCGGGTCATGGTCCATATGCGGGAAGGGAGGTGATGGAGTGCTTTCGTTCGGGTAGGGTTCTTGTACTCTACGGTGGAAGTTGTCAGCATGATGCGGACCTTGCATTCTAACTATCCAACACTGTTACAGGGCACGCATAGGATACCAGACATTAGTGATACTGTTTAAATCGTGACCCCGGATGTTTCATCGATCTGGATCTAGCATGCTGGGCGTGCTAGACGAGATCGGCGACCATCGTGAGCCGACCTCGTTGAGCCTTCGGTATTGGAGATCATCCACGAGCACTAGTATTGCACCTTCTTCTCTCGACTAGCCTAAGGACATCTGAAAGGACACAATTAAAACGACGAAACGGTTGCGAATCGATCACTGCGCGTGAGGTTGCTCGTTCTGAGACGTTCTGGGCCATTGTTGGATATTGGATCCTTAGTGGCTTGGTCGGACCACACTTACGCAACGCACCGCTTCGAAGGACCCGGCAGCATCCGCCCTCCCTTCAGGACGTCTAGAATCCTCCTCCCCGTTCGAAAGTTTGTGGTTCTAGTACATGCGTATGGTTTCAAACCCGCTCCCCTGGTTGGTATGACGATCCATTCTCTGCATTGACTCCTGTTTTAGTTTCTTCCCTCAGAGGTGGATGTGTGCTTGTTTGGTTCTGTCACCTCTAGGTGTGCGCGTAAGGCTGCTTCCCACCCGTTCTCCAGGTGTTCCAACCTTCCAGAAGGCTCAGCCATTCAACGAAGCTTCCGCCTTCCAAATTAGGGGACCTCTCCGTCCAGGAGGCGAAACCTGCGATCACTTGGAACAACCGATCGCGCTTACCGCGATCATAAGTGGGCGCTTGAGCCTCTAGCCGACTTGGGGCTAGACCATTACAGGCAGTATATGTAAACGTCTGGAATCTTCGTGCTCAGGTCTCAAAATTAACTAAAGCTGGAGGGAACAAACCCCGTACAGCAGAACCCAGGGTCTCGAGGTCACAATTGAATCGTGGAGGTGGCACGTGGTATGTTTTGAACATAGATACCTGTTAATAGTGTTGCTACAAACTACAAAGCTGAGCCGAGCCGGAACTGAGCCAGCTCATTGATGGCTGTCAGAATCGGTCCGGCCATTGGCTGCATCAGTGAGCTCGGTTCACGAAAACACTACCTACCAATCAATGCTTCGCTGACGTAAGGTCAACTTCGACCGGTGACCGAACATACTGCCGCGGGACAACGCCCCGAAGACTCTGTATAGTTTAAATATGGCCTATCAACCTGCGCCGCCCTGCCATTGCCCCCCCTCTCTTCTCTCCAGACATGTCCGAAGAGAAAGAGCAGGCGGAAGCCGACGAGACGAGCCCTGTTCAAGCGAAAGAAGAAAGCCGGGGTGCAACCTACGAGAAGAAACTCTTAAGGAAACTGGACTTGAATCTTCTTCCCGGGGTGACTTTTCTTTTCCTGCTCTCCTTCTTGGATCGAAACAATGGTATCCCTTCTCCATCCCTTTCCTTCAATCGCCTTTCCCTCATTACATTTCAGTTGGAAATGCTCGTATCGAGGGTCTAGCCGCAGATACACACATGAGTGCGCATTCTCCCCAATGTCCACGGCTATGTAGCGCGAGCCTTACTGCCATTCAAAACAAGCCGGAAACCAGTACCTCACCACATTGACCATCTACTTTGTTGGTTACACCTTGTTCGAGATCCCATGTAACATTGCCCTCAAACTCACGACTCCACGGTTCTGGCTGCCGACTATCACCCTTGCGTGGGGGATCGTTTGCACCCTCATGGGCCTCACTCAGAGTTTCACCGGGTTCCTCGTCGTCCGCTTCTTTCTGGCTGTGACAGAATGTGGGTTCTTCCCCGGAGTCATGTTCTATTTGAGTATGTGGTACAGACGGGAGGAGCGACTTTATCGCATCTCTCTCTTTTTCTCCGCCGCCACCCTTGCCGGTGCATTCAGCGGGTTGTTCGTGAGTTATGTCCGCGCCTTGTCCTCGATAGAACGCTCACGAAGCTTCAGGCCTTTGCCCTCGCCAAAATGAGGGGAATTGGGGGTTTGGGAGGTTGGAGGTGGATCTTCATCATCGTGAATCTTCCTTCTCCGGTTCTCTACATTGGGACTAATATATCGTTATAGGAGGGCCTGCTGACTGTCGTTGCGTCCATTGCTGCGTACTTCTTCATCCATAACTACCCTGCAACTGCCAGGTTCCTCACTCCAAAGGAGAGGGAGTACGTTCTCGCACGGCTCAAGGATGGTGACGCCACTCGAAACGAGAAGTTCACCTGGACTGGGGTCCGCCAAGCACTCAGAGACCCAAAAATCTACCTCTACGGGCTTTGTTTTCACACCCTGAGCTTGCCGGGCTACACACTCAATCTCTTCATTCCCACTATCATTCACGACTTGGGTTATAGTGCGGCTGAAGCGGAGCTGCTCTCAATTCCTCCCTACCTCCTTGGCTTCATCACAACCATGTCCATCGCCGTGTTAGCAGAGAGAACGAAACGGAGGGCGCCATTCATCATCGGCAGCTCTGTCGTAGGTATCGTCGGGTACATTATACTCCTCACCAGCCGCTGGTCAGGAATGTCGTATGTAGGGACGATCATAGTTTCCGCGGGCACCTTTCCTGCCCGCGCGATCGTCTTGAGTTGGCCTGCAAACAATGTCTCAGGTCAGACAAAGAGAGCGACTGCACACGCGATGCAAATTTCTATTGGAAATATCGGGGCAGTTATTGGGACACAGTTGTATCGACCCAAGTGGAGCCCGAGGTACTTCGTTGGACACGGGACAGTACGACATTTCGCGGTCCACTCGAACCACACTCAACTCTGCTTATGTTAGGCTTTGGGTTACCTCGTTGGGAACATCGTCGTCGTAAGCATCTTATGGTACGTCATGGAGAGGGAGAATGGACGTAGGGATCGAGGAGAACGAGATGATAGGCTGAAGGCCGCGGATGAGGGTGTACTTCTGGGGGACAATGATCCCTGTTGGAGGTTCCAGACGTAGGAAGAACGTCGATAAGTTTTGCGAGATGCGGAGAGTGAATGTGGATGCCAGGACTGATGTTCAGGGCATGTGCAAGTATGCACGATTATATAGGGACGTATTCATTAGAAACAAAACACCTTCAGTCTTCAGTTGAGGCAGCGGGTGCTAACTCGCGGGCGAGCCAAGTAACATGCGTCTGGTGCGCATCCCCAGGACGATTTACGTTGAGCTAACCGCCCGCTAGTGAATCTGTCTCGCTGGGTCTTCTTTCACTATATCGCGTTAGACTCGCTTCGCTCGTTTCGGCTGTGGTGTCTGGCGTGGCGGTTACAGCGGGTTTCATTTCGATAGACCGTTTCCTACAGAATAGAGCTCCAATTTTGTTGTTTACCTTTTGATCACATTGGGATCCAGCACCCCGGCACCGGGGCATCTGCCGGCTCGCTCATTGGCCTCAAGTAGGCTGGGAACCCGGGTTTCCCGTTAGGTTTTCGGTCTGCGGGGTCGTCAGCGACTCCCAATTCATGCCGGGGATATGTCATTGATTTTCGTGAGCGGTCTGATAATGGGGATGGGTTCCGTCCAGGGGACCTGGCTCAAGCACCAAGCGTCACGCCGGGATGCCGAGCTCCAATGCCATCAAAACATAAACAACAAATTGGAGCTCCATTCTCTAGGAAACGGTCTATCGAAATGAAACCCGCTGTATGGATTTCAAATTTCAACGGCTATTGATCCCACGTTCACATTTGGGTTTGCACTCAGAACCCTTGAGTCATATTTTTCCAACGCCCAGCCCGAATAATGATTGCGAAAATGGAAAACTTATATTTCTGGTTCGCGCTTGAACTAGGTGGCGGAAACAAACGGACGAGGCGGACGTCAGCATGTAAAGCCATGTCCGCGCTCTTTGACATAAACAAAAGGGTCTCATTCGCTCTCTCTCTCTCTACACACTCTGCCGTACATACCTGGTCTCCGTATACCCTTCAGTTAGCCAATCTTACATCCCGCAAACCATCCACTTGTCAAAAATGTTCCTACGTCTGGAACCTCCAATGGGGGTCATTGTCACCCAGAAATACACCCTCATTCATACCCTTCAGTCTATCGTCTCGTTCTCCCCGGTCCCTACGTTCATTCTCCCTCTTCATGATGTACCATAAGGTACTTACGAAGACAATATTTCCAACGAGGAAACCCAAACCCTAACGTAAGCAGAACTGAGTGTCACTCAAATGGGTAATATGGATCATGAAATGCCGTACCGTGCCGTGTCCAACGAAATGCCTCGGACTCCATTTGGGCCGATACAGTTGTGTCCCAAGAACTGCCCCAAAACCTCCAATAGAAATTTGCACCGCCTGTGCAGTCGCTCTCTTCGTCTGACCCGAAACATTACCCGCAGGCCAGCTCAGGACGACCGCGATGGAGGGAAAGATGCCCGCGGCAACTAAGATCGTCCCCCCATACGACATTCCTGACCAGCGGCTGACGAGGAGCATGGTGTACCCAACGATACCTACGGCGGAACTGCAAATGATGAATGGCGCCTTTCGCTTCGTCCTCTCTACTAACACAGCGACGGACATGGTTGTGACGAAACCAGCGAGGTAGGGAGGAATCGAGAGCAACTGCGCTTCAGCCGCACTGTAACCCAAGCCGTTAATGATAGTGGGGAGGAACAGACTGAGTGTATAGACCGGGAGGGCCAGAGTGGTGAAACAGAGACCGTAGAGGTAGATCTTTGGGTCCTTGAGTGCTTGGCGGACCCCAGTCCAGGTGAACTTCTCATTTCGAGTAGCGTCGTTATCATCCTTGAGCCGCGCGAGAACGTATTCCCTCTCCTTGGGAGTGAGGAACTTGGCGGTTGCGGGGTAATCATAGATGAAGAAGTATCCGGCAATGGCGACGATGACAGTCAACAGACCCTCCTAAAATAACACGTTAACCGCCACATGAAGAACTGGAGTAGAAGGATTCACGATGATAAAGATCCACCTCCAACCCCCCAAACCCCCAATTCCCTTCATTTTGGCAAGGGCGAACGCCTGAAGAACTTTGAGAGTTGCGCAGGAGAAGCGGGAAGATAACTTACAAGCAATCCGCCGAATGCACCAGCCAGAGTAACAGCAGAGTTCAGCAGAGCGATGCGGTAATGTTGTTCGTTTCGCTTGTACCACATGCTGAGGTAGAACGCGGATCCAGGAAAGATCCCGGATTCTGTGACGCCCAGAAAGAAGCGGACGACGAGCAATCCGGAGAAGCTTTGAGTGAGGCCCATGAGGGTGCAAACGATGCCCCAGACGAGGGTGAGAGTTGGAAGCCAGAACCGCGGAGTGGTGAGTTTGAGGATGATGTTAGACGGGACTTCGAACAAGACGTAACCGACGAAGTAGATGGTCAATGTGGTGAGGTACTGGTTCCCGGCTTAAGTTTTGAACGGTGGTGAGTGACGTGTTGATCATGGACGTTGGAAAGAAACGCACTCATGTGTGTGTCTGCGGCGAGACCCTCGATACGAGCATTTCCAACTGAAAGAAAGTCAGCTGAAGGTAAGGCGAGGCGAAAAAAGGCAAGGAGGGTTACTGTTGCTTCGATCCAAGAAGGAGAGAAGGAAAAGAAGAGTCAACCCAGGAACAAGGTGCCAATCAAGTTTCCTCAGCAGTTTTCTCTCGTCAATCGCGTCCCAACCCTCTTCTGTCACTTGAATAGGACTCGTCTTGTCGAAATCGATCTGTTCTCCGTCTTTGGACATAGCTGGAGAGAGGAGAGAGAGCGGAAGGGGTGTGTGAGTTGAGAAGTCATTTTAAACTAGAGTTGAAACCGTTTGATTGAATACCAGAGGAAGCTAAGGGGTGGATAAACGTCGGAGCATTACTCTATAGTATGCAGTACGCTCGGTCGAAATAGACCTGGTTGTCGATGAACGAAAGAGGTGCTGTTGTGCGTTGATAGCCCGGTCGACAGAACCTTGTGTTCAACACGTACGCGACAGGCATGGTGGTGGGTCCCAGCGGTACAGTCCGAAACAAACCCGAGAAGGTTGTCTTAGACTCCTGTGGTACCTTCGAGCTGGTTTTGGAGGGTTATCGTGCCGGATTACAAGGGTGAATGGACATTGAGTACTCCGCAGTGCAGCGGCTTCAAGTCAATTGCTTGTCTCTGTTTTGATGTGACTCCCCGTCACCGAGATACCCCGCCCATCGCCTAGATAAGCGAGCATGTCTCCAACAACATGCTTGTTGTCAAGGTATATCTCATCCGGTAGGGATAAACGAGAGTTCCTAAACAACCATCCAGAATCGAGGGGGACGATTTTGTTACAAATCACAATAGAAAACACTACAGAATTCACGAACCAACTGTATAAACCTTGCAATATCAACGGGGACCCCAAAATTTTTCAAGGCCACGATCCTTCTGTTGTAAGCACAAGCAGGATTGAATGTCGAACACCTCAGAGGAGTGTCGACGATTCAACCGGCGGCCCAACCCATGACCATCCATTTGAATGGTGGACATGTGATGATGTCATGGTCGGAGGAATTATAATTTCCAATCGTGACGGAATAAGATCAAACACGACCAGATAGATCCTTTGCGTTTGACCCAATGATGCAGGGGGCAGTGTCGCCGAGTTCGCTCGCTCGCTTGATGCAAGCTCACAGGTGCCTGCATGGCCAACCTCGTTCTGCCCAAAAGGTAGGTGCAACCTTTGAAGCCTCTCTGTTTGGGGTCTTGGACGCCCAGAAATTGGGCGGTGTGAGTGTATGATGAGTGCAGAATGGACACTGATCATCGGTAAATCCGGGAATACATTTCCTGTGCTCGTGGTTCCCACAATCCATCATCACGTCATCCCCCACTGAGGCCCTTAGTACGATATCAACCGGAGCTCCTTCCATCAATGCTCTATCGGAGACCCAGGCGATGTTGAATCCGATTGATTCGCTCCGTCACATGATAAGCGCCCTGCGGTCTCGGCTCCATTAGCTCAGGACAGAAGATATTTTGTTAGGATACCGCGTGCTTAATGCATAGCAAACAAAGATACTTCGTGGAGAATCCCGTCAATCCTCGTTCCACCCTCCCCATTGTGAACGCTCTTTTCTGGACAAGAATCCAATGGCAAGGTATTCGCCGTAGGCCTAGAACCTGCAGTGCCGGGCTACAGGTTTTACCACACGTACCCATCTCAATGATATTCTAGGATCAAATGTCGTAAAGTCCGACGACAAAGTCCTTGCACGCCGAGAGTACGAACCAGAGTTGTGAACACGCTGGGGCTGGATTCTATGACGGGGGATAGTCCGCCATGATGAAGGTCGCATTCATGACCGTCACTGAGGGGGCCGACCGACGACTGATGAAAAAGTAAAAAACGCGTCCACGTTATAATTAGCGTGCCGAAGGCATGGAGAATCTAAGAGAGAACTCGGACGAGGCGAAGGGTGCCACTCACGCCGGAACCTACGCGACGAAAGTGAAAAACCAGGAGGAGATGAAAGTTTCCTCTTGCATGAGCGGAAACCCGAAGCTGAACGACGCTTAGTCTCCGCGCTTAGTCGTGGTTCAGAATGGAATGAGTGCCACGAGGCCAGCTATCTATTATCACACCATCATCTACACCGACTCAGCGACAGAATGAAGTTGTTAAAATTCCTCTGTCTACCGAAAAGGAATCGTCGAGCACGAAGCAAAGTCAGGAACGAGATCAGTCCCATCGAAAGCCAAAGTGGAGCTGGTCTGGCCGTACCACGTCCCACAGAATCAGCTCCAGATCTTCGTATCGGTACCTCTACTTTGCCAACGCCCAGTCCATCGGTCCCCCGTGATCAAGAATCCAATGGTATGTACACGCCTTTATCCTGGACGAATCATCTGAGTACACCCTTTCGCGTGACACAGTCCCCGACACCGTTTCCGATCAAATCCTATCTGGCCCCGGAAGTGACGAAAGCAGCCCCCCCGAAACCCGCAGGCCATACCTCTGACTCAAAAGCGGCACCCGAGAGCAAATCGGATTGGAAGTCCACCGCGTATGCCACAACCAAGTTAGCCATCAATCTGGTGAGAGACTCTTCGGACGTATTCCCCCTTCTCAAATCTGTTGCGGGATGTCTTTCGGCCATCCTGAGCCATTGCGAAGTACAGTTCACCTCTCCCAGACTATACCGCCCATGACGCTTACAGCTATTCTAGCAAACAATGGCGTGTCGTCAGACGATTGAATCGTTGATACCCCGAGTCGAACGGCTGGCGGAATCGCTGGATACGCCCGTTCCCGAGGGTGAGGTTAAGGAGGACGAGAGGAGGACGATCCTCAAACGGTAACTCACCCTCTCCAGGTTGAGGTCGATACCCAGTCTGACGTGCATAACTTGCCAGGAAACTGGACGACATCCTTCAAGACCTCATCCCACTGGAACAGCGAGGTAAGGTAACACGGTTCCTGAATAGCACCGCGGATGTGGATAAGCTCGGAGGCCTGGTCGAGGATATCCGCGATGCCGTGATGGACTATCAGGTTTGTCCTCAGAGTGTCCGCTCCCACCTTCCCTGATATCTGTGTCAGATGTCACTGCAACAAGATATCTACGATAAGAGTTGTCGGCTCATTGTGAGTCTTGTTTCCCAAGCATCTTTCCACGCGTAGTAACCAGCAAACAGGGCAGAGCAGACCTTGCTCTCCTCAAGGGGATGTATCATGCTGCAGACACTGAACATCTCTGCAGAGACGGGCAAGGGTGCATGAAGGGAACCAGAAGGGACATCCTCTTCCAGCTCGAGCGCTGGTTAAACGATCAACAAGACAAACGAGTGTTCTGGCTCAACGGTCTCGCCGGGACCGGAAAGTCCACTATCGCCCAAACGTTTGCGGAGATGAGCTTAGCGAACGAGAAGCTTGGAGGGAGCTTTTTCTGTTCGAGGGATTCCGACGATAGGAACAACCTTCGCACCATTCTCCCTACCCTGGCCTGCCAGCTCGCCTACCGATATCCCCGCTTCCGAGAGGAGTTGCTCCCGATTTTGGCGGCGAGCCTCAACGCCGAACGGGAATCGCTTTGTTCTCAAATGGAAAAACTTATCGTTGGCCCGTTCCAGGCGACACAAACTCAGACCCTCATCATCATCGACGCCCTCGACGAGTGCCGAGACGAGGAAGCGGCATCTGCGCTTCTCTCCGTGCTATCCCGCTACGTGGACAAGATCCCCCTCGTCAAATTCTTCATCACCGGCAGGCCCGAACCTCGGATCCGCTCTGGATTTCGTCTGGAGTTGCTTCAACCCCACACAGATGTGTTCAAGCTCCATGAAGTCAAACACTCCTCTGTGGACAGTGATATCAGGCTGTTTTTTGGAACACAGCTGGTCAATATTGCAAAGAATCGAAGTGAATGCAACCTCCCAGGAGGCTGGCCAAGTCCATCTAACCTCGACATCCTCTGTGAGAAGGCAGCAGGCCTCTTCATCTATGCTTCAACAGTTGTCAAATTTGTTGCATCCAAGGACCACCAACCCACTGAGAGGCTCACAGACATCATATCACTCCCCCAAAGCACCATCAAAGAGGGGAGGTCTGGAATTGATCAACTCTACACCCAGGTCCTACAACAAGCATTCCTCAACATATGGTCTGATGATGGGATGTTCTATTCCTGTTTCAGATCTGTGGTTGGGGCAGTGTTACTTGTGTTCAACCCACTCCCAGTGGCTGCACTCTCAGACCTGCTTGGAACATCACATGTCTCCACCACACTCTGTTCTCTCCATTCCCTCATCATTGTCCCAGCAAGTGAACCAGACCCCAAACCAGTCCATGTCCTCCACAAGTCATTCCCAGACTTCCTCACAGACCCAAAATGATGCACAGACCAACAGTTTTTGATAGTCCCTTCAATCCACCACAGAGAAATCCTACTCTCATGTTTCAAAGTGATGAAGGCAAGGTTGAAGAGGAATATTTGTCAATTGGATGGTTGTGCCTCCCTCAGTGAGGTTGAAGATCTTGACTCACGCAAGGCTGTCTACATTGGAGATACATTGGATTATGCCTGTCAATTCTGGACAAAACACCTTGTAGGGTCCACCAGTAGCAGGATAATGTTGATGAGGTGCATGAGGAAATCAACCAGTTCTTCATAACCTATTTGCTATTCTGGAGAGGTCCTGAGCCTTACAGGACACCTTGATGCTGGTGTTTATGCCATGAATGACATAGAAGAGTGGCATATGGTGGTAAGTTTCATATGAATGTTTGAGGGTGCTTGGATTTATGCTTATTCAGGTGGGAATCTCCTGCAAGTGGATCAATGATAGCAAACGCCTTCTCATGGAACACTTTGATACAATCCACAACTCTCCTTCCCAGATATATCATTCTGTCCTCCCACTTTGCCCTCCCTCATCTTGGCTTTGCAAATATTACAGTGCAGAGCTCTCACTCAGGGTTAAGGCGGTCAAGGGGCTTCCAGTTGAATGGGGAGCATGTTCCCATACAGTTTCAATTGGTGGTCCCACACTGGACCTCTCATATTGGAACAACACTATTGCAGTTGGATCTCAGTGTAATATCATTGTCCTTGATGCAATCACTGGCAGCCAGGTGGCTGTTCTTCCTGGGCATGATGATGTGGTCAGATCTGTGGTCTTCTCATCAAATGGGAGGTCTCTTGTATCTGGAAGTGATGACACAACTGTAAAATTCTGGGATATGCAGACTGGTGGGGTTATCAAGACATTCCATGGTCACACTGAATTGGTTTCCTCTGTTTCCATCTCAGTAGACTGTACCAGAATTGCTTCAGGATCTGATAGAATAATTTGTTTGTGGGACATTCAGACAGGGGAATGCTATCATACCATAAAGCAGCAGGATTTTGTGGACTGTGTTATATTCTTTTCTACAGATCCTCAGCACATCATATCCATATCTGGTGGCAGGTTTTGGCAGTGGGATGTTAATGGTCACCAAATCCCACCTATATATAATGGTACCCACATTAATTTATCTCCAGACCACACTCTGTTTGCTTTGTCCAATGGGGAGGTTGTTACCATCAAAAACTTTAATTCCACAGAAATCATGGCTGAACTTTGTGTGGCCAGTAGTATTGCTACATGGTGCTGTTTCTCC
>Ga0307512_10006216_pt1 | contig 12170 bp, 10 predicted proteins | sample 14_EM_MG_FD_200267 | JGI IMG/M metagenome (GOLD analysis project Ga0307512, IMG submission 200267) | Populus trichocarpa ectomycorrhiza microbial communities from riparian zone in the Pacific Northwest, United States - 14_EM | ecosystem: Host-associated > Plants > Roots > Unclassified | place... | reverse complement strand
GAAACGCCAAGCGTCAGCGAACCGTTGTGCAGGTTGGCCTGCTGCTCGACGAGGGCGAGGCCGAGCCCCGAGCCGATGGCTCGCGGATTGGCCCCGCGCCGGAATCGTTGGGTCATCGCGGCGCGATCGTCCGCGGGGATGCCGGGACCGTCGTCGTCGACGGTCACGGCCACCTGATCGCTCGCGTCGGCGATGGTGACCTGGACGGTACCGTCGGGGTCACCGTGCAGCGCCGCGTTGTCGAGCAGGTTGTCGACGGCGAGGCGCAGCCCGGTGGCCCAGCCGTCGACAACGACGGCGTCCTGCGCGCCCCGCAGCGTGTAGGTGACGCGGGGGTGGCGCCGGCGGGCTTGGCCGACGGCGCTCGTCACGGTCTCGGTGATGTCGACGGGCTCGCGGCCGGGTATAGCGCCGGCGTCGCCGCGGGTGAGCGCCTGCAGTCCTTCGAGGACGGCGACGAGACGCCGATATTCGGCGGTCATCGCGGTGAGCACGTCGCGGCGCTGGTCGGCGGGCAGGTCGGGGTTGCGGGTGAGGGTCTCGATGTCCATCCCGAGGCTGGCCAGCGGGGTCCGCATCTCGTGGCCCGCGTCGGCGGTGAACCGGCGGGTGGAGGCCATGGCGGTTTGCAGCCGGTCGAGCATGCTGTTGAGGGTCGCCGACAGGTCGGCGACTTCCTGGGGCCGTTGCACCTGAGGCAGTTGCCGGGTGTCGGTGGGCTCGATGCCGAGCGCGGCCGTGCGCAGCCGTTGCAGGGGGCGCAGGTGCAGGCCGGCGATCTGCCAGGCGCCGATTCCGGCGAGCAGGGCGGCGAGGACGGCGACCAGCACGACGATCCGCCGGTTGTCGTCCAGCCGCTGCTCCAGGAACTGCATGTTCTGCAGGATCTGCAGCTGGTCGGTGCCGGCGGCGTCGATCGGCTCGACGAGCGAGCGCCACAGCTGCCCGTCGATGATCAGCGTGGTGAATCCCGGCCCGGTGGTGCCGGGACGGGGCCGCTGGGTTCGTCGCCGCGTTCGGCGACGACCTGACCGTGGGAAAGCAGCCGGACCAGGGTTTGGCTGCCGTTGAGCAGCTCACCGTACTCGTCGTCGGGATGCTGCTCGGGCCGGTCGCCGCCGTGCAGCAGCTTGCCGACATCCTGGCGGACCTTGTCGGCTTGGCCGCTCATCTGGCGGCTGACGTCGTTGCGTTCACGGTGGTCGATCCGCAGCGCGATGGTCAGCCCGGCGAGCCCGACCACGATCATCACCAGCAGGGCGACGCTGGCGGTCAGCTGGGCGCGCAGGCTGCGGGGCAGGCGTTTCACGGACGCAACACGAAGCCGACGCCCCGCACCGTGTGCAGGATCCCGGGTGTACTGGTGGACCTTCTACGTCGGCAGCCTCGCCGCCGTCCTGATCTTCCGGGTCGGGCTGCCGTTCTGGCGCTCGGCGTACCACAAGATGACGGTCGATTCCGTTGACGTGGAGGCTCCGGGCGTGGTGTCGGTCCACGTGCGGGGGCGGCGCCTGGACCGGATGCGCACCGAGTCGGGGCAGTTCTTCACTTGGCGGTTCCGGGACGGGCCCGGGTGGACCCGCGGCAACCCGTACACCATCTCGGCGGCCCCCCGCGATGACGCCCTGCGCGTGACCATCCAGGCCGTGGGCGACGGCAGCGAACGGGCCGCCGGGCTCAAGCCCGGCACCGCGGTGTACGTCGAAGGGCCTTACGGCACGATGACCGCCCGGCGGCGACGGCATCCGCACCTGCTCCTTGTCGCGGCCGGAGTGGGCATCACCCCGATCCGCGCCCTCCTCGAGGACACACCGACCGGGCCGGGCGACAGCGCGCTGATCTACCGATACACCGACGAACAGCACGCCATCTTCAAACCCGAGATCGACCGGCTCGCCGCCGAACGCGGCGTCACGGTGCACTACCTGCCCGGCCCGCGCCGCCACGACGGCAGCTGGCAGGCCGCCGGACCCGCCGCGACCGACGCCGACGCTCTGCGGGCCTTGTTCCCGCAGGTGGCGGAAGCCGACATCTTCGTCTGCGGACCGCCGAAGTGGATCACCGCGGTACGCCGCTCCGCCATGGGCTGCGGGGCGCGACGCCGCGACATCCACTCCGAGGACTTCGCGTGGTGACGACCCGACCGAAGGAGATCAACCGATGCGCAGAGTAACGATGTGGGTCACCGCCGTGCTGTCGGCGCTGATCCTGGCCTACAGCCACTATCTCAACCTCACCGGCGCCGTCGGCAAGACCGGCGACCGCGACTCCGCCTGCGCGGCGGCCGCAGCCCAGGCCACCCTCGCGTGCCAGCACGGGGGTGGCCCGGACGAGAACAGGTAGCCCCGTTCACGGCACGACGTCTATCTACTTCTTGCAGTCATACTTCCGGATTGTTTCAAGTATCGGTCCAAGTATTGCGTTCATGTGTCGTATTCGGTCAAGATGTGCGTCGATCCGGTACCCCCTCCCCCGGATCGCCAGGAGATCCCCGTGACCCTCTCCCGACGCACCTTCCTGTCCACCGTGGCCGCCGCGGCCGGCGCCTCGACGCTGCTCGAAAGCCCCACCCCGGCCGCGGCGGCCAGCCCACCCGGCGACGTCGTCGGCAAGATCACGGTCGGCTACCAGGGCTGGTTCGCCTGCCCCGGCGACGGCGCACCGATCGGCGGCTGGTGGCATTGGAGTTCCGACCGCTTCCAGCCGCCCTCCCCCACCAACACCACGCTCGAGTCCTGGCCGGACATGCGCGAGTTCGACCACGGATACACCACCGCGTACCCGAATCTGGGAAACGGCCAGCCGGCGCAACTCTTCTCGTCCTACGACGACCAGACCGTGCGCACCCACTTCGGCTGGATGCAGACCTACGGCGTCGACACGGCGGCGCTGCAGCGCTTCAACCCGGTCGGCGACGAGGGCCCAACCCGCGACGCCATGGCGGCCAAGGTCCGTGCCGCGGCCGAGGCCACCGGCCGCAAGTTCTACATCATGTACGACGTGACCGGCTGGACGTCGATGCAGAACGAGATCAAAACCGACTGGTCGGCGAAGATGTCGGCACACACCGCGTCGCCGGCGTACGCGCGGCAGAACGGCAAGCCGGTCGTCTGCATCTGGGGTTTCGGCTTCACCGACCCCGGCCGCCCGTTCACCCCGGACCAGGCACTCGACGTGATCAACTGGTTCAAGGGCCAGGGCGTGTACCTGATCGGCGGCGTGCCCACCTGGTGGCGGCAGGGCATCAGCGACTCCCGGCCCGGATTCGCCGACGTCTACCACGCCTTCCACGCGCTTTCACCGTGGATGGTGGGCCGCGCCCGCACCCTCGACGAGTTGGATTCGTACTACGCCAACGCCAACGTCGGAGATCTCGCCGACTGCCAGGCCCACAACATCGACTACCTGCCCTGCGTGCTGCCCGGCGACCTGCAATGGGGAGACCGCCGCCACGGCGACTACTACTGGCGCAGCCTCTACAACATGATTCGGCTGGGCTCGCAGGGGCTTTACGTCTCGATGTTCGACGAATTCAACGAGGGCAACCAAATCGCCAAAACAGCCGAAACGGCGGCGTACGTGCCGGCGGGCACCGGAATCCGCCCGCTCGACGAGGACGGCACGGCCTGCTCAGCCGACTACTATCTGCGGATCACCGGCGACGGCGGCAAAATGCTCAAAGGCCAAATTCCCCTGACCTCCGTACGCCCAACCCAGCCGACGGTGAACGCGAACCTGGCGCTCGGCCACCCGGTCTCGGCAAGCAGCACCAACCCCGGATATGCCGCCGGCAACGCGGTGGACGGCAACGTATCGACCTATTGGGAAAGCGTGAACAACGTCTTCCCACAATGGATCCAGGTCGACCTGGGCACAACGGCCCCGGTGAGCCGACTGGTGCTGCAATTGCCACCATCCTGGCCCACCCGGACCCAGACAATTACCGTGCTCGGCAGCGTGGACGGTACGTCGTTCACGGTCCTGTCCGCGTCGACGCCCCGCCTCTTCGCGCCGTCGGCTTCGATCTCCTTCACGTCGGCACCGGCCCGCTTCATCCGCCTGAACATCGCGGCGAACACCGGCTGGCCAGCCGGCCAACTCTCCAGCTTCGAGGTCTACACCACCTAAGACCAACAAGTCGCTGGTCGGTCAGATGGCCGGGCTAATGGTCCGAAGCATCGCTTGGCCGTTTGGACGGAGATCTTTCGCTTTGCGGCTGAAGCCTCGCTGTTCGGCGATGCTGATGAGCCTTGCCAGGTCGTCGCCTGAGGCGATCCGTAGTTCGGCGGGAACGGGCCATCCGAGCCAGGACTGCACCAAGCCTCGTCCAACACCTCGGCCTCGCAGTCGAAACAACCTACATCCTTCTATTCGGAACCGGGCTCAGCGGTTACGGCTGTACGGTCAAGTTCGTGCGGCGGAAGTCGGTGACGTCTGGGAGCTTCTGGAAGCCGGCCGAAACGTATGCCGCCACGCCGCCGGCGTTGCCGCTCGGTGTACACACTGTCGCGCTGGACGACCCCATCTCCTGCAATGCCGCGGCCGCGGCCACGGTGATCGCGCGGCCGTATCCGTGGCCACGGTGATCCCGATGAACACCCAATGGCTCGAGCAAACCCGGTCGCCCTTGCCCGGCGGACCAAACTGTCACCGTGGCGACCGCATTGCCGTCGCGGTCGTAACCAACCAGGCATCGGGCCCGACGGTACGGCGGGGCGGCGGCCATCGCGCGCCAGCGCTCCAGAGTAAACGTCGAGTTAGGAAACGCTGCCCGCTGCACCGCGACCCGGTCCTCAACGATCCGATCTCGAATGGTGTGCGCGTCGATGGCCTCGATCCTGAGCCCGCACTCCTCCACCTGCTCGACCAGTTCGCGGGACAACGGGGTCCACGGCTCATCAGCCACCCAGCCACTGCGATGCAGAAGGTCTCGAAAGGCGGCGCCGTAGCGGGCCTCGACGGCCCCGGCGCCGTCGGGCAGGACGCCCCGCACCGGATCCGACAGGTCGGCCAGCATCTGGGCGGCGAAGGCCGCATCATTGTCGACGCTCGGTGCGATGCTCATACGGATCAGCCCGGCGGCGTTGTCCACCATGCCAACGGCCAGGATCTGCCCGTCACGAAGCCACACCCGGACGGCCTCGGCCAACTCCCGCACGCCGTGGCTGCAGTTCCACCCAAGGTCACCTGGATGAAGCTGAACCGGCCCGCCGGCGTGCTGCCAGACCGCCGTCGCCTCAACGATTTCGGTCAACGAGTCTGGCGTCGCGCGCTGCATCGTGATCGACATACGCCGACCCAACCACACCGCAGCGACGACGCAACGGGATTTCACCGCCAGCGATCCGGCGCGTGACGTTGCCGAGGACCTGGTGCGCTAGGAGACAGGGTTTGGGTGGCGTTTGGACAGACTTCGTCGGTGGTGGGCGGTTGGTGCCTCGGGGTCGGGTGAAGATACGGGGCGAGGCCGGTCGGGCTTGGGCGCGATGGTGGTTCGCGTGCCGAGCCCGACCGGCCTCGCGGGGGTTGTGGTCAGTTGGTTCCGGCGGCGGCCTGGCCGATCAGGGTGGCGACGGCTTGCGGCTGGGACAGGTAGATCGAGTGGCTGCCCGGCGCCTCGGCGATGGTTGCCCCGGCGCGTTCGGCCATTGCCCGCTGGGCCGGTGGCGGGATCATCCGGTCGTCGGTGGCGATCAGGTACCAGCTGGGTTTGCCGCGCCAGGCCGGCTCGCTGACCGTGCCGGCGAGCGCCTCGACGCCCCACGGCACCTGGGAGTCGGCCATGAAGTTTGCCTCGTCGAGCGGCAGGTCACCCGCGAACGAGGCGGCGAACTTGTCGCGGTCGAGGAACAGGAACCCGTCGGTGGGCGGCAGGATCGGCGGTACCGGTGCGCCGGGCGGCGGGTCGGCGATCAGCGTGTTGACCGATTCGCCCTTGTCCGGGGCGAAGGCGGCGATGTAGACGAGGGCGGAGACGGCGGGGTGTGTTCCGGCCTCGCTGATCACCGCGCCGCCGTAGGAGTGCCCGACGAGCACGGTCGGGCCGTCCTGCTGGTCCAAGACCTGCCGCGTCACGGTGGCGTCGCCGTCCAGGGAGAAGGTCGGGTTCTGCACGAGGGAGACGTGGTAGCCATCCTGGCGCAGCAGGTGGTAGACGCGCTGCCAGCCGGAGCCGTCGACGAAGCCGCCGTGCACAAGCACGACGTTGCGTGCGGTGGTCATTTGTTTTCTCCAGTTCTGCCGTACAAGGGGTGATCTGGAGAAGACGCTAGGTGCGAGCGGGGCGGGCTAGCCTCTGTCAGATGACCGGTCGGGCTCGTCCGGCTGCAGGTCGGCCAGCGCGTCGCGCAGGGCCGCCCGTGAGGTGACACCCAGCTTCGGGAAGATCTGATACAGGTGGTAGCCGACGGTCCGCGAGGACAGGAACAGCCGTTCGCCGATCTGTTTGTTGCTGAGCCCGACCGCCGCCAGCGAGGCGATCTGGTACTGCTGCGGGGTAAGCGGTTGAACCGCCTGCGGGCCCGGTCGATCGCGGTGCGCACCCGTGGCGCGCAGTTCGTTGCCGGCGCGAAGCGCCCAGGACTTGGCGCCTAACTGCTCGAAGGCGTCGAGCGCGGCGCTGAGATGTTCCCGGGCGCCGGCCGGGGCGTTCGTCCGGCGCAGCCGCTCGCCGTAGGCCAGGCGGATCCGGGCCAGGTCGAACGGCCACCGGTCGGCGTCGGGCGTACGCATCGCCTGTTCGAACAGGTAGCTGTGCTCCCGATCCGGTGCGGCCATCGCGGCCGCTCCCGCGACGGCCAACGCGAGCCGGGCGGACAGGTCGCCGATGCGGGCCGTGCGGGCCGCGGCGACGTGGGCCTGGGCCTCGGCTACCCGCCCCGACCGGGCCGCGGCCTCGACGGTTTCCATGATCAGCCAGAGCGCGTTGGGTGCGTGGGCGGCGAACTGGCCGGCCGGGCTGATCTGGCAGGCGTGCCGGTAGGCGCCGTCGAAGTCGCCGCGGGACAGGGCGGTCAACGTCCTGATATGCGACACGTACGCGGTCACAGCGCCGGCCCGGCGCGGCGCCGCCCACCGGGTCATCTCGTCGGACATCGCCCGGCTGGTTTGGTCCTCACCGCGGGCACCGGCGACCAGCGCCTGCAGGTAGAGCGCGGGCCAGCGCAGGAGCCGGTAGTGGTGGGCTTCGCAGAGGGTCAGGCTCTCGCCGGTGATCTGCAGCAGCTCGTCCCATCGGCCGGTGAAGTAGGCGTCGACACCCAGCAGCGACAACGCCTCGATGGCCGAGGTCACCGCGCCGCCTTCGCGGCCGTGGCGTACCGCGCGCCACAACGGTTCCCGGCAGTCGCCGATCCGGTCGAGGTAGCTTCCGGCGATCGCCGTACGCACGATGCGGGCCGGACTGGTTTCGTTGCGCAGCCGCCCGATCGCGGCGTCGAGCCGGCCGACGATCGGGTAGGCCCGGTGTGCGGGGTCACTGAAGGTGTCGCTGAGGATGGCCAGCAGTTGCGGCGGATGCGGGCGCAGCCGGTCGACCGCGGTGTGGAAGGCCGGCCACAGTTGCGGCCGCCCGGCGAAAAAACACACCATCAACAGCGTGTAGAGCGCCTCGATCAGGGTCTTGTTGCCCGCGTCACCGGGGTCGGGCAGGGCCTCGATGGCGCCGGAGAGCAGCCGGTGCGCACTGTCGATATCGCCGCTCTCGTTGAGCAGGTGGTACGCGCCGGCGACAGCACCGGCGAGCGCCCCGCCGTGTTGGGGGTCGGCCGCGCGGGCGGCGTCCAGCAGCGCCGGCACGTCACGAAGGTCGCCGGTGACGATCGCCCCGAGATACGCCGCCTCCGCCAGCCGGGAACTCCGGGCGGTGCCGGCCGGGCTCAGGTCGGCCGCCCGCAGCAACTGGGTGATCGCGCCGACCGAGTCGCCGCGGAAAAGGTTGCCGTGCGCGACCTGCTGCAGCAGCGCGGCGACGTGTTCGTCCGGTCCGGTCGCCGCCTCGGCCAGATGCCAGGCGTGCCGGGCGGGCTCGTTCGCGCGCCGCCCGGCCAGCAGCCGGTGGGCGCCGCGGCGCTGGGTGCTGGTGGACAGCTCGACGATGGCGGAGCGGATCAGCGGGTGCCGAAAATGCAGGCGGCCGGCCGCCTGGTCCAGGGCGACGAGGTGCATGCGCTCGGCCGGGCCCAGATCGTCGACTTCCCCGGCGGTCAGCGTGCGCAGATCCCCGCTGCCGTCCAGCACCGCGAGCAGCAGCGCGTGCCGGGTGCGCTCGCTCAGATCGCGGACCCGGTCGGCGAAGATCGCCTGCAGCCGCCGGGTCAGCGGCAACGTGCCGGGCAGCGCGCTCGATGCGGCGCCCGTGGCCTCGGTGAGCGCGGCGGGCAGTTCCAGCAGCGCGAGCGGGTTGCCCTGGGCCTCGGCGAGCAGGCGCTGCCGCACCCGGGGCGTCAGCGCGGGGTACCTGTCGGTGAGCAAGTCGGCCGCGGCGGTGGCGGACAGCGGCGACACGTCGAGGGTGTGCAGCCCGCTGCGGTCGAAGAATTCTTCGTCGCCGGCCCGCGCCGAAGCGAGCAGGCCGATCCGGTGCCCGGCAAGCCGGCGAGCGACGAAAGCGAGAATCATGGCGCTGACCTTGTCGATCCACGGCAGGTCGTCGATCACCAGCAGTACCGGGCTGACCTCGGCGGCCTCGATGAGCAACCGCCGGGCGGCGTTGGAGATCAGCAGCCGGTCGGCCGGCGCGCCCGCGGTCAGGTTCAGCGCCCGGCGCAGGGCGGCCTGCTGCGGCTCGGCCAGCCGCGGCAGGTACGCCAGGAACGGTTCGACGATCTGCTGCAGGCCGGCGAAGCTGACGTCCACCTCGAACTGGGCGCCCGCCACGGTGACGATCCGCACGCCGGCCTCCGCCGCGCCCGCCGCCGCCACGGTGAGCAACACCGTCTTACCGACGCCGGCGTCGCCGACAAGCACCATGGCGTCACCGCGGGTCGTGGCCCGCTCGACGAACGCCCGCAGCAGGGCGATCTCCTCGTCGCGCCCGACCAGTGTCGGCGCGTCGTCGGGCCGCCATGCCGCGCCCTCGGAGCGCCCGCCACCAGCGCCGATACCCACAGCACCGGACTGTACGCCAAGGTCCGGTGCGGACCCGACGGGCCTACTCGGAGCGCCCGGTGGCGTTCCGGCGTTCCTCACGTAGCTGCCGTTTGAGGACCTTGCCCGCCGCCGAGACCGGCAGGGCGGCCACAATTTCGACCCCTTGGGGGACTTTGTAGGGCGCCAGCCGACAGCGACAGAACTCGCGCAACTCCGCAGGCGACGCGCTCGCGCCGGCGGCCAGCACGACAAGGGCGTGGACTCGCTCGCCCCACTGCTCGTCCGGCAAACCGATCACGGCACATCCCGCAACGTCCGGATGCGCTGACAGCACCGCTTCGACCTCGGCGGAGTAGACGTTCTCACCCCCGGTGATGATCATGTCCTTGATCCGGTCCACGATGTAGACGTAGCCGCGCTCATCCATGAAGCCGGCGTCTCCGGTGTGCATCCAGCCGCCGCGCAGGGCCTGCCCGGTCTCGTCCGGACGTTGCCAATAGCCGGGCATGACGTGCTCGCCACGGGCGACGATCTCGCCGACCGAACGCCGGGGCACCTCAAGGCCGCCGGCATCGACGATGCGCAACTCGCAATGCGGCGCCGCCCGCCCGGCCGAGCACGCCAGCTCGGGCACATCGTGCTCGGCCGGCAACAACAGCGTGGCCACCGGAGCCAGCTCGGTCATCCCGTACGCCTGCACAAACCCGGTCGCCGGGAACGCCTTGCGGGCCCGGGCCAGCACGGCGGGCGTCATCGGTGAGCCGCCGTAGATCAGATGGCGCAGGCTCGTCACATCGAACCGGTCGGCCTGCGGGAAGTCCAGCAGCAGCTGAATCATCGTGGGCACGAGCAGGACGTCGGTGACCTGATGGTGCTCGACGGCCGACAGGACGCCGGCCGGGGTGAAGCCCGCCACGATGACGTGCGTGCCACCGGTGATCAGCATCGCCGTCCAGGTCGCGAGGTCGGCCAGGTGAAACATCGGCGCGGCGTGCAGCAGCCGGCCGCCGGGGGTGACGAACTGCCCGGTGGCCAGGCAACCCAGCGCGGAGGCCAGGATGTTGGCGTGGGTGAGCAGCACGCCCTTGGCGCGTCCGGTGGTCCCGCCGGTGTAGAAAATCCCGAATAGATCGTTGCCGCCGCGCCGACTGTCGTCGATCGCCGGGCTGGTGGCGATCAGTTCCTCGAAGCCGATCGCCGCCGGCGGCGTCTCGCCGTCGCCGAGCACCACCACGGCACGCAGGCCGGGCGCCTGCTCGCGCAGCACGGAGATCATCGCCGCGTACGCCTCGTCGATGAGCAGGACCTGGGCTCCGGAGTCGCGCAGCGCGTAGCCGACCTCGGCGGCGATCCAGCTCCGATTGATCGGCACCACGATCCCACCGGCCCACGGCACGGCCAGCAGGCATTCGTGGTAACGATCCGAATTCGGGCCGAGCAGCGCAACCCGATCGTCCGGCTCCAGCCCGAGCGCCCGCAGGCCACCGGCGAGGCGGGCAACCCGCGCCGCCGACTCGCGAACCGTGAAGACCCGCGCGCCGCAGATCGTCAGCAGGCCGTCCGGATCCTGCTGCACCGCCCGGTGCACAGCCTGCGTGAGGTACATCCCGACCTTCCCTCCGCCAGGAGACTAACCCGACCCACACCGGAGAAGACGGCCAAGATCCTGGAGTACGACGAACCGTCGATCAGCTGGCTGCTTCCTGCCAGGGGTTGACGAGGGCGATTCCGGTGTCGGTGAAGTCCTTGGTGTTACGGGTGGCGAGGGCGGCCATCCGGGCTCGGCAGATGGCGGCGATCTGCGCGTCGAAACCGTCGATCGGATTGCCCAGGAGCTCACGGGCGGTGACCACATCCGCGTACGAGTTGGCCGCGGCGAGGTCAAAAACCAGGACCTGACGAGGGAACGCGGCGAAGATCTCGTTGGCGGCCAGGTGCAGCGCTTCCCGGCGCCGGCCCTCGGGTAGCTGAGCGATGCCGTAGCGGATCTCGGCGACAGTGACCGTTGTCGTGTAAAGGCCGTCGCCGGAGCGCCTTTGCAGCCACGAGAGCACGGCGGGCTCCGGCTCGGCGCGCATGAGCTCGGAAACCACGTTGGTGTCGAGGACGATCATTCCGGCAGCTCCGCCGCGCGAGGCGGGGTAGCGCGGGACGGAGGGTCCAGGTCTACGCCACCAAGGCTCGCGAACCGTTCGGTGAGCGCGCCGAACAGGTCGGTGCGGGGCTCCTCGTCGGTGACTGCCGCGGTCAGGATGGCGCGGATCTCGGCCTCCATCGATCGGCCGTGCTGCGCGGCGCGGAGCCGGAGCTTCTCCTTCACGGAGTCGTCCAGGTCTCGGATGCTGAGGGCCGCCATCGCTTCATCTCCTTGCGCCGAGCCCGAGGAGCAGTTGATAGCAATGCTAGCACCGGCGCGATTTTTGGCCGTGCGGGCCTGAGCGTCGTTGTACCTCTCGGGTGGTCGGCGACATCGCGGTGGACGCACTGGCCCGGGGACGCGTTGGCGCCACGGAGCGCGTGAGGGGGCTCGGGTGCGGGTGACCGTGCGTGATTTTGGGGCCGCGGCAACCGCTCTGCACCCGGGAGCACACGGTCAGTTACCGAGTGGAGGTGATGCGGGTAACAGCTGGCATATCGGATATGGGGATGACTGGGGGTTTGGCGACCTCGCGCGGCCGCTTCAGGGTGTTCATGGCGAGGAATGCCGACTTAGGCTGGCAATAGCCCCGCCGTCCATAACTTAGGGTTACTTTCGAGACGGGCGTCGCCTGGATTGGCGATCGGAAACACGGCCGTGAGCTGGGGCTTTGCCCTGCGTACCGAAAACGGTGCACTTGACTCTGAGTAGTTTGTTGCTAGATTTGGTGGCACAGCAAGCGACCGGAATAGCCCGATTCCGACGCTTCCGCCAGCCCCGGAGGATCCCCATGCAGCCGCTCCCCGCACCCCCGGAGAACACGCCTAGTGATGGCAGTCAGTCGCAGAAAGTGAGCAAGCCGGGACCGTGCCCGTCCGACCGGCGCAAACCCAGTTGCCCCGGCTGGTAGTCGCTCCGCCGCTCCGACGAGTCCCCCACGAGA
>Ga0307512_10006215_pt1 | contig 12171 bp, 10 predicted proteins | sample 14_EM_MG_FD_200267 | JGI IMG/M metagenome (GOLD analysis project Ga0307512, IMG submission 200267) | Populus trichocarpa ectomycorrhiza microbial communities from riparian zone in the Pacific Northwest, United States - 14_EM | ecosystem: Host-associated > Plants > Roots > Unclassified | place... | reverse complement strand
TTTGTTCACTTTGGACTCAAGTGGCATCCCGGGTGTCGCGAAGGGGATCCAATCTCCTAAGCTTTCGGGGTCACGGTCTGCGCCGCCTCGCAGGCCGTGACCCTGCTCGCCGCCGTAGCCCGGCGTGCTCACTGCGGCCGTTTACGCCCGCCCTTCGGCGCGAGTACTGAGTTCAAGACCCGAGCACCTCGACGCGCATCCCGGTGAGAATGATGCGCAATCCGTACTCGAAGCTGGCCTCGCTGTCGACGGCGGAAAGTTCCTTCGCCACGCTCGCGGTCAGCGGATATTTTTCCGGATCAACAACAAGACCCTCGCCCGCGTACGGGTTGTCGCCCGAGTAGGCCGCCCCTGTCCGTGCCTGCTCCTCGATCGTGAAGCCGACCGTGTAGTGCAGGATTGTCGGGAAGGCCCGGGCCGCCTCGGCGACCGGAAGGCCCCCGTCCCGCAGCGTCCGCAGCGTCAGCTCGATGTTTCGGGCCAGGCCCGGGTGCGTCGAGTAGGAGCCGGCCGTGACGCGCGCGCCGTCGCGATAGCGCAACATTGTGCGGCGCAGCCGCCGGGCCTGCTCCGCGCTCCACTCCTGCCAGGAGGTGCCGCGGGCCGGCGCCTCGAGGCCGTCGGCGGCCTCGGCGGAGATCAGGTCGGCCATCGCGTCGAGCAACTCCTGCTTGTTCTTGACGTGCCAGTAGAGCGTCGGCGCCTGCACCTCCAGTTCCTTGGCCAGCACGCGCATGGTCAGGCCGTCGAGGCCGACGTCGTTCAGCAGCCGCAGCGCGGTTCGCGCGATCAGGTCGGAGGTGAGACGCATGCTTGACACCCTACCACCGTTAGGGGTATCTCTAACGTCGTTAGATTCACGCTAACAACGTTAGGGGCGCTCGATGGAATCCGTGATCATTGCCGGTGGCGGGCCGACCGGCCTCATGCTTGCCTGCGAGCTCCGGCTGGCCGGGGTGGACGTGCTGGTGCTCGAGCGGCTTGCCGAGCCGAGCGGCGAGTCGCGGGCCGGTGGCATCCACGCCCGCACGATGGAGGTGCTCGACCAGCGCGGGATGCTGGCTCCCTTCCTCGCCGAGGGCCGAGTGCTCCAAGGCGGTCATTTCGCCGGGCTGCCGCTGGATTTCAGCGGCTTCGACACCCGGTATCCGTACCTGCTCGCGATCCTTCAGCGGCACGTCGAACGACTGCTCGAGGAGCACGCCCGCGCTCTTGGCGTACGCGTGCGTCGTTCGGTTGAGGTTGTCGGCCTGCGCCAGGATGCCTCATCGGTGCACCTGGAGACGACGGCCGGGAGCTTCGAGGCCGCGTATGTGGTCGGGTGCGACGGCGGCCGCAGCGCGGTTCGACGGCTGGCCGGGGTCGACTTCCCGGGTACGCCGGCGACGATGACGGCGATCCTCGGCGATGTCGAGCTGGCCACTCCGCCGGACCAGGCGATCTTCCAGCGGCGCACCTCAGGCGGCAACTACTCGGTGATCGACTTCGAGCCGGGCTGGTACCGCGTCATGACCAACGAGTTCGGCGTGGTGGCGGATCGGGACAGCCCGATCACGGTGGACGAGTTGCGGTCGGCGCTGATTCGCACCGCGGGTACGGATTTCGGCCTGCACAGCCCGCGCTGGGTCTCGCGATACAACGACGCCGCCCGGCAGGCCGCCACCTACCGGGTGGGTCGGGTGCTGCTGGCCGGCGACGCCGCGCACATTCACTATCCGGCCGGCGGTCAGGGCTTGAACACGGGCGTGCAGGACGCGGTCAACCTCGGCTGGAAGCTGGCGCTGGTGGTGCGGGGCCGGGCCGGCGCGGAACTGCTGGACACATATCACGCCGAGCGTCATCCGGTGGGCGCCCGGGTTGTGCAGAACACCCGGGCGCAGACCGCGTTGACCCGTCCGGACGCGCAGACGGAGGCTTTGCGCTCCATCCTCGGTGACCTGCTCGCCATCGACGACGTCAACCGCGAGCTAGGCCAGATGATCACCGGGCTGGACATCCGGTATCCGCTGGGCGAGGGGCACCCGCTGCTGGGCCGCCGGGTCCCCGACTACGACCTGCCCGACGGCTCCCGCCTCTACGATCATCTGCACGCGGCGCGTCCGCTGCTGCTCGACAGCCGCACCCATCGCGCACCGGCCATCGTGGCGGGCCGGGTCGACATCGTCGAGTCCAAAACCGAGGCGCTGCTGATCCGTCCCGACGGGCACGTCGCGTGGGCCGAACCGATGGGCGAAACGGCGTTGCGGATGGCCCTCGACAAGTGGTGCGCTGCATAGGTTCCGGATGTTGACAACTGTCGATCTTCCCGATCGGATGGCGGCATGAAGGTGCTCGTCGCCGCGGCGCTCGCGGTCCTGGCCATCGCAAGCCCCGCAGCCGCTTCACCGGCCGGGGCCAAAAGCGAGGCCGGGGCCAAAAGCGAGGCCGGGGCCAAAAGCGAGGCCGGGGCAAAGAGCGAGGCCGGGGCAAAGAGCGAGGCCGGGGCCAAGAGCGAGGCCGGGGCCAAGAGCGCTGCCCCGCCCGCCGAGTTCGGAACGGACTGGGATGACCCGCGCACGGCCGCGCCGAGCGTCTCCCGGCCGAGCGGCCCGAGCTGCTCAACCACCATTGTGGACACCGAGTTTCGCGACTTCACGCCGTACACAAGCGAATTCGTCCCGGCCTGCCCCGGTCCGTGGCAGAAGGTCGTGCTCACGATGAACGGCGCCGTCGCGGGCCGGCAGTTCGACCGGCTCGGCTATCTCAAGATCGGCGGCGTGACGGTCTTCAAGACATCGACGCCGGAGCCGTCCGCCGCCGGCATCCAGTGGTCGGTGGAGAAGGACCTCACCGAGTACGCGGGCCTGCTCGCCACGCCGCAGCCGGTGGAGATGCTGATCGGCAACGTGGTCGACTCCACCTACACCGGTGTGCTCGACATCACCGTGAGCCTGACCTTCTATCGCGGCAAGGCGACCGATCGGCCCGCCGTTCTCGCCACCGACCAGGCCATCCCGCGCAACACCGAGCGGCTCGTCGCCGACGTCTACGCCACCGGGTCGGGCGGCGGCTGCGAGGAATTCTGGTATCTGACCACGCCGACGGGCGTCCCATATTCCTGCCCGGCCGACGACGGCCCCTACCGCGAGGTCCAGATCCGCATCGACGGCACCTTGGCGGGCATCGCCGCTCCCTACCCGCACATCTACACCGGGGGCTGGTCAAACCCGTTCCTTTGGTACGTGCTGCCGGCGCCCCGCGCGTTCGACATCCAACCGATCCGGTACGACCTGACCCCGTTTGTCGGACTGCTCACCGACGGCAAGGCCCACGACATCCGGGTCAGCGTCGTGGGCGTTCCGGCGGGCCAGTCGGGCTGGGACGTGCCGACGACCGTCCTGGCCTGGCGTGACCCGCACCGCGCCCAGACCACGGGTGCGCTGCTGGGCGCGACCGAGCAGCCGCTGGTCAACACCCCTGTCTACACCGATCACGTGCTCACCACGACCGGCGGCCATTCGCTGACCACCAGTGGCTACCTCAACACCTCGCACGGCCGGGTCACCACGACGGTCGCCCGCACGGTCGCCAACCACTCGACGCACCGCTGGAACGCCGACGAGACCGAGGACGCCCTTGAGGCGACGTGGACGGACCGCTCGTCGGTCACCGTCGGCCAGGGCCGCGCCCACCCGTCGACCACGACAACCGATCTTCGGTACGGCCTGGACGGCGCCATCACGATCGACGCCGCGAACCGCTTGACCTCGACGATGAGCCTGCTCGACGCGGCGACCACCCCCGGTTCGGCGGTCCTGACCGACACCTGGAATGGCACCGCTTCCTGGACGCTGGGGGTGCCACGGGAGGAGCGGCACGCCACCGGCACATCGACGCAGCGATACCGGGTGATCCGTCCGGGCCCCGATTACGATCACACGATCGCCACCGAGAACGGGACCGTGGTCACCGACTCGACCCGGACCGGCCGAGGCGCCAACGAGCCTCCGCCCGCGTAGGCCTGAGGTGGCGAAGGGATGAAACGCTACCGGGCATGGCTTACGACAAGTCTGCGGAGATCAAAGTGCACATCGCGGCGTCGCCCGACCGGGTGTGGGCCGCACTCACCGACGCTGACGCCCTGACAGCCTGGTACTGGCCGGCCGAGTTCGGGCCTAAGGCCACGTCCGACGCGCGGGTCGGCGGGCGGTTCGGCATCGCCACGGCGTCCGCCGACATGGGTTTCGCGGGGGAGTATCTGGAGCTCGACGCGCCGCGCCGGCTCGTGCAGTCGTGGCGCTGGGCCGGCGACGACCGGGACAGCCGAGTGACCATCGAGCTGGCCCACGCCGCCGACGGCACTGACATGAACGTCACCCACGACCGGCTCAACGCCCACACCGCCGCGATGTACCGGGCCGGCTGGCAAAGCTGCCTCGACCGCCTACCCACCTACCTGACCGCCACCCAAGCGCGAACGTAATCCAACGGACGCTCGGCCAGCGGCGGACGCTCGGCCAGCGGCGGACGCTCGGCCAGCGGCGGACGCTCCGGTCAGCTGAGGAATTCGCTGATCAGCTTGGCGAGCAGCTCGGGTTGTTCGATCACCATCGCGTGCGAAGCGTCCTCGAGCTGCAGGTAGCGCATGTGCGGGTTGGCCCGCGCCGCCGACGCGGCCTGATCGAGCAGGTAGCGCCGGTGTGCCGCATACAGCACGGCAAACGGCTGCTGCTCCGGCAGATCGCGGGTGGCCAAGACAACCAGCAGCGCGGACGGCGTCGCGGCATACACCGGGCCAAGATCAAGATCGTTCATCAGCGTACGTAGCTGGCCCGCCGTTTCCACGGATGGCCGCATCGTGGTTTCGCCGTTGCGATGCACCAAGTTGCGCCGGAAGCCCTCGATCCAGACCTTCTCGTTGGCGCCCATGTCCCGGGCCGCCATCTGCTGGCGCTCCACCAGGTCGGCCAGCTGATCGGCCTCGATGGTCCGGCCCATGCCGGCCTGCAGGGTGTCGAAAATGGCCTGTAACTTGGCCAACTCGGCGGTGGCTGCTTCGGGGTCGAGGCCTGGCAGTTGCTCGGCCCCGGCCGGCGGCGGGCTGCCGTCCAGGCTGACCGCGCCGCCGGACTCGGGGTGCCGCTGCGCCCAGAGCGCGGCGAGCATCCCGCCGAGCGAGTGCCCGACGATCGCCGGACGATCCAGCTCCAACTGGACGACGACCGCCGCGATGTCGCCGAGCGCGGCATCCCATGACCACGGGCCGTCGCCCGAGCGGCCGTGCCCGCGCAGGTCCATCGTGATCACCCGATGCTGGGACCGCAGCTGGCGGGCCAGCGTTGTCATGGTAGCCAGGTTCCCGCCGGCCCCGTGTAGCAGCAGTAGCGGCGGCGCGTCACCGCCGAAGTCGCGAACGGCGATCGGCAGTTCGCCGGCGTCGATCAAGCGGTCGTTGATCACTATCTCTCCTCGATGTTGCACGGGCTCGTGACTTTACGGTGTGAGCTGCTGGGCGCTGTGCGTTCAGGACCCGTCGTTGAGCCGGTTGCGGAGCCGGTCGCGGATCGCCGCTGACGGCACCCCGCCGTCGGGGTGGCGGGGCAGCCGACCCCGCCGGACCAGGTCGTGCACGCCCTGCCGGCTGATGCCCAGCATCGCTCCCGCCGTCGCGTAGGAGATCGACTCCGCCGATGGGTGGCCGACCCGGCTCGCCACGGTCTGGCCGAGCGGCGTCGCCCACCATTCCAGCGGCGGGTCGAAGGCCCGGTCGCCGGGATAGAGCGTTGCGATGATCCGGGCCGCTGCCCGCACCGCCGCGACGTGATCCCCGTCTCGCATGGTCGTGGCCCATCGCTGCGCGCGGATCCGGACCAGCCCGCGCAGGGCCTCCACGGCGTCGTCGCCCTCGAGCAGCACCTCCAGCGGGTCGAGCAGCCGCACATCAAGCAGCCGCACGATCTGCTCGACGAGCTCACCGTGGCGGGGCACGGGCCAATCGTGCGACTACTTGACACCGTATGTCAAGTAGTACCGTCTGAGGGGTGGTGAAGCGCGCACTGACCGAGCCGCATCCCTCCCGGTTGGCCCTTGATCACCCGCGCCGCGCGGAGATTCTCGCGGCCCACGCCGAGGCGCTCGACCACGGCAATGCCGGCTATCTCGATCCCGGTACGGGGCTTTTCGTGCTGACCGCCGGGTTCCTGGCCGACCGGGGAACTTGCTGTGGGCGCGGCTGCCGTCACTGTCCGTACGTCGGCGGTGACTGAGTTATCTCGCAGCGGGAAACGCGGCGAACCTGGACTTTCGCGAATGCCCGTCCGCCAAGTACGGTGTGCCCCGAATTATCGGGAGGACCCACGTGCGTTCGCGTCTTTTCGCGCTCGGCGCCGCCGGCGCGCTGCTCGCCCTCACGGGCTGCACCGACAAGAAGGCGGAGGCGGCTCCGATGCCGCCGGTGCAGGTCGTCGAGCAGCCGGCGGCCTCGGCCGGTGGCGCCTGCATTCTCTGGGACTGGGCGTTCATCCAGGAAAAGATCGGCGTGAAATTCGACATCGCCGGCTCCGACCAGGTTGAGGACACGTCGTCCTGCGTGGTCCGGACGGCGAACGACAGCTATCCCACGCTGGCGCTCTCGGTGGTCGAGAGCACGGACGCGGACGCGGCGCTGTTCACCGAAACGCTCGTGCCGGCCAAGGCCACCAAGCTCAAGGGTCTGGGCAAGGCGGCCTATCGGCTCGACTCGAAGGCCAGCGGCGACCACGGGCCCAGCGTCGAAATCGGCTGGCTCAGCGAGGCCAAGCAGCTGCAAACGCTGAAATTCGTCTTCCCGAAAGGCGCAAGCGACACCACGGCCAAGGACCTGCAGCCGAAGCTATTCTCCCTGGCCAAAGCCATGGACACGACCAACGGCTAAGCCCATGGACACGACCAACCGCTAAGCCATGGACGCGACCAATGGCTAAGGCCGTGGACACGACCAACGGCTAGGCCATCGACCCCGACCAACGGCTAAGCGTCGACGAACACCCGGGACGCCACCTCGCGGGGCAGCCGGATCTTGTCTCCGGACCGGTCGATCGTCACGCCGTCGCGCTCCTGCGCCACCGTGACGGTCGCGCCCGGGTCGATGCCCGCCGCGTGTAGCTGGCGAAGCACGCCCATGTTGGTCTGCACGCTCTCGCAGATGCGCCGGACGACCACGCTGCCGCTCAGCCCCGGGAACGCCAGGTTGCGCTCGGCGGCGTCGCTCGGGTTGGTCACGCGGGAATCGTCGAGCACGTCAAGACCAGGGATCGGGTTGCCGTACGGCGAGCGGGTCGGCTTGTTGAGCAGCTCGTAGACCTTTTTCTCCACCGAGTCGCTCATCACATGCTCCCACCGGCAGGCCTCGTCGTGCGCCTCCTCGTAGGGCATGCCGATCACGTTGACGAGCAGCAGCTCGGCCAGGCGGTGCTTGCGCATCACGGCGACCGCCGCGACCCGGCCGGCCGCGGTCAGTACAAGATGCCGGTCGTTCTCGACCGTGAGCAGGCCGTCTCGTTCCATGCGAGCGACCGTTTGGCTGACCGTCGGACCGCTCTGGTGCAGACGCTCGGCGATGCGGGCCCGCAGCGGAGGAACGCCTTCTTCCTCAAGTTCGAGGATGGTACGCAGGTACATCTCTGTGGTATCGACGAGATCATTCACAGTGCGGTCCTCCCAGCGGCGATATTACCTCGCAGCCGGGGGTTGACATGGGCCTCGGCGAGGTGGGTGACCAGACCTTACCGTGCGACGATGGGCCCATGGCGGATGGCACGACGACGGTGGTGTGGGACCCGGCCCTGCTCGACTACAACATGGGCGACCATCCATTGAATCCGGTGCGCGTCGAGCTCACCATGGCGCTGGCTCGTGAGCTGGGCATCTTCGACCGGTTCGGGGTGCGTACGGTGGTGCCCAAGCCGGCCGACGACGCCGCACTGACCCGGATTCACCGGCCGGACTACCTGGACGCCGTCCGGTTGGCCTCTCATGACCCATTCTTCTCCGGCTGGGGCCTCAACACCTCCGACAACCCGGTCTTCGACGGGATGTACGAGGCCAGCGCGCGGATCTGCGGCGCGACGCTGGCCGCGGCGGAATCCGTCTGGAACGGCGAGACCACCCGGGCGGTGAACGTGGCCGGCGGCCTGCACCACGCGATGGCCGCCCGCGCCTCGGGGTTCTGCGTGTTCAACGACCCGGCGGTGGCCATCGCGCGGCTGCTCGACCTGGGCGCCCAACGCGTCGCGTACGTGGACATCGACGTGCACCACGGCGACGGGGTGCAGGCGGCGTTCTACGACGACCCGCGGGTGCTCACGATCAGCCTGCACGAGACGCCCCTCGCGCTTTTCCCGGGCACCGGCTTTCCCGACGAGACGGGCGGCAAACAAGCCGAGGGGACCGCGGTCAACGTCGCCCTGCCGCCGGGCACCGACGACGCCGGCTGGCTGCGCGCGTTCCACGCGACCGTGCCGTCGATCCTCCGCGCGTACGCCCCGGAGGTGCTCTTCACCCAGTGCGGCGCCGACGCGCACCGGCTCGATCCCCTCGCCGACCTGCGGCTGTCGGTCGACGGGCAGCGAGCGGCGTATCTCGCCCTGCGCGGGCTGGCCGACGAGCTCTGCGACGGGCGCTGGATCGCCACCGGCGGCGGCGGGTACGCCCTGGTCGAAGTCGTCCCCCGGGCCTGGACCCATCTGCTCGCGGTGGCCACCGGCGAGGCGCTCGACCCGGGCACACCGACCCCGGCCGCCTGGCGCCGGCTCGCCATCGACCGTTGCCCCGGCGCCGAGGTACCGGCGACGATGACCGACGGGGAGATCGCGCCGGTGCAGCACTGGCAGCCGGGCACGACACCGGACCCGGTGGACAAGGCGATCATGGCCACCCGGCTCGCGGTCTTCCCACTACACGGCCTCGACCCGCACGACGCCCGCGACTGAGCCAGCTAAGGAGGCAGGATCGTGGAGAAGAGCGCCGACGTCCTGCTCTCCGACGGCAGCGCCGCGCACATGCGGCAGATCCGGTCCGAGGACGCGTCGGCGATCGTCGAGTTCCACTCCCGGATGAGCGACCGCACCCGCTACCTGCGCTATTTCTCGCCCTATCCGCGGATTCCGGAACGCGACCTTGAGCGTTTCGTCAACGTCGACCACCGCGACCGCGAGGCCTTCGTGATCGTGTCCGGCCCGCAGATCATGGCGGTCGGCCGCTACGAACGGCTCGGCCCGGAGTCGCCCGACGCCGAGGTGGCGTTCGTCGTGGAGGACGCGCATCAGGGCCGGGGGATCGGCTCGGTACTGCTGGAGCATCTCGCCGCGGCGGCCCGGGAGAACGGCATCAGCCGGTTCGTCGCCGAGGTGCTACCCCAGAACGGCAGCATGTTGCGCGTCTTCAGCGACTTCGGCTACCAGGTGCAGCGCGCCTACGCCGACGGTGTGGTGCACCTGAGCTTCCCGATCGCGCCCACCGAGAAGTCCCGCGAGGTGCAGGAGAGCCGCGAGCACAGCACCGAGGCACGCTCCATCGCGCGGCTGCTCAGCCCGCGCGGGGTGGCCGTCTACGGCGCCAGCGCCAGCGGCCAAGGCATCGGCGCGGCGATCCTGGCGCACATCCGCGACGGCGGCTACCGCGGCGAGATCGTGCCCGTGCACCGGCGGGCCGACCGAGTGGCGGGGCTGCCGGCTTACCGGTCGGCCACAAGCGCGGGCGTCCCGGTCGACCTGGCGCTGATCGCCGTACCCCCGGATGGTGTCGCGGAGGCCGTGGCGGACGCGGCCGCAGCCGGCGCGGGTGGCCTGGTGGTGGTCTCGGCCGGCTTCGCCGAGGCCGGCCCGGACGGCGCCGCTGCGCAGCGCGCCCTGGTGGAGGCGGCCCTCGCGGCGGGCATGCGGGTGGTGGGCCCCAACTGTCTCGGGGTGGCAAACACCGATCCTTCGGTACGCCTGAACGCCACCCTGGCGCCCGCCCTGCCCGCCGCGGGACGGGTCGGCTTCTTCAGCCAGTCGGGCGCGTTGGGCGTCGCCCTGCTCGCCGAGGCGGAACGTCGCGGCCTCGGCCTGTCCAGCTTCGTCTCGGCCGGCAACCGGGCCGACGTCTCCGGCAACGACCTGCTGCAGTACTGGCGGGACGATCCGCGTACCGATGCCGTGTTGCTCTATCTGGAGACGTTCGGCAATCCGCGGAAGTTTGCCCGGCTGGCCCGCCGGATGAGCCGGGTCAAGCCGGTGGTCGCGGTCGCGTCGGCCAGCCGGCCGCGGGGTCTGGCGGGCGACCTGCCAGGCCCGGATTCGAACGCGGTGACGGCCCTGTTCGCCCGCTCCGGCATGATCCGGGTCGACACGGTCGCCGAGCTTTTCGACGTCGGCCTGCTGCTCGCGCACCAGCCGTTGCCTGCCGGCCGCCGGGTGGCGGTGGTCGGCAACTCGTCGGCGCTGTCCGCGCTCGCCGTCGCCGCCTGCCGCGCGAACGGACTGACCGTGGCCGACGGGTATCCGTTCGACATCGGCCCGCAGTCCGGGGCGCACGACTTCGCCGACGCGCTGGCCGACGCGGCCGTGGACGAGCGGGTGGACGCGTTGGTCGTGGTGTTCGCGCCGCCGTTGCCGGGCCAGTTGCCCGACGAGGACGCGGATTTCGCCGCGGCGCTGGGCAGCGTCGCGCTGGCCGGGGAGAAGCCGACCGTGGCGACCTTCCTGCTGGGCCGGCTGCCGGAGCGCGTCCCCGCCTACCCCTCGGTGGAGGAGGCGGTCCGGGCCCTGGGCCGGGTCGCCGCCTACGCCGACTGGCTGCGCCAACCGCCGGGGATCATGCCCGTTTTGTCCAATGTTGCGGCCGAGGCGGCGGTTGTCGACGGCCCGCCCGCCGACCTGCTCGCCGCCTACGGGATCCCGGTCGTGCCGTCGTCCGCGGCGGCGTCGCTGCCGGCCGTGCTGTCCGCCGCCGAACGCCTCGGCTACCCGGTCGCGCTGAAGGCCGCCGGGGGAGCGTTACGCCATCGCATCGATCTGGGAGCGATCCGGCTGGGACTAGCCGACGAGCAAGACCTCCAAGCCGCGTACGCGGAACTGTCGGCGTCCTTCGGGCCGGACGTGCTGGTGCAGACGATGGTCCCGGCCGGGGTGGCCTGCACGATCGAGGTGGTCGAGGACTCCGCGTTCGGGCCGGTGATCGGCTTCGGACTGGGTGGCGTCGCCAGCGAGTTGCTCGGCGACCTGGCCTGGCGCGGCGCGCCCCTGACCGACCGGGACGCGGCGGCCCTGGTCGACGAGCCGCGCGCGGCGCCGTTGCTGCACGGCTACCGCGGCTCGACCCCGGTTGACCGGGCCGCGCTGGTCGACCTGCTGCTGCGCGTCGGCCGCCTGGTGGACGAGCACCCGCGGATCCGCTCGCTGGCCCTGAACCCGGTCCTGGCCCGCCCCGACGGCTATTCGGTCCTGCACGCCGCCGTCGAGATCGGTGGGGTCGCGGCCGCCCGCGCCGACACCGGCCCGCGCCGCCTCGCCACCGGTTAGCGGAGACGGTCGAGGCCGGTCGCGAACCGCAACCGGCCTCTTTCCGTCCGAAAAACGTCAGCTGGCGTACGCCTCGAGCCGGCACGCGCGCTCGGGGGAGCGCAGCTTCGACATCGTCACCTTCTCGATCTGGCGGATCCGCTCGCGGCTGAGCCCGAACTCGCGACCCACCTCGTCCAGCGTGCGCTGCCGGCCGTCGTCCAGGCCGAAACGCAGCCGGATCACCGCGGACTCGCGCTCCGACAGGGTGGAGAGCACAATCTCGACCTCGCTGCGCAGCTCGCCGCGGGCCAGCCCGTCGCCGGGCTCACCGTTCGGGTTGACGGCCGCGACGAAGTCACCGAGCGCGCTCTCGCCATCATCACCAACCGCCTGGTCCAGGCTGACCGGCTCCCGGTCGTACGAGATCAGCTCGATGACCTGGAACTCCGGTACCGCCATCGCCTGCGCGATCTCGGCGATGCTGGGCTCGCGGCCGAGCTGGGTGGCCAGGTCGCGGCGGGACCGGACCATCCGGTTGACCTGCTCGACCATGTGCACCGGGATGCGGATGGTGCGGGCTTGGTCGGCCATGGCGCGGGTGATGGCTTGGCGGATCCACCAGGTGGCGTACGTGGAGAATTTGTAGCCCTTGGTGTAGTCGAATTTTTCG
>Ga0307512_10006214_pt1 | contig 12172 bp, 4 predicted proteins | sample 14_EM_MG_FD_200267 | JGI IMG/M metagenome (GOLD analysis project Ga0307512, IMG submission 200267) | Populus trichocarpa ectomycorrhiza microbial communities from riparian zone in the Pacific Northwest, United States - 14_EM | ecosystem: Host-associated > Plants > Roots > Unclassified | place... | reverse complement strand
CCCCGCTCCTACTGACGGAGAGACTCCTGCTCCCTCTGAGACCGTGCCTGCTGAGGAGACTCCCGCTCCTACCGACGGAGAGACTCCTGCTCCCTCTGAGACAGCGCCTGCCGAGGAGACTCCCGCCCCCACTGACGAGACCCCCGTCCCTACTGGTTACGAGCCTGTTCCGCCTGGAGAGGAGACCCCCGCCCCTACTGGCGAGACACCTGCTCCTACCGATGGCGAGACTCCTGGCCCCTCTGAGACCGCGCCTGCCGAGGAGACTCCCGCTCCGACAGGCGAGACTCCCGCGCCTACTGCCGGTACCCCTACCGGATACGTTCCGATCGTTTCTGCCCCTGTTCCCACGGCCGGCGAAGAAGTCGTTACCACTGTCGTCTCGTGCACGTTCACTGATATCGGCGACGGTGGATTCACCACCAAGACCGTCGAGGTGACAAAGGAGATCCCGGCCACCGCCTCGGAGACCTCCCTCACCGTGAGTATGACGGAGAGCGTCACGCTGTGCACCGTCTGCGGAGCCGAGCCGACCACCGTCACTCTCACCGTCCCCGCGAGCGGACCCGAGACTGCTGCCCCGCCTGCGGACGACACGACCACCACCGAAGATGTGCCCGAGGCGACTCCCACCGATGCGGTTCCCACCGACGCGACCCCCACCGACGCGACTCCCACCGACGGAGTGCCCGGCACCCCTCAGACCACGGACTATGTACCCGTCGTCTCGGCCCCCGTCCCGACCCAGGGCGAGGAGGTTGTTACCACCGTTGTCTCCTGCACCTTCACCGACGTTGGCGACGAGGGCTTTACCACAAAGACCGTCGAAGTGACCAAGGAAATCCCCGCTACCGCGTCGGAGACGTCGTTGTCCGTCAGCATGACCGAGACCGTCATCCTCTGCACCAAGGGTTGCGGCCCCGAACCCACCACCGTGACTCTGACCGTCCCTGCTCAAGAGACCCCTGCCGAGACCACCCCCGGACCTGAAGCCCCGGTGACCTCCGGCGCTCCCGAGGCTACTCCCACCGACGCGACTCCTACTGATGGACAGTCTGACGCTCCCGCCACTACTGACTATGCGCCTGTCGTCTCGGCGCCGGTGCCTACTGAGGGCGAGGAAGTCATCACGACTGTCGTCTCCTGCACCTTCACCGACATCGGCGACGACGGATTCACCACTAAGACAGTCGAGGTCACTAAGGAGATCCCCGCTACTGCGTCTGAGAATACCCTCACCGTCAGCATGACCGAGAGCGTCACCGTCTGCACCAACTGCGGAGCCGAGCCCACCACCGTGACTCTGACTGTCCCTGCTCAAGAAACTCCTGTAGAAGACGCCACCACCACCACCGCAGATGCGCCCGGGGCGACTCCCACCGACGGAACCCCCACCGATGGGGTGCCTGACACTCCCGCCACTACTGACTATGCGCCTGTCGTCTCAGCGCCGGTGCCTACTGAGGGTGAGGAAGTCATCACGACTGTCGTCTCCTGCACCTTCACCGACATCGGCGACGACGGATTCACCACTAAGACAGTCGAGGTCACCAAGGAGATCCCCGCTACTGCGTCTGAGAATTCCCTTACTGTCAGCATGACCGAGAGCGTTACTGTCTGCACCAATTGCGGCGCCGAGCCCACCACCGTCACTTTGACCGTCCCTGCCCTGGAGACTCCCGCGGAGGATGCCACTACAACTGTCGAGGGTGTTCCGGAGACTACCGCCGTCGATGTGGTTACTAGTGTCCCTGCTGTTGAGGTCCCTGCCCCTACCGGTGGAGAGGAAGTCTACACCACTGTGATTCAGACTTCCTACGTGGACATCTGCCCCACTGGTTTCACCACCAAGACTGTCGACATCACCAAGGAGGTTCCTGCGACTATTACCTCGACCACTCTGACCGTCATCATGACCGAAAGCTGTAAGTTTCCGAGGTAATTCGTGAATATATCTTCAGGACGCTGACCTGCCTTTAAGCTGTTTACTGCGAGACTGGCTGCGGTGCCGGACCCACTACTGTTGTGGTGACAGTCCCTGTCGAGGAGACTACAACCATCAAGGCCACCCCTAAGCCTACTGACTCCGCTGATCCCGCCCCGACTGAGGGTTCCCCACAGCCGACCGAGAGTTCGCCCGCGCCCACTGAAGGCTCTCCTCAGCCCACCCAGCCCGCTCCCGAACCCACAACAGTTTACGAGACCATCACCAAGGAAGTTCCCGCCGTGTCCTACCCCACCGTCACCCCCGGCGAGGAGGTGATCACCACCGTTATCACCAAGGAGTACGTCACCCTCTGTCCCACCGGATTGTCGACCGCCACCACCCGGGTCACCGCGGAGGTGCCTGCGTCCTACACCGACCCCGTCGAGGTCATCATGACCACCACCGAGGAAGTTTGCACCAACTGTGGCGCCGAGAGCCAGCCTACTACTGTGGTCCTCACGGTCCCCGTCTATGAGACCCAGACCCTCACTTCCGCGGCTCCTTTCGTCCCGAGGCCGACGACTGTCCACCAGACCATCATTCGCACCATCACCAACGGCGCTGGCCAGGAGGCCCCCGAGACCGTCACCGAGGAGATCGTCACCGTTACTACTTACCAGCCCGTAACCGAGGTCACAACCATCGTCCAGACCGTCACCAACTCCGCCGGCGAGGAAGCCCAAGAGACCGTTGTTTCCATCCCCGGCTACGCCCCCATCACCGAAGCCTCGCAGCCCGTCTACGGTGTCGTGACCGAGACTGTATACCAGACCGCGCCCAACGCCGTTCCGACCGAGGCTGTCGTTACTGAGACCATCACTACCCAGTATGAGACGGTCGGCTCGACCGGCATCGAGGTCGTCACGATCACCATCACCGCCGAGAAGCCGGCCTCCGAGACCAACCCGGTGGAAATCGGGTACGAGACAGTGACGACGACCTGCACCGTTTGCGGCGAGGCGCCACAGGAGATTACCATGACGATCCCGTACGTGACCAGCACCGTCACCTTTGTGCCCACGTTCTCGACCGTGTTCCCCTCGAACTCTGGGTTCGGCCCCGCGCCTAGCAACTCTACCGGCGAATACGCCACTCCGTCGTCGTACGTGCCCGCCGAGCTGGCCAAGCAGGAGTTCGCCACGCAGGAGTACGTTGGCGCCGCGTCGAGACGAGGAGCCAGTATGGGACTGGCCGCCGTGGTCGCCTGCGCGATGGCGCTGCTGGTGCTGTAGATTGGCGGGGAGGATTCTGTAGATCGATTGACAGAGAGGGAAGAAAAAGCAGAGGATATACTATTATAAATATCGCGAGTAAAGCATATTTTGGGATCTCGGGTTTTTGGTTTTGGCAGTTTGCGAGGTTGCATTTTTTCGGATCGGTAGCATAAGTGTGTAATGTTTTGTAACGGCAAATCAAACAATCAAAGGAGGCAGGTGTTTCGAGGTTTTCCGCGTGTCCACAGCTAAAATGTGTCCTCCGCGTGAGAGCTCGTGTACGCTCCCACGGATCATGAAGGAATACCATACCTGCAGTTTTGAACAGCGGAATGTATTTACACTATGACCGAGTGAATTCCGCACCACATCACCCGCCCTACAACATCGATTAGCGATCTGATCCAATAATCGCTCAGACGAGCTCCCGAGGCTGGAGAATATGATAGGCTGCGATAATGCCCTTTGGCACCACGAATCTTGGAGTCGCCTTCGCAGTCGGCCCGGGGGTCTGGCAGAGGGTTGCGTGTGGAGATCGTGGTGCCCGCGCCGCGGAGTGGGTTTGGCAAGATGTCATAGAGTACTCAGCAACCGGGCGGGCGTCATGGCCTGGAGAGCAGAGATTGCAAAGCGCAGGTCGATAGGGCGTGTGGAGAATTAGTTACACCAGTGCGAACTGCTGCTTGAGAATGCTATCCTAATGCCTTACCGGCGCACGTGCTGGGGCAATTGCGAGGAGGTACGAGCGCTGCTGTCGAAGACTGATACTCATTCGGAGGGCGGGTTGGCGAATATAGGTTCCGAACGGGTAGCGATGAGTGGTTCCGACTTGCTGGGGATTGTGGGTGCCGTACTGCTGGCGATTCAGGATTCGGTACTGTTCGCATTACTATCGCCGCATCACCGGCAACTCGACATAGCGCTACGCAAGGTGGGGTGGAAAGGAGGGGCCAGGAGGCAGCGTGTCTCCATTTGTCTATCCCTTGGTTGGTTGAACCTTATGGCGAAATCTCATGACACGCAGTATTTTAGTTACCCAACGTCAAAGTCGAGTGTGAGAGACTGAGAGTAGGTAGTAAGTTCCGCGACGGCACAGCGTCACGGATCTGCGTGGAGGAGAGGTTCGGCCGAAGTAGGTAGAGGAGAGCAGAGCAAACAGGGAACCCAAGCGCCATCAATCCTTCTACTCCTCGATATCGAGTTCTTCCCCGGCGGGCGGCGAATCGATTTCAACCAAGCATCCGACGATGTCAGCCAAACGGGCTCGGAAGCCAACCGGAACTGATGCCCCAGGCAAAACGACAGAAGATGTCGGATGGCACCACTTTCGGTGGCTTTCCCGACCCCGTTTTCGCCCCATTCTCCCATCATAATCCAGAGCATATGGCTGAGACAAGGTTTCCTGAAGGCGCTCCAATGTCACCCGTTTGTATATTCTTTCTATACTGTGATGGCGAAGCCGTCAAGAGAGTGGTCGAGTCCGTCAATCAGTACGCGCGAACCAAGCGGAAGTTTTTACCAGCCTACCTTGCAGGCTTGTACGGTACCACAAATGGAAGCCTGTATCGATTGGCGAGTTTCGGCGTTTCCTTAGTGCTTATGGGATACAACCGAAGGCCGGCACGGAGCGCTTACTTGAAGCCGGCTTACGCTTGAAATAGGAGCTCGTTGCCCAAGGTCTCGCTGTCTGAGGATCGATACCAGCAGATCAAGCATATATTCTTACCGTTAACGATCCCACTGGCGAAGAAGGACTGGTGGAAGAAACTTGAGTCACCGTCCTCACATCTGCAACAGCGTTGCCAAGAGCTGTATCTGCCAGGAACCTATGTATCGATCGACGAAAAGATGGTGAAGTTCTAGGGCCGTTGCGGGACGTACCGTTCGTACTTCCAGCCAGCCGATCACCGTTGGATTCAATGACCGTGCGCTGTACGATACTGGCGATACATTCAGCTGGCTGTACGCCTTGTGGTTGACATTTACTGACGTGGTGAAGGAGACAGAACTCCTGATGACTGGATCCACTATGCTGCTGCTGTGCGGAAGTCTCGACTCCATCGATTACTGATGCATCGTCTGATGCATCGTCTACATGGACAACGCCTTTGCGACAGTTCCGCTGCTTCGGATGCTGCGTGGTAGGTCGATTGGTGGTTGCGGGGGAGGGCCGTGTGTTGGGGACGCTTGCTGCTTGTTTGTGGGGGAGTATGTACGGTGGGCGGCTAGAGTTGTGAGAGCGCCCAATTGGGAATAGCGGCGTGCAGCAGCGGAGAGATGTTTTTTTTGTTTGATCACTTTTTGCGCGTACATACGACCTATCTAGATCATGGCGAGGATATGTGCAGTCCGTTTCCTGTCCGCAATCCGCGCGTGGCGGCTCGTCGCAGCCTCCCCTTTGGCCTCCGCCCAGGCCTGTCCCACGAGGGTGGATGCGCACCAAAGGAACTACAAAGGAGAAGAATCCGTACAAGAAAGAACAAAGGAAAAAGGAAGCCCGTCCCCCTAGCCCTCTTCCGTCGATGCCATGAAAGAGGGTGAGGGGAGGAAAGGCGGTTGCCCTTCCTCGACCGCTAGCTCCTCCGTCTCCGCTTTCCTCTCCTCCTCCTGCTCCCTACGCTCCCTACGCTCCCATTCCAGCACCTCGCTCTGCGCATCTTCCTCAGCCGGCACCGGAACCAGGCTCTACATATGTAGCGGAGAGGAAGGCTAGCACTGCCTGGCTGCGCCTCCCATCGGCAAGGAGGTCGCGGATTTTCCGCCGGCTCTTCTCCCTCCCAGTCTCCTTCAACACCTCTGCCCACAGGGGCTTCTGCTGGGGCTTCTGCTCGGGACACACCTTGAGTAGGTGATCCCGGGTTTGCGTCTGCTACCGGCACCACCAGCACCGGTGGGCCGGTTCTTTGTCCAATGCAGGTGCTGTTCGGTGGGGCAATGGCCTGATTTCAACCGGTGGAACCTTGAGGTGAGCCTCTTGGTGCTCCCAGCAGCCGTGCCGTCCGGCCTCTGGCTTTTCGGCATCCCGTATTTCTTCTTGGGGGCCCGGCCTCCCGTCCATTGCTGTGTCTCCGCCCACTTCTTTCCAGAGATCTCTCGTTTGAGGTGAGCGAGAGACTTTGCGAGCGGCATCGCGCGTGCTTCCACTCGATCCGAGTATGCCAGCCACTCCACCCCGCGGGCATCTGGCTCTGCCACGAGCTTGGCCCACTCGTACGCCTTCTCGTTCCCTATGACCCCCTTGTGCGCGGGGCACCACCTGATCTCGATGGTGATGTCCGGCCTGGCTCTCGTCAACGCGGCGATGTGCGTTCACGCCTGAAGCGCACACGTCTGGCCAGGCTGGGCTCCTCCAAGCGGAGAGATGTTGTGTCGTCCTGTTCTTACTTAGTTTTCTTCTTCTTTCTCTTCTTTTATACACCTACTTACTTTCATAAGTAAGGATTAGACAGAAATCGAGAACCTTTTTCTCGATTTGAATTTTGTCGTCATCGTTCTACTCAAAAGACCGCTAAGCGCTGATATATCCTCATCCCGCAGAGAGCCCGTTCTCTCTCTGATTCGGTACTGATCCGGCGATTTCTCAACATAAGGCGACAGGAGGGAGCCGGACGCGCAAGGTGCTGTTTGCTTCGAGACTGCCCGCTGAACCGGCATTCCACAGGGAACTGGAGTTGCGACGGTGGGGTGTTTGTCAAACCCAAAAGCTGAAGACGGCGACATGGTAAAAATAGAATCAAACGCGAAACCCTACGTGCGACATCCCTACACTGACTGGGAACGATGTCCACTGCCGCCGTCTCGGATTGTGCGCTACATATTACCACCCTCGTTGGATCGTTGCCGGCCAAGTCGGAACTGGCGAAGTGAAGTGCGGCGGTAATGCACGCGGACTAGCCTCATCTCCATCCCAAAATACCCTCGGTGGAACAGTACCTGCATCCCGCCCAACCACTTTTTCCACCGTGTTTTCCACCACTTTTTCCACCACGTACCTTATACATGAGCCCCCGCGTCCGCCATGCGGATTCGCACATGCAATCAGCAATCGTAGTCGCCGAATCTCCCGCTTCATGTATCGGCCAGTGCAGAAAACGCCGTCACCGCTGCTGCCGGCGCACGACGAACACGTCCCCCACGCTCCCGCCGACATGGTGCGGTCGCCGCTGCTCAAAATTCCCAGCACCAGCGAGCTACCGCAGATTTCGAGCCCCGTCACGGCCGAGCCCGAGGGCAGGCTGGAAGCGTTGTCCAGGTTCTTTGCCTCGCGCGGCGTCGGCTGGCGCCCGCTGACCGTCACCTCACCGTTCATCCTGCTCTTCGCCCTCGTCGCAGTCGCCATCGCCATCGCCCTCGAGTACATGCTCCAGCGGTCCAAGAGCCAGGGCGCTCTCGTCTACACGTCGTCGTCCTACCTCCTCGACTACGGCCCCATGGTCGTTGCTGTCACGCTCGGTCTGCTCTGGGCCACCATCGACCACGACATTAAAAGGTATATATGTTCCCAGTTTTGGCCACTCGGTCACTTCCACCGACTCCGAGCCGTGGCTTCGTAGAAGCGTTAGGCTAGCTACTGCCTTGCGCGGTGTAGTTGAGAGCATGATATGGGAGGCGCGGGCTCATCGCTGGCGTTGTAGACTCGAACCGTACTTCCAGCTGTCGAAGCCGGGGGGTGTCACGGCCGATCACTCGCTGTTCCTGCATTATCCTTACTGCTTCGCCGCCTTCACTCCGTTCATATCTCTGTGGAAACGGTAAGGGCTGATCCCTAGAAGAGGCACGGGTGTGTGGGCTGACAGGAAGGGCGCCAGACACTGGGTCGTGCTGTGCTCGTCGCTGATCCTCGTCATCATCTTCTATGGCGTGACGCCGATCATGAGTGCCCTTGTCTCGAAGAAGATTGTCACGCGCACCCTCGCCTTCCCGGTCGAGCGTGCGGGGATTTACACGCCTGAAGCGCAGGCTGCAGCCCTGACGACGACATTCTCCTATATCGCGTTCTCCAACTTCTACCTTAACGGCTCGCTGCCGCCGTTCACGACGAAGGACTTCGCCGTCCTACCGTTCGCGCCAATGAAGAACCGCAGCGCTAGCGCGACTGCCGGCGCCGGCCAGGATGAGGTCTGGTGCGGCAACACCACCCTCTACGAGGCGCGGCTGGACTGCCGTCTGGGCTCCTACCGCCGCGAGCGCGGCACGCTTGAGCTGCTGACTTTCCCAGAGCGCAATTGCCGCCTCATGTTCAAGTTCGGTTCCGGGGGCGAATACAGTCCGTACTACAGCTCCGTGGTTAGCAACATCAGCGTCAGTGGTGTGGACTTCAACTACGCCGAGACCGACTGCGCTGGCCCCGGGAATGTCGACATGCTTGTGGCCCTCTTCGTGCGCAACGCCTATCCGGACGCCCGCGACAGCGACGACCAGCCGCTACTGCGGAACTCTACCGCGATCCACTGTCGGCCCGTCCACGAGCAGCAGCAAGTCGAGGTCGTCGTCAACGCGCACGACCTCAGCATCAAAAACTGGACGCGCAAGGGCGACAAGCGCGCGTTCACGGGGCTCAACCTGAGGCACTGGATGCCGCTGGTTAGTGGCTACAGAGACACCCCGACTCCGTTCGCGTTCAACTTGCCGGAGACGGGGCCCGTCATCTCTAGATGGGACATGCCCGACCACATTTCCCAGTTGATCCGCAAGCCGCAGTTTCAGACGCTCATCGACCTGTACCCCGTGCCCAATATCCAGACGCTTCCGGGGATCGGTTTCACTGGCAACCGCACGCAGCCCATCAACGTGTACTTCCAGCAGCGCAGTTCGCTAACGCCGTTCGGCCTCGCGAACGTGCAGGACCTCGAGGCCCTGTTCGACGCCGACGGCCGCGCGCTGATGGCCGTGTACAACGACGCCTACCGCTACCTTTTTGCGATGGCTATGGTGCCCGGCTACACGGGGTACGCGAGCGAGAGGGCTGGCACGCTTGGCGAGCTCGTGCCCGCCACCAACCTCGCGAACCAGACGTCTGTGCTGCGCGAGTTCAAGCAGGACGGCTACGTCGTCGATGAGCTATGGACGCGGGCCCTCCAGGGTACTCTCTGCACCGTACTCGTCCTCGCCGTCGCCCTCGCCTGCCTCGTGTGGAACCGCGGTTGCGAGCTCGTCCGGGAGCCGGGCACCATCGCCGACGCCATCGCCTCGCTCGACGCCGACGGCAGCGTCGCTGAGGAGTTCCAGGACTCCGAGTTCCTGCGGCCATCCCAGCTGGAGCAGGTGCTGTGTGCCCGCGGCCACCGGTACTCCCTTAGGGGCCAGAAACTCTCAGCCCGTCGGCTCGCCGACGCGACGTACCACCGCCACCACGACGCCGAGCCCGCCGTCAACCGCGACCAGATCTCGCTGTCCAAGTCCTGGGAGCTGAGTCTGGTCCTTGGCGGAGTGGCCGTCGTGCTGTTGGTCTGCTGGATGATCCTGCTAATCGTGCTGTTCATCCGTGCAAGGGAGGGCAACGGCTTCGCAGTCCCCGCCGGCGCCTTCGTCTACGATCTGTACGCCGCGTACGTGCCGACCGTGGCAGCGACCTTCTTCGAGTCGTTCCTGGTGCTGCTGACGTCGCAGTTCACTCTAATCTTCCCGTTCAAGCACCTCAAGCGCGGCAACGCGAGCGCGAAAATCTCTATCGACGTCAACTACGACCGGCGCCCGCCGCATCTGCAGGTCGCCAACGCGCTGCGTCTGAGGAACCCCCTCCTCGCTGTCCTCAGCGGCAGTATCCTGCTCGCCAACGCGTTCGCAGTCGCCCTCGGTGGTCTGTTCTTCAAGAGCACCGTCGGCTTCGAGGAGCCGATCAGCGGCATCGGGTTGGTCGGCTCACTGGAGGCGCTCGAGGCGTATAACGCCACCGCCGGCTCGCTGATCAGGGGCGAGTATGACATCCCGTACGACTCGTTCTACGTCGCCACGGGCGAGGCGATTGGGTTCCAGCGCCGGCCGTGGACTACCGACGAGCTGTTCTATATCCCTTTCTCCGTTCCGGCGGACCAGCGCGGTCACAGCGACGCCAACTACACCGTCGAGACATTCGGCCTCGGCATGGCAGTCAAGTGCGAGGAGATCCCATCGACGGCGATCCTGACGTGGAATGCGATCGACCCCGAGTACAACAAAACAGACTTCGCCGGCAAGCACCGCTGGTTCTCGTTCACGACGCTCCGCGGCGCTTCCGCCGTGGAGGAGCCGCTGGTCGCACGGCGGACGGCGGACGGCACCATTTCCGGGCCACTGGGGGAGGACCCGCGCAAGGACCACATCGGCTGGTTCTTCACGCCGGAGCTCACCGACGGGACCGAGAAGTACCGCTACTTCGAGCAGGCACCCGTGCCGTACCCGGTAAGCCTCGGCGGCAAGACCGACTGGGAGTTCTTCGCGTCGTGGCACCGCTACGCCTACGACCCGGACCGGAGCGTCACCATCAACCGCGCCTTCTTCCCGCAGAACGTCACACAGGGCTACGACTTCCTGGACAGCGACGTCCAGTACCTCAACCGCACGGTGTCGGGCCCGGCGATGTACATCGACTCGCGCGTGGGCATCCGCTGCAACACGGTGCCGCGGCTGGTGCGGTCGACAGTGGTCGCCAACCTCGCCGGCGACATCCTTAGCCACCGCGACATGGAGCTGCAGCTCGTGGCTCAGGCGATCGCGGCCGCAAACCGCACCAACATGGGCATCACGGCGATCGTCAACACGTTCACACGCAATGTGGTCCTGCGCGTCGCCCGCCTCCAGGGCGCCATGCAGGTGCTGACGATCGGCCCTTCCCGGTCCTACGTCGCCGAGCCCACCAACTGGCTCACGCAGCTGGTGTACAGCGAGGGCCGCAAGCGCAACGCTACCTTTGACTTGTACACATCGTCGCCGGCACAGTCGGCGCGCGTGCTCGAGTCTGTCTACCAGCGCACGTTCGCCATCTACCTACAGCTAAACGCGGACGAGATCTTCTCACAGGCACCTTCCTCCTCCTCCTCCTCCTCCGCGCAGTCCGCCGCCGCCGCGGGGCTGCAGGGCACGATCATTCACGGCCGCGAGCGCGTGCTCATGCACCCCGTCGCCTTCTACGTTGCCATCGCGATGCTGCTTGTCTTCATTCCCGCCGTCGCGTGGACGTACATTAGCCTCTACAACGGCTTCCTCGCACACCAACCAACCACGCTCGCGGGGATCTACGCCGCCGTGTACGCTACGGATGTCAGCCCTGCCACCTCGGCGGCGGCGAAAAGGGTGGCCGGAGTGAGATACGGCTATGGCTGGTTCGTCGGGAGGGACGGCAGGAGACATGTCGGCGTTGGAACAGAGCCGCTAATGGGCGGTCCGGGGGGCAGCGCGGACCTGCTCGGAAGCTGATATGTTATAAGATTTTGTTTTCCATAGTCACGGCGTTTGGGTTTGGATGTATGTATCATATATAGGAGTTACGCGTGTTGTACATGACGAAGTTTTTGAGATGACTACTATAGCTCATATTACGTTTGGTCGACGGATGGGCAACTGCGTAACCGGAAATGTCTCTGCGCCTCTGTCGCTGCTGGTCACCGATCGTGCGTACTCCTGTCTCGCCGTTCCACTGCTGACACTCTGGAGTAATGTGCGACCCACCAATGGAAGGTGGTCGTGCATGTGGTGATCGGATTTGATGCAGGTGGTCACTAGTCGCGCGCGACCCTTCGCCAATCCGATCATTATTCATCAATACGCTAGGAATATTTTCTGATACAAGGAGTATTTTCTGATACAAGGAATATTTTCTGATACAAGGAATATTTTCTGATACCGTATTAACTCACTTAAGAATTCCCCCTATAAACGCCGCTGCTAACGTAGCATACAGGGTAACCGGCTACTACCCCGTACCCGGACACTTTTGTTAGCGTGATTTAGTGTGGTGGCCCCACCTTACTACCCCGCTCAGCAGCGTCAACAC
>Ga0307512_10006213_pt1 | contig 12172 bp, 14 predicted proteins | sample 14_EM_MG_FD_200267 | JGI IMG/M metagenome (GOLD analysis project Ga0307512, IMG submission 200267) | Populus trichocarpa ectomycorrhiza microbial communities from riparian zone in the Pacific Northwest, United States - 14_EM | ecosystem: Host-associated > Plants > Roots > Unclassified | place... | reverse complement strand
TGCTAGATTTGTCGGTGACCGTGAGGTCGTGGGCCTGCCTATTGACATCATTGAAGACGTCTTTCCAGCCGGAAAAATCAAGTACAGACTCGAACATACAGCTGGCGTGGAGTATATTCGTTAAGGCTGCGGGGTGTCGGAGGTGGAGGATCGCAGTGCGCAGGCATAGAATATGGACCACGCATCCCCTTTACTGTACCACTCTTCCATCGCCCAACCCTTCGCCACTTCCTAGCCTCATTACGACTACACATTCAACCCTAATCGTCCATGTGATATTGCATGCATCCTCATTTTCGGCACCATCTCATACGTCGTATTTCATCGCTGTCCCGCGGGGCTCTGCCATTTGTAATCTTTGCCGTCCCTTCATACCGTCACCTTCCTACGTCAGCCTCATAAACTTTTTGAGTACCTCGTTGGCTGAGTAGCATATTAGTCTGTGATCGAATAGCTCTATCATCTGTCCGCCATCTGTATAGCTACAATTTGCGCCCACAGGAAACGTGGTGTCGGTATCAACACGTGACACCATTATTGTTCATGTTGTCTCGGCCGCCGTCACTGGATTCATATTTCAAAATTCTGCACCATTGAGCATAATGTACAGTATCGGCGAGAGAATACGTACAGTAGCAATAGCATTATGTCAGAGGATATCAAATTTTCGTTGTCTGTAAGTGTACGTCGAGCGAACGTGGCAATCCATGTCCTGCATCTGGTGGCACATACGACGACTCCCCATCCTCCACGGACATCTTGCTCGTCGACACGCACGCGCTTCTTACCGGTCGCCTTGCCATTCCCATGTTGACCATCGACAGCGGCAAAGTAATCAAGCTTCGCGATAGGATCGCCACGAACCGTCTTCCCGCCTTCCCTCCACTTCGCAGGGCACACCTCGCCATGCTCACCCTTCATCTGTCCTGCGTCAGCGCCACCCCACCACAAATAAAGTATGACAAGTCACTCACAGTGAATTGGGATGCCTGAACGAGACGCAAGGCCTCATCGACTGAGCGTCCGACGGGCAAGTTATCCACCGTGATCTGTCTCAAACCCCCTCAGGATCGATCAAGTAGCTTGCGCGGAACGTAATCCCCTTGTCGTCGATAAGTCACCCGTACTTGCGGGCAACGTTCATGTTGCGGTCAGCCAACAATGGGATGCGCAGATTCGGGCCGAGGCCACCTGCGGCGCGGGGCTGCTGCGACCAGGCATGGTGTGAGTACTCCGAGTCGGTCGAGATAGTTGCTTCTTGCGCGTGATTAGGAAGGTGACTTGAGTCGCGTCGGTGTCGCGCGGTGTCACACAGGTAGCAAAGACGTACCGAGCACCGTGGTGTTGATGCGTGCAAAGTCTGGGAGCGCAAGGATCTCGGATTGGCAGACAAAGGTGAAGTCCCTTGGGTAGGCAATATTAAACGGATTGTGGAAGCGTGAGGACTTCGAGATAGGCTCACAGAGAGCAGAACACTTAGATCACCTTAACAGGGCGGGTCAGAACCAAAGGACCATGAAGGAAAAATGGCGGGTAGGTACCATTGGCCGAGGTTAATCCGCCAGCAAGACCTTTTGGAACCCATCATCGAGGAGAGTGGTGACGGAGAAGGCGAGCTCGGGACTCTAAATAGTTGGACATTATTTGGATAATGGGTGTTGTGTAGAGCAAACGCGGAAATGGCACGATCCCACGGGGACGCGAGGATTTGGTGTTCATATACGACACTACTGGAGTGACACGGCCATTACCCTGATTGATTGGATTTTTTTCGTCATTTCGCGACACGTCTGTTTGGTGTTGTTTGGACTCGCTTGGAATGCCATGTCATACCCTTTTCGAGTGGGCATAGCGGAAGGGAAGCGACAGACTACTGGAACTTTCCATTCTCTTGTTGCGTGTATGTACACTGGGACTGATGAATAGTGAATAGGAGCTTTACGACGGAACTATAGACAACTGTTATGCGACGAATCGTGGCGTGACTGATCACATAAGTGCAAGAGGAAAGAAAAGAAGGGACAAGAAGGTATGTGAAGACCTACTCCAATAGAGCGGAGGAGGGGTTTCTAGTGGAGTTAATCGACACACCCATTCCCCGTGCTCTAGTATCACAAGCGCCCACTCGACCATGCATTGCAGTGTCGAGCCCTCACAAGGTCGCGTCCACACCGCCAGTCGCGACCGTCCTTCCTCCGATTCAGTAGCAGTTGGAGTCCGTACAGCACGCAGACGAGGAGTGAAGTGCCAGTACGTTGGGCAGCAATGTGCCCACTTGATTATACAGCGCTTGCAGCGCAACCTGAGGCGCAAAATGTCACACAATTAGCACCACAATCAGGCACGGTAAAGGAGAGGCCACGAACTGATCTCATCCAAACTGATCTCATCAGACATTCATTCGAGACGCAGCTCAAGCACCTCCAGCCCCTCAGCATTTTTTGCCAACGCACCCAATAACCGCCCTCGGGTCCACGGGTCTATCTCTGACACTAGAACAAACGCGAGTTCCTTCAGCTCGCTCCCTAGCTTGATAAAAAGCGCAGCCGGGCGCAAATCATCATACGATGTACTTTGCGATACGCAACGTCACCCGATCCACCGGACGGCCGGGTGCCAATGCGGTTGCAAGACCAGGGCTACCGTCTAGCATCACGGTGGTGAGATGGGGAACGGCCGTCGAGGGCACTTCACCTGCGCCTGGTGGTACGCCGACGAAGTTCAGGAGGGAGAGGCGGGAGATCTGCGGGCGGGTAGCGAGGAACTGGTCGAGGAACGCAAAGGGGAACGTGTCCGCAAGCGGTGTCGCTGAGAGAAGGTCAGCGTCGAATGCGGGGTGTGTGGGTGTAGCGATGGCGCGCATCGAGCGCAGCGCTAGGATGAAGAACGGGCCATTAGCGAACGGGTACATCGGGATCGTGAGTGACGTCACGAGCTCTGCGAAATGCGAAGCCGCTGTGAGACCCACCACGCAGGCATCTGTTTTTGCTGGAGCGGTGGCGGAGGGATCGAAGGAGCGGCAGAACACGAGTGGGACTGCGACTCAGAAGCGGCATGAGACATGGGAAAGGGTGGGAAGCTATGCGTGCGGGATGTACGCAAAGGTGAGGGAAAGGGGAAGAATGGGTGGGTTTGGGAACGCCTGGCGCTGTGCGTGGCGAGGGGTATAGGGCTCGAAGGTCTACAGCGTGGACAGGACGACACGGTGCTGGGGTGATGGCGCGACCACAGGTGCTTCGTAGACAGTGCTCGAGAAGGCAGGCGAGCTATGCGTGCGGCCGTGGACGCGCCATGCTTGGACGGCTTGGCAAGAAGAGGCGACTTGAGAGGTGGAGGGACCACCATGCGTGGGAAGACATGCAAGGGAGGTGGCAAGAAGAACCTCGCAAGAGTGGCGAGATGATGCACGGCGGTGTAGAGATGGCGTGAAATGTGGGCAAAGACAGGGAGCCGCGGCGTACATGGGATATGCGCAAAGATGAGGGAGGGGAGAACGCTGGAAGGGTATATTTTGGTGTGTTTGGCCACATTAGCCTCAAGTTCAACCAGCGCCATTGGCGCCCGCATCGAGGAACGTGTGAGAGTGGTGCGAGGCGGAAGCCAAGCTGGAAGGACAGACGGACACAGCGGGCGAAGGACAAGCGAGGGACGCCACAAGCATGGAGAGGCATGCCGCGGCGACAACGAAACTGCCTACGTAAACGAGATGCGGACGAGGGCAGGATGTGTGCGCGATGACGACGGTGATTAAAGGGCGGGTTGTTACATCCAAATTTGAGTGGGCAGTTATTTTATTTTATTTTTTTTGGGGGGGGGTTAATTGAGTTTTATAGTCGACGTATTACTACATAAGACTCGCTACCTGACAGTAATTTTGTTGGGTTGGACTGTCCTTGGACAGGCAGTGCCAAACGTCAAACAGGCGGCTTCAGAGTCACGAGTTCGTCAATTCCCACGACAGATGAGGCAGACATGAGGCGACATTTGTCTCCGACGCCAAGTATACTCTCATCTACGACGTTATTGTTATAACCAGTATCATGCCCCATTGCTTGTCTACCATTATCTGTTCTCCATTTGTTGGGAGGCTGGGCCAAACTCCGTCTAGGCATGAATCCCAACATTTCAGGCATGCTTGCTTCCTGTCTCTCACTATGTTTATCAACTTACAAGTAAACTTGGCCCAGGGTCATCAGACCGCCGAATGTACCTATCCACAACCTCGACGATGATTCACTTCTCAGTGTATTTCATCTCTGCAGACCGAATCTCTTCGAGGAAGGTGAAAATGGCGTAGCTGTGTTGGCAGATCGGGACCAACAACGGTGGTGGTACAAACTCGTGAAGGTTTGCCGAAGATGGCGATACCTCATACTTGGGTCAGCAACTCACCTGTGTCTCTGCCTTGTTTGTTCACGTGGCACGCCCGTGGCAGAAATGCTGGCACATTCTCCTCCTCTTCCCCTCATCATTGACCATGATGACGAAAATCAGGATCTCACCGCAGAGGACGAAAAAGGAATAATGATCGCCCTCCAACATCGTGATCGCGTGCGACGCATATACCTTGTCAAGCCTATTCCACGTTTGCAGAAGCTAATCACAGCTATGGACGACCAGTTTCCCATGCTGGAATACTTGGATATCGCACCTGTCACTAAGCGCGATGCTTGCTTGGTTCTCCCTTCGATGTTCGAAGCGCCGCAACTCAGCCACCTTGTGCTGAAGCACTTTGCTTCCCCAATCGGATCATTATTACTAACAACTGCGGTCAGCCTTGTCAAACTCTCGCTTCGGTGGATCCACTCATCGACAAATCTCTACCCAAATCATTTGTTCCAAGCACTTTCACTCTTACCTCAGCTGCAGGATCTCACGATAACCTTCTCCTCCCCTGTTCCCAATCGTGAGATCCAGAGTTACATGTTACGCATGCCAAACATGACTCACACCACATTTCCTAACCTCCACTCCTTTGCCTTCGGGGGGGTTAATGCTTACTTGGAAGCACTTCTTTCCCACATGGATGCCCCTCTCCTTGAGCTGCTTGACATTACTTTCTTTAACCAGCTCAGTTTTTCTGTCCCACACCTCCTCCAGTTCGTGATGACCACAGAGAACCTCAGGGCTAGCAGCGTGAGGTTCTTATTCCATCACAACTTGAAGGCGGTTGTCGTGTTGATCTATCCCTCTGTAGCCACCCTCAGACACACCCTTTCCATTTCTGTTGGCTGCGACCATCTTGACTGGCAGGTATCTTCCATGGCACAAATATTCGATGTTCTTGGCCCATTATTCTCCGCCGTGGTGGATCTCACTCTTGACTATAGGGGCAATGCACTATTGTCAGAGTGGCACAGTCAAGTTGACCGCAGCCAGTGGCGCAACCTTCTCAGATCATTCAGGAATGTGGAGACCCTTTGTGTCCACGATGGCCTTGTCGGGGAGCTCTCACGTTGTCTAGCATTGGACGGAGAACCACCTTCGGAGATCCTACCCGAGCTCAAAACACTCGTATGCCCTATGGGAAGCCGTGATGATGGGACGTTTGCTAGATTTGTCCATGACCGTGAGGTCGCAGGCCAGCCTATTGAGCTCATCGAAGACGACTTTCCCGCTGGCGATATTAAGTACAGGTGGTGTACTCTGGCTGGCATGGAGTATGTCAGTTAAGACCCCGCTCCTCCGCTATTGTCGCAAGGCGCTGGACATGGAGGATTGCAATGCACGAGCCTACCGCGACACCCAGAACATAGTCCAGACATTTCCTTACTGTATTACTCCTCCATCGCCCAATCCTTCACCACTTCGTCCTCATTACGACTATACCTCCAACCGTAATGGACCATGTGATATCGAATGTATCCTCGTTTTCAGTACCGTCTTATATCTCGTATTTTTTATCGCTGTCCCTTTATACTGTTACCATACTATGTCGGCCTCATAAAATCTTAAGTAACTTGTTAGCCGAGTAGTCTGTGATCGAAGAGCCCTATCATGAGTACCTCATCTGTTTAGCTACAACTTCTGCCTATTTCGGAAACATGGTGTCAATATCAACACATAGCTCCATTATCGTTCAAGTTGACTCAGCCGGCGTCGTTAGTTCCATGCTTCAGAGTTCTTCACCATCGATTGTAATGTATATGTAGCAATATCGTTGTGTTAGATGTTATTGAAAATTTCCGCTGTTTTACGTATGTACGTTTAGTGAATACGGCAGTCCCATACGACTCCCTATCCTCACGGACATCTTGGCTTTTGCTAGTCGACGCGCGCACACTTCGTACCATTCGCCCTGCCGTTCTCATGTTTACCGTCGACTGCAGCAAAGCAATCCAACTTCGGGATAGGATCATCCCGAATGGTCTTCGCGCCTTCCCTCCAATTCGCAGGAAACACCTCGCCCTGCTCACCCTTCATCCGCCCTGCGTCAGCGCCACCCACCACATATGAAGTATTACAAGTCACTCACGCTGAATTGGAATGCCTGAACGAAACGCAAGGCCTCGTCGACTGAGCGCCCGACGGGCAGGTCATTCATCGTGATCTGCCTCAAAACGCCCTTAGGACCGATCAGCTTGCCCGCGCGGAACGTAATCTCCTTGTCCTCAATAAGACACCCGTACTCGCGAGCAACGCTTATGTTGCGGTCCGCCAACAACGGAATGCGCGGATTGGGCAGAGGACACCTGCGGCGCGGGGCTGCTGCGACCAGGCATGATGCGAGTACTCCGAGTCGGTCGAGATGGCTGCATTTTGCACGTGACTGGGAAGTTGTGTCCGCATCGCGCGGTGCCACACAAGTAGCTAAGGTGCACCGAGCACCGTTGTGCGGATGCGTGCAAATTCTGGGAGCGCGTCGTTGAGCACAAGGATCTCGGTTGGGCGGACAAAGGCAAAGCCCCTTGGTTGGACAACATATTAGACGGGTTGTGCAGGCGTGAGGGCTTTGAGATAAGCTCACAGAGGGTAGATTATCAAGATCACCCTAACAGAGGCCGGTCAGAAACAAATGGCCATGAGGAGAAAAGATGGGCATGTACCATTGGCCGAGGTAGTCTGCCAGCGAGACCTGTTTGAAGCACCATCGACGAGAGTGGTGTCTGAAGAGGCGGGCGCGGGACTCTAAATGGTCGGCGACATTATTTGGGTAATTGGTATTGTGTTACAACTTGTGTAAAACAAACAGGGGAAATGGCGCCGATCCACGGGAGTGTGGGTGTGAGTGTTTATACAAGGCACGCACGGGAATTACCCTTATTGGATGGATCGCGGCGTCTCTTTGGTATTGTTTGGATTGGCCAGGAATGGTCATCTCATACGCTTTTCGAATAAGCACACACTGGACTTTCCATTTTCTTGTTGTGTGTATGTCCACTGAGGGGGGGGGATTAAGAACTTTACGACGAAACTGTAGACAACTGGTAGGCGACGAATCGTGGTGACCAATAACATAAGTGCAAGAGGAGATAAAAGAAGGGACAAGAACTGCCATACTCCAAACGGTATGTAAAGACCTGCTCGGGATTCTGGTGGGGTTACTTGCGTACCCATTCCCCGCGCTCAGGTTCCCAACAACCACCAGACGCGAAGGCAATGCATCGTAGTATCGATCCCTTATGAGGTCGCGTCCCTACCGTCAGTCGTGAGGGTCCTTTCTCCGATTCCGTAGCGGTTGGCGTTCGCACAGCACGCAGACGAAGAGTGTGAAAGTGCCCGTACGTTGGGCAGCAATACTCATGCAGCGCTTGCAGCGCAACCTGAGGCACAAAACCTCACAAAATTAGCGCCATGAACAGGCACAAAGGAGGGAGAGGCCACGGAGGGTGAAAACTTACTTCATCAGACTTTCCTTCTAGACCCAGCCCGAGCACCTCCAGCATCTCACTAGTTTTTGCCAATGCACCTGATAACCGCCCTCGCGTCCGCACATCCACATCCGGCGCTAGAACCAGCACGAGCTCCTTCAGCTCGCTTCCAAGCCTATCAAAAAGCGCCGCCATACAATGTACTTGGGGCACATAACGTCACCCGCTCCACCAGACGACCGGACAGCAATGCGGCTGCAAGGCCGGGGCTAGCGTCTAGCGTGGTGAGATGGGGAACGGCCGTCAAGGGCACTTTACCTGCGCCTGGAAGTGAGCCGACGAAGTTCGGGAAGGCGAGGTGGACCATCTGCGGGACAGCCGCGAGGAACTGGTCGAAGAAGGCAAAGGGGATCGTGTCCACAAGTAGCATGAGGCAAGGAAGGGTAGGCGGCGCCGCGAAGAGAGAAGGTCAGTGTCGAACGCGGGGAGCGTGAGTCGCGTGGGCGCGCATCGAGCACCGCGCGAGGCGGCGGGTGAGGCTGAAGGACGGGCCATGTGCGAACGGGTACGTCGGGATCGCGAGTGACGTTACGAGCTCTGCGAGATGCGAAGCTCCTGCGAGGCTCGCTACGCATGCGTCTACTTTGCTGGAGCGGTGGTGGAATCCTCGGGGGTGCGGTAGAGTACGAGTTGAATTGCAGCGCAGAAGCGGCGTGAAACACGGGGAAGAGTCGGGAGCTAAGCGCGCGGGATGTGCGCAAAGAGGAGGGAAAGAGGGATGGGCGGGTTTTGGCGCGCTTGGCGGCGTGCGTGGCGAGGGGTGTAGGGCTCGAAGGTCTGCGGCGTAGACAGGACGACACGGTGCTGGGGTGATGGGGCGATCACGGGTGTTTCGTAGACAGCACTTGGGAGGGCAGGTAAGCTATGCGTGCGGCCGCGGACGCGCCATGCTTGGGCGGCTTGATGAGAAGACGCGACTGGAGAGGTGGAGGGACCACCATGCGTGGGCAGACATGCAAGGGGGGAAGTAGCGAGAGGAACTTCACCAGAGTGGCGAGATGATGCACGGCGGTGGTAGAGATGGCGTGAAATGTGATCAAAGGTGGGGGGCCGTGCACGGGATATGCTCAAGGATGAGGGAGGGGAGAACGCTGGATGGATGAATTTTTGGTGTGTTTGGCCACAGCACCTCAGGTTCAACCAGCGCACAGCCGCTGGGACAAGGCACGGTGCGATGTTTCCGAGTCAGTCGATAATCGATAAGCATGGGTACGTTTGTAAGTTACGTTATTTGGGAAGCCAGGAGTCAAGTCGTCACCACGTTGGGATTCGAGTTACAGATAATAGGCGGACTTGCAATTCCGGAGAAGACCGAAATTTCATGTTACATTTACAGAGTGGTTGCACTGTGGTTGCCGCACAGATAGGTGGGCGCCCGCATCCGCGACCTATCACTGACACGGACACTGACACTCCTCCCTTCAGTTACAAGCACATCGCCTTTCCATGCTCCCCTGGTTGTCCACTGTAGTCTGTATTCCATTTATTAGAAGATTTAGGCGACATCCACCTAGTGACGAGTACCCACATAGGTACGGGCGATATCATGGTATGCCCCATTCTCATGTCATGTTCATCAGACCGTAAAAAAATACCACCCCAGATCATGGACTGCCTAGTTCGCCCGCCTCCCAGCGTGACACTTTCCGGAGCGTGCCTACCATTAGTACAGGTACACAATGTTGGGTCTATGCTCCTTCCCCAGAAATTGGCAGCCCGATCCGGCCCAGGGTCAACCGGCCATCTATCACATATATCCACAACCTCAATGACGACTCGCTCCTTACCATATTTAACCTTTTTCGGCCGAATGTTTTCGAGGCAGATGAATATGGCAATACTCAGTGTATCCGGTGGGGGAATTGGGTCCGTGAACGTTGGTGGTACAAGTTCGTGCATGTTTGCCGAAGATGGCGATACCTCATCCTGGACTCGGCCTCTTACCTGGATCTTTGCCTCGTTTGTACATATGGTACGCCCGTGGCAGATATGCTGGCGAATTCACCACCCTTCCCACTCATCATCGACTATGAGCAACCAATTGACCCAAATCAGGACATCACCGCCGAAGATGAAGAACGAATAACACTTGCGCTCCAGCACCATGATCGCATGCGCCGCATAAACCTTAGGTTGCCTGCTCCCAGCTTGCAGAAGCTCATCAAATCACTAGACGATGAGTTTCCGACTCTGGAATATCTATATATCGCGCCTCCAACGGAACACAACACTCTCCTGATGCTACCTGCATTGTTTGAAGCACCACGACTTTGCCTTCTCATTCTGGACCATCTTTCACCTCCAATCAGATCGCCATTACTGACGACTGCAATTGGTCTTGTCACACTCATACTTCGGTGGATCCACCCATCCACATATCTCCATCCAAATCATTTGCTACAACAAATTTCACTCTTACCCCTGCTGGAGACACTTGAAATAGGTTTTTGCTCCCCAATTCCCAATCGCGAAGTTGAGAGCCAACTGTTGCATATGCCGATCATAACTCATGTCACACTTTCTCACCTCCTGTGGTTTACATTCTTCGGCATCAGTGCTTACTTGGAAGCACTTCTTCCCCATGTGGTTGCTCCCTTCCTCAAGAAACTAAATGTCCATTTCTTCAACCAGCTCAGCTTTTCAGTGCCGCACCTCTTACAGTTCATGATGACAACGGGGAGCCTCGGTTTTAGCGGTCTCAGGTTCCTGTTTTATCATGAGGCGGTTGTTGTATTTACGGTTGCCCAGGCCGGTGCGGGCATCGGGATTGAGGACTTCAGCATGCAGGTCCTTTGCAGACACCTTGACTGGCAGGTATCTTCGGTCGCCCAAATTTTTAGTGCCCTTAGCCCATTATTCTCCATGGTGGAAGAACTCAATCTCGACTACAGAATCCATACACTATCGTCAGAGGAGCACAACCAAGCTGACCACACACGATGGCGCGAACTCCTGGGGTCGTTCAGGAGTGTGAAAACTCTTCGTGTGTACGATGGTCTTGTCGAGGAGCTCTCTCGCTCTCTTCAATTAGACGGGGAACCACCTCTGGGGCTATTACCAGAGCTGAAGGAGCTCGTATATCCTGCAGGGAGCATTGGTGACAAGACATTTTCCTCATTTGTCCGTGAGCGTGAGCTTGTAGGACATCCCGTCAATCTCATCTTCGAAGTCGTTCCAATTGATCCTGGTAGCCATTTCTTCGTTTCTTTGGCTGGCGGGTCCTATGTCTATCCTTAACCCGTCTCCATGATATCCACATGGTGCCAGGGATGGATGCTGGTATATCCCATGTCTCCTGCGATACGCGACCCAGATGTTGTCTTTACTGTATTATTCAGACCTCGCGATTCCCCCCCTCCTCGCGCAGACTCCCACCTTTATGGAGGTTACTAACATCCTGTTACACACACTCCACTATCATTCCCGTCCTATCCCTTGTGATAATATGTATATGGGGCAATATTGATGCGCCCTTCAACGCACTTGAACACTGCCCGTTTGCGTTCTTACACAATGTCTGACGCAGCGCATATGTAGCTATGGCCCCTCTGTCCGTGTCGCCTCTTGCATCATTGTTCGTACCATGTACCTGCTTACTTTCAAGTAGCTATGTACATGTAAAGCAGTCCATATATTGCAGGCCCGTGATCGCACATGTCCTCAATTATCTGTGGTACTATGATTGAATGTGATGATGTGTTATGGTAGTGTGCAGCGTTCTCCCAGTGTATTGTCCATTGTCCCAACGCCCCATTGTCCGTGGCGCGATGTTTGGATATGATGCAACGTCCCTCGAGTGCTTTCGTTGCACCCCGCCTGCTGCCGCTACGCAGATCGCCTGCCTTCGCTGGCGGACGCCTCAGGAGCACGCCACTCTGACAGCCGTCATTCCAACGTCAAGCGCGACACTCGCAAGTCGCCCCTGTTCGGAACCATATCCTCGCCGGAGACGCACTTTACTGTTTATTGAGGACTCCCTCGTACGTTCCTTTGGCTTAGAACACCACCCTCGCATAGCATACATGTACATTACACCCTTTGCCTGGCCCAGGGCCGGCGCCGAACAGACCACTCTTTCCCCCTCATTCCGTTCGCGTGCCCGCCGCGTCAAGCTTTACGCTCTTTATAAATTCCCAGCCGTGCCGTTGGAGCAACGCGTGCCCATCACGGGCTGGGACAGGACATGTCCCGTCCCAGCATCGCCAAGCGGCTCGCTCGGATCCCTCTCGCATCAGACACACACACACACACACACACTCTCTCTCTCTCTCTCTCTCTCTCTCTCACTCTCTCTCTCTCTC
>Ga0307512_10006212_pt1 | contig 12174 bp, 16 predicted proteins | sample 14_EM_MG_FD_200267 | JGI IMG/M metagenome (GOLD analysis project Ga0307512, IMG submission 200267) | Populus trichocarpa ectomycorrhiza microbial communities from riparian zone in the Pacific Northwest, United States - 14_EM | ecosystem: Host-associated > Plants > Roots > Unclassified | place... | reverse complement strand
AGGGCGCTGAGAGCCTGAGCTTGGGTTCGAAGTACGTTCGAGAAGGACTGGGGACTGTCGCATTTGTCGAGCTGGGTGGCAAAGGGATGGGTGTCGAGAGGGTTTCCCGTGATCCTCTGGTACTCGCTCGCGGCAGCTTCAAATATCGCTGTAAATTTATCGGCCAATCGTGAAGGGCCTCCTACTCTGTTGATGGTAGACATGGGTAGGGAACTATCAGAGGAAATTGGGAGGGGCGACGGCCGTGAATGAAGATGAAGATGGGTTGAGAGGAGCAAACTTTATGTCACCCGTCACCCAACGAACACAGCCTCACGCGGCCTTGAGGCAGCGCTGTATGTCATGTGAATTTGTGATTTAGTAGAATTAGCTCGGTTTCTCGGTTTGAACCAGGTCTTCACAAGCGGGATACTGTATACTCTTAGATGTATCATACATATGATCCTGAAACCCATGACATCAGAAATCTATCTCTCCTTAGGTGTACTGTGTCCGAGTCCAGGAAACTTAAGGTCCGGCTCATGACCACGGCAGAATATAGGACCATGCACAGAGTTGGAGTCCGATGATGTTGTCGCTTAGATGGCCAGTGACTAGCTTCTGGACAAAAAGGTCTGAAAGTTACGACAGGGATTCATATACAATACTGTATGATACGCGTTCAAGGCAAACAACCGGAAACAGCCGGAGGAGGTTAGCTCAACAAGAAATCAGGCGGCCAGCCGCGCTAAACATCGCACAAGATCGGAGTGATTATGCTGTGTTCGAGGGAGGGCAATGTTGTTAATACATTTACATTCGCACCAAAGCGCACAGATGAATCATACATCATACTCATGAACTCACAACTTGGCACACCTACATGCGATCTCGGCCTTCTCCAGCACAGCTTCCCTTTTACCCCAGATCTCATCGATCCTCTTATAGCCACTGAGTCCAAGCGTGACCTCAGTATCCGCAAGGAGTCCCCGGAGCACCTCCTCGACACCCTCCTCGCCACCCAGGGCAAGTCCATACATGATAGGACGCCCCACTACCACCAAGATGAATGCCGTCGTGCGTCCGTTGTCAGTCATTTTCGAACTTGAACGTTCAAAGGAGAAACTTCCTACTTACCGAGAACACCCTGAGCACCCATGGCGATCGCTTTGATGACGTCGCTTCCCGTCCGGATACCCGAGTCAAACAGGACAGTGAACTTGCCTGCTTCCTGGGCGCGGCGCACCGTCGATGACGCCGTGATCTTCTCGAGCGCACTAAACGAGCCAATGGCACCATCGACCTGTCGTCCACCTGCCAGAAAAAAGATGAAAGGAAAAAACGAGGAAATGGACATCAGCCATAGAGCCTTAAGCAGTCGGGACGGGACATACCGTGGTTCGACACGACAATGCCATCCACGCCGGCGTCCATCGCGGCGTGGGCGTCCTGAACCGACAGGACGCCTTTGAGCACGATGGGTCCGTCCCAGTTCTCGCGCAAGAACGCGATGTCTTCCCATGTGCGAAACTTGCCCGAGTTGGCCTCTTGCAGCCACCCGGCGCCGAGCGCGAACGCCTCACGCGCCTGCTCATCTCCCGCCGCCAGACGTGCGCGGAACGCGTCCATGTCAAGCGGGAACGCGGGGTGTTCGTCTGTGCGTTGCGCGAGGCCACCATTCGGTTGTCGTCCCATGAACACCGGGTCGGACGTCCCGACTTGCACCCCGACGCCCGCAGCGAAGGGTAGGTACGCTGTGTCGAGGTCGTGTGGCCGCCAGCCGAGAAGGAAAGTGTCGAGCGTGACCACGAGCGCGGTGAAGCCTGCCGCTTTGGCACGACGTAGGAGCGAGAGCGTCACCTCATTCGTGCGTGGCCTTCTCGCGCCACACGAGGAGGGGTAGGGTAAAGGAAAGTGTCATCGCAGGATCGCGGGAGGGAGGCGGTTGTACGCACCAATAGAGTTGGTACCAGCGATGCCCGTCGCCGTTGGCCTTGGCCACCGCTTCGATGGAACGCGTACTCGCGGTCGACATGGTGAATGGTACGCCAACGCTTGCTGCTGCGCTGGCAGTCGCAAACTCGCCATCTTTGTGTAAGATCCCTTGTGCCCCTACGGGGGCTATGATTATGGGTGAGGGCAGCTTGACGCCAAAGAGGGTGGTCTGGGAAGTTCGACAGTCAGCTCTGTTGCTTGTGAGCGAAGAAAGCAGCGCCTACATCAAGATTGCGATGGGTCGCATCACGTAGCATACGAGGAACGATGCGCCACTGCTCCAACGCCTCGAGATTGTTGCGATACGTGCTGCCTGTCCCAGCGTTGCCAAATGTATACATGTAGGCAGCTGAGCATAATGTTATCGTCAATTGATGTGCTACGCATCACCCTAGCGTGCTGACACGCACGAAGATTATCCTTCATCTCTTCACGCGCCTTCGCTTCGATGATGCGATAGTCATACGAGCCAATGACGGGGCGTTTACCCGCCATGTAAATTTGAGCAACGTATTGAGACCAGGTCGTTTGAGGGGTGAAGGTATCGCCGGTCATACCTGGAGGGATGTGAGCGGCGAATGGGGGTAACGGTTGTACGAGAGGGCGCTGTGGATGGCCGAGGGGTTAAATCTCCCGCGCGCTCCCACGAGAAGGCATAAGAATATAACGATAAGCGACGGTCATCGGCATGATCCTCATACAACTCCGAGTCGGAATCGCGAATCGTGGAACCTGAACCTTGTCAACTGAAAGTGACCAAAATGTGTTGAACAACCCTCCGGTTGACGCCACGAAAAAAAAAAATTAAAATTAAAATCCTTCAGACGCTCTCAATGGGGCCAAGCTGGACTTTCCCAATTCTACGAGACGGCAGATATGAACGCTCCATGCTTGGATGCGTTGAAAAAGTGGCGAACATCCGACTCGGAACTTTCCGAGGATCTGTATCGGAGTGCGTCCCGGAGACCGGAGAGGTTACACCGATGCTCGACACGATATCTTCCGAGACAACTTGAAAGCACCAACTCGCAAGTAACCTACGGTTCTACACGACCGACAATAAGTGGCGCAGCACTGATTTGTCTTAGAGCATTACTGTATGGTGCGTATGCTATCCGAGTCGTAGATTGGCTGATGATCAGTTTGACCGTGGCGCGAATGTGGCGCGGCGCATCCTTCTTTCCCTTCAACCACCACCACTGGGCACAGGGTTTACACAATCAATACTATGCCCTGTGACAGAGATGGTTTCCTACGCTCCCAGGAGTTTTTGGATGCTAATCCACAGCTTTTACCCCCCCCTCCCCCTCCCCAAGGTCGTTTCATCGGACCTGATGGCTCGCTCTTAGGATCAGGCCCTCACGGCATCATCATGGAGATTGCCCAGAATACGGGTATCAACTGGCTTTCTATCACTTTCGAGCCCTATGGGCTTGAGGGTGGTGGTCCGAGTGTGGGCCCCTTTTTGGAGCCCCTCCTACCCCCCTCCCAACCCCGTTCCCTCTCCCCACCCCTATCCTCCCACCCGCTCTACGTGTTCCGCACGACGAAACTCGTGCTTGGGAAGACATTGAACGCGTCCTAGACACCCTTTCCGACCGCCGCCCCTCGGACAAGTTTTGAGTTCTTGTCGCCGCCACTGGCCTCGCCCTTGAGGGTGTTGGCCACCTCTCTAACCCTGTGGCTCGACGCGAGTGCCTCTCTGGTGCTCATGAGTCCATCACCGCTCTCGCCCAACAGATGTTCCTCCTCGCTAGGGAGCTTGTCGAGCGCAAGCAGGCCCCCTCTGGCCTCAATCCCGATGTCCCCCTCCCATCCCCCCTCCCCTCTCCCCCTGATGTCGACGCAGAAATGCGTGACGACGGCTCTTCTTCGGAAGAATCACAGCAGCGCTTCGTACGGAGTTGTTGCTTTCACCAGACAGAGTGTCGCACGAAGGGGTAGCAATCAGCTGAAAATGTTTTAGGGGTTTGATTGGCATACTGCTCACCACTGGCACCTACAATTGGCAAGGTTGGTTTTTTGCTCCTCTCTCGAGGAGTAATGACAGTCTAAATCAGGAATAGTCAGGTTGCGTGCCGTCACCCTCGTCAAGAACAGACCTCTGCCCCCGCTATCCACAGACACGAGTCTTCCGGTCGACTGCGGGTCGCTCCCACAAGATAAGACCTCTCGTATGCGCACGTCAGGAAGATTAGAAGCGCGACAGCTACATCGGGCGCTCTTCCTCGCCGCCCTTGCATATCTCTTTCCTTGAATCTATCGTTAACGTTGACATACATCAGCATGTAGGTGCTGGCGGATATTACACGTTACACACTGACAATGTTTCTCACTGTAGGTTGTCTCACCTCGTTACGTCGGCAAAATGGCGAGCGCTGACGTACAGGGTATTGTGCTCACATTAAGGACGGGCAACCAGCGCTGTTGACTGTTCCATCCCAAAGATCTACGCGTTAGCACCACAGCACCTGGTCATCAGACACCGGATGCTTTCTGCGTCAACATACTTGCTACTGCCGAATGACAAGACTATGCCTTGTGTCCGGTTTCTGACATGATTTGGGACAGTGTTGTTCCAATGCAATCAAACTCCATGTGCGACTCAGGCAACGCCACCAATCTTTTCCCTCGGGACCATGTCAGACCATTGGATTAGTATTAGTAAATACAGCGATTGAGCGAACATAATATTATTATCACAATTTATCAGGCGCCGGTTTTGTCGAATGTCGACGCTGCCATATGCATGCAGGTCGAGTATGGACGGGCATCGTCCCACACGCACAAGACACCGATGGCCACAGCCAATTGTCTGGCTCAGGAATAAAAAAATATTGATGTCACTACATTTCCTAATAATCCAATATACCAAAATGGGATGCTCTGAAGGACATGTAGTAAGGCACCATTGATCCATGATCGGTGCTCGTTGCAGAGTCTATTCTTTATCCGCGCCATGCTCCAACAACAGCTGCACAATTTGTGTGTCTCCATTCTCTGTAGCCACCTGGAACGGTGTCAGATCTCCTCCCCGTATTTGCACGTCCGCTCCGCGCTCGAGCAATAGCCGCGTGACATCGGAATGGCCACGTTTCACCGCCAGGAACAAGGGAGTTCCGGCTTCGGACACGGCATCGATATCGGCCCCGTGTTCTAGGAGAATCTGAACAACGTCCGCGTACCCCTCTATTAACGCCCAGTGCAGTGGAGTATAGTTGTAAGAAGAGGTGGCGTCTACATCGGCGTTGTGTTGTAGTAGCAAGCGTATCACCTCAGCTCGTCCTCTATACGATGCGTCATGGGTCAGAAGTCCAGTGGAATCGTAACGGACGTCTGGAGCTGCTCCATGCTCTAGCAATAGCTGCATGACCTGAACATGTTGGCCATCGTATGCTCCACATAGGGGAGTTATTCCGCGTTCGTTTGTCACATTCACTTCGGCCCCATGACCAAGTAATAGAGACACGGCATCGAGATGTCCCTTGTTCGATGCCGCGTGCAACGGAGTTCCGCGAATTCCAGACATAGCATTGACATCCTCTCCATGCGTAGAGATGAGGTACTTGGCTGGCCCGCTAAGTCCACACGACACTGCATAGTACAACGCGGTTCCTTCGGGATGCGACCTGATATCTGTGACTGTGTCGATGGATTTTCGAATCCACCCCTTATCCACATCGTGTATCCAAACCCATGAAGTAAGATATGGCTTGCTTGGGTTGAATAATTCTTCCATGGCGTCTTGAACTTGCAGTGCCACGTCCTCGTACTTGGCATGTTCGAACCAGTGCTGAGCAGCATATAATGCCAGAGGAAACGTCGCGAGTCGCTTCTTGTCCGTTTTTTCGTCCAAATGTAGCAGCACCGTGAGGCATGCTCGTGCGAGAAGCGTGTGGGCCACATCCAAGCGAATGTGGTCGTTGCGGATGTTTCCAACCTTGGACGTCCGGAGGCGATCGGAAATCAAGAATTCTTTCACTGAAAAGTGAGAGAATTGCACAATTTTTGAACCACGGTTACCATCAATGACAGTAATCAAGGTGGAACAGGTCGAAAGTATCGCTTCTTCTGGATTTTCAGGACGCCAGGCATCCATGAGGTAAGGTGCCGTCACAGTGTCAAGGTCAAAGTCAATTGCAAATATCTCCGCGAGCTCTTCGACGTGAAGTGGCCGGATAGCTGCGACCAAGCACTGAAAGAGTCGATGCGCATGGCACCTTTTCTCTTTCGGGATCTCTTCTAACGTCCGTTCGTACGTCTCATCCAGAGTGGCGGGCAATTCATTCAGAGTCTTGCGAATGCTTGGAGGAAAACACCGACGTAGGGTGTCTAGTTGGCAATATACCCATCTAAACCTGTCCCAGACGTGAGCAATAATGATTAGGTATTCAACAGAGGTGTCCCACATGCCACCAGCTCGTTCTGAGAGCGTTTTGATCACAAGTTCCTTGTCCTCTTCTCTCCATCTCCGCATTTCTCTGTCTGCGTGAACAAAAGAACGGACATAGCGTCCGATATCCTCCCTTTGACCACGTTCCTCATGAAGTGACACACGACGCGATGCAGACGTAAGAGCGTTGAGGAGTGCCTGGATGTCTTGCTCAGGGCGACTAGTGATGCAAATGAACAGATTTGAATGATTTGACCCGACAAGATCCTCCACGAAGTTCAACACCTCTTCTCGGGCAGACGGGGTTCCGGTGGCATTCGGACACTCATCTAGAGCATCCGTAATGATAAAAATCGGCTGTCCTGAGAGTTTAAGCATGGTTCCGAGACAATTTGCGAGAGCTGCATCGCTTGGTCGTTTGGACCCGCCGCGGCACATTTTGAACAATTGGTGAAGAACATCCCGACAAGTATCTGAGTCGTCACTGAGTTGGGAGAGAAGGGAGGCCAACAATCCACGGACATTGCGCTTGGAGGCGTCCTTGAAGTCAAAGTAATGGTAGGCGACCAAGGCCGACCTCTCTTCTCTCATGTCCTTGATATCCTCGATAATAGCGGAGCTAACTGAGTTGATGTTTTATAACAGGGATAGACAAAAGATAACGTACCAAAGGACGCTTTTTCCGGCACCGGCTACGGAATTGAGAAAGGAATTGGTGGATATCAAGACAGAATGAGCAGAAGAAGCGTACGATTTCCAAGAATCCACAATAGAGAACCGGTCTGTTTCCATTCTCGAAATGTACTGCCTTGAATAAACCAACTTGCCGTTCCACGATGCTGAGTGTTGCACGCATTATTGTGATTGATGGAAGGGTCGGGAGGAGAGAGCCAGTTTTGAAGCTTCTCTTGCAATTGATTTCCTGTGAGTGCGCGTCAGCTTTGACGGTCAACGACGGCATCGTCAAGGAGAGACAAACTTTGAAGCTCATACGTTCCTGTTTAAGACACAAGGGGAAAATAGAGTCGGTACTTGCACGAAGACACAAAGAAATCATTGCGTACGTTCGTTGGCAGTTTTCATATTGTGGTCAACCCTCTGCACCTTGTCATCGATGCCTTCAGCGAGCACCTTGATTTCATTGACGTTGCCATTGACGTGATGCAATACCTCCAAGTTTTTCGCCACCGCCATTAGGCTCTCCTCTTTCGTAAGCAAGTCGAGCCGTAGAAGCGCATCCTCAACATCTCTCCTTCCTATCAGCTTCTTCAAAAGTTTCTCTGACTCATAGTCAGTCGAGAAGAGGGTTGGGTAAGTGAAGCGACGCACTCATTCGGCTCTGGGCCAAAACTTTTGTCGAAATGGCAAGGATGGAAAGGATCTGTGCCATGATCTTCCCAAGCAACTCGGTGAATTCATTCGTGAGTGGGATCCCAGTATAACCATTCAGACGTTGAAGGAAGAAGTGAATGCGCTCAAAGAGGTGGATGAGTGTGTCGTGGTCTGCTGCGAGATCTCTCACTGCCTGTGAATTTGAGTATTAGACATACGCGTGACAATGTGCTTGGGAAAAGAGACCTACGGCGAGAAGAACACCGATACCAATGAAGATTGCTTTGGCGGGTGAAAATGGCTGAGAGCCAGACCACGTTAAAGAACGGCAATATGGGGAGAATGGCGTGGCTCACAATCCCGATCCCTTCTCCAAGCGTTGCTGAAAACGTAAATAGGATATGAACTATTGGATCCAACCACGCCATCAATTCAATTTTGTCATCGCCCTTGCGGAGGGCGCTGAGAGCTTGAGCTTTGGTTCGAAGTACGTTCGAGAAGGACTGGGGGCTGTCGCATTTGTCGAGCTGCATGGCGAAGGGATGGGTGTCGAGAGGGTTTCCCGTGATCCTCTGGTAGTCGCTCGCGGCAGCTTCAAATATCGCCGTAAAGTTATCCTTCGATCGTGAAGGGCCTCCTACTCTGTTGATGGTAGACATGGGTAGGGAACTATGAGAGGAAATCGGGAGGGGCGATGGTCGTGAATGAAGATGGGTTGAGGGAGCACTGTATGTCTTTTTTTTGTTGGAATTCAATTTTATATTCCACATGACAAGACGACATGCAACGCAGAGGTCGTACGTAATTTAAGGTAATTAGGGGTTACGGGTGGTTACGAGATACTACAGGGGGTAAGAAAAGGGGTACATAAAGAGATGGTAAGGGAAATGGACGTGGCGTCACGAAAATCGATCAGGGGGGGTCCGGGCGAGGGGGGAAGGGTCCGAGGAGGCATGAAGGAACTCGCAGAGCTGTATGTCACCCGAAGTTGAACGAACACAGCCTCGTGGCCTCGTGACTTTGTGATTTAGATCTAGCTCGGTTTCTCGGTTTGGAAGACCAGATCTTCACAAGCAGGATATACTCTCAGATGTATCATACATATAGTTAAATTCTACCTGAAGCCCACAACATCCGAAATCAATCTCTGCTTAGATGTACTGAGTTCAGGAAACTTAAGGTGCGGCTCATGGCCATGACAGAATATAGGACCATGCACAGAGTTGGAGTGCGTGCGATGATGTTGTCGCTTAGATAGCAGGTGACTAGCTTCTGGGCAGAAAAGTCTGAAAGTTACGACAGGGATTCATATACAGTACTGTAAGATACGCCTTCAAGGCAATCAACAGCCGGAGGAGGTCATTTCTTGGCCAGTTCAACAAGAAATCAGGCGGCCAGCCGCGCTAAACATCGCACAAGATCGGGGTGATTATGCTGTGTTCGAGGGAGAGCAATCTTGTTGATATACTTACATTCGCACCGAAATGCGCACAAATGAATCATACATCATACTCATGAGCTCACAGCTTGGCACACTTACCTGCGGTCTAGGCCTTCTCCAGCACAGCTTCCCTTTTACCCCAAATCTCATCGATGCTCTTGTAGCCACTGAGTCCAAGCGTGACCTCAGTATCCGCAAGGAGTCCCCGGAGCACCTCCTCGACACCCTCAGAGCCGCCCAGGGCAAGTCCATACATGATAGGACGCCCCACTACCACCAAGATGAAGGCCGTCGCGCGTCGGTAGTCAGTCATTTTCGAAGTTGAACGTTCAAAGGAGAAACTTCCTACTTACCGAGGACACCCTGAGCACCCACCGCGATAGCCTTGATGACGTCGCTTCCCGTCCGGATACCTGAGTCAATCAGGACAGTGAACTTGCCTTCTTCCTGGGCGCGGCGCACCCTCGATGACGCGGTGATCTTCTCGAGGGTACTAAACGAACCAATGGCACCATCGACCTATCGTCCACCTGCCAGAAAAAGATGAAAAAAAAAAAAAAGAGGCAATGGACATCAGCCATAGAGCCTTAAACAGTCGGGACGGGACATGCCGTGGTTCGACACGGCAATGCCGTCCACGCGGACGTCCATCGCGTTGTAAGCGTCCTGGACCGACTGGACGCCTTTGAGCACAATGGGGGCGTCCCAGTCTCGCGCAAGACCGCGATGTCTTCCCACGTGCGAAACTTGCCCGAGTTGACCTCTTCCAGCCACCCGATGCTGAGCGCGAACGTCTCACGCGCCTGCTCGTCTCCCGCCGCGAGACGCGCCCGGAACGCGTCCATGTCGAGCGGAAACGCGGGGCGTTCGTCCGGGCGCGGCGCGAGGCCGCCGTTCGGTTGTCGTCCCATGAAGACAGGGTCGGACGTGCCGACTTGCACCCCGACGCCCACGGCGAAGGGCAGGTACGCCGTGTCGAGGTCGTGTTGGCGCCAGCCGAGAAGGAAGGTGTCGAGTGTGACGACGAGCGTGGTGAAGCCTGCCGCCTTGGCACGGCGTAGGAGCGAGAGCGTCACCTCATTCGTGCGTGGCCTGCTCGCGCCACACGAGGAAGGGTAAGGGAAACCGTCATCACGGGATCGTGCGAGGGAGGTAGTTGTGCGCACCAATAGAGCTGGAACCAGCGATGCCCGTCGCCGTTGGCCTTGGCCACTGCTTCGATCGAACGCGTACTCGCAGTCGACATGGTGAATGGTACGCCAACGCTTGCTGCTGCGCTGGCAGTGGCAAGCTCGCCGTCTTTGTGTAAGTTCCCTTGTACTCCTACGGGGGCTATGATTATGGGCGAGGGCAGCTTGACGCCAAAGAGGGTAGTCTGGGAAGTTCGACAGTCAGCTCTGATGCTTGCGAGCGAAGAAAGCAGCTCCTACATCAAGATTGCGATGGGTCGCGTCACGAAGCATACGAGGAACGATGCGCCACTGTTCCAGCGCCTCGAGATTGTTGCGATACGTGCTGTCTAACCCAGCGTTGCCAAAGGTATACATGTAAGCAGCTGGGCATAATGTTATCGTCAATTGATGGGTTACGCATCGCACTGGCGTGCAGACACGCACGAAGATTATCCTTCATCTCTTCACGGGCCTTCGCTTCGATGATGCGATAATCATACGAGCCAATGACGGGACGTTTACCCGCCATGTAAATTTGAGCAACGTATTGAGACCATGTCGTTTGAGGGGTGAAGGTATCGCCGGTCATGACTAGAGGGATGCGAATACGGGTAGCGGTTATACGAGAGAAGTGGATGGCCGAGGGGTTAAATCTCCCGCGAGCTCCCACGAGGAGGCGTAAGGATATGACGATAAACGACGGCCATCGTCACGATCACGATCCTCATACAACTCCGAGTCGGAATCGTGGAGCCTTGTAACTGGAAGTGACCAAAATGTGTTGAACAACCTCTCCGGTTCAATTGACGCCACGAAAAAAATAATTAGACGCTCTCAATAGGGCCAAGCTGGGCCTTTCCCAATTCTACGACACGGTATGTGTGAACGCTCCATGCTTGGATGCGTTGAAAAATGGCGAACATCCGGGCGTGACTCTCCGAGGATCTGTATCGGAGTGCTTCCTAGAGAGGTTTCACCGATGCTCGACACGAAATCTTCCGAGACGAAGCACCGACTCGCAACTAACCCACGGTTCTACTATTATCAAATACAGCGATAGCGCAAACGCTGGTTTTGTAGAATGTCGATGCTGTCGTAGGCATGCAGGTTCGAGTACGGATGGGCATCATTCCAGACACCGATGGCCACAGCCAATTGTCTGGCTCAGGAATAAGCAAATATTGATATCACTAACAATCCCATATAATACTGTAGTCACACGAGACAACGCGAACATGGAAGATCGAATAAGGGGAATCACCACCAACATCATTTCCCCCCCGTAACATACGAAGCGCGCAGGTACTGCGCATGCGCTTCCAACAAAACGAGAGAGGCAACGGACGGCAGGCCATCGCGAATGCTAAGCATGCACGGACCTCTGTATAGAGGCATTGCCACCTGCCCAAAGATCACCTGGCGCGTCATCTGTCGCGGAAGTGGCGGCCGGCCAGGACTACCGGATCAAGACCACACAGCGCGCTCCACAGTGCGCAGTGTACTAGCATCCTTTGGGACCTTTACTGGACCTTTTGCTTGGTTCAGATACAGTACATAGTTTAATTTGCTTCTGTCTTACCAGTGTAACGTTCCATACAAATAGCTTTGTAGTTACTTTGTGCCTCCCTCAGTCTTTGTGCACTGCTTGTGCCATACTGAGTATCTGTTTGTTACACAGACTGCTGTCCCTGCTCACACTTTGATTGCTTTGCCCAATCTCACTTTTATTAGCTGCTACATCATCACCACACTCGCTGTAGGGCAGGTACAGTCGCTCAAAAAACTGTCCCAATGTTTGGCTGTTTTTGAAAGATTGAGTTGGAATAAATCAAATAAATTATCAAATAATCTGAAAATAAAGT
>Ga0307512_10006211_pt1 | contig 12179 bp, 9 predicted proteins | sample 14_EM_MG_FD_200267 | JGI IMG/M metagenome (GOLD analysis project Ga0307512, IMG submission 200267) | Populus trichocarpa ectomycorrhiza microbial communities from riparian zone in the Pacific Northwest, United States - 14_EM | ecosystem: Host-associated > Plants > Roots > Unclassified | place... | reverse complement strand
GTAAGTTTATAATGCTCCCAGGCCACCCCCACAGAGTTGTGGTTGCATCGCTAAATATTTGCAGGTGGGGAGTCGGTTGCCATGCCCAAACGGGCCGGGAATGCCAAAGTTACGATCCAGGGGATACGGGTTGTTGGTATGAAGAACGATAGCTGCAGGCTCGCCGTAGTTTATACCGGCGTGTTCCTTCGTACTCTGAATCTTCGTATTCCAAATCTTCATCGTCTTGGTCTTCGTTGCCTTCGTCTTCGTATCCCTCTCCCTCTCCGTCTTCCTCTTCGTCACTCTCCACCTCCTCATCGCTTTCTTAACGGCATCCCTCCTCATCCTCCTCTTCGCTGTTTCCTACATCGTCACCATCTCTACTTGCAACAACCACCCTCCGCTGCTTAGCCGCCGGTTCTAGGGCCTCAACCTACCGCCCACACCTTCCATTCTTTGCTCCGGCACGGGGCCCAAAAAGTTGCACCGGGCAACAAATAGCTCCCCCAAAAGGGTTCTACGGTCCTCGCGCCTTCAAACAGCGCAATCACATCGGATCGTTTAGGAGCATCAGCCCCTAATTCTTCCCAAACAACCTTCCCAAATGTATCCCACCCATGAATCTCCGAGATCGGAAGCGAGATCGAGGCGTGTTCGGCCCCTGACAGATATGCGCGGACAAACTGAGGTGAGGCTAGTATACAGTTGATGAGACACCGTGGGGGATTATACGCTGGAGGTGTTCTTGCGTTTACTCATTGAAAGGTGAGGGGACGAATGTTCAACAAGTACAGTACGGCGATTCAGTCGGTGTACGGCAATGGGTACGTGCACCCTCGAGTGGGCATGTCACTCGTCTTGAAAGGTCGACAATAAATCGGGACCCATGTGGACTATCCATCCTATTATCAGCCCAAAACTTTTTGCCGTGATACCCGCATGTTTATTATGCTCAAAGTATGAGATTGGAAGCGATTGCTTCAACATTAGTAGTCGCCACGTGAGTTTGTACGTTCAGACCAAATGTGATGTGTGGTTACTCCTTAGATAACTGCAACATTGTGCCTTTGGCAGGAGGGTAGGTCGGCACAATTATGGTGGCCTTTAGTGTCCGCATGCCTTTGAGAACAGTGAATGCATTTGCTGCTGCTGCGTGTGTCTGTGGGGGAATCCCCTCGACCACCCCGAATTCTGTCGACACTCTGCTCACTGGGGTACGCATCGGCATTTAGTTTTATAAAACTAGGTGTATTTCACAGTCGGTCAGACAGACAACCGCGCTTCATTTGTGGAAAAAAATCTTGGATGGATGGTCTGCACGGATCCCGGTGTTGGGGGTAAAATCGTTGTTTTTTTTAAACTCTAATTGCATGAGAGCATTGCACGAATTGCTTTGGTTAAGTGCTGTTCCTTATTACCTAACCACCCGCTTCCAAGGCTATTTGGTGAGTTGCAAATAGTTGTGGGCAACTGCTCTTGAATGAATCACCATAAATCACTCACGAAGTCCGGCTTGTCTCATTCTTGAAATGAGGGTATTTCTATCACGTCCTCTAAACAAGAAATCGCCTATTCAGGTTGGCCCGTTTAACGGTCAGTATGAAATCGTTTATTCCGATTAGCTCTTTCAACGTCACTCGTAACCTCCCAACGGTGGAAACCAATTGAAAAATCCGACCAAAACTGAGCTGCACCCACTATTCAACCCAAACTGAACTGAGCACCAAACTAGTGCAAAATACTCCATGCCTTGTCACCGAGTGCAGACCACGCAGGGACTGGATTAAGCCCAAGTCAGCTCACCTCCGTAGTCAGAGGCTGAGAGGGGTAAGCGATGTTTGATTTCCGTCGTTTACGAACCGTGTATCACTCGATCTACGCGACCGATGAGTACTTGACTTAACTTAAGACCAAAGCTCAGTTTTGGGAGAGTTGATTACAATACTCTATTCTGGCAATTGACCTTGTCGATCGGTTGAACTAATAAATGAAACGAACTCTGGTTTACCACAGATCGTTGTATGAAGTTCGAGTAGGTCACACTAGGAATCAGTAACTTTATTACCCCACCCAACTATTAATCCAATTTCCTAAATCCAAGCGTGTAGGGATAACCATTGGTGAGCCGATCAATTTATAGCGCCCACTTCCTGAACTGTAAAGTCTCATCAACTGTACTGCACTGACTTCCGTCGCGCAGTAGTTGGCTTCTGCTACACTGTAGTTGACTTCCGCTGTATATTCGTAGGTTGACGCCGGGCACTTGTCAGTTGACGCCGTGCCTGATGAGATAGTACTTGTTCATTATAAGGGAAAAATACTGCCGTACTGATGGTGAAATTCGCAGTGGAAGCTGCCAGTGGTGAATGATTGTAAAGTGCACCGTCAGACCACGTCCACCGTCACCCTAAATACGGTTATTCTTTTTTTAGTTTAGAGATTCGGGCCGATTCTACATATATGTTCCTCATAACGATACACCTGCACCCATGACTGCTCGATACACCTAGGACCAACATATACACACCATAAATAGCCCTGAGGTCCCTTCTCGCATACTAGTTCTTGCCTTTTAAGATTTGCTACAGCTTCCGTTTCCGCTTTAGCTCAATTACCAGAATATCTCATAAAACAATAAAAACCCTATAAACTAAGGCTATTTAGTGAGGCACAAACGGTCCTAGGAGTTCGTGATAGCCATGCAACTGCTCTTGGCCGAGAGATTGTCGTCACCATATATCACCGCTGAATCCGGCCCGTCCCATCCTTGAGATGAGGACGAACGGTCATCTGTAAAGCTCAGAAAACTCATTGTCATAGTGTATCACTATTGCACGCTGAATAATTAGCAGTCATGGGCCAATTAAACGCTCCGCCTGGTACCGGCGCCCTGGGGTAAAAGTTGCCGTCGTTGCTGATAATCTCCCCAAGAAGTGAATGCCCTCATTGAGATGATCGTGTCCTGATGGAGCACTGGTTATCATTAGGTAACTTGTGTCCAAAATATGATGTAGAATTGTGGTTGATAAGGGTGATTGATAGAAATATGAGTATTATGTCGATACTGAGGTCCGCTCAATCAATTGGTGCAGCCCCTGTAATTTTGGATCATCTAGCACAGATCGCTGTGAATTGAATGCATCTCGGCTTTGACTGCAAACTTTCGTATGTCGTACTAGAATAGTGTACAGTAGGTCTTTAGCGGTAGATAAGATCTAGAAACCTTGAGACCGTCGCTCTGGATATTGCATCCTATTGTAGCAATCTCTGTAACCTTGGAGAACCACAAATCACATGTTTCCCGACAGGCATCCAAACGTCAGGTACGCACTGAGGATCTTGACACCTAGAAACAGCTTCAATGTGTAACCGCAGCGTTTGAAATTAATGTAACTCCAGTCTTCTAAAGTCTTTAGCTGCCATAGCCTGCCAACATTAGAGTTACTGGGCATTAGCGGGACGGGATTCCTTCCCATCTTGGGCTCCAATTGTTCCCGGTAGTGATGAGTACGAGCCGAGATGTTTCGAGGCTTAGGCTCGAGTCTAAGGCTCGAACGTCGCGAGTTAAGGGCAAGGACGAGCCAACTCGAGTCTCATTGAGGATTCGCTTCGATGGGCTCGAGTCCTATGAGTGATATATCAAGACTATGAACTTTACCACATTACAATTTATTACATCCCCAAAGCTAGTAATCAAACGCCAAGTATGACTTCCTTCCTGCCTTATTCGCCCTCAGCACACCAACACGACCGCACCACCTCCTCCCCACCACTACCCGTACCGCCACCCAGGGTCCCGGGAGAGTGAAGACTGATTCTGATGGAGATATCGATACTGACTTCTTAAATGCTGATGGGTCCGTCTAAAGGCCTATTTGGGTACCTCGCGAGAAAAATATGAGTGCTGTAGGCCCGAGTCTTACTTGAAACCCTTTGACAAACTAGAACTTCACGAGCCTGACCTCCCTCGAACCGTGTTGGTTTGAGTCCACACCCAGACCCAGCTGAAATAAGATCGCGCCCACCACTAGTTCCTGGGATCCGCAGGGACTATCCATCCCATTATCCATCTAGGACTGTTTTGCCGCAGTGAAGCGTACTCGGCGCATGGATTTCTAAGAAATAAATTAAAAATGTGTGTAATTGTGTGCACAATGCGAGGATCTGTGCAAGGCATGGAAAATGTGCTGTGTGCACATTCCAAGTCAGCAAAGTCGTACGGGTCCCGATTCGAAGGGGCTGACATTGATGGACGTGTCACTGTAAGGTCTAGAAGGAGGTCGCCGATACACTGGAGTCACCGAACCGACTCACACCCGTAGACTCATACCCGTAGATTCATACATAATTACTCACTCGCCACCCGCCACTATCGCACACGCCACTCCGAACGCCACTCAATCGATCTCCGCGGGATCTCCATGTATATAAAGGCATAGGTTCTCCCTTAGGCAATAGTTCAATAGGCTTTTGTCTTCTCACAACTTGCAACAGGACTGTCGCGAAAGAACCGTGTGCGTGAATAGACTTAAGGTACAGAGAGAAGAGGAAAAGACTCGAGATATATACAGGAGATTTGTGTGCCAGCCCCGGTTACAGTGAGCTTGTATGAAGTCTGCAACGTCTTAGATCTCATTCCAAATGTCCAATTTTGTTCTTCGTGCGATGGTAAAATGACAACCTCGGAGATTGGACCAAGTAAAATGACTCATCGTAGACGAATGATATCCAGTACTTAGAAAGGAGAGCCATCAAACAGGTGACGTCGTTGCCTCGACCAGGCGTTGCTCGGGTCCGGGGTCGTCTGATACATCTTATCTTAGGACCTTATCTAGAGTACTCGTTCATTTTTTTATTACGCCAGGAGACGAACATGATCTCTGCTCTCGTGCCCAGAGTTTTCGTCGGTCAGCTAGTTCGGTCCTAAAACTGACTGAGCTTGCGAAGGAGGCAGATGCTGGTTTGCGAGCGCACATGATGTCGATATCATGGCTGGTTTTTGCACCTTTTTGCAACTTCCTAAACAACTACCACTCTATTTAACTATTGCAAAATAGGATGTTCATCCCCATAGGGTGACCATTAGATCCCTGTTTTGCAATTTTAAAATAAGGTGTCTTTGTTTTGAAATTTGTACGAAGGTGAAAAACGGAGTTGTAGCTGCAGCTGATACATTTGCGAAAATTTCAAAACCACAAATGAAATTCGAAAATCGTAAAGCAGGGTCTTGATGACTACACTGTAAGGATGAACGCACTGCGCAGCGATAGTTAAATAAGGTCATGGTGGCTGAGAAATTCACGAAAAGCACCTAAAAGCCGAACTGTTGGCTGGTAAATTTGCACCTTTGTGCAAATTCTTAAACAAAAACGTTATTTTAAAAGCTTCAAAACAGGGATTTAATGGCCACCCTATGAGGATGAACGTCCTGTTTTGCGATAGTTAAATAGAGTGGTGGCTGAAGAATTTGCAAAAAGGTACAGCAGCTGCTGGCTCGAATTCATCGAAATCCTGTTCGTCTCTAGGCGTAGGATAAGAGTGAACCAGAGATGAATAGATAAGATCCAAAGATAAGATCTCCCTATACCATAGAGGCCCTAAGTCTCCTAAATCTGCAACGCCTGATTGAGGCTAGTGACGTCCGAACCTCATTTGCAGATACGGTATAGCTGGAGTAGGAGTTTAAACTGCAATATTGCAATATACAAGGACATAATCATGCCCTGATCTCGTAAACTAGCCCTTTCCTAAGCCTTTGTAAGCGAGCAGAGCGAGCGTCAAACTCTGGGCACGAGATCAATCATGCCCCGAGCATTGAAATTTTGGATGATCCGGCAATATCTATAACCATCTCACGCTCCACAACTTCTCACCTGCCATAAATGGAACAACTGTGCCCTCTCCCTCGCCGATCTCCTTCACTACCACCGTTCCCGGCTCCTTCTCCAGTAAAATGCTATCTTTCGCAAGATCCTCCGCCATCTCCCACCCCTTCTCAACAGTCTTATAGAACGTCCTCCCGAACTCTGAAACAAACGCCTTCAACTTATCAATTTTTCCCAAGCGATCAAACGCAGTAGCAACATACGGTACCGCATACAGCTGCGTAAACACTCCCGCGGCAAGCTTTCCGCTCTTGCTCCCGACCTTGGCACTCCTTGGATGGGGTGCTGAGTCTGTTCCTAGGAAGAACCTGGGGTCTCCCGATGTGGCGGCGTCTAGAAGCGCCTGCCGATCTGAAGGCAGCTTTGCAACGGGCTTGCAGAAGCAATGCGGGTTGTCGGCCCACTGGTCAATGGTGAGATATAAGTGGTGGGCGGTAATCGTAGCTGCGACTGTGAGTCCGCATTTTTTGACAGCCTCGACGGCCGCGGCGGTGGTACAGTGTTCTAGGACGATCCGCAACTTTGGGAAACGGTCGTGTAGCGCGAGGAGGGTTGGTAGGAAGGTCTCTTCGGCGTTGAGGATCGTGGTGGTCTCCGATGATGGGGATTCGCCGTGGAGGTTGAGAACGAGGTCGTGTTCTTCCATTGCGGCGAAGACCGGGTAGAATGAAGCGTAGTCGACGACTCCGGCATCAGAGTTGGTAGTGAGCCCTTTAGGGTAGGATTTTACGCCGGCAATCTTACCGGTTGCGGCGGCAGTGGCAATAACGGAGGGGGTGATCTCGGGAGAGAGGTAGAGAGTCATAAGGAAGGTTACCGAAGGGTCTAAGGCTTGAAGCCTGGAGTGGTAGGCAAGAGCCTGCTCGACGGTAGTGATGGGAGGGACAAGGTTAGGCTACGGTGAACAGTATTAGCTATCCTGTTTAAGACTTTAGCTACGACAATAAGTAGAGTGTTAGGATATGCGCTCATAGTTCAAAATCCATGGTTACGGGTTGACGAAAACAGTAAATTCACCATGACATATGCCAGAGATACTCCTCCCTGACGAACCGTAGGAACCACAGTCTCCATCATGTTTCCATCTCGGAGATGGACATGGAAGTCTGCAGCTGCCGGAATCCGAATGCTTGCCATTATGCGTATGATAATTGTTGATGTAAATAGTGCGTTGATTGTAGGTACAAGTCTGAAAGTCAAAGATGCGTGAAGTCAATTGAGAAAGACCTACCGAGGGTAGAGCAAAGTGTGAAGCCTAAATAGACAGTCACGACCGTGAACCTTAGGGCTTCTAGCAACACTCCTCTTGCTACACTCCGTGAAGCAAGAGCAAATGCAAGTGTAAATTCTAAACATCTATATAAACAAAACAGGTCAATGAACAATCATACATGCGCTGCAAGTGAATCCCATAGTAGCCTCCTTAAAAACCCTGCTCGTGAGAAATGACTTGGGTGAGCAGGGAAAAGAGTACTACTGTAGCCTGAGGATGGCTATCTATTCAAAAGAACAAAGGTGAAATAACCTTGAATCCAAAATTAAGTCGACTTCCGCCGTTTTCATCCAAGTCCATCCAATTCCATCCCGTTCTCGTACCGGCGTTACTAGTCCTATTGCGTTCGTGAATTTCGCATGCTTATCCTTGGTAAGTACCTTTGTGAGTATATCGGTACATACGCTACTATCTTGCGTGTATGGAGATCTCGACTGTTGTGGTAGCACATGTGCTTCGTTTGAGCCTTGATCCCGGTAGTGATATGTGTTGTAGCTGAAATCCCGGTTCAAGAAATCGTACATGGTAGCTAACGTATCTTACCCGGCACTCGGACATGACATAGTACCCGGACACTTGAAAGTGCTTGTGCAACAACCTCCCCCATTTCTATCCGACACCTCCTACATCAGGCGTTTGGCGGGGCCAGGGTTAGGGATTGTAGTTACATACTTTATTCCGGGTAATTTTCCCCAAATGTCTCAACTGCTGCAGCACAAAGTAAGGTACATTTTGCCCCTGTATCTCCACCGACGATCGATATACGCAGACACTTCCATCTCTGAACCTAGCAGCATCGATTGTCTTCATCTACGCCCATCGTCTGCGGGACGAAAATACCCACAAGCTTTCCGCGGATCACGCAGGAGTGAGGGTTCGAACGGCAGCCCTGAATCATGACCGGTACCGACTCTCTCCTCAATCAGCCAGTTGTTATCGACAATGGCTCCGGCACTATCAAGGCGGGCTTTGCCGGTGAAGATTTACCAAAAACCTTCTTTTCCTCGTTCGTCGGTCGGCCGAAACACACGCGTGTACTAGCTGGAGCGTTGGAAGGGGATGTGTTCATTGGGCAACGAGCGCAGGAGCTACGGGGTTTGCTGAAGATCAAATATCCATTGGAGCATGGGATCATTACGGACTGGGATGACATGGAAAGGATATGGCATCATATCTATAGCGAAGAGTTGAAGACGATGTCGGAGGAGGTGAGTGAGCAATGGGGAAGCTCTGGTGCACTTTGAGGGATTGGGACTGAGAGTTTGGCTGGGAGGACATGTAGCATCCGGTACTGCTAACGGAAGCGCCACTGAATCCACGGACGAATCGAGATACGGCGGCACAAATATTCTTTGAAACGTTCAACGTGCCAGCCCTGTTTATGTCCATACAAGCTGTTTTGGCTCTGTTTGTCCCCCTCTGCAAGTCATAGTTCTGCTTCTGAGCGTGTGCATGTTGAGAAGCTTGCTAACACCCGTGGATTAGGTATGCCTCCGGCCGAACCACGGGTATCGTTCTCGACTCCGGAGATGGTGTTTCTCATGCGGTACCCGTCTACGAAGGATTTGCTATGCCTTCGGCCATTCGACGGATCGACGTTGCAGGACGAGACGTGACAGAACATCTTCAAACGCTGCTCCGGAAATCTGGCGCCGTATTTCACACCTCAGCCGAGAAGGAGGTCGTGCGTCTGATCAAAGAGAAGGCCAGCTTTGTTGCGCTGGACCCAAAGAAGGAAGAGAAGGAATGGGCAGGTGGCGGAGCGACGACAAGAATCGAGGAATACAAGCTGCCAGATGGTAATACTTTGAAGGTATGTTCTAACACTGTTCCACCATCCTCAAGATTCAACTGACCACGCATGATCATAACAGCTTGGCTCGGAGAGATTCCGAGCTCCGGAGATATTGTTCGACCCAGAGCTCATTGGGCTGGAGTATCCAGGTGTCCACCAGATCGTGGTGGATGCCATTAATCGAACAGATATGGATTTGAGAAAGGCCTTGTTTGGCAACATTGTCATGTCAGGAGGGTCGACGTTGACTAAAGGTATTGAATAGCCTCGCACGTGTGATGCGTACGGTTCGTTATTGGGCACTGCTGATCTATAAAACTAGGCTTCGGTGACCGTCTCCTTAGTGAAGTTCGGCGACTTGCAGTGAAGGACATGAAGATCAAGATTTTTGCTCCTCCTGAACGGAAGTACAGTACATGGATTGGAGGATCGATTCTTGCGGGGCTGAGCACATTCCGAAAGGTACGCAAATCCCATTATTGTCATTTCCGAAGATCTTCCTCATCCCCATTGCGAGTAATCGCCGCACAACTGCCTCTTTTAGCTATCCGTAGCTGCATATGTATTACGTTTCGTTCCAGCGGGAGGGCAGGGGTTCCCTTGGAACACCATTAGGTAATTGTGACTGACACCAATGCCATGGTCACAGATGTGGGTCACCATCGACGACTGGCATGAGAACCCGGAAGTTATTCATACCAAATTTACCTAGATCTATCTTTTCCTTTTTTTATGCCTTCAGTCGTCGGTTCGCCTGAAACCTACCTACCTATGTAACCACGTTTTCTTCGAACCCTTTCGTGCACATACTAGCACAGCATGCAATGCAGAAAGACGGCGAGCGGGGAGATGCTGTTGTCGTTATCGTTGTTGTTGGCGTTCTTGGTCAAGTGGTATGATAGTTTTTGTTCGTTTTTTCCCCTTTTTCCTGCACTTTTTACTACTACTATATTAGCTTGGGGATATCAATACTGTTCTGTCTGATATTTTGTTGTGTGCTTTGTGATGAGTAATATCGGTGCACTTGGAATGGATACAGTATGTGGGTTTTAGCTGCATGATACGCTTGGAGCCGGGAAGGAAGCGTATTGCGGGGTAGAAAGATATCCGGGGGAGGATGTATGTGGTTGCTAGACTAAATGGGAGACCTATCCGTGCAGTGAAGTTGGTGTTAGTGTTTCTCTTGTGTTGGGTCTTAACACGGGAATGTACCTGTGATGCTAGTGTCACCCACCGGTTACCAAGTACCCTTAGGTACCTTAGGAGTGTACAGTGGCAGTAAAAAAGTGATGAGACGCAAAAATCACAACCACAAATCTACAGATGCAATAAGGTCACCCCAGTTGTAGTGGATTTAAGATCCAAGGTTAATCTCTCAATCGTTACCCTGTGTTTCGCAAATGCTTACGGCTTTCTTAGGGGTGTAGCTGACTTGATGGGGTGGTTCGTTGAATCATGCGTCTCATCACTTTTTTACTGCGACTGTACTTTGCGCTGTGATTCTCTAGGAGTAAGAGTGAGGATCAACGTCAACTCATGCATGCATCTCGTATGAAACTATAAAAGTAGTGTAACGGGAAGGGGAGGGGCGAAAACGTATCCCACCGATTCCAGTTGTGTTCGGAGAATTATACCGGCTCCATTTAAGTGTGTAGAAAAAGTAGGTGCTCTATCAAAGCTTCTGAGTGGCTGGGATTATGTTTGCTTGACATTGAGATTATCCACTCCAAAATGTACTGTTTCAGCCAATCAGTTTCTAAGTGTTAGTCCCGAATAGAGAATCATAGCTACAAAGTGCACTACTTGCGTGAGGCCAGTGGTATCCCCGAGGTCGGAGAAGGTAATTGCTCCCGAAAGGTAAGATTTTCTCAAGCACCAGCCATGGCTAAAGCTCCAGAACCACACCACTTTCTCCATAACGATGACCTATGTACCCGGTTGGCCTTTCCGGGGACTTCGGTGGAAGAAGTTGCCTCTTGAAAATTTTAAGTCCCACCTTTAGGTTCCACCTCCTCATCGTACATCCCAGTTCTCTTCACCCAGGTTCTTCTTTATGCGCTCACTCTTATAACGCAGTCTGTTTGTTCCTCCTGACCGGGGTGATACCACAGAAGTGCCGATGTTCACTATTGACACCCTTCTCCGGGATTCGCAGAACCTGCTGGCTTCCTCCATAGTATCCCTACTACCACTATTTCTCTTCCCAAGGGCTCCCGCAACAACCCATTATGTTTGTTGATGTTGGTAGAACTAGACTAGCTTACATTCTCAAATAAAGTAATGCGAGCTAGTGAAGCTTCGAAGTGAAATTTTATTCTGTATCTATTCCTGTGAAAAAGACCTAGGCCATAGCCACAGCATGCTTAAGTTCATGCTCATGTAAAATAATTAGCAAGAAATTGACGCAACGCAGCCGCAACTTACCTTTGTCACCCACACTCCCATTAATTCACGAAATGTGTTTATTCATCTAAGCGGATAAGACTTCGTGGTAGTTCTACAGATCTTTGGGACCGGCGTTTCTGGTTTCGAGCCGAGAAAGTTGCAACTTAGGTTGTTGCTGTCGGAGGTAGTTATCGAAATGATATCTGAATCTGAATTCATGACTTGTCACGTATCACTCGAATTGAGTCAGTCAGTGCGATCATCAAAGAAACTTTGTGAATAGCCGCTCTAGCAACCAGTCCGAACGAACTACAACAAGGCTTCGTCCCCGTTCTCCGCGGAAAAGCACAGCTATATTTAAACCGCTGTTTCTTGTATCAAAAGAGTAGTAGATCTATGAATAATATGTGGGACTTTTCATGCCGAATTCTTCGAGTTATGCTTCTGGGCGGCACAGTTTATCTTTGAGTTGTGATCGGTGTACCCAATATCCAATCTACGTGTGGTTTCCGAGGATAACAAGGCGAGGTATGGCCCTCATGTAGAGTACGTACTACAGCCTGCATACACTACGGGGGGCTCGAATAAATACATAAGCCTCACATGGGTTTGAAGCGAGGCTATCATGTTTTATTAGGTTGATGTGGTGCTGTTTCAATTTGCAGGCTGACATGTGGAAAACCAATTTGTTAGCAACACCGAAATGTAAGCTTGTCTGATTTGACAGCAGCACAAGTTTGGGAAGGTTGGTAGAGTTGACAGGCTTACAGTAGTGTGTAATGCTAGCACAGTGGTTAGGTTAATAGGTTTAACAACCTGACATCAACCTGTCAGTAGTAGAGGGTGTTGCTGTGATGAG